>BNJU01002579.1_pt1 | contig 118945 bp, 146 predicted proteins | sample 8539281 | NCBI WGS metagenome assembly BNJU01 (sample SAMD00202456, study PRJDB9452) | human saliva metagenome | isolation source: human saliva | place: Japan | reverse complement strand
GTGTTGTAAATGCTGTATTGTAGCTAGTTCTTAACGTTTAGAGAACTGGCTAGCTTTTACGAGCTTTTCTTAAGACCTGGTTTGGAAAGTATGGATTTCAGTCGGACTAAAAAAACAGCGTAATATAAAGGATTTTCAGAACGATATCTACTTTTTTTAATTTCATAAAATATGAATCAATAAATTATAAATAGGGGAATAGTTTAGGTCTCTAAGCATTAAAATAACACACCTAACTTTGGTCACCGTTTTTTTAGTTATTCACTCTTTTTTTCAGATAGTGTTTTTAAAGTTATGATGTAAAATGCCTAATTAAAAACACTATACATCATAATCGGAGGATAGAGAATTAGGGATAGAATCAATCCCACTCCTTTAATTATTAGGTCAGGTATCAATAACTTCCTATATTGTGCGGTAGCTTCAAGTAATTCTTTCCGATCTATATTGGGTTTATCAATTACTTTATGTAAAAACCAGTTTGCTACCGTTGAAACAATAACGATCAGTCCATAAAAGAGCTGTGCCGTATGGTTCATGAAATGACTACTAACTATTCCAGTAGCGTAGGGCATAAATGAAACAAAAACAAAAGAAACAAATTCCACCAAACAATTTGTGGGGAAATTTTCTCAACCTTTTCCCATAGTGTGTTTAGTGCCATCCATAACGATCCCAACCAGAAAAAGGAAAGAAAATAAGCAAAGAAATTTTGCCGTAAATCCCAAAAAGCTTGAAGACTTGGTGTCGTTGGTTTTTCTAATTCTAAGATTAGGATAGTCATTATAATTGCTAGAACCGCATCTGTCAATGCAATTAATCTATCTTTCTTCATCAGATTACATCGCCTTTCATTTTGTAGCATTCTATCTCATCGTATAATATTTATTAATCTTAAATATTGGATAGTCACTTCATATTTTTGAGTACAAACAAGATACACTAAAAAGCATGTATCTGTCATATTTTATTTAACTTTTAGAAATATTCATCCATCTAATCAATAAATATATCATATTTCACAATAAATGACTACTATCAAAGATACATTTTTCTTTCAAATTCCTCCCTTTTTCAACTTGGCTAACTTGACCTGCATTACCTAGGTCGCTTTTGCTTTTAAATTATACTTTTTTTCTTAAACATTTGATACGAGTAGGTATTTCTTGTGAGTAATTTTCATCAAAAAAATTTCATAGATAAGTCCTATATATAATCATGGTAAAAGTAGTAAAAATAGTTGTTATCCTAGTTGATTAAAAAGTCTTTGATTTCCTCATCTTTTATAAAAATAATATATAATTTTTCCCTCTCTTCTAGTATCCAAGATGTTTTGATTGGCTAGTTTACGAAGATGGTGGGATGCAGATGCCATACTGAGATCTAGTAAAAAGGCTATATCACAGACACAGAGTTCTTCAACAGCAAGGAGATAAAAGATGATATTTATCTGTTTACTATCGGTAAACTTTGATAAAAATACGAAGTGATTTTTTTGGACTTTTTCCTTTTCAAGGTAGTTCGTTGCGGTTGTAACATTTTGTTGATTTATAACATTCACTTGGCAGATACTATCTTTTTTTCATAATATATTCTCCTAGCTTAACAAAGTCCATAGCATGTCAAAAAAACGTTGTTTTCAATCAGGATATATATCCCCAGTCCTAAATAAACACTGGCAATAAACCATCTGCTATATTTTTTTCCAAAATTTCTCCAACAGAAGGGACTTGTAGCCAATTTTTGGGCAGAAAAACCAAGAGATAAATCATGACTAGAAAAGTAAGTAAAGTTACTATCAAATTCGTTAAATTTAAGGTAGTAAAAATATGGGACAAAAACACCAATATTGTCAGCACCACAACTTGCAAAAGTAATCATAGCAACTAGAAAAATCAGGTTTTTATTATCTTTGCGCAAACCATCTTTTGCAATAGCTTCTCCATCAGAATCTCCTAAAAAGCAAAAACTTTGAGGCCTAGGAAAATTGGAATCAAACCGAGCAAACCTAAAAATCTCTTTACTAGGAATATAATTTAAGACAAATGCAAAAAGCAAACTTAGCAATATTAGACTAACAGAGCCTAGAAATTGTCCTAAATAGATGTTAATGATGTCTTTTCTGCTTTTTCTTTTGGCAAAAAATAACATTAGGATAATAAGTAAGTCTACGGCTGTCCCAGAATACAGGATTATTGAAGTAACAACATTTTGAATCATAAAACACCTCATTCAAATATTTTTTTGAATGAATTTTAACATTAAACTTTGTAGATGTCAACTTCAGCTCCATCAAAGTATAGATAAGAAGGTAGACATTGGACTGAAATATAGTTAAATGTATTAAAATTGAAAAAAAGAAAAAAACGCTTGAAATCAGAGTTTTTCTTATGTATTGATTCGTATTGAATGCTTACTTCACTTCTGTAAAAATAACTTCTACACCTATAAAAGCTTATTCTGACAGACTTTATAACAGTCTAGAAAAAAAGCAGAGATTCATACAGTATCTAGATTTTCCAAAAAAATTCTTTATCATCAAATACTATTAACGAAACTATCCAAACCAAATCCGATGCATTGCTTCAAAGAATTCTTTAGTTGTTTGACTAGCGAGGGTCTTTTAATTAAAAAAAATTTTTTTCAAATAATTGCCACATTGACACATAAAATTCTTGCTTTCTAAATTTAAGTGTGATATATTTATAACATAAAATTTAAGTGTGATATATTTATAACACAAAAAAAGGAGTCTATCATGAAAAAAAGTCAAAAAAATGCGTGGCCTCATTTCAATGATTGCCGTAGCTCTCTCTATTGATTTTACTGTTTTATTTGGTTCTAATCTTAGTTGGGGACCCAAGTTAGTTATTGTTGGTATTTCAGTGTTAAGTCAGATTGTAGCTATTTGGGGCTGGCTACATATGAAACCACGACCTCATAAGATTCAGAAAGATAAGGGGAAGACTATTTTTGACTTGTCTGCTAAGCTTTACACGATACTTTTGTTTGCAGCAAGCATTTTTTATACAGTAGGGGTTTGGGCAGTGACCCCAAGTGAAAGTTCTGGTATCAAAGAATGGATTTTGGGAATTGGCCTCGTTATTGAAGTGATTGTATTTGGTTTTTTCTCTTTGAAAAATGTCAAGGAAACTCCGGACGAACGCTTTTATGCTAATTTAGCCAAGGCAGCTAGCTTGATGTTTGTTTTTATGCTAGGCGCACTGATGATCCTAGTAGTTATTATTGGGTATATGGGGTCTCTCACTCTTTACATGGGCCAGATCTTTATTAGCATAGCTGCTTTGATTTGCATCTTTGCGGTTGTCTATCTTATCTTGGAACGGAGAGGATAAGCATGGCCAAAGAAAGCAAGATTATTACTAATCTCAAATCTATTCGTGAGTCCACAGGCATGACCCAGCAGGAGTTAGCCGACCTCATCGGCATGCGACGCGAGACAATTCTTCACTTGGAAAATAACCGTTACAATCCTTCGCTGGAAATGGCTCTTAAAATTGCTCAAGTTTTTGATTTGAAAGTAGAAGACCTCTTTGAACTCAGACAGAAAGAGGAAGCATAATTCTTTTCGAGACCTAGCATTAAGTTCATTGATTAATTAGGAATTGAAGCCAAAAGAAAAATCCTTTGAAAATGTGCTCTTTTAAAATATAGTAATTCTTATGGCATTGATATCCCAAAACATTTAGATACGCTTGTTGAAAAAGGATATGCTATTATCGAAACCGCCTTTGACTCGCTTTACCATCTAAATGCTACTATGAAAAAGAGTATCCTTAAAAAGAAGGGTGTTACTGGACTCTCCAAGATGAAGGCCACCGAATTGAATCAAGCACTTCATGATCATTTTTCAGAAGAGGAATTAGCTAACTGCTTTTCGATTCGTGGCTATAAACTAACTCCAAAAGGTGAACAAGCTCTCAAAGATCATCAAGCAATCATTGATTGCCATCCTAAAAAGAATCTTTAATCAACCAAAGCTGGTTGATTTTTTTAACGCAAAAAAACACTTACAAATCATTACAATTATTGACAAATGCTTATAAAAAGAGTATAGTATTAAAAAAAGGAGGAATTCCTATGTACCAAGAACAACGATTAGAAGAAATCATAAAACTTTTAGAGGATAGAGGAAGTCTGTCAGCAAAAGAAATGGTTGACCATTTCCATGTTTCCAAAGATACCATCCGTAGAGATTTTTCAATTCTCGCAAAGGAAAAACGAGCAAGAAGAACTCATGGAGGTTTATTGCCAATTCAAAAGCAAAGGATTCTTGATTTTCAAGGTAGAGCAGAACAATCTTCTAAAGAAAAAGAGAAAATTGCTCATTTAGCTACCCAACTCATTTCTGATTCACAACTGATATTCTTTGATGTTTCAACCACTATACTTGAGTTAGCAAAAAATTATAGATAAAAAAAGTTACTATTTTCAGTCATTCATTAGATAACGCACTGGTCTTAGGAGAAAAATGAAAAATGTTGATTTTCACATTATCGGTGGACGATTTCATAAAAAGAATCGTTTTCTATTACTCATTAGAAGAATCCGAATCTTTGAATAGAATTAAATTTGACATAGCATTTTTTGGTGCAGCTAGTCTTTCAGACGGACAAGTTAGCTTTGAGGATCAAGAAGATGTTCTCATGAAAAAAAGAGCATTTAAAACTAGTAAAATTCGCGTCTTGTTAGCTGAAACAGGAAAGATAAACAAACACTCTCATTTTATACTTTCTGAACTAGCTGATTTTGATTACTGGATTACAGATAAAGAGCCTGATGTAGAAATACAAGAATCTTTAGATGGTAGAACAACAATACTATTTTAAAAAGGAGCAAAATATGTCAAGAATTAAATTAATTATGAGTGATATTGACGGCACTATTTTGGATAAAAATCACCAATTAGATTCTTATTTGATAGAACTGATGCCACTTTTAAAACAATGTAATATTCCTTTTGTTCTAGCTTCTGCTAGATCTCCTCTCGGTATAGCTCCAATTTCTAAAGAACTTGGCATCACCGACTGTCCTATTGCCTGCTATAATGGAGCACTCATCAGTTTAGGAGATAAAATCCTAAGTCAGTATTCTATTGATAAAAGCGAATTGCTCTTACTTCATGACTTTTTGAAAAAAGAATTCTCGACAGTTTCTATCAAATGTTTATTCTGGAAAAGATTGGCTTGTGAATACTATTGATGAATGGGTAGAAATCGAAGCAACTATTACTGGAGAAAGTCCAAAAGTTACATCTTTAGCAGATTTTATAAGAGACGAGAAAACTCTTGTTCATAAACTTTTGCTGATAGATAATACGGATACCATACAGAAACTTCAAAAAACCTTATCCTCAATAGATTTCCCTCAAACCGACTTCTATCTCTCTAAAGATAACTATCTAGAAGTTACACATAATCAAGTATCCAAAAAACAAGCTCTGTTAGAATTAGCAAATTACTATCAACTTCCCCTTACCTCAATTATGACTCTCGGTGACAATTATAATGATATTCCCATGATTGAAACCGCAGGGCTAGGTATAGCCATGGGGAATGCTCCTAGAGATGTCAAAACTTGTGCAAAAGCAGTTACTGACTCTAATGAACAAAATGGAGTAAGTAAAGCCATAAAATTGTATGTACTATCGGAATCATCACAATTGAATATTTGAAATCCACCTCCTTTTAGGGTACAATGGTAAAAATGATTTTTGAGAGGATTAACATGAAAAAATTAGCTACACTACTACTCATATCTACCTTTGCCCTTGGTGGATGTACAAGCATCCAACGTGTTCTTCGTGGTGATGATTACGTAGATTCTAAAATTGCTACTGAAGAGAGTTCTAAAGCTGCTGCCCAAGCAGAAAAAGATTTGAAAGACGCCTTAACAAACGAAAATGCTAACTTCCCTCAACTTTCTAAGGAAGTAGCTGAAGACGAAGCTGAAGCTATCCTTCACACAAGTTTGGGTAATATTCGTATCAAACTCTTTCCAAAGTTAGCACCACTTGCAGTTGAAAACTTCCTTACTCATGCTAAAGAAGGTTACTACAATGGTGTGACTTTCCACCGTGTAATTGACGGCTTTATGGTTCAAACTGGGGATCCTAAGGGAGATGGAACAGGTGGCGAATCTATCTGGCACGATAAGGATAAAACCAAAGACAAGGGAACAGGTTTCAAAAATGAAATTTCTCCATACCTCTATAATATCCGCGGTTCCCTATCTATGGCCAATACTGGTCAACCAAGCTCAAATGGTAGCCAGTTCTTCATCAACCAAAGTACAACAGACTATTCAGCTAAACTTCCTACAAGTAGCTATCCTAAGAAAATTATCGAAGCCTACAAAGAAGGTGGAAATCCAACTCTTGATGGAAAACACCCCGTCTTTGGACAAGTGATCGATGGGATGGACGTAGTCGATAAAATCGCCAAAGCTGAAAAAGACGAAAAAGACAAACCAACTACTGCTATCACTATCGACAGTATCGAAATTGTTAAAGACTACGATTTCAGTAAACAATAACACCACTAACTATAACTATAAGGAGATGTTAAAATGATTCTATTTTGGGGGTCGAAAGGTTACCAAAAAGTGTTGGGACATACACAAACTGCTATCGAATGTGGTCATTGTAACAATGTTGGTACTTGGGAAATTACGGAATACGGACGTAAGTTTACACTTTATTGGATTCCACTCTTTCCTTACGGAAAAACTTATTTCGTTTCTTGCCCGATTTGTCACTACGGTAGAGAAATCCAAAAATCCGAAATTGAACAATATCTAAACTATTAAAAAAGATAGGTCATTCGACCTATCTTTTTTTATTTACACTTTTATGTAAACGCTCTCTTTTTTGTTTCAAATATGATATAATTTAGTCAATAGTAACGAGGAGATTTTCCTATGAAACCCTTATAAAATCAACCTATTCCGGCTTGGTTTACTCTTGCCAACGTATTTAATCTTTAATGTTGTTTATTCGATTATTTATGATTCTGCTGGATTTTGCTTTTTATAATCTTGTGGCCAGTAGTTTACTTATCATTTGCGGTAATTGTACTAGGAAATATTTTTTTATCTTTAGAGATATCTCAAAATTAAAATCCTCCTTCAAAGATAATGAGTTGATTCAAAAGACTTCTAATATACAGTTAGCCTTAGCTACAATTGGAGCCTTCTTACAAATAGTAGGTTTTAAGGGAGTTCCACTTAATTACATCGACAATTATCCATTACTAGTTTGTACAAATATTGTTTACTCAATCATTCTCCTTATCGGTATTTATCAGATAATAAAGCTAGGTCAGGGAAAAGATATTTTAGCTATACTTGGTTTTATCTATGGAGTTACGGTAATTTTCATTACTAGCCTAGCACTGCTCACAACTGCTTCCTCTTCACCATCCATTACATACTCTACTCCCAATTTTGCTGAGGAATTCCAAGCACTTGGGCTTAAGGGAAAGGTTGAGTTAGTTGATAAACACAGAGAGATTGAAGCATTTAACGGAACAGTCTACGAGCTAACATATACAGAAAATTTATCTGATGGAACTATTTTAAAAAAATATACTGACGCAAAAATTCATAAAATGAATGGAGAACACTTATCAAATTTCTTTCTTCTTTCAGGAACAGATCTTGAAACACTTCTTAATGATAAAGAAAAGGCACTGTTTCACACTGTCAAACAAGATGAATTCAGTTTCTTACTAGATGTATACAAAGAAAGACCGAATTTCCAACAAGAAGAAGACAGTATCAAAAAAATGCTACTGCTGATAAAAATAGATAAACTCTTTTGATACACAGAAAAAAATGCTTCTAGTTTTAAATTTAGAAAATATCCAATAGAAAAACTACTATGTTGCAATGATGAGCAGGCTGTCAGCAATCGAGAAAAAGGGGATTCTGACGCAGCCGGCTTTTATAATATTACAACAAATGATCTCATGAAAAACAAGGGTCTTACTCTCGATATTGATTGTGACCTTTCGAAAATCAAGGCAGAAAATGCTAGTCCTGTGGACGCCTTTAAGGAAAAAATCTTATCTTTACCAAAAAATTCATTTTCCGATGGAATCTATAACATCACTTGTTCTTATGATGAAAATGGAATACAAAAAGAAAGTTACTTGCCCATTTGTTGTTGAAGATGGTGTGGGACACTTTGAGGAGAACGTAATCGAAGGAAATCAAACCAATTAGTTATTTTTGATACAGAAACAGAGCGGAAGAAATACGACTTCTACTCGTTACGTACCTCGTAAAAAACCAAGTCACATAGACTTGGCTTTTTTTGGCTATTTATGTTAGTTCATTGAAATCCCAGATTTGATCCATCCAGCCTTCATAAAAATCAGGTTCGTGACAAACCATGAGGATAGAACCCTTGTATTCTTTCAAAGCACGTTTGAGCTCGTCCTTGGCATCCACATCCAAGTGGTTGGTTGGCTCGTCAAGAACAAGGACATTGTTCTCACGGTTCATCAAGAGACAGAAACGCACCTTGGCTTGCTCTCCACCTGACAAGACTTGAATCTGACTTTCAATGTGTTTAGTCGTCAAACCACAGCGGGCAAGAGCTGCACGGACTTCTGCTTGATTGAGCGCCGGAAAGGCATTCCAAACTGCTTCCAGTGGTGTCTGGCGATTTCCACCTTCCACTTCTTGCTCAAAGTAGCCGAGTTCTAGATAGTCCCCACGTTCAACCTCCCCAGCAATTGGAGGAATAATCCCCAAGAGACTCTTCAAAAGTGTTGTTTTCCCGATACCGTTAGCACCAATAATGGCAACCTTTTGATTGCGTTCAAATGTAAGATTTAATGGTTTGGTAAGGGGACGGTCATACCCAATCTGCAAATCCTTGGCTTGGAAGATAAAGCGTCCAGGTGTACGAGCTGGTTTAAAATCAAAGGATGGCTTTGGTTTCTCACTTTGAAGCTCGATAAGATCCATCTTATCCAATTTCTTCTGACGAGACATAGCCATGTTACGCGTTGCGACACGTGCTTTGTTTCGAGCCACAAAGTCTTTGAGATCCGCAATTTCTTTCTGTTGACGCTCATAGGCTGCTTCCAGTTGTGATTTCTTCATAGCATAGACTTCCTGGAACTGGTAGTAATCTCCTGAATAACGAGTCAACTGTTGGTTTTCTACATGATAGACGATATTGATCACATCGTTGAGGAAAGGAATATCGTGCGAAATGAGTACAAAGGCATTTTCATAGTTCTGAAGATAGCGTTTGAGCCAGTCGATATGTTCAGCATCGAGATAGTTAGTTGGCTCATCAAGTAACAAGATATCAGGCTTTTCAAGGAGGAGTTTTGCCAAAAGCACCTTGGTTCTTTGCCCACCTGACAAGGCTGTGACATCCGTGTCCATCCCAAAGTCCATGACACCAAGGGCACGCGCCACTTCATCAATCTTTGCATCTAAGGTATAGAAATCACGACTTTCCAAACGGTCTTGGAGTTCTCCAACTTCTTCCATCAATGCATCAATATCAGCACCCTCCTCTGCCATTTCCATGTAAAGATCATTGATACGCGCTTCTGCTTTGAATAATTCGTCAAATGCTGTACGAAGAACGTCACGAACAGTTTGGCCTTCTTTTAGCACCGCATGCTGATCTAGGTAGCCTGCCGTCACATATTTAGACCACTCTACCTTACCTTCGTCAGGTAGCATTTTACCAGTCACAAAGCTCATGAAAGTTGATTTCCCTTCACCATTGGCACCGACCAGACCGATATGTTCACCTTTTAAAAGACGGAAGGATACGTCTTCAAAAATCGCACGATCACCAAAACCGTGACTTAAATTCTTTACTTCTAAGATACTCATTTTAATTCCTTATCTTGTTTTTATCTAATAGTTTATAGAGAAGCCAAGCCAGGTAGCCACCCAAGGTATTGGTCCACAAATCATCAATCTCAAAGACCCGATTAAAATCAAAGAAAAAGTCTAAAACTAGCTGTGTACATTCGATTCCTAGACTCAATAGAAAACTGAGAAGAATCACTTTCTTCGTTTTTCTAAGACTAGGGATGAGATAGAGAAGTTGGAAAATCAGTGGGAATGGTAAAAGGATATTTAAGGCATTTTGCAAAAATATCCAGAATAGTTGCAGAAGGCTAGTCACTTCACCCAGTTTCCAAAAGGAGTTAAAAGGCGTCAAAAGAAAAACCAGGCGTCCAAAAGTTTGAATACCTGGAGTTTCCACTCCTGTAGGAAGTTGAGGCTGGGGAGTAAAGCAAAAACAGACGATACAAAGACTGTATAGTACGACTCCCAAGCTTAATAATTTTTTTCGTTTCATCTTATGGATTTACTTCAGCTACTGCTTTTTGGCGATCACGCTTCATGGTATTTGAACGCAATTGTCCACAAGCCGCATCGATATCAGTACCGTGTTCCTGACGAACGACACAGTTGATGCCTTTCTTCTTAAGTGTATCATAGAAGGCCATGACACGCTCTTTGGGACTACGGCTATATTGGTCATGTTCACTAACAGGGTTGTAAGGAATCAAGTTGACATAAGACAATTTCTTGATATTCTTAAGTAATTCAGCTAACTCAAGTGCTTGCTCCACACCATCATTCACTTCATTGAGCATGATATATTCAAAAGTTACGCGACGGTTAGTTGTTTCAATATAATACTCAATAGCTGCAAAGAGTTTTTCAATTGGGAAAGCACGGTTAATCTTCATGATGCTTGAACGAAGTTCATTGTTTGGCGCATGAAGTGAGACAGCAAGGTTAACCTGTACACCTTCATTAGCAAATTCGCGAATCTTGTGAGCCAAACCTGAGGTTGAAACAGTGATATGGCGAGCTCCGATTGCCATTCCCTTATCGTCATTGATGGTACGGATAAAGTTCAAGACGTTATTATAGTTATCAAATGGCTCTCCGATACCCATTACAACGATATGGCTTACACGTTCATCTTGTCCACGTTCGTCAAAATATTTTTGAACCAACATAATCTGGGCAACGATTTCCCCGTTATTGAGGTCACGTTGCTTCTTGATCAAACCTGATGCACAGAAGGTACAACCGATATTGCATCCTACTTGAGTTGTTACACAGACTGACAAACCATAGTGCTGACGCATCAGAACTGTCTCAATCAGCATCCCATCTGGTAATTCAAAGAGATATTTAACTGTCCCGTCAGCTGACTCTTGAACGATGCGTTGTTTCAAAGGATTGACTACAAACTGTTCGTTGAGCTTGGCAATCAAATCTTTTGACAAGTTGGTCATTTCTTCAAATGTCTGAACACGTTTACGGTAGAGCCACTCCCAGATTTGGTCAGCACGGAATTTCTTTTCGCCCTGTTCCAAGACCCATTCTTGCATACCTTGGCGTGTTAAACTATAAATCGACGGTTTCATCTTTTCTCCTTATTCTCTAATCTTTCTGACGGATGACGAAATGACGTTGTCCCTTTTCTTCATTCTGGGGTTTCTGTTCTTTACGACGTCGTCTATTTCTCTTGTCCGTATGATTTCTTTTCTTATTTTGAGAAGACTTCTTCCCTTTACGGTTGTCTTTCTCTTCTTCTTTCTTGCGCATTTTTTGGTCAAATGGTGCTCGTTTAGGAGTCTCATTTTCTAAGACAAAGTAGGCACATCCATAGCTACAATACTCAAGTAGGTAATCTTGTAAACGACTGATTTTCTCCAAAGATTCTTCAGCTCGCTCATTCTTGTAGAATCCTCGCAAGCGCAACTGCTCATTGCTCCAGTCTCCTACAATATAATCATACTTATTTAAAACTTCCGAAAAGCGTTGAGTAAAAGCTGTTGCATCAAAAGCTTCCTTACTATTTTCAACCAGATTAAAGGAAAACCCTTCAGCCTCGACTTTATCTCCAGATAGATGAAATTCAGGACCAGGGAATTTATTGTAATTATATAATTCAGGTGCAATTTCTTTACGCATAATATTCCTTTTTAACGTTTACTTAATACTCTATTTTACCATATTTTTTTGCCATATTTTACATCTTTTGATTTAAAATGAAAAAAAGTCTGACGATTTAAGCATTGATTCGTTAAAGATTCTTCCAATTATAAAAAAGAAAAAAACTGGGTCTTCCCAGTTTTTTTATGATTACATGTAAAGTAATTTGAAGAGTGCTACTGCTGCAATACCAGCTGCAATCGGTGCAACTACTGGTACCCAAGCATACCACCATTTTGAATCACCCTTGTGTTCACCAAGGATTGATTTTGGAAGTACTGCGTGAAGAAGACGTGGTCCAAAGTCACGAGCTGGGTTCAAACCTGGTCCTGTAGGTCCACCTAGTGAAGTAACCAAGGCCATTACGAGGAAACCAAGTGCCAAGTGTGCAACAGCAAGACCTGGTGACAAGAATGGAGCTACTTGAGTTTTTGCTTGTTCAAGAGCTGCAGTAACTTGTTCTTGAGGAATTGTTTGACCTTGAGCAGTCGCTTGCGCTACTTGATCGTTAATCAATCCTTGAGCTTTAGTAACTAATTCAGCACCAAAGAAGTTCTTCGTCATAGCCATAGCTGCAAAGAAAAGTACGAATGAACCAATAAACTCGTTGATAAAACCGTTAACAGAAGCTGCAAAGCGTGATTCTTTTGTTCCGTGGTCGATACTTTCGATTGTTGAGAAAGTTCCCAAGATGTTGTTTGGGTTTTCTGTCTTCAAGTAGTATGGACGGTGAGCTGCAACAACCATGGCTTGTCCGAAGATTGCTCCCAAAACTTGAGCGATGATGTATTGCGCTACTTGTGACCAAGGGAAAAGTCCGCTAACTGCAAGTCCAAGAGTGAAGGCTGGGTTGATGTGGTTACCAGAAACATTACCAAACATCAAGGCAGGGATCATAACCCCCATACCGTAACCAACAGCGATAACGAGCCAGCCACTTTGGTGACCTTTCGTACCTTTAAGTTCAACATTGGCAACTGCACCATTACCCAAGATAATCAAGATGGCTGTTCCCAAAAATTCAGTGGCATATTTGACTGCCCATGTGAAATCCATTGATAGATTCTCCTTAATATTTTTTAGACAGTCCCTATTCTATCAATTTTTAGGGCTTTTAGCAACAGATTTTCTAAAAGAATCCTGTGAGAAAACGCTTTTATTTCAGTTCTACAAAAAAGACCTAACAAACATCGTTTGTTAAGTCCAAATTTTAATTATTCTTGACGATGACCAAAGTCCTGAATCATTTGTTCCATTTCTTCACGACTTGGTGTCGTTAGCATATAGAGATAGTCTCCTTGCAATTCAGCAAAGGCTGCTGGCATAATTTTTCTTGACCTTGAACTGGTTTCCATATTTAGCAAGCAAATCTTCTTCTGAATAAACATAATTGGCATTGGCACGACGTGATGTCGCCAAACAGTATAGGGGCTCGAATTGAGAAGCTGGGAATGGTTCACCTGCTACGATCGCTGCATAGCCCTTATACAAGTCAAAAGAATGGGCATAGTTATAGACATCAATGGTGAAGCCACCCGCTGGACGGTTATTGTATTCAATAGCGATATAGTCATCACCCTCACGGAAGAACTCAATATGGAAGAAACGTTCTCTCATACCAAACTCTTTGACAATTGCCTCACCATACTTGCGCAATTTTGGATCCATATCTTTGAGAACATAATAAGAATTATCCATCTTGTAGATCATGAGATCGAGGGGTGTGTGGGCGTAGTCAAAGGTCGTAGAAAAGACAATATTTCCATCTCTATCTACCAAACCATCGAAGGTACAGATTTCACTAGAGGTGACAAATTTTTCAAAGAAATAGATGGTTGAGTGGTCCCATTCAGCTTTAAAGCGATTGATATCATCTTCTGTTTCAAGTTTGAAGGTTGCGGCAGCTCCTACTCCATTATCAGGTTTGGCAATCATTGGAAGGCCGATTTCTTTCACAGCTTTGTCAACATCTGCTTCTGTTTCAATGACAGCACCTGGTACCACAGGAACTCCCGCTTTTTTGAAGAGTTTCTTCATTTCAGATTTAAACTTAGTCTTCTTAAGATCTTCTGGTTTAGCACCAAAAACATTGAACTGTTCACGAAGGGCAGCATCCAACTCTAGCCAGTATTCATTGTGTGATTCTATACGGTCAATTGGGCCATGTTTATAGAAAAGAAAGGCAACAGCACGCTTGACTTCATCAATATTTTCAAGATTATCAACTCGGAAGTACTCCGTTAAGCTATTGCGCAATGGTTCATCTAGTTGTTCATAGGGTTCTTGCCCAATCCCTAGAACTGTAATTCCTTTATTAGCTAGTTCAATACTAAATTGTTGGAAATTTTGTGGGTAATAGGGTGAAATTACAAGATAGTTCATAAGCGACTCCTTTTATAGACTCATGTGACCAAGGAAATAAGGCATTTGTTTGCGCCACCATTCCCAGTCATGGGCAACATCGTGTCCCCATTCTGCAAACCAGGCAGGAATTTGTTTTTGATCAAAGGCTTCTTTAAGCTTGTAGTAAGAAGGTAAGCCATCATGTTCCCAGGCTCCTAGTCCCGTACAGATCACAATTTCAGCTTGACGGTAACGATCGATGAACCAGCCATCATTTTGATTCCAGATATAATCTACTGGTGAATTTTGATAGATGGCATCATCATTGTAGTAATCACCAACAAAGAAACGTGCATCGTAAACACCACTAAGGGCAATCACTTTCGTGAAGACATCCGGGTGTTGTAGGAAGAAGTTGAGGGCATGATAAGCTCCCATAGAGCATCCTGTCGTCATCATACCATCAAACCATCCTGTCTTATGCTTGATAAAAGGAATGGCTTCTTCAATGACATATCGTTCATAGGCACGGTGCATTTCAGCTTGGTCATGCCCGTTTTTCCAATTCGCAAGCCAACTCTCGCTATCGACACTTGAAAGTGTAAAGAACTGGACACGGCCTTCCTCGATAAAGGATGCACAAGCATCAATCATGCCAAAATCATAGTATTCATTGTGGCTACCACCTGAAGAAGGAAAGACTACAATAGGGATACCCGCATGTCCATATCGGTTTACGTACATTTCACGATTTAGATGTCCACTCCAGTGGCTAAGATGTTCAATATTCATATCCTGTCTCCTTTTTACTATTTACCAATTTTCTGCAAAAAAGCGTAAGCAAGCTGGTAGATTTTCTGACCATGGCACTTCATGGTGAATGGCTCCAGCCTGAACCTTAAGAGAGAGATTTTCCAACTGCACTCCTCCTGCTATCAAGTCATGATAATAACGAAGGGAAGAATCAATGTAAGCCTGCTTAATATTGCCAGCCATGAGCGTCTTGTCTGTATCATCAGCTTCTTCCGTTCCAACATAGATAAAGATTCGTTGGTCAGGTAAGAGTTTTTTACGCTCGATATAGCGATCAAAGGCTTCTTGGTGAAGCCAGTTGGCTGAGGAGAAAACTCCTAAGCAACCAATCTGATCTTGATACTCCAAACCGATAAACTGCGTAATATTTCCACCCAGAGAAGATCCTATCATAGCAGTGTGTTTTCTGTCTGATTTTGTCCGATAGTTTTCATCGATAAAAGGCTTAACCACTTCCATGACAAACTCTGCATATTCGACTCCCTTACCACCAAATTGTTGACCAGGGATGTTAGACTCTTGGAATTTCCAAGCTGCATACTCATTCATCCGTCCAAGTCCATCATTGTCAATGGCCACGATAATCATGCGGCAGATATCTGGATTTCGCTTGATGGCTGGGATAATCTTCCAGGAATGGCCGACGTAGGATTCCTTACTATAAAAGACGTTTTGTCCATCATGGAAATACACAACTGGATAACTTCTATCCGTATCTTTCTCATAGTTTTTTGGGAGGAGAACACGTACCCGTCGCTCCTTACCTGTGTAGGGAACCACTAATTTATGCTCTCGCATTTTTAAATAAAAAAAGTAAGATTGATTCATTGTCAGAAAACTCTCTATATTCAAAAATTTTTACCTAATTATATCATAAAAATAGAAAAAAAGTCGGTTCTCGTCCAAATTTAGGACAATTAACTAACTTTTTTTACTTATTTTTATCTTTTTCCTCTGGTTTTTTTCTGATTAAAGGAGGTCGTCAATTAGTTCATCAACCGCATCCTTCTCTGCTTGCGGTGTAATCTCAGTAATCATAATTCCTGCTACTGCTCGCTCAACTAATCCTTCAACGTCCATTCGTGCTTCATACTGCTCCGCATTCTTAATCTTAGGATTTGTTTTTGGACGATCAGGCGCAAAAATCGTACAGCAGTCTTCAAAAGGTTGGATAGAAATTTCAAAGGTATCAATTTCTTGTGCAATGTCAATGATTTCCAACTTGTCCATGGTCACAACTGGACGAATAATTGGTGTGTTGGTCACGGCATTGATAGCCAGCATACTTTCTAGGGTTTGGCTTGCCACCTGACCAAGACTTTCACCATTAATAATGACCAAACCTTTTCTCACTTCACGGATACGGTCGGTAATGCGCATCATAAAGCGACGAGTCAGAGTCATGAGGTAGGCTTCTGGAGCTTTGGCTTTGATTTCTTCTTGAATTTCAGTAAATGGTACTTCGATAAACTGAATATTGCCACCAAATTTGGTCAATTTACGAGTCAAATCTTGCGCTTTCTTGAGAGCACCTGGACTAGTATATGGTGGGCTAGCAAAGTGAACAGCCTCGATATCTACCCCACGTTTCAGAGCTAGGTAACCAGCTACAGGCGAATCAATTCCCCCTGACAACATGAGCATTCCTTTTCCTGATGTTCCGACTGGCAAACCACCCGCACCACGAATAGTTTCATAAGAAAGGTAGGCCGCTTCCTCACGAATCTCCACTTGCAGATTGATATCAGGATTTTTCATTTGGGCTTGAATAGTTGGAATGGCTTCAAATACAGCTCCACCAAGCGTTTGATTGAGTTCACGACTATCAAGTTCAAAGTTGTGGTCACTACGTCTACTTGAAATTTTGAAGGTCATGCCTTCCTTATAAATGTCCTTCATAATCTCTTGAACAACAGACTTAAGAACCTCGACAGATTTTTCAACCTTGTATACAGGTGAAAAGTTTTGAATTCCGAAAACTTGTTTGAGGGATTCAGCTACTGGTTCATAATCTGCCCCATTCAGATAAGCATGGGCACGGTCGCGGTCAGCAGTTACCTTGACTTGAGGATAGATGGACAAGACATCTGAAATGTTATTACGTAGTTTATTGATGAAACGCATACGGTTTTTACCTTTTGTTGAAAGTTCCCCGTAGCGAATCATAATTTCTGAATACTGCATGAATACTCCTATCTTACTTTTTTAGTTTGATTGTAGATTAATTTTAGTTTAGTCAAAAATTGCTCAACTTGACTCATATCATTTTCTAGGTCTAGACTGAGACGAACTGCTGACTGGGCCTTATCTTTATCAACACCCATAGCAATCAGGGTCCCTGCAGGTTTCCCAGCCTTGGACGAACAAGCAGAGGTTGTGGAAATGAAAATATCATAGTCTTCAAAGGCATGAACAATGACTTCACCACGAACACCCTTAATCCCAAAGGTCAGAATATGAGGGCAAAGTCTTCCTCACCTGAGAAAAACAAAAAAATATCTGGATATTCAAGAAGAGCTTGACGGATAACTTCCTTCATCTGACTCGTTTTGCTAGCAAACAATTCCAAACTTTCTATAGCTAAACGCAAAGCCTTGGCTGTCGCTGCAATTCCTGCTACATTCTCAGTTGTTGAACGATAGTCACGCTCTTGGCCACCACCAGTTAATAGGGGGGTGATTTTCTTGCCAGACTTGATATAGACAAAGCCAACACCACGAACGCCGTGGAATTTATGACTAGAGAAGGTCGCAAAATCCACTCGGTCTGTCAAATACTTTTCTGTCGGAATCTTAGCCAAGGCCTGAACCGCATCAACGTGGAAAGAGACAGTTGGCTTATCCGCTAATAGTTCTGAGATAGCTTGAATAGGCTGGATAGAGCCGATTTCATTGTTAACTGCCATGACGGAAACCAAGGTCGTATCAGGACGAAGTAGATTTGCCAAAGCGGCTACATCTACAAATCCCTTTTCATCTACAGGTGCAAAATCCACTTCAAACCCTTGAGTTTTAAGCCAGAGAGCTGACTCCTTGACTGCTGGGTGCTCAATATCTGACACGATGATGTGTCTACCAAATTGCGCTTTTTCAAATGCAACTCCTTTGATAACCCAGTTATCCCCTTCAGTACCACCAGATGTAAAGAAGATTTCTTCACTATTTTTGCCAATCAAATCTGCAATCTGTTGACGAGATGCATCTAAAATTCTGGTAGCCTGATCTCCTAAACGATGCAGACTAGAAGGATTTCCAATAATTTTTGTAGACACCTGCATATAGGTTTCAAGTGCTTCTGGATAAGGCTTGGTCGTAGCCGAATTATCAAAGTAGATCATGGTTCCTCACGCTTTCTAAAATCACTGCTTCTATTGTAACACGAAACAGTTCAGGCGACAAGAAAGGCCGTTCAGGTTTATTTAAGTTTTTTTTAAAGATTTTGGGTATAATGAATCATAGTAAAGGAGAGCTATTATGTCTAACTATCGTAGAAGATCAAAACCTAAAACAGAACACATCAAAAAAGGGTTTACTGTCTTTCAAAAAACCATCGCAACGATTGCTAGTATTCTAGGTTTGATTACTGCTAGTATCACGATTATGAATGCCTTTGATAAAGATAAAGATAAAAAAGATACAAATCCGCAGACAACTATTATCAAGGAAGTTCAAAAGGAAGCTCCAGCTGAATCCAATGCACCTGCACAAAGCCAATCTAACAATCAAGAAACAACTCAAAAAGAAGACGTTCAAACTCCTAGCAAGAAGGAGGATACAAAATCAGATAACAATTCTCAGAAAAATGAGCAATCTGATTCTTCTTCAAACACTCCAACTACTGAAGCAGGAGTTAGCGCTAATAACGGAGCATCTTAAGCATTTTTCAATACCAACGGTTACTTCGTTGGTTTTTTATTTGCAGTTTTCTATGCTTTCGAATCACAAAAAACCAGGAACTAGTGTCCCTGGTTTTTCTTTTTAAAACAAGTTATTCTGCATCGAATTAAGATTCGTACTTAGTCTTCTTTCCCCTTTTTGATAAAGGTTGCAGAAAGAACCAATCCAAGACTAGCTAGGAAAGCTAAACCTACTGAATCTTGCTCACCAGTTGCTGGAAGCTGAGCTTTTGCTTCAGTTGCTGGTGCCTGTGGTTGTTCTTGTTTTTGATTTGTTGAAATTTGAGTTGGCTTGTGATCCGCAATTGTTGTAGCTGGATTTGAAACAGGTTCTTTGTATTCTGGAACCTCATTCTTAGCAGCTTCAACTGCGTTAACGCCACCCTTGAATTCTGGGAGCTCATTCTTGTCCGCTTCAACCCAATTAACGCCACCCTTGAACTCTGGGATTTCATGAACAGCCGCTTCTGCAGCATTAACGCCACCTGTAAATTCAGGAATTTCAACTACTGGTGGTTCTTGATCTCCCTTACTTGTTAGTACTTCAGGTTCTGGAATTGGTTCTGGATCTGGAGTTGGCTCTGGATTTGGAGTTGGCTCTGGATCTGGAGTTGGCTCTGGATCTGGAGTTGGTTTTGGATCTGGAGTTGGCTCTGGGTTCGGAGTTGGCTCTGGATTTGGAGTTGGTTCTGGATCTGGAGTTGGCTCTGGATTTGGAGTTGGCTCTGGATCTGGAGTTGGCTCTGGATCTGGAGTTGGTTTTGGATCTGGAGTTGGCTCTGGGTTCGGAGTTGGCTCTGGATTTGGAGTTGGCTCTGGATTTGGAGTTGGCTCTGGATTTGGAGTTGGCTCTGGATCTGGAGTTGGCTCTGGATCTGGAGTTGGCTCTGGATTTGGAGTTGGCTCTGGATCTGGAGTTGGCTCTGGATTTGGAGTTGGCTCTGGGTTCGGAGTCGGCTCTGGATTTGGAGTTGGCTCTGGGTTCGGAGTTGGCTCTGGATTTGGAGTTGGCTCTGGGTTTGGAGTTGGCTCTGGATTTGGAGTTGGCTCTGGATTTGGAGTTGGCTCTGGGTCTGGAGTTGGTTGCTCAGGTTCTTCTGAAAGTTCTTGATAATATGTCGTCATTTCATAGAACTCTGGCTTGCCACCTTCCCAAATGAGTTTAACATCAAGTAACGGAGCCTTATCTCTGACTGCAAATGTTTGGAAGCTTGAAGTAATTGCTCCCAAATCTGTCCAAGCACCATCTCTGTCTGTTTTCAGAGTGCGAGCAAGTAGACGCGCTGCTACTCCTTGAGGCAGACTAGAAACAAGTCGGATGTGGTTAGCATCTGTTGGTTCTGACAAGTGGTAAACCAGCTCACCTTGGTCTTTCTCAGCCTTATAGCTTGTCAAGACTTTGCCATCTACAAGATTGGTGTAAAGGTTGCCTCGACTTTCTCCACCATTTCCTTGAACAGTTGGGTCGTTAATTGGTTTCACAAATTCGCCATCATTGATAACCAACTCAGTAAATCCAACAAAACGAGCATCGTAATTAGCAGTGAAGAGAACACGGAGATAGTTAGCTTTAACTGGACTTGCAAGTTCACCTTCGATGTAGCGATTTCCAGGCATCTTAGAATCATGTGTCCATCCATCTGTCAATGAATCATCACGCATTTCATTAGCGACACCATCACCTACTGTCACAACATCTGTCCATGTCTTACCATCTTGACTTACTTGAATCTTACCATCACGAAGATAGTTCTTCGTACCGTCTTGGATGTAGGCTCTAATCTTCTTGATTTCACGTTCACTACCAAGTTTCAAGGTAATGTGACCATCTTTACGTGCATAGTCAGAGAACTCTACAAAATTATTGTAAACACCATCAAACAACTGATCCAAATTCTTGATCTTGCGAACATCATTGGCTCCATAGTAAGCATCAATTCCCATAGAAGTAGAATCAAGTTTAGTTGGTTGGACTTCTTTTGTCTTAACGAGTAGAGATGTCGCTGTCACTGCTTGTTCTTGGTCAGTCTTATTAACCAAACGAGCATAACGTACCAAGGACTTATCAGTTACTTGGCTAGCTGGATACCATTCTTGTGCATTTGGAGAGAATTCCAAGTCAAGGGCTGGATTTCCAATACCAATAGCCTGAATGCTTTCAGCCTGGTGTAGACGGTCTAGCTTCATACCCAAGTAGCTATGAGCTGGAAGCTTAGTTCCACTTGGAATTTGCATGTCATAACGACCGAGACTGTCATAAACTGGAGTTGATTTCAAACTTTCAACATTGGTATCTGTCATCTCGCTATTGCCAGCACGTGTTTCAACTGAGAAGTCAGCGATACGCCACCATAGATTGATATTCTTGGTGTTACGAACACGGATGTAGCGAGCTGAAATTGGAGTTTCAATTTCTTTGGTTTGTTCACCAGTCAAACGATCCAATTCTTGCCATGAATTTCCATCTGTAGAATACTCAAGAACACCTTCTGCCAATTTATCTCCAGAACCTTGAACAAGGCGAACCTTAGTTACAGGTTTGACTCCCACCCAAGTCTAGTTGAACCCAACCATCGACTGGAGTTGTATCAGTTCGATCAGCATTTGCAAGCATTGCTTCAGTATTATCACGACCATCTGTAATCTGAGCAACTGTCGTATTGTACTTGTACATGAGATTTGGACTGATGGTCACTGTGGCTGCCTGTTTAGGACGACTTACTTCCACAGGACGATTCACAGCGATTTCTCGTACAGCAAACCAAGTGTTCTCACGATCAGAAGTTGCAATCATTCGAACAGCTTTAGCATTGATATTGAGATTTTCAAATTTAAGAAGAGGCTCATTACCAGTGTAGCTTGGTTCTGAAAGTGTTACCCACTCATCATTTTCATTGAGGTACTCAACCTTAGCATTGTTAAAGGTATCGCGTGGATTTGCTTGAGTTCCCATTGCGAATGTCAAGTTTTGAATTGGAACAGCCTTGTTAAATTTCAAGCCAATGTAATCACCAGTTTGGATGCTGTTTGGTGATTTAATTAGGGCATGTGTTCCTAAATCACCATCAGTGACTTCAGCAAGTCCACCTTCTACACCTGTACGGTTCGTAATAAAGGTGCTAATGACTTGGTCTGGATGCAAGGCTTTTTGAACTTCAGTTGCAAGGATTTCACGAAGACCAAGCAAGAATGGACGGATATGTTGTACACCCAACTCAGCTCTTTCATCATGGTCTACATAATGGAAAGTATAAGTTTGTGATTGTTCATAAAGTTTCAAGCCCTTGTAATAGCTATCCCAAAGTCTAGCAGAATCATTGTTTTCAATAGCTTCTGATCCATCTAGGAAAGCACTCAAAGCATCCATTTGGTCAATAGTGTTATCCAACCAGTAATGGATTTGAGAGCGCATCTTTTCGTCACCAGATGCTTTATAAAGTTGAGCTGCTGCTTTCAGTTTTGCAAATTCTGCACGCAATTCAGCACGTTTTGCACTAACATCTTGACCTGCTTTTAGCTTAGCCATAAAGGCATCCAATTCGGTGCAAGCTCAACAGACTCTTCCAACTTCACGACACGACCATCCATGTTTTGGTTAATCATGTGTTTACCAAGTTCACGGAAGGCAACAGATGTTTCACTGTCAGTAAATTTACCTGTTTCAACAAAGTTAAAGGCGATATCATTTACTTTCTTAGCTTCGTCTTCAGATTTCCATTGTTTCCATGCGTATTGAGCTGCTGAGAAGAGGGCAATCTTCGAAGGCTCAGATTGTTGCATTGGATTCAACATGATACCTGAAAGGAGACTTGGATCCACATTTGGATGAAGGAATTTCTCACCGCCACCCAAAATCAAGTGTTGTTTAGAGTTATCTGTAACAGGCCAGTTAACCCATAGAGAAACTGGGCGGTATGTCTTGCCACCTGCAGTCAGGTTGTTCTTAAGGTTAGAAAGGAAGCTTTCAGACACTTCACCCCAGATTTTACCACCAGTAAGAGTCATAGAAGTTGAAGTTGGAAGATTTTCATTTAGAGATTTCAACTCATCTTCACGACCATTACCCCAATACTGACCTGGAACGAAGATCATTTCCTTACGAAGTCCAACATAAGTTGCTTGTTTTTCAGTCAACCAGTCTGTCATGTCCTTCATCAAGCGGTTGTAGCTATTGTAGCCACCAACTGGGCTTGGAGCATCATCGGCCAAAATACCGAACTCACGGACACCGACATCCATCAACTGAGTAAATTTAGCCTTAATGGTTTCAAGGTCTTTTTGGTAGTCAGCATCGTTACCAAAACGGATACGGTTGTTCATGAATGGGTGGATGGTCCAAACATAACGAGTCTTGTTTTGGTTTCCGACACGCGCCAATTCACGGATTTCAGCTAATTTTTCTTCTGGATAAAGTTCACGCCATTTCTTGTTGTGGTATGGATCGTCTTTTGGTGCGAAGAAGTATTGAGTCAACTTCAAGTCACCACCATAGCGCATCAATTCAGCACGATCAGCATTGCTCCATGGATTTCCATAGTAACCTTCGATAAAGCCACGATTCTTAATTTCAGCGAAGTCTTCCACAGTTACATTACGTAAAACTGGTGCTTCACTTTCATTAAGCATTTGTTTAAGAGTCGTCAATCCATAGAAGACAGCATCTGTATCTTTACCGACGATAGAGATTGTATTGTTCTTGATTGACAAAGCGTAAGCATCAATCTTATCAAAGAGTCCTTGAGAAATACCAGATATTTCTTTTTCAGCCTGTGAATGTTGACCATGAACACCAAGATAGATATTTGTAGCACCTGCTACTGCAGCTTGACTGCTTGTGTAAGAGATTTGATGATCTTGTAGTACACTCTTCAAGCGGTTGCGAGTGTAAATATCTAGATGGTCTCCCATAACAAGATTGACTTGTTTTTGAAGTTTAGTGACACCTTCACCGTAAGTAACTTTTTGTGGTGTTGGGAATACCTTGTATTCTTTCTTGAGATAGTCTTGGCTTTGTGCTGCAGCAACAATCGCATCATCACTGGCTGGTTTTGTAGCTACAAAGCTATCAGCAAGTTCAGTTGTACCATCACCCACCTCTTCAACTCTTGGTTGTTCTGGAGTCACTGGTTTCTCAGGTGTAACTGGTTTTTCTGGAGCAACTGGCTCTTCTGATTTACTATCAGAAAGTGGCTTGAGTAGTTGAATTTCTGCGGCACTACCAAATCCTGCGACACCTGACAGAACTTTAAATTCTACCTTATTAGTTTCAACTGCTGCAAAATTAACCGTTTTTTCTTTAGTATTATTTTCCCAAGTTCCTGAAGCAACTTTAACCATTTGACCATCTTTTTGAGCATAGATTTCATAAGATGTCACGACTCCGTTACCACCACCTGGACGTGGAAGATAAGTCAAACCATTGACTTTTTCAGGAGCATTCAAATTCATAGCAACGGTATATGGAGCCTGATGTCCAGTCCATTTAGAATGCCAGAAGGTATTTGGATCATTGTCGAAAAGCTTTTTTTCAACTGGGCCTTCTGTATCAGTTCCTGGAGTTTCTTGACTGGTTGCAGAAACTGTGAAGTGATCTGTTGGAATCAAACGTGGGTTTACAAATGCTTCATTTGACAACTCTGCACTATGCAAGATTCCTTGGAAGCCACCGATTGTTTCAAGTGGAAGTACCAAGCTATTGTGAGCCAAGCGAGGGTGAGCTGGATTTGCAATACGCTCAACCTTTTTCACCGTCTACATAAACTTCTGTTTTTTTTGTGGTTTCGTAACAACAGAGATTTGATAACGTTTATTTCTTTCTCAAGTTTCTTGTTGAATTGAATATGGAATTGTTCAAATTTATAAGCGAGGTAGCCATCCTTATCCGCAAGATAAAGTTGGTTGTCTCCACTAGTTGAGAAGGTTTGTTCGCCGTCACCAGTTACAGTAACATCCAATTTCAAGACATGACTCGGACCAACATCACCAACAAGACCTTCGATAGTGCTATCTTTTTCGAAGTTCAAACCTGCTTCAGACTTCTGTACTTTCTTAGCAAGATAATCTTTGATAGTTTCTGGTTTAATGTTGAATAGGTCGCTTTCTTCTACTGTCTTATCTGGATTTGATTGCGGTGCATAAATACTAGTTGGCTGGATACGTTCTGCATAGGTCTTAGCTGCACGATCTGAACCCCAAGTGCGTTCTGCAGTTGATTGCATACTCTTGAAGAAGCGTTTAAAGATATCATATGAAGTTAAACCAGTTTCATGGAGGTCAATGTTGTCATTCCAAACTGCATGACCACCACCGATGATATTTGGATTAGATGCTTCTAAGCGTGGTCCTCCACCTGTTGAGAAGTCATTTGGTGTCCAGCGATTGTATTGAGTTTCATAGTTAGCATAATCACCATAACCACCTTGACTGTTGCTTCCGCTTGGGACACTATAGGTTGGAATATCTGTGATATTGATAATCTTGGCACCCTGAGCAATTGCAGCCGCTGGACGTTGCCAACCAATACTCCAGATATCAACTTCTACTCCATTCCAATCAACTGGCGTTGTACCAGGCTTAGCACTAAGTGAGCCCCAAATACGAGGTGTATAACCTTTTCCTTTGATGTACTGAATCATATCGTTGACGTAGCGACGATAGCTTTCTCTCTACTGCCGTAGTACTCATCAGTTCCGATATGAACTGTTGAGACACCATGAAGTGGTGCATTTTCTCCATCGAGCAATTTATCATAGACTGATTTAACAAAAGCAAGAGTTTCTTCGTACTTATTATCCAAGTCCAACATAGCAACACGTTCTACATTGTGCTTACCTCTATAATCGCTCAGACTACCTTTATACATAAGGTCTGGACGAACTTTAACAAAGGACAAAGCGTGACCTGGTGTGTCAATCTCAGGAACAAGGTTGATATGCAAAGCTTTAGCCAACTTGATGATCTGTTGCATTTCTTCCTTGGTGTAATGTTCTTTTGATGTTAATTTTTCACCATTTTCACCGACAACATCAGTCTCTACACGGAATCCTGTCTTGGCATTTTTAAGAACATAATCCAATTCTTCTTGTTGACTAAGATGTTTTCCTTCCAAGTGTTTTTCTAGGAAGATATAGTTATCATTCAAGTGCAATTGAAGATCGTTCATCTTGTAGTAGGCCATGTTGAGCATGATATCTACAAGCGTATCATAAGGAATAAACTTACGACCTGTGTCTAGCATAAAACCACGGTGGCTGAAGCTTGGGAAGTCACGGATTTCACCGTTCTGTAGGTCATTTTCTCCCATTTGAAGAAGAGTACGAGTTGCGTAAAATGCACCTGCATTAGTCGCTGCTTCTACTGTGATAACTCCATCTTTAATGGTGATACCATAGCCTTCTTTACCATAGCCCTTGTCTTCAACCTTTTTAAATTCAATTCGGTTTTGAGCTGATTGATCACCTGTAGCGATTTCTAGCCCGCGACTTTCAAGGTCAGTTTGATAGAATTTAGCTTCTTGACCAAATCCTGAATCTCCTACTGAAATGACAGTTTCAGAAGTAATAGAAGTTTTACCTTCAGTGCCGTACCATTGTTGAACTGCTGGGGCAACTGCAGGTTTGGTTCCAACACCTTCATCAGCATGCAAACCTTTAATGACAACTTCAAATTCTTTTGTGAAGGTATGGTCATCATTCGTTTGTTGGACCATCACTTTGACATGTTGTTCTGTCAGCGGTGTATAGATTTTATTATTTAGGTCGATAACACCTTGCTTGTTGCTTCCGATCAAGCTAACTTGACCAGGCAATTTAGGCAATACAAGTGATTTTCCATCTTCAGCAACCGCTATTTCTGTAACTTGACGAATATCTGTTGGTTTGCTGGTGTCTGGAATGTTTGAGTAGGCACGAATTTCTTGAATACCCACATTTTTCCATTGCATAGTACCGGCTTGATAATCTGTAATTTCAAGTTTAAGATACTTAGCTTGAACGGCTTCTTTTAAGTCAACTTTTTCATCTAGAACCGGAGTTCCTGTTCGTTGATGAGCCAACTTCCATTCTCCAGGACCTGATCCATTGACCTCGTCTTGACCTGCATAATAGAGATTCCAAGATTTGATGTTCGGATCATTTTGCTCTCCACGAACACGACGATCCCAATCGATTTCCACATGCTTGATTAAGGTTGTCTTTTCAAGCTTAAATTCGATTGTTGGTTTCACAACATCACGGTCAGTTGCCCAACGAGTATCTGGATTTCCATCAATTGCCTTCTCAGCTGTAAATGGTGTGTTGGCTTCATGGTTTGATGCTGTCGCAGTAGCCTTTTTCCAAATGATTGACATCTGGAGTTTCAACCAAATCTTTAGTAACTGGCTTTTTCTGCTGGTTTAGCTACTGGTGCTGCTTCTTCTTTTGGAGTTTCAGCTGGTTTTTGGTGTTGCTTCTTCCTTAGGCGTCGCAGTTTCAGCTGGTTTTGCTTCAGGAGTAACTGTCCCAGTATTTTTCAGGCTGTGTCGCTGACTCGGTCGGTTGTGATTCAGTTGCTTCACTTGGGCTGGCTGTTTCAGCCTTTTTCAATAGCTGCTGCTATATCCGCTGGTAACTTATCTAGGGGCTGAACCTGTGTTACCGTGCCTTCTGTCTCTGCAGGCCCTTCTGTTTCTGCTGCTTGAACCATACCAGCACCAAAAAAATGCTTGCACCAATCATGACAGAAGCAGCGCCCATTGCAAACTTACGTATACTGTAATGACACCGTCTCTCAAAAAAATGTTTTCCCATTTTCTTTATTTCCTTTCCCACGCTTAAATTGGGTAAGCGTTATCATTTCCCTTTTTAAAAAGGGAGGACCAAGAGGTCCTCTCTAGGGTGTTTGTTTTTCTCCATTACAATAAGCTAGGAGTTTGAGTTTTCATAGTATAAAACTCTATTATATTTTAATCTTCTTTTCCTTTTTTTGAAGAAATAGAGCAGACATTGCTAATGTAAGACCAGCTAGGAAGAGGTGTTCAGTTGTGCCTTCACCAGTTTCAGGAAGTTTAGACTGATCTGCTTCTTTTTGTGCTGCTTGCATAGCAGGTGTTGGTGTAAGAGCTGGTTTCTGATCAAGTTTTTCTGCAACTGGACTTGTCTGATTGTCTCCTGCAGCTAATGTTTCTTTATACTCAGGAACATCATTCTTAGCAGCTTCAACCCAATTAGCTCCGCCCTTGAACTCTGGGAGCTCATTCTTATCTGCTTCAACTGCGTTAACGCCACCCTTGAATTCTGGGAGCTCATTCTTGTCCGCTTCAACCCAATTAACGCCACCCTTGAATTCTGGGATTTCATGAACAGCCGCTTCTGCAGCATTAACGCCACCTGTAAATTCAGGAATTTCAACTACTGGTGGTTCTTGATCTCCCTTACTTGTTAGTACTTCAGGTTCTGGAGTTGGTTTTGGAGTTGGAGTTGGCTCTGGATCTGGAGTTGGCTCTGGATCTGGAGTTGGTTCTGGATCTGGAGTTGGTTTCGGATCTGGAGTTGGTTCTGGATCTGGAGTTGGCTCTGGATCTGGAGTTGGTTTCGGATCTGGATCTGGGGTTGGTTTTGGATCTGGGGTTGGTTTTGGATCCGGAGTTGGTTCTGGATCTGGAGTTGGTTTTGGATCCGGAGTTGGTTCTGGATCTGGGGTTGGTTTCGGATCTGGAGTTGGTTCTGGATCTGGGGTTGGTTCTGGATCTGGGGTTGGTGTTGAATCCTTCAACTGATCCAAATATTCTGCAAAGAATGTCACCATTCGATCTGTTAAGAGGTGGTTATCTGTTGCATACTTCATGCTTGCAACTACACTTGCCACTTCTTCTTGATTGCTCTTATCAGTCAATTTTTGAGCTTTAGCCAAGGCTGCTTCATATGCACTTGTGTCAAGACCTGCTTCAGCAACTTGAGGACGAGCAAAGATCAATTCTGCAGCTGATTGATATTGATTACCACCATCTCCATAAGTTCTTGTTCCAGTTAGGACAATCTTCTTAGCTTTGATAGTCTTACCAAAGTCGATATCTTTTGGTTTGTTATTATCAGCCCAATTAGTTGCATTGAAGGTATGCTCCTTACCTGTTTCATCAGTAACAACAAGAGTCACATCTCTCAAGTTACCATTTGAACCTGAACCGCGTGGAACATAACGGAAGCCTGTAATTTCAGTTGGTTCTTTCAAGACCATGGTTGCTGGTTTACCAACATCGCCTCCGCTCCATGATGTATGCCATAGGCTAGATAAGTTGCCATCAAAGGCATTTTCAAGACCTTCACCAGCCTGAGCAGGAGCTGAAAGGCTTGCAAAGTCATCTGCTACAAGAGCTGTTTTCTTCATTACTAAAGCATCTTTAAGAGCATTAACCTTATCGATTTCTGCTTTAGCTTCTTCCAGACTAATGTCATCATCGGCTTGACTGAGGTTGAAGACTGCTTCTTTTAAAGCATCTATACTTTCTTTGGTGTAGTTAGTCATGGCTACAGTTGGAAGATAATTCTTGACAGCATTTTCTATCATCATCTTACCTGTCAAGACAATCTCTTCAATTTGAAGTTTATCCATGATGAAATCATTGTAACCACGGAAGTTAGCATTACCACCAGAATCTCCACGAGTATTACTTGCGTTACCTGTAGAGTAGATACCTACCCAAGTATCGCCAGTTTCGGCACCTGTCACAAGGAAGGTTGCACGTTTCGCTTTTTGAGAATCAGTCCATGAGTTTGGTAATTCATGCATTTCGAGGTCGCTTGCTTGGCTACCACGACGACCAGATTGGAATTCTCCCTTACCTACAACAAATGCGTAAGTATTATCTGATCCAGCTTCGTAGTCAAATGTGATACGGTAGGTCTTACCTGCTTCAAAGCGGAAGTTTTGTGGAATTGTTTGGTAAACCAAGTTACGACGGCTAACAAGACCGTTTGTCTTGAGTGACCAATTTCCTTCAATAACGTCGTCAACTTTCTTGCCATTCCAATCACGTTGTGTGTATGGACCATGTTTTTCAGACAAGTGAGTACGGTTATCTTCAACACCTTCGATTCCACCGATGACAAATGGGAAGATACCTTGTCCGACATTTTCAAAGTCTTGTTTGAAGACGCCTTTTGCAGTATCATGACCATCACCGTACATGTTTGAATCATTTTCGAAAGTACGGATTTCATCGAAGTAAGTTGCTTCATCTCCTGCTTCACGACTCAAGGTCAAGGTTACATTTGATACATCTGAACCTGTTGTGAAGAAGGCATACATGTTTTGGAAGTAACTTCTATCATCAACTGTTGCATTGTCAGTACGAGTGTTATGAGCGTATGCTTTAACGTAGTTAAGAGCAAGTGACTTATTCGTGTAGTTAGTCACTTCTTTCTCACCAGTGTTAACAGTAATGCTTGCTTTAGCATCACTACGGTTATCAACACCGACATAAACTGCATATTTAGTATTTGGTTTCAAGCCAGTCAATTTTTGTGTGAGACTAACTTTTTCTTTATTGCCTTGGATGCGGAGCATTTGGTTTGCACCTTGAGATTTGACAACTGTTGCTTTAGAAGCATCACCTTCAATCTTCCAATGGTCTAAAGATTCACTGTTAAATCCTTGGTCATAGATATGCATTCCTTCACTCCATGACATTTCAGGATTAGTTTGTTTAGAACGATAAAGAACATAAGGTTGATTTGCTAGAAGATCGAATGTAATCTTACCATCTTTGACAGCTACTTCTTGTTCTTCAGTCTTACCTTGGTCTGTTAGTTTGTAAAGGTAAACTTTACCATTTGCCCAGTCGCTAGGAAGTGTCCAAGTTGTTGCACCTTTTTCAGTATTGAAGTAGTACATTTTTCCTTGTCACCAGTAAGCTTGTTACCATTTGCATCCCAGTTCCATGGTGTCAAGTAGGCTGAACCATCTTGAATGACACGATCATTAAGTGTAACAATTCGTTCACGGTATTGTGGGCTATTGACATCGTTAGATTTACGAGTAACAATTACCTTGTTGTTTTCCTCATCTACCAATTCAACCTTCATCTCAGGTGTCCACTTGTAAGTACCACCATTGTCAGTCATGGTTACTGGTTTACCATTTTCCCATTTGCTAACAGTGAAGTGTTGGAAGTATTTAGTCATAACATCGTGGGCAAACAAGTTGGTTACATAACCATTATAGTCGCTACGACCTTGCCAACCTTCGAAGTCTTTCATGCTGTATCCGCCTAGAAGTGGGTAGTTAGCCGCACCTCCATAGCTTCTGTAATCACCAACCCAAGCATCTTTTTGGTGGTTACGGATAAAGCGAGTAATGGCACTGTTAATACCTTTATTGGTATAGCCGCCATAAGTCAAGTCTGCAGCCCAGTGATGGAAGGTAGAGTCATACTCACCACCATGGCCCCACTCAATTGCAAAACGCCAACCCTGTTGGTTGATTTCTTTTGCAAGAACGTGAGTTGCCCAAGCACCGTTGTCTCCTGATTGACCGTTACCCCAAACGTCGACATAAATGAAGTCTAAGCCTTCACCCAACTCTTTCTTCAACTCTTCCCAACGCGCTATACGTCCATGAGCTAAATCATAGGCTGCATCGATATTGATACCTTGGTCAAGCCAGTTCCAACCGTAGCTATAGCTTCCGTCAGCATTTTTACGAAGGATATTTTCATTAAAATATTTTGATTCAGGATAGGTTTCTGAAGCGTTGACGTGAATACCGAGGTGGGCACCATATTTCTTAGCTTTTTCAATAAGAGCTTTAAAGTCTTCTGTACCACCGATACGTTTACCAATATCTGCGTAGTTTAAGTGACCTGAATCATGGCCTTCACTACCGTAACCTTTAAGGAGGACACCCTGTCCAAGACCATCTGTGTGGAGGTTGATCTTCTTAATACCATCCAAGGTCATAAGGAATGGGTTTTGTGCTTGTGAACCAAAGTTCATGGCGATACGGTAAGCAGTAATATTTTTTACTTTTTCCCAACCTTGAGGGTTGTTCATGATGCTACGGTATGCGATTGCACCATCTTGCCAGTCTACTTTATTATCAGCATTGGCATCTTCTGTGATGACAACTTTAGCGCTTGGAAGTTCCTTAGTATATGCTGGGAATACAATACCATTGTGTGCTTTTTCCCATTGCCATTCAGAACTATGGATTTCAACGTAGTTAGCATTACCAATAGTGTTCTTGTATGCTGTCAAACGTGTCCAGTCATAAGAACCACCACCGTAACTGTTTTGTGAGTTGCTCCAAACACCAGCAGCAAGTTTATCTGTTGAAACAAATCCATACATGTAACCTTTAGCCAATTCTTTCATTGGATTGGTTACTTCGATATGGTCATCCCCACTTACGTGAGTATTGTTTGACATGGTTGCTCCATCAAACTTAGCTCCAGGTTGGTCACTTGAAACAGATACCAAGGCATTGCCTAGGAAGCTGATAGAAGAAAGTAATTTACGTTCATCATCAATCTTCTGTCCTGGTGTTACTTGGTTATGGTTGACAATCTTAGTCACATCAAAGTGAAGTTGATTGCCCACTACTTGCAAACGAACAGTCATATCTGCATTGATGAGATTCTCCTCATCACGAAGTTTCATTTCGTACTCAGCAGTTGTTGCATTTACTTTTTTATAGGTAACTTCCGGAGTTACGGCATGCTTATTGATAACAACTTGATTAATTGGTTGAAGTTGACCTGGAAGCTTGTTGCCATTAAGGACATATTCTTTAATACGAGGGAAGGCTTGGTCAATGACTGCTTTCAAAACAGTAGACTCAATTGTATCGTATTTCACATTACGATCATCAACTTCATCGCCTTTTTCTCTTTTTTTCAGTGACTTCTTGGTCTGCTTTAACACCTTCTTGGTCATCTGTTTTAATGTTTACAATTGTTCTTTCGCTACTATTGTATGTTCCAGCTTTAAGAACAATCTTCTTCTCGTCTTTTAATTTGTCGTTAACTGCAGATGGCAAGGTAAGAGTATCGAATAACTTGACATCATTGTTTGTTGCATTGAGTTGTCCGTCTGATTTGAGACTGATAGTCAAATGGTTAACAGAACCATTTACTGGTGCTGCGACACGTTCGCCTTGATACCAAAGTCCGCTACCATTTGTCTTGTATTCCCAGAACCATCCGCCTTGGTCATACCCTACAAAAACGTTGTTAGCTGTGTCTTTAAATTTCATGAAGACACCAAAGCGAGACTTGCCTGTTTCAGACTCTTCTTTGAAGGTCAAATCAACTGTAGCATTTCCATTAGCGTCAACTGTCAAACCTTCTTTTTCAAACAAGGCTGGATTTTTGCCGTTATCATTTTGAGCTGTTGAAGCTAGTTGATTATATCGAACACCTTTTTCTTCACGAATTGCTACTGTTCCCTGTTGTTCCTTCTTATCAACAGTTTTCCATTCTGGTTTGACTTCTTTTCTTTCAGCCGGTTTGTTTTCCGCTGGTTTATTCTCAGCCGGTTTGTTTTCCGCTGGTTTGTTTTCGACTGGTTTTTCTTCCTGAGGTTTGTCCTCTTTTGTTTTTTCTTCTTTATCTTCAACTTGTTTATCAAGTGCATCTAGACCCGCTGGTTTAGTTGTTTCAATACCTTTGATATAGTTTTGAATCCATTCTAACTGTGCAGGTGAGAAGAGGATACCACCACTACGTTTACCAGATACACCATTTTGGTGGATACCAATTAATTTTCCATTTTCATCGAAGATTCCGCCACCGCTGGCACCAGGTTCACTTCCTTGGTAGCTAATTCCACGAACGCCTTCGCCATGATTGTTAATAGCTTCGACAGTTGTATTCAGAATTGGATCAAGCTCTCCTTTTGGATAACCAAAGACGTGTACCTTATCTCCTACCTTAATGGTAGATGGTTTATCTAAAACTTCAACTGGAGCATTTGCAAGAGGTTTGCGAAGTTTGACAATGGCTAAGTCATTCTTATAGCCTTTTAGAAATCCTTCACGATCCCAGTGTTTTACATCATTTTTACTAAACTTAACGTCTGGTGCACCTTCATAAGAAACTGTATACACATCTTTATCACTTTCGATGTTGTCTGCTACCTTACGATTGTTGCCATCCGGAACATCCTTGATAAAGTTATGAGATACGGATAAAACAAGATTTTCTCCGATAACAATCCCACTACCAGTCCCAGCATCGCTCTTAATTTCAACAGTCGCACCGTAATTCAATACCCCATTTTTTGTTTTAGCGACATCTTCTGGAACTAAACTTTTATCTTCTTTTGCTAAATCTTCTTTTGAAGCAGAATGACCACTATCTTCAGCCTTATCTAATTTTTCGCGTAGATCTTTAGGGAGTTCATTTTCAGTTGTTTCAGTTGCAGATGGTACTACTGCTTCTTTTTCTTTCGCAAGTATTTCTTCTTCAGTTTTTGGCCCTTCAGTAACTTCAGGAGAACCTTGGTCTTCTCCCGGTTTCGGCGCTTCAAAGTCATGCCCATTATCATCTTTTGCATTTGCTAGGGCTGTTGCTAAATCAGCTGGCATATTTGCGGTAGAACCAGTCTGTGCTGTATCAGCTAAAACGGTACTTGTTCCAAAGAATGTAGCACCAATAACAACAGATGCAACACCTAATGAAAATTTCCGAATACTATATTTACAACGTTTTTCAAATAACCTTTTATCCATTAGTTTTTATTCCTTTCTGCTTAAAAAAAGTAAGCGTTTGCAATTTATTTTTAAAAAAATAACTCCCTTCATTTTTTTCGCTTATTTTTTTAAACATATAAATATTTCTTATGCCATTTTAATATATCAAAAACTAGTTTTAAAAATCAATACTATATTAGTTAAAAATTAGTAAAAAGTAAAATCTAATTTCCGAACCAGACTGAAAGTCTTTTTACTACAAGAACACCTATAATCATAGGCATAAAAAAAGAAATCACCTTCGAAAAATTAGAGTAGATTATCCCGATTTTCGAAAGGTAATTTCTTGAATTTTTATTCTATTTTCAAACAATTTATTGTTGCAATACTTTTCGAGGTTTTGTTCCTTCAGCAGGTCCAATAACACCTGCTAACTCTAACTCTTCCATCAATCGAGTTGCACGGTTAAATCCAACTGAAAGACGGCGCTGAATCATAGATGCACTTGCTTTTTGTGTCTCGATGACGAGAGCTTTAGCTTCTTCAAAGAGCGGATCTCCAGCATCATCGCTAGAACCAAAATCACCCTCTGTCTCAGATACTTCTCCCGGATCAAAGCTTTCATCATAATCAGCATCAGCTTGAGCCTTGATGAAGTTTACGATACGTTCAACATCATCATCTGAAATAAAGGAACCTTGGAGACGAACAGGATGGTTTTCATCAATTGGCTTAAAGAGCATATCGCCTCGGCCGAGTAATTTCTCAGCACCATTTTCATCCAATATCGTACGTGAATCTGTTCCCGAAGAAACTGCAAAAGCCACACGAGACGGCACATTTGCCTTAATCAAACCAGAGATAACATCAACCGAAGGACGCTGAGTGGCAAGGATCATATGAATACCAGCCGCACGCGCCTTCTGTCCGAGACGGATAATAGCATCTTCTACTTCCTTGCTGGCAACCATCATGAGGTCAGCCAACTCATCCACAATTACGACGATTAAAGGTAGGGGTACTTGTTTGTATTCGGACTGAGCATTAAATTCCTCAACCTTAGCATTAAAACCAGCAATATTTCGAACTCCAACTTTGGCGAAAAGCTCATAGCGATTTTCCATCTCATCAACGACTTTTTGAAGGGCCTTGCTGGCCTTACGAGGGTTGGTCACAACTGGAATCAAGAGATGAGGGATATCGTTGTATACTGAAAGCTCAACCATTTTAGGATCAACCATCATAAATTTGACTTGATCTGGACGAGCCTTCATGAGAATGCTAGCGATAATACCATTAACTGCAACAGATTTACCAGAACCCGTAGAACCGGCAACTAGCAAGTGAGGCATTTTAGCCAAATCAAAACTACGAGCCGTACCATTGACTGCTTTCCCAAGAGGAATTTCTAAAAGATTTTCAGGTTTTGTTTGAGATTGTTCCCAAAGCTCACGGAAGGATACAGTTGCAATTTCCGAGTTAGGAACTTCGATACCTACCAAGGATTTCCCTGGAATCGGTGCTTCAATACGGACATCTTTAGCAGCCAAAGCAAGAGCTAAATCGTCGGCTAGGTTTGAAATACGGTTGACACGGACACCAACTGCAGGTTTAACTTCATACTTGGTAACAGATGGTCCAATTTCTGCTCTTTCAACCGTTACTTTAATACCAAAACTTGCGAAGGTCTCTTCCAAAATTTTAATATTTTCTCTAACGATTTTCTTTTCTTTTGACTGATCTTTTGGTTTATCTGGTGCAAAGAGTTGCAAGCTTGGAAGCTTATACTCCAAGGCCTTTTTAGCAGAAAAATCTACTTCAACCTCTTCGTCATCATCATCCTCTTCAGAGAAAACTTCTTCCTCTGGATAGTCTCCTTCTTCAGGGTAATCAAAATCAGCTTGCGGGAGAATAATCTCAGGTTCTACCCATTCCTCTTCTGGAAGTGGAGGAAATTCTTGCAGTGGTTCGTCTGATAAGATTTCTCCAGTTTCCATATCTACAGGCTGCATGTCAAGCAAAAGCCTGCTCTTCTCTTTCTTTTTCAAGTCTTGCTTGCTCTTCTGCTTCTCTTCGCGCCTTTTCCTCTTCACGCTTGATAAAGCGCTCTTGTTTTTTCTGTTCACGGCGCTCCATCCAGATAGCAAATCGAGCCGAAAGAAAATCAGCGATATCATAGATAGACCATGGACTCATTAAAAGAGCTCCGATTAGGATAAAGATTGCCCCGATGAAATAGGTACCGATGTTTGAGAACAAAAAGGCTACCGGAATGTAGAGCCCTACCCCTAACAAGCCTCCCCCTGCAAAACTTGTCACTTGAAAACTGGTTAAATCTTTAAAGATTTGTCCAATCGTTCCTTGAAACACAGCATTTGCCATGCTAAGCTTCCAGACAAGATAAGCTTGAAAGATGAGGAGCAAGCCTGCAAAAATAAAGAAGAAACCTGCTAGCAAGCCTTCTTGTTTATGAATCCATTTAAAGAAGAATAGATAAATTAAGAGAGAGAAAATAGCTAAGTATGCTAAACTCCCTACGAGTAAGCGAATCAGGTTATAAACAGTGATTCCGACAGCTCCCCATTTAAGAGCAGCAAAATTAAACAAATAGCCAAAGCTAAGGAAATCAACATTCGTTGAATCGCTTGTTTTCTTTCTAATTCTGCTTTAGACGGTCTACGTCTTGTTTTACTTGTATTCTTGTTTGCCATGCTTCTATTATACCATATTTCATGAACTTTTCGAGGGGTTAAAAAAATGACTGACCACCTTCGTGTTCAGTCATTTGAATCTATTGTAATTATTTTTCTAATGGTTTACGAAGGTAACCATAAACCACACCACTAACAAGTGCTCCTATCAAGACAAAGACAAGGTAAAGAAGGGCATTTGTTGTAAGGGCGATAACGAAGATTCCTCCGTGTGGTGCCATGAGTTTGATATTTGCAAGACCAACAAGTCCACCTGCTACTGCTGAACCAAGGATAAAGCTTGGAATAGCACGAGCTGGGTCAGCTGCACCAAATGGAATCGCACCTTCAGTGATGAATGACAATCCCATGACGATGTTCGTCAAACCTGAGTTACGTTCTTCTTTTGTGAATTTATCTTTGAAGAGAAGAGTTGCGACAAAGATTGCAAGTGGTGGAACCATTCCGCCAGCCATTACTGCAGCCATAGCTACTGAACCACCTGTTGCCACTGTTGCTGCAAGAGTACCAGTACCAAAGACATAAGCTGCTTTATTGACAGGTCCGCCCATATCGACAGCCATCATTCCTCCAAGAACGATACCAAGAAGGACAGCTGATCCGCCTCCAAGACCGCCAAGGAAGTCGTTCATAGCAGTGTTAATAGCTGCCATTGGGATGTTAACAGCAAGCATGACAAATCCTGTCAAGACTGTTCCAAGAAGTGGTAAGAGAAGGATTGATTTTGCACCTTCAAGTGAACGAGGAACCTTCACGTATTTCTTAACCAAGAGCACCAAAGCACCAGCGATAAATCCACCAACAAGGGCTCCTAGGAAACCTGATGATACACCTGCAAGGGCTGAAGTTGCTTCACCACCTTGAGCGTAAGGGATTTTACCAAAGGCAAAACCTTCTTTGGCGATAGCACCAGCTACGAAACCTGCTACCAAACCTGGTTTTTCAGCAATTGAGTAAGCAACATATCCTGCAAATACTGGAAGCATCAAACCAAAGGCTGCGCCACCGATTTCATGAACATAGAAGCAAGTTCATGGTAAGATCCAAGATTTCCGAGGCTATCATTTGGCACACCCATAGCACCATCAATCAAGAAGGCAAGGGCAATCATGATACCACCACCGATAACGAATGGCAACATTTGAGATACACCACTCATCAAGTGTTTGTAGAAGGCACCACCGATACTTTGTTTTTCATTAGATGCTGTTGTTGCTTTTGCTCCATTAGCAGCATGGTAAACTTCAGCATTTCCAGAAAGAGCAAGGTTAATCAATTCTTCAGTTTTACGGATACCGTCTGCTACTGGACGATTTACCAATGGTTTGCCATCGAAACGATCCATTTCAACTGCTTTATCTGCAGCGATAATTACAGCTTTAGCCTTGCGGATATCTTCTGATGTCAATTGGTTTCCAACACCGCTGGCACCATTAGTTTCAACCTTGATACCAACACCCATTTCAGCAGCCACTTTTTGAAGAGCTTCTTGAGCCATATAAGTATGGGCAATTCCTGTTGTACAAGCAGTTACAGCAACGATAAAGTCATCAGAACCATTTGCAGGAGCTTGAACTGGTTCCTCAGCTTTCTGATGCTTGATCAAAAAGTTCAATAACTTGGTCAGCTGATGTTACTTGACGAAGTTTGTCAGCAAAACCGTCTTTCATTAAGTATTGAGATAATTCTGCCAAGGCAGCCAAGTGAGTATCATTGGCACCTTCTGGAGCAGCAATCATAAAGAAGAGGTCAGTTGGTTGTCCATCTAAACTTTCATAGTCAACACCCTTGTTTGACTTAGCAAAGAGAACAGTCGCTTCTTTAACTGCAGCATTTTTGCTGTGAGGCATTGCGATACCGTCACCCAAACCTGTAGAAGTCAAAGCTTCACGCGCCAAGATTCCTTCTTTAAAGGTTTCGAAATCTGTCACATATCCGTGTTCTACCAAGCTATGAATCATTTCTTCGATAGCTGCTGTTTTTTCAGTTGCTTGCAAATCAAGCAACATCACATCTTTTCTCAGTAAATCCTGAATTTTCATCTTTTTTCTACCTCAACTTTTTCATAAGTTTCTTTAATAAATGCTGCAGTTGCCAAGTCATCAGAGAAGGTAGTTGCTGTTCCACAAGCCACACCCCATTTGAAGGCTTCTACTGCGTCTTTTGATTTTACAAACTCACCAGTAAATCCAGCAACCATTGAGTCACCAGCTCCCACTGAGTTTTTCACGGTTCCCTTAATCGGTTTAGCAAAGTATGCTCCCTCGGAGGTTACCAGAAGGGCCCCGTCACCAGCCATAGAGATGATGACATTTTGAGCACCTTTAGCCAGCAGTTCTCGAGCGTATTTCTCTATTTCATCAAGGCTTTCAAGCTTGACTCCAAAGATAGCTCCCAGTTCATGATTATTTGGTTTGATCAAAAGTGGTTGATAATCCAAACTATCAATCAAGGTCTGACCTTCAAAATCACACACAACTTGAGCGCCTGTCTTACGCGTCAAAGCAATTAATTCTTTGTAAATAACATTACCCAAGTTTTTAGCACTCGAACCCGCAAATACAACTGTATCTTCAGCTGTCAGGCTTGAAAGAATGGCTTTTAACTCCTCCAGTTGATCTGCTTCAACAGTAGGGCCAGTCCCATTGATTTCGGTTTCTTGGTCTGCTTGATTTTAACGTTGATACGCGTATCTTCTGCCACTTGGACAAATTGCGTTTCAATTTGCTCTTCAGCTAGAGTATCTGTGATAAATTTTCCAGTAAAGCCTCCGATGAAGCCTGTCGCTGTATTTGGAATATCCAAACGCTTCAAGACACGGCTAACATTGATACCTTTACCGCCAGCAAACTTATCATCACTATCCATACGATTAACACTACCAACTTCCACTTTGTCCAAACGGACAATGTAGTCTATAGATGGATTGAGTGTGACTGTATAAATCATACTTCTATTACCTCCGTTTTCTCTTTGATAGCTGACAAGAGCTCGTGACCCTTGCTTGTAATGACAATAGCACGTTTTATAGGAGCTACCTTAGCGAAACAAGACTGACCAATCTTGGATGAATCTGCTAGAACATATGTCTGTTTAGCATTTTCTAAGATAGCACGCTTGACGGCTCCCTCCTCCATATCTGGAGTTGTAAAGTAACCTTCATCTACACCATTCATTCCAATAAAGGCACGATCAAAGTGCAGTTGGTTAATCTGATTGAGAGCTACTCCTCCGATACTGGCATCCGTTGTCATCTTGACTCCACCACCGATAATGACTGTTGGGATTTGCTTGTCCACTAACTGCACCGCATGGTGAATGGAATTGGTTACCACTGTAATGTCTTTTCGCTCCAATTCTTTAATGAGAAAGGCTGTCGTACTTCCTGCATCCACAAAGATAACATCTTTTTCTTTGATGAGGGAAGATGCTTTTTGAGCAATCAACTTCTTCTCTTGAAGGTTTTTGACAGATTTTTCTTGAATGGTTTCTTCTTCTTGCAAGGAGTGAGGCAACTCTGCTCCTCCATGCACTCGACGAAGTTTATTTTCAGACTCCAATTCATCCAAATCACGTCTAACTGTTGATTCTGAAGTATCTAACAAGCCTACTAATTTCTCTAGAGAAACGACTTTGTGTTTTCTTAGTTCTTCTAAAATTAACTTTTTCCTCTCGGTTTTTAGCATCTACTCATCTCCTGTTAACGATTACATTAATCATTCTATCACAAAAAAAATCAAAGTCAAGCATTTTTTATCATTTTCTTTCATTTTCTATCACCGCCCCCTCGACTTCAAATAAATTTGCAAGAAAGAAGGCTTTATGGTAGACTAGGTTAGTAAACAATGGAAGATTACTCAAGAGGCTTAAGAGGCCGTGTTGGAAACGCGGTAGGCGTGTTAAAGCGTGCGTGGGTTCGAATCCCATGTCTTCCGTTTATTTTCTAAAAAAGATACCCAAGAAATCTTGGGTATCTTTTTTTATATGTTTGTTTTATAACTCGGGTGAATTTCTTAGAAAATATCAAATAACAATTTCACATTGAGGATGGTCAAAATGACGGAAACAATATAACCTAGGATAGTATTCCACTTGGCATTGGTAAATTCTCCCATCAGTGATTTCTTAGAAGTTAGATAAATCAAAGGGAAGATTGAAAATGGAAGAGCGATTGAAAGAAAGACCTGTGAATAGACCAACAACTGATCCAATGTTTTTTCCTGATGACCAAACAAAACCGCTACTATCATAACAGGTAGCAAGGCAAAGAGGCGTGTCGCCAAACGAATAAACCATTGTGGCAATCTCATATGTAAGAAACCTTCCATAACGATTTGTCCTGTCAAAGTACCTGTGATAGTCGAATTTTGACCACTGGCTAATAGGGCCAAGGCAAATAAAGTTGACAAGGTTGAGCTAGCTATGGCTCCCGCAATGGTTGAATCCTGCAAGGCATTATACATTTGAGAAAAAGCGGAAATTTCAGATGCATGTCCGAAGAAGAGGGCCGCCCCTAAGATCAAAAGAAGGGAGTTAACCACAAAGGCCAATGATAACTGGAGATTTGAATCCCAAGTCATAAAGCGCACGGCTTTTCGAACATCATTTTCGTCCTTGTGATTGATTTTTCGTGTCTGTGACAAGGATGAATGCAAATAAAGATTATGGGGCATAACAGTTGCTCCCACGATTCCTAGTGCCAAGGTTAATTGACTTTCATGTCCTGGCAAAGGACTTTCAAATAAGGTTGCATTCGGTAGATAACCCTCAACGATTCCTTGGAAACTTGGATGTGACAAGGCTACTAGGTAAGTAAAGATTGCTAGAATGGTTAAAATGAGTGTTGTAACAATAGCTTCAATCTTCTTAAAGCCAAATTTCATCAGAAGCAATAAGAGAAAAACATCCAACACGGTCAAGAGGATTGCTATCATAATAGGAATCTTAAAGAGAAGGTTGAGAGCAATGGCAGAACCGAGAACTTCTGCCAAGTCTGTCGCCATCAAGGCTAATTCTAAAATCACCCATAAACTATAACGAAGCCATTTAGGTGAATGATGAGCCGTTGCTTGAGCCAAGTCCATCTGGGTACAATCCCAAGCTTTCCTGCCATCTGCTGAAGCTGCATAGCAATAAGAGATGAAATAAAGATGACAAACAAGAGACTATACTTATAGGAAGCACCACCGACTACGCTGGTAATCCAGTTTCCTGGATCCATATAACCAACTGCTACAAGAGCACCCGGACCTAAAAAAGCCTTTAAATTTTGCCAGAAATGATTATTATTTGGAGTCTCGATAGACTGATTAATCTCAGAAAGTGAAACTTTTTTTATGAGATGACATTTCTCTTTACCTCTTTCTAAAACTACCTTTTCACTGCTTATCATTACTGAAAGATAACCTAAACTCATAAGATAATGAAAATTAAATGAAAAACTAATTGATTGTTTTCATCATTTTTTTAACATACCTTAATTATAACACAAAAATCTTAGAAAAAAATTAATAAATTTAGAACTTGATTAGCCTTTTTTTAGAGATACAACGTAATGTTGTATCCTTTGTTGAATCCTTTTTCTAAAAAAAGGATTACCAAGAAATATAAAAAGAATAAAAATAAAAAAACGTTGAATTAACAACGCTTTTAAAAAATATTTACAAAATAAGTAAATTATTAATGGAGCCGGTGGGAGTCGAACCCACGTCCAAACACCTGCCAACATATTTGTCTACAACCATAGGTTATGTATTGTTTTAACAGTCCCTCGACACATAACTCAAGCCCAGGAACTGCGAGCCTATCAATCTCTTATCAAACTGCTAGACAAAGTTTGATCGTATCTCGCTAATAATAAGACCTGTCATCAGACACGAGCAATCCGAGTCGGGTCACGCCTGCTGGTTTTTAGGCAGCTAGAGCGTAAGAAGTGTTATTTTTTGCAGTTATATTTAACTGAGCGTTTACGTCGCCACACGAGTCGCAAAATATGCCTCATAATGCCTGTCGAATCCGTAACGACCCCAAAGACAATAAAAATATTATACCTTATCTAAGCTAAAAAAGCAAAAAAGCAAGTAGATGCCTAGAAAATGTAATCTTTCAAGGCTTCCGATAGAATATGATAACCCGAGACACTGAGGTGAAGGCCATCTGTTGTGTAGTCTCACTTTGAGCTGTCCTTCCTGATCAAGTAATTTCTCAAAAACAGACACATATTCTACCTGCATATAGGCTGAAGCTAGCTCTTGATAGGCTTGGTTCCACGCCTTGATTTTCTCATTAGTACGAATGTAAACAATCTGTTTGAAGTTCTCACTCTCATTGACCGGTAAGATAGAAACTAGCTTTATTTGTGACAGAGGATAGTCACGAGAAATACTTTGAATCACGCTTTCAAGATTGTTTAGTGTTTCCGTCATTGGAACATCTTTTCCAATGTCATTTGTCCCAATCAAAAGCACAATCTGATCCACCGCATCACCATAGAGATGAGCATCCAGGTTATCTAGCAAAAGTCCAGTCTGATAGCCTCGAATCCCTCGATTCACAATGGTCTTGGTTGTCCCTAGCAATTCCTGCAAGGGATAATACTCAACAATAGAATCTCCGATAAAGATGATATCTGGTTCAATGACAGAAATCTGATTGAGTTCACGATACTTGGTTTGGATTTTCTCTTGCTCTTTTAAGAGCCAGTTTTCTAATAGTTGTACTGCCAAGTTATTCTCCTCTTTCTAGCCAGTTTTCTAAAACTTGGTAAACACCCGCCTGACTGTTGGCTGGGGCTATTTTTGTAGCTACTTCTTTAACAGCATCTTCTGCATTTTCCATGGCATATGAAATACCTGCCAACTCTAACATTTCAATGTCATTTTCACTATCACCAAAGGCCATGATTTGTTCAGGTTTTAAATTCCAACGTTTGAGCAATTCTTCTAGGCCCCACGCCTTATGAATCCCATCTTGTAAGATATCAATACAACCATAACCGCTGGAAACAGCTCGCACATGCCCATCAAATAAGTCATTAATTTCCTGTAAAACCGAATCAGATCGTTCTTCACCAACTACCATACTCATCTTGAGAACACCACCGAAGAGATTAGAGTCAAATTCATTAACAAAATTCATTCGTTGATAGAGCTTCTCAATCATCTCCGGAGTCATAAATTTATCTAGTTCTGTAAAAACAGTACCTTCCTTTACAAAGCCACCATTCATACCAGTTACGACAAACTGATCCTGACATTCTCTACCTTTAAAATGGTCCAAAGCCCTATCAACCATGGCATCATCCCAAGTTTGAGCTTGAATCAATTCATCATTTTCGAATATACGAGCACCATTAGCAACTACGAGAACGACTCTATCTGCTAGATGTCCCAGTAATTGTCGCATACGATGAACTTCATTTCCCGTTGCAATGACAAAACGAACGCCACGTTGATCTAGACGATCCAAGATTTTTTCAAGCCGTGGTAGATCCAGTTGTCCTTTTGGGTCTAACAGAGTACCATCCATATCCGTTGCTATTATCTTAATTTCCATTGTGTCTCCTTGAGGTTCGAATCACTACCACTTCAAACCTACATGTTCATTCATTTCTTTATAGGCTGTATCAATCCGTTCCTTGGTCGCCTCGTCTAACTGACTACGGTATTTCCCACCCTCAATAAAATCTTCCAAGATAAAGGTTTGGTAAAGATAGAGTGGGTAGCCTTCTGACGAATAACCTCCCTTTGGAGTCCGACTCACCCAACTTGGATGAGCTTGGGCTGTCTCGATAGTCGTTTTACCGGATTTCTTCTTAATGGTCACATCCATGAGGACTCCACGTTCCGTCCACTTGGCATTTTCAACATCCTGCATGGTTTCAATCCGTTGATTTGAGATAAAATTCCCCATAGAGTAAATGATAAGCTTTTTGTCACCGTCTTTTTCAACCGTTTCAGCTGGTTCAACAACGTGAGGGTGACCACCAAAGACAATATCTGCTCCCCAATCAATCATTTTATGGTAAAGTTTCTTTTGCTCCTCAGTCGGCTCAATTTGATACTCAACTCCCATCTGAGGCATGATAATTGTAATATCCGCCTCCTTCTCTGCTCGTTCAATTTCAGCCTTCATTTTCTCTTCGTCTAAGTCTGAAAGATAGCGATTATAATCCTCTTGAGAAATGCTTTGTTCAATGCCATTAAAACCATAGGAATAGGCTAAAATAGCAACTTTAATACCGTTGACTTCCTTGATAACTAAAGGCGCCTTATCTCGTGATTCATGGGTATAGACCCCGACTGGTGTCATTCCTGCCTTTTCAATAGCATCTGCGGTTGAAACGACTCCCTCAATCTGAGAATCCAAGATATGATTATGAGCCAAGTCTAGCACTTGATAGCCTGCATCTTTTATAGCATCCATAACTTCACCAGGTGCATTAAACAAAGGATAACCTGCAAGATAGTGGTCTTTATTTACGGTTCCTTCAAAATCACCAAGAACTAAATCAGCTTGCTTCAGCCAAGGCTTTACGTATTCAAAATTTTCATGGAAATCGTAGGTGCCATCTGACTTTTTTGCTGAGATGTAAATAATATCATGGTAGAGCAAATCACCATTTGCCATGATACGAGCACTTGTTTCCTGTTCTGTTACAGTATTCTTCTCCTTAGAATTAGCACTCTGACTCACTGTAGTTGCACTACTATTTACTAAAGGAATACCCTTTAGTCCTTCAGCTAATAAGGTCAATACCATCGAGATAGCAACTACAATCAACAAAACAGCAATAAAGGTTTTATTACTCCATTGGCGATAGTTTCTAAAAAATCGAATCAATTTCTCGACAAGCCGTAAGATAGGACCATTTTGATTTCTACTACTACGTTTTTCCATCTTTTTCTCCTTACTTTTTGATGCAAGTCTCCTTACCTTATTATACCACAGACAAATAGGTATTTCCTTTCTATTCTATTATTTTTTTAACGGCTTCTGTTACTTTCTTTCTCATCTGTTTTGTGTTATCATGTAAATGTAATGTAAGGAAGGAGAGAACATGTCTGCTATAGAACGTATTACAAAAAGCTTCACATCTAATTGATATGAAAGATATTATCCGCGAGGGACAATCCAACCCTACGTGCTGTTGCTGAAGAGGTCACTTTCCCATTGAGTGATCAAGATATCATCCTTGGTGAGAAAAAAATGATGCAATTTTTGAAACATTCACAAGATCCCAGTTATGGCTGAAAAAGTTAGGATCTTCGTGGAGGAGTTGGACTTGCAGCACCACAATTGGACATCTCAAAACGCATCATCGCTGTTTTGGTTCCAAATATCACTGAAGAAGGCGAAACACCTCAAGAAGCCTATGACTTACAAGCTGTTATGTACAATCCTAAGATTGTCTCACACTCAGTCCAAGATGCTGCTCTAGGCGAGGGAGAAGGTTGCTTATCTGTCGATCGAGCTGTCCTAGGTTATGTTATTCGCCATGCTCGAGTAACTGTCGACTATTTCGACAAGGACGGCGAAAAACATCGTATCAAGTTAAAAGGCTACAACTCAATCGTTGTTCAACATGAAATCGACCACTTGAATGGTATTATGTTTTACGACCGTATCAATGAAAAAGATCCTTTTGCAGTCAAAGAAGGTCTACTCATCCTTGAATAAAGAAAATCCCGTTGCAAGGCGGGGTTTTATGTTATAATAGAGCCATGAAAACAAATGATATCGTTTATGGCGTTCACGCCGTCACTGAAGCACTTTTAGCAAATACAGGGAACAAACTCTATCTCCAAGATGATCTTCGTGGAAAAAATGTAGAAAAGGTTAAGGAACTAGCTACAGAAAAGAAAGTATCCATCTCTTGGACTTCAAAAAAGGCTCTTTCTGAAATGACTGAGGGTGCTGTTCATCAGGGATTTGTCTTGCGGGTTTCTGAGTTTGCTTATACTGAACTGGATCAAATTCTTGCAAAAACACGCCAAGAAGAAAACCCACTACTGCTAATTCTTGATGGTTTAACAGATCCACATAATCTCGGTTCTATCTTGAGAACAGCGGATGCAACCAATGTTTCAGGTGTCATTATTCCTAAGCATCGAGCTGTTGGTGTGACACCCGTAGTTGCAAAGACAGCCACTGGTGCTATTGAACATGTTCCTATTGCTCGAGTTACTAATCTTAGCCGGACCTTGGACAAACTCAAAGACGAGGGATTCTGGACTTTTGGAACTGATATGAACGGAACACCTTGCCATAAATGGAATACAAGTGGCAAAGTTGCTCTCATTATCGGAAATGAGGGAAAAGGTATCTCAAGTAACATCAAAAAGCAAGTGGACGAAATGATCACTATTCCAATGAATGGACATGTACAAAGCCTCAATGCCAGTGTTGCTGCAGCTATTCTCATGTACGAAGTCTTCCGAAATCGATTATAAAAAAAAGTTTCCAATCGTTTGATTGGAAACTTTTTTTAATTATGTTCAGTAATATATTTATAGGCTTCTTGACCTGCAATAGCACCATCTCCAACTGCAGTTGTAACCTGGCGAAGGTCCTTTTGACGAACATCCCCAACTGCAAAGACTCCTGCAACACTTGTCTTCATGTGGTCATCTGTCACAATCCAACCTGCCTGGTCTCGAATCTGCAACTCTTGAACGAAAGTCACTAACTGGATCTAAATCCAACATAGATGAAGACACCACCAAAGGCATGTTCTGTCACTTGATCCTGTTTTTAACATTTTCAATGACAACTGACTCCACACGGTTTTCACCCTTGATTTCTTTGACAACAGAATCCCAAATGAAATTGATTTTTTCATTGGCATAAGCTCTATCTTGCAAGACTTTTTGAGCACGAAGTTCATCACGACGGTGAACAATAGTTACAGTTTTGGCAAACTGTGTTAAGAAGATTGCTTCTTCAACTGCTGAGTCACCTCCACCTACAACCAACAAATCTTGGTCACGGAAAAAAGCTCCATCACAAACTGCACAATAAGAAACACCACGGCTATTGAGTTCTTCTTCACCTGGAACTCCCAAGAGACGGTGCTTAGAACCTGTCGCTACAATAACTGTGCGAGTTTCATAAACTTGGTCGTCTGTTACGACTTTTTTAAATTCGCCATGGTCCTCAACATTTTCAACAAAGCCATAAAGATGCTCAACACCTAGATTTTCAAGTGGTTCAAACATCTTTTCAGCTAATTCTGGACCACTGATATTGGCATAGCCTGGATAGTTTTCAATATCCGAAGTATTATTCATCTGACCACCAGGAAGACCACCTTCAATCAAAGCAACTTTCAGATTACTGCGTGCTGCATACAAGGCTGCAGTCATCCCTGCAGGACCTGCACCGATAATAATCGTATCGTACATTCTCTTTCCTTCTTTCTTGTTGTAACTATTTTTATACTAACGGGTAAAATCTTATTTGACAACTATTAAGCCTTGATAACCAACAAGATGCTCATGGTTGCAAAAAGACAATACTGGAATTATTAGAAACTCCAATCATAATCATATCGTAGAGATGAGCTTGACGTTCCTTAGCAGTTTTATCGGCACCTGATAGTGCTCTAAAACCAATCCAAAGCCCTAAAACCAGTAAGACCAGTAGAAATCGTCAACACTAAACTCTCTAAATACAAAAGCAAATAGCTGGACTAACATGCTCTCTCTCATTTCTATTAATTTTAAAGAGCAAACCCAGTTAGCTTAGCTAACTGAGTTTTTCTTATCTTCTATTATATCAAATATAGGTCCGTTTGTAACTAGCAAAGAATTCTTTTGTTCGTTCTTCTTTCGGATGATTGATAATCTCATCTGGTGTTCCAGACTCAATAATCTTTCCTTTATCCAAGAACAAAATCTTATCAGCTACTTGAGAAACAAAGGACATATCGTGACTCACCAAAATCATGGTTTGTCCTGATTTAGCGGCATTGGCGATAGATCTTTCTACCTCACCAACCAATTCTGGATCCAGTGCTGAAGTTGGTTCATCTAAGAGTAAGACGTCCGGTTTCATAGCCAAAGCACGCGCCAAGGCTACCCGTTGTTTTTGTCCACCTGACAAGTGACGAGGATAGTGTTGTTGACGATCAGATAGACCAACCTTAGCCAACTCTTCTTTGGCTATCTTAGTCGCTTCTTCATCTGATAGTTTTTTAACTACTACCAAACCTTCCTTGACATTGTCTAAGGCCGTTCTACGCTCAAACAAATTGAACTGTTGGAAAACCATCGATAGTTTACGACGAAGAGTCAAGATTTCTTCTTGCGTAATTTGAGAAAAATCCACTTTGAAATCATCAATCTGAATACTTCCACTATCAGGAGTTTCCAGATAATTTAGACTACGAAGAAAGGTTGATTTCCCAGCTCCTGATGAACCAATAAGAGCAACGACCTCTCCTTTTTGAATATCTAAGTTCAGATGATCCAAAACTGTCTGACCTGAAAAGGATTTGCTTAAATTTGAAATTTTAATCATTAGCGAAGCTCTCCTTTCACATCTGTCTCAATATTATCTGGTGCTGAAATCGCCATTTTTCTTTCAATGAAACGACCAAGATTTTCAATAGCAATATTTACAACCCAATAAACTAGAGCTACTGAGATGAAACGTTCGAAGTAACGATAGTCTGCACCACCTAAGATTTGAGCTTGGGCAAAAACTTCTACGACACCTGCACTAAAGGCGAGGGAAGTTCCCTTGGTCAATCCGATGAGGGAGTTAATCAAAGTTGGTGTTGCAACCACTGCTGCATTTGGAATAATCACACGGCGATAAACTTGTGCACGTGTCATCCCAAGACTGCGAGCAGCTTCAATCTCACCAGGATTTACAGAAAGAATGGCTGCACGGATGGTTTCACTAGCATAGGCTGCCTCGTTAAAAGGCAAAGGCTACAATCGCAAACGCTGCAGCTGGAATCGCATTGATATTAAATGCAGTTCCCCATTGTTGATTCAATGCTTTAAGTGCCAAAGGAATTCCGTAATAGGTCAACATGAGTTGTACTAAAATAGGAGTTCCTTTTAAGAAACTAACAAAAAAAGCTTGTAATGGATAAAGAATTCTAACGCGATTGATTTTTACAATAGCAAAAAGCAGGGCTAGCATAATTCCAAAAAAAGCACCAAATACTGTCAACATCAAAGTTGTCGGTAATTGCTGTACTATTCTTGGAATCCCATCAAAGACTGAACGCCAACTAAAGAGTTTGCCGTCTGGGATATATTGCATCAAATTTTGATACCAATCAGATGCTAAAATCGTTGTAACATTCATAGAAACATCCTCTCAAGATAATGATTCATTCTATCATACTTCTGCCCTAATATAAAATATTTGCTACGGGCATATCGTACATTATCTACCTTCTAGTTTATCATACTTTAAAAGTGGGAGGTTATATATTTTATCTATCAAGGAGATAGACAAAAACTAATTCAAATCCAAGTTATTGTATGTTTTACGATAGCCAATTTGTTTTACAAGACCATTTTCAACTAGTATCGGACGTTTTAACAGCATACCATCACTAGCTAAGAGTTTGGCTGCTTCTTTGTTTGACAATGTTCCAACCTTATCTTTCAATCCGAGTTCACGATATTTTATGCCACTAGTATTGAAAAATTGCTTCAATTCAAATCCCGAAGTTTCGAGCCAGTTTAAAATGACCTTTTCACTCGGAGTCTCTTCAACGATATGAACGTCTTTATATTCTAGTCCAAGTTGATCTAATTCTTTCTTAGCTTTTTTACAAGTTGTACATTTTGGATATTCGATAAATTCTAACATATTTTCTCTTTCTTTTTTTTATTTTCTTGATAACTTGCACCTTCATGATTTAAGAGCCAAGCCTTCTTATCAAGTCCCCAAGCATAGCCTGTCAGACGTCCTCCAGCACCTAGCACACGGTGACAGGGGACAAGAATAGACCAGGGATTGCGCCCTACTGCTCCTCCGATTGCTTGGGCAGAAGCTACTTGCAAGTCCTTAGCTATTTGTCCATAGGTAACAGTCTGTCCAAAAGGAATGCCACGCAAGTAGTTCCAGACTCTTTTTTCAAAGTCACTACCGACAGGAGCTAAAGGCATCTCAGATAAGTCTTGATTTTGCCCCTTAAAATAAGTCTCTAAATAGGAAGTAATTTGATTTAAAATGGGATGACTTTTTCAACAAGTACTACATCATTTGTCAGATAATCCTTCTCAAAAATCGCTCTCTTCTTCTATCCCATATCCCAAACAGATAGCGGTCATCTGCTACCAGAGATAGGGGACCAATCGGTGACTTGTATAGCATCTTTGCATACTTTTTAGGCATTTGATTTTAATTTTTGATAGGCCAAGCGTTCCCCGTCTACTGGAACTTTACCAACCTGTTTAAAGCCAAGTTTTTCAAAGATATGCTGCATAGCTTTGTTTTTAGCGTGCGTATCCGAACGAAAATCCAAGTAATCAAAGCCTTCAATCAAGCCTTCCAAGAAGGTCTGAGCAACACCTTGCCCTTGCACATCACTAGCGACAGCAATACGGTGAAAATACTAGATATTCTGACTCTCTTCCTCCCAGTTGCCATCATAAATTGCTTCATAAGCTTTTTCCGGGCTTTTAGTCACTGCTGCATAGGCTAAGAGTTCTCCTTCTTCCAGCGCTACGTAAGCCTGTCCAGAGATAATATCTTCAATAATTGTATCTGCATCTGGGTAGCCGTTTTGCCACTGAGTGCTACCAGCTTCTGCCAAACATTTCTTGGCTCCCTCAATCACTTGCATAATTGCATCAACTTCGTTTGGAAAGGCTAAGCGAATCTCCATCATTTATCCTCTTTTCATACTATTTCCTCTCATCATAGCATAAATTATTTCTTTCTACAAGCACTTGAAACTTGACTTATTATTTCCAATGTTTTATAATCTAGTTATCAAAACTAGATAAAAAGGAGTTGGAAATGAAATCTGTTTTTTCCTACCCAAAATGGGAAGAAATTCCAAATATCAATCTCTATCTGGACCAGGTTTTACTCTATGTCAATCAAATCTGTCCTCCAGTTTCTCCTGATAAGGAGAAAGGTTTGACAGCTTCTATGGTCAATAACTATGTAAAACACGGCTATCTGCCAAAACCTGATAAGAAAAAATACCAACGCAAACAAATCGCACGATTGATAGCTATTACTACTCTCAAGTCCGTTTTTTCTATCCAAGAAATTGCTCAAACCCTTAATACCCTACACACAGACACTAATTCAGAAAAACTTTACAATGCTTTTGTGGACTATATGAATGAAGACATTGACCCAGCAAATCCTATTATCCAGGCAAGCTGCCAAACTGTCAAACTCTATCATCAAACACTAGCACTAGTCTATACAGAAACTGAAGAGGAGGAAACAAATGAATACTAGTTTCAAACTTAGTAAACGACTTAGTTTTGGAGAAGAAATTGCCAACAGTGTCACCCATGCTGTAGGAGCATTTCTCATGCTCATCCTACTTCCCATTTCATCAACCTATAGTTACGAGGCGCATGGTTTCTTATCGTCTATCGGTGTTTCCATCTTCGTCATCAGCCTCTTTCTCATGTTCTTATCATCAACTATTTATCATTCTATGGCTTACGGTTCGACTCATAAGTATGTCTTGCGGATTATTGACCATTCCATGATTTATGTGGCAATCGCTGGATCTTATACTCCTGTGGTTTTAACTTTGATGAACAACTGGTTTGGTTATCTCATTATTGCTATCCAGTGGGGAACAACTATTTTTGGTATTCTTTATAAAATCTTTGCCAAAAAAGTCAACGAAAAATTCAGTCTCATCCTCTACCTCATCATGGGATGGCTTGTATTGGCTATCTTACCAGCAATCATCAGTCAGACAAGTCCAATGTTCTGGTGTCTTATGGTATCAGGTGGCCTTTGCTATACAGTTGGCGCTGGATTCTACGCTAAAAAGAAACCATACTTCCATATGATTTGGCATCTCTTCATTCTAGCAGCCTCTGCTCTCCAATACATTGCTATTGTTTATTACATGTAAAAAAGAAGTTGGGAAAAATCCCAACCTCTTTTTTTATTTACACATATTCATAAAGTACTGATGCAAGCGAAGATCATTTGTCAATTCCGGATGAAATGAAGTCACTAGCATATTCTTTTCTTGAGCCGCAACGATTTGATCGTTGACGATTGCTAGAATATCAACGTCCTCACCGACACTACTGATAATTGGACCACGGATAAAGGTCATGGGAATCTTACCAACACCCCTACACTCTGCTTCGGTATAAAAACTTCCTAACTGACGTCCATAGGCATTACGCTCTACTACTATATCCATAGTCGCTAGATGACTTTCTTCCTGAGTGGTAATCTCTTTTGCTAGTAAAATCAAGCCTGCACAAGTCCCAAAGACTGGTAAGCCATTGAGAATAGCTTCTCTTAGAGGGAGTAGCATATTCTGGTCACGTAGAAGTTTTCCCATAGCTGTCGACTCACCGCCAGGTAAAATCAAACCTGACAAGTCACTCTGATGTTGTTGAAAGTCTTCAAGATTTCGCAATTCAATACTTTCAACTCCTAGTTCAGCAAGCACTTTTTCATGTTCTACAAAGGCTCCCTGCAAAGCTAATATTCCGATTTTCATCTATTTTCCTCGCTCAGCCATGAGAATTTGGATCTCGTTTTCATTGATACCTACCATGGCTTCTCCCTAAGTCTTCAGAGATTTGAGCTAGAATTTGAGGATTTTGATAGTTTGTAACTGCCTTAACAATTGCTGCCGCACGTTTGACAGGATCACCTGACTTGAAAATCCCTGAGCCAACAAAGACGCCTTCCGCACCTAGTTGCATCATGAGAGCAGCGTCCGCTGGTGTTGCAACCCCTCCAGCTGCAAAGTTGACAACTGGTAATTTCCCATGTTCGTGGACATATTGAACTAATTCTACTGGTACTTGCAAGTCCTTGGCAGCAACATATAGTTCATCTTCGCGTAGATTTTGAATACGGCGAATTTCTTGATTCATCATGCGCATATGACGAACAGCCTGTACGATGTCTCCTGTTCCAGGTTCCCCTTTGGTACGAATCATCGATGCTCCTTCAGCGATACGACGCAAGGCTTCTCCTAGGTCTTTAGCACCGCAAACAAAAGGAACTTGAAATTCTTTCTTATCCACATGGAAACGGTCATCAGCTGGAGATAGAACTTCGCTCTCATCGATATAGTCAATCTCGATTGCTTCTAAAATTTGAGCTTCGACAAAATGTCCAATTCGAACCTTAGCCATAACTGGAATACTGACAGCTTCTTGTATTTCCTTAATCATCTTTGGATCACTCATCCGAGAGACACCACCCGCTGCACGAATATCAGCTGGAATTCGCTCCAAAGCCATAACAGCTGCTGCACCTGCAGCCTCAGCAATTCTTGCTTGTTCAGGGTTTTGAACATCCATGATGACGCCACCTTTAAGCATTTGTGCCAAATTTTTATTTAATTCATAACGATTTTCAGTCATTTTTTCTTCCTCAATAGTTGTGTTGGTAGCTACAGTTTTTATTGTAAAGTAGAAAAAGACTGCATAACAAGATAAAAATAAATCAATTTGTCCGGGTACAATTATTTCTATCACAAAAAAAGCACCCACATAGGGGTACTTTTTATTTCTTAGATTTTTTTAATACTTTTCACAAGATAAAAGAGATATCCTGAAACCATATAAGCAACAAAGATAGTGGCTGCCCATTTAAAGACAAAGCCCCAACCATGTTTGGTAGCATTCAAAAAGAAATAAGGGAAGGGACTATCCTTAGCATTAGGGACATCCATCTTTAGAACAAAACCGTTTAAGAGGGCAAAAATCATATAAAGCAAAGGAAGACTGGTCCAAAGCATGGGATCAACCAACTTATATTGGCGACTCTTGTCAAAAAAATAATTGTATCTGCTAAAAAAACCAGAGAGGGACAATATAATGGCAAAGGAAAGTTTTTCCAAACGGTAAAAAAATCTGTCGTCAAAGGAGCTAGCATGAAATGATAGATGACACAAGTAATCATAATACTCATAGTGACGCCACCTTTGAGACGTAGAATACCAGGACTCTGCCAACTATCACCACCACTACGCATCTTTAACAAAAGATAACCTGTAAAGAGTACAACTAAAAGGTTAGAAAGTACTGTGTAGTAAAGCAACATCCCTAAACCACCGCGTTTGGTAATCTCCAAGTATACACCGGTAAAGGCTGCTATAAATAAAAAAGATACGACTATAAAATATTACTTTTTCGTTTTTAATCATGATTAAATCTTCTTCACAAATTCTGATTTAAGTTTCATAGCGCCAAAAACCATCAATTTTACAGTCGATGTTGTGGTCACCTTCTACAATACGGATGTTTTTTTAACACGAGTTCCTTGTTTGAGGTCTTTTGGAGCCCTTTGACCTTCAAAGGTCCTTTAATCAAAGTAACTGTATCTCCATCAGCTAGTTTATTTCCATTTGCATCGATGGCAACAACTCCTTCTTCAACTTCTGCTTGCTCAGCAGGATTCCACTCGTAAGCACATTCTGGGCAAACAGAAGTGTGCCATCTTCATATACGTATTCTGAATTACATTTTGGGCAATTTGGTAAATGATTCATGTTATCTCCTTAAAAAAATTTATGATTATTTGAATGTCAAATTTTTCTTTAACAGCAACTATTATACCTTAAAAACAGACTATTTGACAAATCATGATAAAAAAACGACAAACCGAAATTCAGTTCATCGTTTTTATAGTTCTTATAAATGTTTTTTTGTGCTTCTGATTTAATATTTTTCAACAACTTCTAAAAATAGAGAGTCCAGTCGTATCCAAATAGATTGCATCCTCAGCTTGCTTGAGAGGTGAAGTTTCACGATGACTATCTTTATAATCACGCGCAGCAATCTCTTCCTTTCAAAGTTTCCAAATCTGTTTCGATTCCCTTTGAAAGATTTTCCTTGTAACGGCGTTCCGCACGCTCATCTACAGATGCTACTAGAAAAATCTTCAATTCAGCTTGAGGCAAGACTACTGTTCCAATATCGCGGCCATCCATAACGATACCACCTTGTTGGGCAATTTCTTGCTGAAGGGCTACCAATTTTTCACGAACAGCTGGAATCGCCGCAAAAGCAGAGACAGCGTTGGTTACTTCATTTTCTCGGATTGGATTTGTTACATCTACATCTCCAACAAAAACAAGTTGTTCTCCATTTTCAGCGCGTCCAAAGCTAATTGGATATTGTTCCAATAATTCAAGAAGTTGAGATGGCTCATCTGGGCTAATTTGGTTTCTCAATGCGATGTAAGTCGCCGCACGATACATAGCGCCTGTATCCAGATAAGTATAGCCAAAGTCCTTAGCAATAATCTTAGCTACTGTACTCTTACCACTGGAAGCTGGCCCATCAATAGCAATCTGAATTGTTTTCATTGTCACTCCTATCTTGTCTTAAGGACATCACCAGGATTTGCAAACCAAGTTCCTGAAGACATATGACCAGGATTCAAGGCTTCAAGTTGAGCAATAGAGATTCCAGCGCGAGCCGCAATGGCTGCTTCCCCTTCTCCTGGCAAAACTGTAATAGTTCCTTCAGAATCAGTATGTGCCTCTGTAGTATTTTGTTGTTCGCCAGACTCAGTAGTAGCTACCGTAGTTGTTTCTGTCGTTACAGTAGTTACTTCTTCAACTTTAGGATTTGCAGAATCATAAAAATCCTTCAAAGCTGATGTTCTATCACTTCCACCCGAAGATAAGTATATTAAAACAATAATCATACCTATAACAACAATAAAGAAAATGATAGCCAGGGTTGTTAAAAATGTTATTCGCTGTAAGAAAAGCCCACTTTCCACTTCTAGAATGGCGCTCACTTCTCGACTCTTCCTTGTTTTTCCTCATAAATATCTTCTTGCCACGGTTCCTTTTTCCATACCTTACTCCTTGAGATTTTTTTTAGTTTTCTTATTACAATATAAATATGAAGATTAGACTTATACCCTGAACGTTGCATCGCCTGTGGGCTCTGCCAAACTTATTCAGAATTATTTGATTACCATGATAATGGTATCGTCCGTTTTTTTCGATGATCCTGAACAATTAGAGAAAGAAATTCCTTGTAGCGACGATGCTTTTAGAAGCCGTTAAAAAAATTGCCCTACTCGTGCTCTAATCATAGATGAATCTTAAAAATTTGGTGGGCCATAGATTTCTAATTTCCACTCCCTCTAGTGTAGCATAATTTTTCTAGAAAATTATAGTCTTTTTGCTAGACTAATTTTTATACAATTTTACATTTAATTGTTCCAATATTTCAATAATAAATAAACTGTTCTTTTTAAGACGTTTTTCTATCACACAAGCACATATAAAGTATTAAAAAAGAGGAATTACTTCCTCTTTTTTGTTTAATCAAATGATTAGTCTTCAAATCCGTTTGGATGTTGACTCTGCCAACGCCATGCATCTTCACACATCTCTGTAATACCAAGTTCTGCTTCCCATCCGAGCTCTTCCTTAGCTTTTGCTGGGTCTGAGTAGCAAGCTGCGATATCACCTGGGCGACGTTCAACGATACGGTATGGAATTGGGCGTCCAACAGCTTTTTCCATATTTTGGATAATTTCAAGAACTGAGTAGCCTTTTCCAGTCCCAAGGTTATACACATTGAGTCCAGAGCCTTTTTGAAGCTTCTTAAGGGCGGCAACGTGTCCTTTTGCTAGGTCAACGACGTGGATATAGTCACGAACACCTGTTCCATCTTCAGTATCGTAGTCATCTCCAAAGACTTGAACTTGTTCCAACTTACCAACTGCGACTTGTGTTACATACGGCAAAAGGTTGTTTGGAATGCCGTTTGGATTTTCTCCTAGGTCACCACTCTCATGCGCACCGATTGGGTTGAAATAACGAAGCAACACAACGTTCCATTCTGAGTCTGCTTTATAGATATCTGTCAAGATTTCTTCAAGCATTAGTTTGGTACGGCCATATGGGTTAGTAGCTGAAAGTGGAAAATCTTCTAGGATTGGAACAGTATGAGGATCTCCATAAACTGTTGCTGAAGAGCTGAAAATAATATTTTTATAGTTGTTTTCTTCCATTGCTTTTAAAAGACTAACTGTACCAGCAATATTGTTATCATAGTAGGCAAGTGGGATACGTGTAGATTCCCCTACAGCCTTCAAACCAGCAAAATGGATCACTCCTGTTGGTTCTTCGTGTTTGAAAATATCACGAAGAGTTTCCGTATCACGAATATCAGCTTCGTAGAAAGGAATTTCTATGCCTGTGATTCTTTCAACTACTTCAAGACTTTTACGACTACTATTGACCAAATTATCCACGACAACAACTTGATGTCCGGCTTGAACCAGTTCAATGACAGTGTGACTTCCAATAAAACCTGCTCCACCCGTTACCAGAATTTTTTCTTGCATTTTATTTCCTCAATTCTTGGATTATTTTTTTCATTTTACCATTTTTGATAGAGAAAGTCATTTACTTTCCTAATACTACCGTAAAAACTAAGTAAAAGATTTACGATTGTTTCTTTTTAATATATCTTTCAGTCGGATAATCTGCTGGATCTAATTCTCCACTTCTCCCCTGAAGCATTTGAGCTAAATGATAGCCTATAATAGGGCCGGTCGTTAAGCCTGAAGATCCTAGACCACTTGCTGTATAGACTCCTGATAAGTTTGGAACCTGTCCAAAGAATGGAGAGAAATCACTTGTATAGGCACGAATCCCCACGCGCTCACCACTTATCATTGTATCTTTTAAGTTAGGATAAAATGGACTCGCTGCCTCAGCCATTTGCTGAAGCAAATTTTCATCAACTGTTAGGTCAAATCCCATATCATTTTCATGAGTAGCTCCCAGAGACAACTTCCCACCTGGAAATGGAATCAAATCCCACTCCCCTTCAGGCATAACTACAGGGATAAGCTCCCATGTCTTGTTCCACTTGGTAATCTCGAAGTTGCCCCTTTTGAGGACGAACGTCTACCTCATATCCTAAAGGCTCTAAGATGTGACCAAGCCAAGCTCCTGTGGACAAGATAACTTGGTCAAACATTTGATTGTCTATCTGATAACCCGATGCTAGAGGAGTTAGACTGACCTCTTTCTTTATCACCTTCACTTGACTGGCTTCAAGCAAGTGACTAACTAAAAGTTGTCCATCTACTCGAGCCCCTCCAGAAGCATAGAGCAATCTCTCAAATCCCTCTAATCCAGGGAATAGACTACTTGCTGCCGTTTGGTCTAAAATGGCTAATTTTCCTATTAAGGGAGATTCATCTCTACGTTTCAAGGCTAAGTCATAGAGTTCCTCGAGCTTGGAATCATCTTTTTTGAGAAGTAAGACTCCTGAGCGCTGGTAGAAATCAACCTTTTGACCCGATTTTTCCAAGTCAGCTAATAAATCCACATAGAAATCAGCTCCTAGTCGCGCCATCTTATACCAATCTTTATTGCGTCGTTTAGAAAACCAGGGACTGATGATTCCCGCTGCCGCCTTGGTCGCCTGTCCTAGTCCATGGTCAAAGACAGTTACTTCCAAATCAACTTCTTTAGAAAGATAGTAGGCAGCTGTTGCCCCTACAATTCCTGCGCCAACAATGGCTACTTTTTTCATTTTTTATACCTTCTAATTAGATATGGTGGAAAGGATTGGTGGACGCTTGACTTGCGACAACCTCTAAAGACCAAGCTTTCTCTTCCTTCCATTCGTTCAGAAGTGCCGCGATTCTTTCCACAAAAAGCACCTCGATATAGTGTCCCGGATCTAGAGCTAATAAACCATCTGACAGCATATCTTGGGCAGTGTGGTAATAGATGTCACCAGTAATGTAGACATCCGCTCCTTTTGCTAAAGCATCAGAGTAGAAAGACTGCCCACTGCCGCCACAAATAGCCACTCTTGAAATTGTTTTTTGCAAATCGCTCTCTTGATAATACACCATACGGAGACTATCTAGACCAAAGACTTCCTTAACATGGTCAGCAAATTCCTTAAATGTTTGAGGTCTAATAGTTCCAATACGGCCAATCCCACGTTCAGAACCTGTTTCCTGTAGATAAGTTGTCGCCTCAATGCCTAGCATCTGGCAGAACCAGTCATTGAGACCATTTTCAACGATATCAATATTAGTATGACTGACATAGACCGCGATATCGTGCTTGATGAGTTCGATATAAATCTGATTTTGAGGGCGACTAGCTACCAAGTCCTTGATAGGACGAAAGATAGGCGCGTGCTTTACGATTATCAAATCAACACCCTTGTTAATAGCTTCTGCAACCGTTTCTTCACGAATATCAAGGGCCACCATAACTTTTTGGATGTCCTTGTCTAAAGTTCCAATCTGCAGTCCACGACTATCACCCTCCATAGAAAATTCTTGGGGACAAAAGACTTCATAACGTTTAATCACTTCACTTGCTTTCATGGAGTATCTCCTTAATTGCTTGAATTTTATCTGCTAGAACTTGACGTTCCTCATGATTTTTTTCTGGGATTTGAGCAAGGGCAAATTCGAGCTTAGCAGCTTCTTTTTGCCATTTTTGGATGAAGACTGGACTGACTTCTTTGGACAAGAAGGGGCCAAAGCGGACATCAGTGGCTGATAGCTTCATTTCACCAGCTTCTACAACTATAATCTCGTAGAATTTTCCAGCTTCCTCTAAAATACTTTCAGCTACAATCTGGAATCCATGGTCTTGTAACCAGCTACGTAACTCGTCTTCACGATTATTAGGTTGAAGAATCAATCGCTCAACAGTTGCAAGTTTGTCTAATCCCTCTTCTAAAATCGTAGCAATCAAGCGACCACCCATTCCAGCAATAGTGATAACAGAAACTTGGTCAGCCTCTTCAAAAGCAGCCAAACCATTGGCTAAACGAACCTGAATTTTCTCAGTCAAAGCATGACTTTCAACATTTGTAACTGCAGATTGATAGGGACCTTCTACAACCTCTCCTGCAATGGCACGCTTGATATGACCTTTTTCAACCAATTCAATAGGCAGATAAGCATGATCGCTCCCGACATCCAGCAAAACAGCTCCTTGGGGAACAAAAGAAGCTACTGTTTCTAATCTCTTTGAAATCATTTTCTCTCACTTTCAAAAACTCTATTTCCCTTTATTATACCATATTTTATCTGGCAATCCTCCATCTAAAAAAGACCGCAATCATGGATTGCAGTCTTTCTTTATCTTTTAACTTGATAACGACTTGTCAGGATGAAAATCACAATAAAGACGAGCATCATAATGCCATAGACAGGTAGTGTTTGACCTGTAAGTGTTGAAATTTCAAGCAATTTTTGGATTCTTGGGAATAGAGCTGTTCCAAGGAAGCCACCAACTGACCAAATAATCAAGAGAACACGCCACAGACTAAATGGCAAGCAAGCTCTAACTACTGACATGAATCCAATCGATGCCAGTAGATAATACAAAAGTGTCGAAATTTCAATGGCTGACCAGCCTTGACTTGTTCCAAATATTTTAATAAATAGAACACTAAAAACTACCATCAAGGCACTTGGTAGTGCACGAAGCATGGATTTTCTGAGGAAGTTTTGTTCCACAGGTTTGATATTTCGTTCAAAAGGTCAAAACAAACGGCGGGAATCCTTCCACAAACTGGTCAATCATGGTAATCTGAATCGGGAATGAATGGGAAAATTCAGAATCCATTCAGTACGTCCCAACAAAGCACTTGCAATACAGATGACTGCGAGCAAGAAGGAATAGATTGTCTTAATCAAGAAAATCGGAGCAATGTGAGCAATATTATTAACTACACGACGCCCCTCAAAGAGTATCTCAGGAACATCATTAAAGTCTGAGTTCAAGAGGACCAGATTTGCAATCTGACGAGTCGCTGGATCTCCTTCAGCCATAACGATGGAACAGTCTGCCTCACGGAGAGCAAGGATATCATTGACACCATCTCCTGTCATTGCTGTCGTATGACCTGCTTTTTTCAGAGTTTGGATAATCAGTTTCTTTTGATGAGGCGAGACACGTCCAAAAATCGCTGTCTCCTCAGCCATGGCAACCAACTCTTCATCAGTAATTTTTCGAACAATCTACATAGCTCTGATAGTCTGCAAAACCTGCTTTTTGGGCAATACTTGAAACAGTGACTGGATTATCACCAGAGATAATTTTCAATCCCACTTCCTGAGAACGAAGATAGTCTAGCGTCTCAGCAGCACCTTCTCGGATTGGATCTAAAATCTCAAGCAGAGCCAAAGCCTGAATATCCGATGGCTTCTGTGGTTTATGGTGGTCAAGTTTTTCTTGACTTAGAGCCAGAACTAAGACACGAGATCCCTCGTTCAAGAGCTTCCCTAGCTTCAGGAACTTCAGCATCCAACAACATCTCAGGTGCACCTAGGAAAACAGTTCCGAGACCTTCCAATTCCATCGCTCCCCATTTTCGATCACTTGAAAATGGAAGACTAGAAATCATTGGATAGGCTACTTCTCCCGCAAAACGCTTTCGAATAGCTTGAGCAGTTGGATTTTTATCCTCACTGTGTGCCATATAGCTGATTAGTATTTTTGCAATAGCATCCTTGTCATAAGCCTGGGTCAGAGGAAGAACAGTCTCAACCTGCATCTTCCCTTGTGTGATGGTACCTGTTTTATCCAAACAAAGCATATCCACGCGCGCAAGGGTTTCAACAGAGTACATCTCCTGTACCAAGACCTTTTTCAAACCTAGCTTAATAACAGCAGTTAAGAGAGAGGTAATGGTCAAGAGTGCGATTCCCTTAGGCAACATCCCCAAAAGAGCTGTAGATGAATTGACTACAGAAGACTTCAGTGGTAAACCTTTTTAAGACCAAAGGCTTCAAGCAAGAGAGCAATACCAAAATGGAATGATGATTTTTCCCAGTAAAAGCCTGCTAAGTTGATCAAGCGATTTCATGATACGAGAATTGATTGGTTTAACGGTCTTAGCTTCAAGCATGAGTTTAGCAGCATAGTTATCTGCTCCCAACATGATGAACCTGAGCTAAGACAGACCCACTTGCAAGAAAAGCTTCCTGACAACATCAAGTCTTCTACTTCTTTTTTTGCACCAAGTCGCTCTCACCCTGTTAACATGGCCTCATTGACTTCAGCAAAACCTTCTAATACAACTGCATCACTTGGAATCTGATCTCCCTGCAGACAAGCGAATCACATCATCCAAAACAAGCTCTTCAGGGTCCAAAGCGATCTCTTGTCCATCACGAATAGTCGTAATTTTTTCTTTATTCAAGAGATTGAGTTTATCAACCATATGCTTGGCACGTAATTCAGTTACAATTCCTGAAAAAGCATTAAAACAGATAACCGCAAAGAAGACCAAGTTGCTCCATGCTTGAACAAAAGCGAGTGCTAAGGCGATGGCAAAGTTTAAAGCATTGAATAAAGTAAAGACATTTCTCTTTACAATCTGCCAGGTACTAGTACTAGCTGAAGCTTTGAAATCATTGACCTGTCCCTGTTTCTGACGTTCTTTTACTTCTGATTGGCTTAAGCCCAACATTTTATTTTTATCCATAAATTCTATCATATCATTTTTTTTTTAATATTTCTAATTTCATATAAAAAGCTATTCCGCCTAAACAAAAAACATTTGCCTGTCCTAGTATGATAAGGTATAATAAAAGAAAGAAAACTGAAGGAGACATCATGTTTTACACTTATCTGCGTGGGCTGGTTATGTTGATTCTATGGTCAATCAATGGAAATGCTCACTTTCACAATACTGAAAAAATTCCAAGTTTAGATGAAAACTATATCCTTGTTGCCCCACATCGTACCTGGTGGGATCCAGTCTATATGGCTTTTGCAACAAAACCAAAGCAATTTGTCTTTATGGCTAAAAAAGAACTCTTTTCAAATCGCATCTTTGGTTGGTGGATTCGCATGTGTGGTGCTTTCCCTATTGACCGTGAGAACCCAGGTTCTTCTGCTATCAAATATCCAATTAATGTTCTTAAAAAGAGCAATCGCTCGCTGATTATGTTTCCAAGCGGTAGTCGTCATTCCAATGATGTTAAGGGTGGTGTAGCTCTCATTGCAAAGATGGCCAAGGTTCGCATCATGCCTGTTACCTATACTGGTCCTATGACTCTAAAAGGGCTTGTCAGCCGTGAACGCATTGATATGAACTTCGGAAATCCTATCGATATCTCGGACATTAAAAAGATGAATGATGAGGGAATTGAGATGGTTGCAGACCGCATCCAAACTGAATTCCAGCGTCTAGATGAAGAAACAAAACAATGGCACAATAACAAAAAACCAAATCCACTCTGGTGGTTCATCCGTATCCCTGCCTTGATTCTCGCAATTGTTATCGGAATTCTAACAATTCTCTTTACCTTTGTAGCAAGTTTTGTTTGGGACCCAGATAAAAAGAGAAAACAACTACAATAATCCAATCTTCACAAGCCCAAGCAATAAACTTGGGCTTTTCCAATGAGTTAAGATACTATCTTAGCATATTGACAAAAGCTTAAATCTATAGTATACTTTCTAGGTAAGCTGATTTAGCTCAGTAGGCAGAGCGCATCCATGGTAAGGATGAGGTCGCCGGTTCGATCCCGGCAATTAGCATCATTCATCAGTTCCTTTTTGAGGAACTGTTTTTTTCTTGACAAAGTATTGTCCCTATAGTACAATAAAAGTCTGCGATGAGTCGATATGTAGCGAGAGCTACAATTGCGCAAAGGAGGTCATTAACGCAGGAGCGGACCTTGAGAAATTGTGTGAACCGGTTTCTCACATGGAGATGCCTCTCATGCTTTCTGGTTTTCCAGAAAGCTTTTTATTTTTTAAAAAATCATTTTTAATTCCAATAACAAAAAAAGCCTATCACCCAAGCTCAAACGCTTGATGTGATAGGTTTTTATTTTTTGATTAACGTACAGTGCGGATACGCATAGTGTTTGTACGAACTGCTTCACCAAGTGGCACACCTGCTACGATAACGATATCGTCACCAGATTGTACAAGACCTGCTTCAACTGCTTTACGTTCAGCAATTTCAAACATGTCATCAGTTGATGATGGAGCTTCTGTCAACATTGGGATAACACCCCAGTTCAACATCAATCCACGTTCTGTCAATTCGTCAAATGTCAATGCCAAGATATCAGCATTTGGACGGTATTTAGAAATCAAACGTGCTGTGTGACCAGTCTTAGTAAGAGTTACAACCAATTTGATGTCCATTGAGTTTGTAGCATCTTTAACTGCTGAAGCCATAACTTCTGTCTTAGAGTTACGTTCAAATGAATCTGAGTTCAAACGTCCGTATTCGTTAAGAAGAGTTTGAGCGTTCTTGTCGATTGTAGCCATTGTACGAACAGACTCAAGTGGGTATTTACCGTTTGCAGACTCACCTGAAAGCATAGTAGCGTCAGTTCCGTCGATAACAGCGTTAAATACGTCTGATACTTCTGAACGAGTTGCACGTGGTTTTTCAGTCATTGTTTCAAGCATGTTTGTTGCAGTGATAACAACTTTACCAGCAGCGTTTCACTTTTGTGATGATCATTTTTTGGTAAACTGGAACCATTTCGAATGGTACTTCGATACCCATGTCACCACGAGCGATCATGATACCGTCAGCAGCTTCAATGATTTCGTCCAAGTTATCGATACCTTGTTGGTTTTCGATTTTAGCGAACAATTGAACGTGACCGTTACCAGTTTCTTCACAGATTGCACGAACTTCGTTTACGTCTTTTGCAGTACGTACGAATGAGATAGCAATAAAGTTAATACCTTGTTCCAAACCGAAACGAATATCGTCGTTATCACGTTCAGCAAGAGCTGGGAAAGGAATTTTAGTGTTAGGGATGTTCACACCTTTTTGTTTAGCGATCACACCGTCGTTTTCAACTTCAACGACAAATTCACGAGTTGCATCATCTTTTTCTACAACGCGAAGACCAAGTTTACCATCGTCAACCAATACTTGACGACCAACTTCAACGTCATCATAGATGTCAAGAGCACCAGCAACGTTCAAAGCAATCACTTCACGAGTTGATTTGATTCCTTGTTTAGTTGCAACACGGATTTTTTCACCAGTTTTGTATGAATACTCTTTAGCTTCACCTTCGAACAATTCAGTACGAATTTCTGGTCCTTTAGTATCAAGAAGGAAACCAACTTTTTTACCTGCAAGTTTTTCTGCAAGTTTAACAGTTGCCATACGTTCACCTTGTTCTTGGTGGTCACCGTGTGAGAAGTTGAAACGGAAAGTGTTAGCTCCTGCTTCAATCAATTGAGCAATGTTTTTAGCTGAAGCTTCAACGTCAAGTTTTTCACCCCAGTATCCATCTTCACCGAATTTCTTTACCACCACGGATTTCTACCGCAGGACCCAAAGTTGCAACGATTTTTACACGTTTGTTCATGATTTTGTGACTCCTTTATATAATTCGACCTTTATGGTCATTTTACCAGATTAGTTAAAGTTGATTATGACAAGCTCTTGTTCAAGTCAGAGAGTTCAATATCAGCTTTATGAGGGTTATTAACAACGATCTTACCATCAGCTGTTAAGCTAAACAAAGCTCCCTCTTCTGCTGTCCCAAGAATTGGATTTTCAACCATTTTCTCGTTACGAATACCGACAGCAACACCACCGATTCCTTGTTTAAGGAGTTTAACAGCGTGTGCGCCCATACGAGATGCCAATACACGGTCACGAGCAGTTGGTGAACCACCACGTTGGATGTGACCAAGTTCTGTAACACGAAGGTCACTTGTATCGCCAGCTTCTTTTAGTTTTTGACCAAATTCAGCTGCTGACATGACACCTTCTGCTAAAACGATAATGTTGTGTTTTTTACCGTGTTCATATCCAGCTTTGATGCTTGCTACGATATCTTCAAATTTGAAGTCTTCTTCAGGGATGATGATTTCGTCAGCACCAGTTGCGATACCTGCCCAAAGGGCGATATCTCCAGCGTTACGTCCCATTACTTCAACAACGAAAGTACGACGGTGACTTGATGATGTATCACGAATCTTATCGATTGCATCCATTGCAGTTGTTACTGCAGTGTCAAATCCGATTGTAAAGTCAGTACCTACGATATCGTTATCGATTGTTCCAGGAAGTCCAATAGCAGGGAATCCATGCTCAGTCAGGCGCATAGCTCCATGATAAGAACCGTCACCACCGATAACTACGACACCTTCGATACCGTGTTTTTTCAATTGCTCAATCCCTTTAAGTTGACCTTCGAGTTTTGCAAACTCAGGGTAACGAGCTGAGTGAAGGAAAGTACCACCACGTGAAATGATGTCTCCTACTGAAGCAGCATCAAGTGGATAAATTTCACCAGCAACCATACCAGCGTATCCATCATAGATACCAAAAACTTCCATTCCTTCTGAGATTGCTTGACGAACAACTGCACGAATGGCAGCATTCATACCAGGGGCGTCTCCACCACTAGTCAAAACAGCAATACGTTTCATTTGGTTTTGCTCCTTTTTCTTTTAACATTCTAACTGATTATACCATATTTAAAGTTAAAATTCTTTTATTTTCATTGATTTTTAACGATAAATCGTTTTCATGACAATCTGTTTTAAAGATTCTTGTAAGCCAGCGTCTTTTGCAACTAAATAACCAGGCAAAAGAATATTTTTTTGTTCATTTTCATAACGAATGACAACAGGAATTTGTCCCTTGTACTGATCTAAAAATATGATAAATTTCAGCATCGTGGTCATGATTAGGAACTTGAATCCAAAAACGCTCATTCACTGCCTCTTTTAGATTATTTAACACTAATTGAAGCCGACCATCTCTTGCCTGTACTTTTCCATTAAGGTAGTAGAATCTTCCTTCATGTAAGAGATTTTTAAATTGGCGGTACTGTTCAGAAAAAATAGTGACCTCAAGACTTGTTTTACTATCAGTAACTTTCAAAAAGGCCATGTTTTCACCTTTTTTAGTTCGAATCACTCGGATAGACTGAATCTCAACGAGCACTGTAGCTGTCTGTCCCTCGAAAAGCTCAGATAAACTCACGATTGGATACAAAGGATTCTTCGCTAAAACCAGCAATGGGTGTTGGCTAATTCCAACACCTAACCAATCTCTGCTCTTTTTGGAATTTTTCAATATTTGAAAAGTCCTCTGTATCTGTCCAACTATAGCTAGAATCTGCAAAGAGGCTACCTAATTCTTCTACAAAGATAAATAGAGTTGGTAGATTGGTTAAGATTTTTTGACGATTTTTATCAAATCCATCAAAAAGTCCTACTTCCACTAAAGGGGTTAAGAGGCTAATCTTTTGATAATTTTTGGGTAGTCGTGTGATAAAATCTTCAACACTGCTAAATGGACGATGCTCGATAACCCAGTAGGCAAAATCACGAGGCATTCCTTTGATAGTCTTGAGTCCTAGATGGATTGTCTTATCTGCTAGTTTATCTTGATATGGAACCGTATTGATAGAAAGTGGAGCTAGTTCAAACCCCATTTCAAGCGCATCGAAAATATAATCTCCACTCGAATAGTTCAACATCACTTGATAGAAAATTGACGGATAATGTGTTTTGAAATAGGCAAGTTGAAAGGCTAAGGCAGCATAAGCATAAGCATGTGAACGGTTAAAACCGTAACCAGCAAATTTTTCCATGACAGCAAAAACTTCTTGAGCCTGTTCTTTGCTATGGCCATTTTCAAGTGCACCTTGGATAAAACTCTCCTCCATTCGGTGCATCTCGGCAGCATTCTTTTTCCCCATAGCACGACGCAAGATATCGGCTTTCCCGAGGCTAAAACCAGCATAGCGCTGAGCTACTTGCATGACCTGCTCTTGGTAGAGCATAATACCATAAGTCGGAGCTAGGATATCTTCTAGCACAGGGTCCAGAACCGTAACCTTTTCTTTACCATGTTTTCTGGCCACAAAGTTATCGATATAGTCACTCGCACCTGGTCGGTTCAAGGAAGTCGTCGCCACTACTTCTTCAAAGTTTTCTGGTTTCACGCGCTTCAATAAGCGAATGGCTCCAGGTTGTTCAAACTGAAAGATTCCCTTGGTCTTACCTGCAGCAAAGAGGGCTAAGGTTGCCTTATCTTCAAGATCAATATCCTCAATTCTTAGTGAAATACCTTGAGTTTCATATAAGAGCTCCTGCATTTTTTTGAGCGAAGGTTAAGTTTCGTAGGCCCAAGAAATCCATCTTGAGCAAGCCATTTCCTTCAACTCCATGCGCATCATATTGGGTAATCAGCATATCCTCTCCATACTTGAGAGGGATGTAGTCTGTTAGATTTTTATCACTGATAACGACACCAGCTGCATGGATAGAAGTCTGTCGTGGATAACCTTCAATCTTTTTGGCAATAGAGAAAGCCTTTTTGGTACTCAATCTTACTCTGAATGAGTTGTCTAAAACCTAGATTGCCTTCATAGGCTGTCGTTAGAGTATCTTTGAGCCTATTTTTTTGTAATGGCTGTCAACTCATACTCAGGTACACCATACCGTTTAAAAATATCTCGGATGGCTTGCTTGGCTCCAAAGGTCGAATAAGTGACAATCTGAGCAGCATGGATACTACCATAACGGTCACGAACATAACGAATAAAATCAGGGCGATAGATATCTGGGATATCAATATCAATATCTGGCATGGTGTAACGTTCACGATTCAAGAAACGCTCAAAGATAAGATTTCTTAGCTACAGGATCAATTCCAGTAATATCTAGAGCGTAGGCTACTAAACTTCCAACTGCGGATCCGCGTCCCATCCCCATATAATAACCTTGAGAACGACCAAAACGTAAGAGGTCCCAGACAACCAAGAAATAGTCATCGAATCCCATATCATGAATCACAGATAGTTCTTCTTCTAAACGAACCTGATAAACCTGATTCCATAACCCTTTCTGTTCCAAGCCCTTGATAGCTCTCTCCCGAATTCTTCAACAGCAGGTCTCTCTGGATTGAAACGTGGAAGCTTGAGACTACTATCAATCTCGTAGGAAGTATCCTTGATCAATCTTGCAAGATTATCCAGTGTAATTGGGAACTTCTCTAGAAAAATCTGTTCAAGACGTTCAGCAGGTAAAAACAAGCCCTGTTGAGATTGAACATCAACCTCTCTCAAGGTCACGTTCTCTTTAATCGCTTTAAGCATCTGTAGAGCTTCTAAATCCTCAGACTCGAAAGAGTTAACACGATAAAGAGGGAGAATGGGGTGAGAAAAATTCGATTGAGCTGTATCTGGATACACTCCGATATAGTAGTCATGCCCTAAGTCCAAGGAATCAATTTCAGGATAGTAAGGAACAATGACACAAATATCTTCAAGGTAGGAAGAGAAATCAGTCCATTCTTTTTTACCTGTCATCTTTAGAGACGACAGCTTCATCAGGTTTTGATAACCTCGGTTTGACAGGGCTAGAAAACGTAGATTGATCCATTCATCTTTATGATGAACAGTCATCTCAAGACCTAATAAAGGCTGAATCTCCTGTTTCTGGCATTCTTTGATAAAGTAATAGGCCCCGTAGAGATTGTCTTCATCCATGATTCCAAGTGATGAATAACCATATTCCTTCCCTTGACTGACATATCTCTTAATCGAAACCATGCTCTCCATGAAACTATAGACTGTTTTGGTATCCAGTTGGGCAATCATTCTTTCTCACCTCCCTTATTCTTTCTCTATTATACCATTTTAAAAAATAGAAACACAATTTCTTTCTAATCATTAAACTAAAAAACCACAGCCTTAAAGGCTATGGTTTTATGATATGAAATAAGTTCGAAGAAGAGTTGCGCCTAGCTTTTTAATTTAGTTACTTGTATCTTTCGTTAAAAATATCCCGATTAAAACTAGAGCTAGGGAGAGATAAGGAAAAACCCTAAACATCTGCCAATCCGGGTCGAATGCTAAAAGTCCGGAAAGCAAATAAAATCCTGCACTTGCATACAAGAAATTTCTATTTACTTTCTTGATTCCTATCCTAGTTAAAAAAGTTGCTATAGCGTAAGCAATTAAATTAGGACCTAGAAAAATCAAGAATACAATTCCCCATGGAGCAGTAAATAAAGCAAGAGTTATAAATAGAAGAATATAGGTAAGTGCCAAATAAAATGAGAAAGATAGAAGAGCCGAAGGTTTCTTGACAGCTTTTGGACAATTCTGCATATCTTTCCACCGAATTATTTTCTACAATTAGTTTATCTTCTTCTTTGTTTAGCTCTACATTTGGATTTTGGTCTGACATTTTTTTCTCCCACTAATTTGTTAAGTTATTTTTATTATATCCCAATTTGTCACATTAAGCTAGATAGAAAAAGCCATCTATGTTAGACTCAGATAAACGCTCACATTTGTCTGAAAGAAACTAACATAAATGACCTACACTACTCCGTATCAAGTTTTTCTGAGTCAGGTGAAATTATTTAACTCAATTTGACAAATGAGGAGTTTTTATTATTTTTCACGAATCACTTCTACCTTGTATCCATCTGGATCTTTGACAAAGTAATAGTTTGGTTGAGTACCTGGAAGTCCCTTTAGGTTCCGTTACTTCATAACCTTTTTCGCTATGTTCTTTGTGAAGAGCTTCAAGGTCAGGTGTACTTAGAGCGATGTGAGCAAAGCCATCACCAACAACATAAGGCCCATGATCATAGTTGTAAGTCAACTCCAATTCATAGTCATCACCGTCAAGACCTAGATAAACAATGGTAAAAGCATGTTCTGGAAAATCCTTGCGACGCAATTCCTTAAATCCAAAAGCATCTTGATAAAAAGCAATTGATTTTTCGAGATTTTCTACTCGCAAGCAAGTGTGTAACATTTTTGAAGCCATCTTTTTCTCCTTTGTTTAAAAAAGACTGGAACAAACTTGCACCAGTCTTATGAATAATTATTTACCAAGTTTTGCTTTAGCTGCATCTGCAAGAGCTGTGAAAGCTGCTGCGTCGTTAACAGCCAAGTCAGCAAGCATTTTACGGTTAACTTCGATCTCAGCCAATTTCAAACCATGCATCAATTGTGAGTATGAAAGTCCGTTCATACGAGCTGCCGCATTGATACGTGTGATCCACAATTTGCGGAAGTCACGTTTCTTTTGACGACGGTCACGGTATGCATAGTAGTAAGAGTTCATTACTTGTTCTTTTGCAGTACGGAACAAGATGTGTTTAGCTCCATAGTAACCTTTAGCTAATTTAAGAATACGTTTACGACGTTTGCGTGATACAACGCCACCTTTAACACGTGCCATTTATATTTCCTCCAAATATTTCCTAGAATTCTTTACTTACAAATACGCGATTATTTCAAGCGAGTAAGCATTGCTTTGATACGTTTGAAATCTCCTGCATGCACCATAGATGCTTTACGAAGATGACGACGTTGTTTTTTAGTTTTTCCGTGGAAACGGTGAGATGTATAAGCACGGAAACGTTTAAGTCCACCAGAACCTGTACGTTTGAAACGTTTAGCTGATGCGCGGTGTGTTTTTTGTTTTGGCATGATTTTTTCTCCTTTTTTTAACTTTCTGACAGATTATTTCTTGTCAGTTGCTGGTGCCAACTGCATAAACATTTGACGACCATCCATTTTAGCACGTTGTTCGATGATAGCAATATCTTGAGTTGCTTCAGCGAAGTCTGCTAAAACTTTTGCACCAATTTCTTTATGGGTAATCATACGTCCCTTAAAGCGAATAGATACCTTTACTTTGTTTCCTTTTTCAAGGAACTTACGAGCATTGCGAAGTTTAGTTTCGAAGTCACCCTTGTCGATAACTGGGCTCAAACGAACTTCTTTCACGGTCACAACGCTTTGTTTTTTGCGTTGTTCTTTTTGTTTCTTCTGGTACTCAAATTTGAACTTACCGTAGTCCATAATTTTCGCAACAGGAGGTTTAGCTTGAGGCTGAATGAGAACCAAGTCCACGTTAGCTTCATCCGCAAGTGCTTGCGCTTCGCTTAGTGGTTTGATACCCAATTGCTCACCTTCAAGACCGATTAAGCGAACTTCGCGTACACGAATTTCATCATTGATGAATAAGTCTTGCTTTGCTATGGTTTTCACCTCTTTTTTTAGTTTAGAGAAAAACAAGAGCGGACTTGCTAACGCAAATCCGCACTACATGATTATATTTCATTCCTGAAACTTGATCTGTAGGGGCCAGACAACGTTAGTCGCAAGGCGAGAAGTTCTCACTTCTGCTTTTCTCATCTTGTATATGATATCAAGTTTTCCCCTACTTGTCAAGATAAAAATTTATCTTTTTTATTTTTTCTCAATGGAATTTTGATTCAAGTCAGATCCTTAGGTATTGACTCTACTGATTCCGTGAATAGTAAATCTCATGTGGTTTCACATGGTTACCTAGCAATTCAGATACTGTAACAAAGCTATATCCTTGTCCTTGCAGATACTCAATAACTTTTGGCAATGAGTTAACGGATGTTTGATGGATATCATGCATGAGGATGATAGATCCATTTGTCGCTTGACGTTGAATCTCAGTTAAAATAGCAGCCTCATTCTTGCTCTTCCAGTCCAAACTATCAACATTCCACATAATAAAGCTCAAATCCAGGCTGTTGCGGATATCATCTGAAACAGCACCATATGGAGGTCGCATCAATTTTGAACTTGTTCCAAGCACACTAGTAATTGCTGATTCTGTATCCGTAATTTGCTTCTTAGCATCTTCCAATGATAGCTTGGTTAGAACTGGATGATTCCAACTATGGTTTCCAACTTCATGGCCTTCAGACTGCATACGTTTAAGGATTGACTCATTGCCTGCAATATTCTTTCCTTGTACAAAGAAGGTTGCTTTTATTTTGTACTTAGCTAAAATATCCAAGGCTTGTGGTGTTGTATTGCCATCGGGACCATCATCAAAGGTTAAGGCTACAACTTTTTTATGTTTTTCCGCTTGAACTTTTTTATAAAGTTCAGCATCTTTTTCTGTTAGATATGATGTTTGAATAAAATCAAAGAAGTCTGAAATAGGCAAAGCTATTTCTTCTACATTATTGGTTACTTTGATTGGATAAAGAACCAATTGGCTATCTTTATAGGCAAACTTCCAAGTTGATAATTCTGCCGCTGATAAATCAGCTGAAACTTGGTCAACCACTGATTGCTCAACTTGTTTATCCTGAAGAGTAGACTTAAGATCTTCGAGTAATTTTTCCTTAGCTTTGCTTGTATCTGTGAAAAGTTGGTCCAGTGTAAAGACAGAACCATCTTCTTTTAGATAAAGCTGACTGAGTGTTGTATTTTCTAATTCGACAACATTCGAATTTGCCAAATTAAAAGCTTGCTTTTTAATCAATCGATTTTCAACCCCAGTTAAAGATGATTCCCCTTTTTCTGGGTAATAAAAAATCAACTGTTCTTTTCCTTCTACTTTGTCAGTGATATCCTTTACAATCTCATTCTTAACAGAGGAGATAACACTATCTCCAACCATTGGATAATAGGTGATAATCTCTGATTTTTCCTTGCGAAAATGTTCCTTTTGAGTGCCTTGTGAGTAGGCTTCATCTTTTTCCTTCTTTTCAGTGCTTTCAATCTTTTTTTCCTCAAAAAGCTTTGTTTTTATTTCATCACTTTATAGGTATGATGCACTTGCAAAGTGCTAACATTGTAAAAAATAAAAAGCAAAGCCATATTATCCATAGATTTCTTTTTATTTCTTTCTTCTTTCAACTGTTTTACGTCTTTTTCTATTTCTTGTCATAGTCTTATCATATCAAATATGAAACTATAATTTCAATGAAAAACATGGCATGAAAATATTTTAAAATAGGTAAAAGAAAAGTAAAAGAACCTAGGAAAAATCTAGGATTCTTTTATAAATTAGAAACGGATACTTTCTCTTGTTTTTTTCATAAGAAGTAACGAAGCGATTGGTAACACCAGGCTCAGCAACTTCTAATGCTTGAGAGATTTTTTTCGAAAGATGCTTGGTAATCAAATGTTGTTTCAAAAGATATTCAAAGCTTCTTGGAAAGCTTGTTGAATACGATCATCAAATGATCTGTAACGGTTCGAATATTGAAAGCAATTGTTCTGTCAATGTTGCATTTTGAACAATACTGTATGTTTCTTCTTCCAACATATTCATATCATTTGTCGCAATCTCAAGGATGCGATTCACAGATTCGATATTCACTTGCGCTTGTTCCAACTCAGCCATCAAGTCTTCTGTACTGTGACTTGCATCAAAGAAGAGTTTCAAGAATTTTTTTGAGGAATTCCTGGAAGATTTCTCTTCTCCATGTAGCGTTTAATCGTATGCAGACGGTTGACATATACATTTGCTTTTTGACGAGCATTGATGTCATCTTTTTCAATTTGAACGAGACGCTCACTAACACCGATTTGGTCATCTTCAATATCTTTTAATGTAGATTGGAGATTTTTCCAAACGTTCTTGTAAGACAGAATATGCTTCTGAAACTTCTGACTCTGCATTATTCATTTCTTCAATAGTAGCATTCAAGGCTGAGATATCAGCTTGAAGACGACGAACTCGATTCACATCGCTTTCTGAAATCAAATAGGTTTTCCCAAGACGTTCGATATCTTTAACTAGTACCTGATTGTTTTTCTTTCAAGTGTTTAAGATAGGTAGGAAGGGTAGTTACCAATTTCTCAAAAGCTTTATGGGCTGCAATTTCACGAGTGAAAATATCATAAAGTGCATTGATTTCTTCTTGGATTTGAGTATTTTCATACTCTGCATTATCCAACTCCAATGTACGGATATTTTTCGTGATTATTCTTCAAGGCTTCATAGAAGTTGAAGACGAGATTCGATATCAGTTTCTACAAAATGGTAGTTTTTCATCTAAAAAGTTTGCGGTAACCAGCTTCTAAATCTTCAAGTTGTTCTGGCAATTCAGTAGTAAGCTTAGTGACAATCGCTGGAATTCTTTCAACGATATGTGTCAAAGCTAAAATATGATTTTCAGCGTTATCTAAAATGCCTGCTGCTTCAACCGGATCTCCCGATGAATTCAAGGTTACAAATTGAGAAAACTCAGATTGGATGTTCTCCAATTGTTTTTCAATTTCTGGAAGAGCTTGACCATATTTTTCAGGATCTTCAGCTACAGTGTTTTGTAGTTTCTCAAATAAATCTAGGGCATGCAGAACACGTCCACTATTTTTTGACTCTTGTTTTTCTAACTCAGACAAGGCATTACGAATTGCTGCAATATCCTCTTCAACAAGTTGGATTTGACTTTCAATTTGATCAATCTGGTGCTTAGCTTTCAAGAAACGGAATGAGTTATTGTATCCTTCAGCTTCAAAGAGGTTATTCTCGATATCTGCAAAAGAGTTAAGAGACAAATCTACCCATTTTTGGTTCCATTCTCTAAAAGCAATCTGACTTTGACCGATCAGATGCATGTTTTTTACAACCTCTACCTCATCATTAACAGGAAGGTTATATAGTTCTTCTTTTCTTTCTTCTAAAGCTGCAAGTCTACTCTCATTTCGTTTACGTAGCAAAATTGCTACTGCAAAAGCAATAAGAAGCAGGACTGCAATTCCAATCAAAGTAATAATCAACTGATTATTTGACATATCAAACTCCTTTTATACATGACACAATTGTAATGATTATATCATATTTTTTTCAAACCTTGGGAACTATTTCCCAATATTTTTTTATACGTCAAGAGTACTGTAAACAGCGTTTTTCTTCGATAAATTCTCGACGTGGTTCTACTCGATCACCCATGAGCATATCAAAAAAATCTTATCTGCTTCTGCAGCGTCATCTACTGATACACGAGCCATGAGGCGATGTTCAGGATTCATAGTAGTTTCCCAAAGTTGGTGGTCATCCATCTCTCCAAGACCTTTATAACGTTGAATGGTTGGTTTTGAACGACCTTCGCTGTAGCGAGCCAAAGCTTCTTGTAGGCGAGTTTCTTGGTCTGCGCCAGGTTGAATATATTCTTTAATCTCACTACCGACTTTAACACCGTAAATTGGTGGCTGAGCGATATAAACATAACCTGCCTCTAGAACGGGTTTCATATAACGATAAATCAGAGTTAACAAGAGAGTACGAATATGGGCTCCATCGACATCGGCATCTGTCATGATCACCAGTTTTTGATAGCGAGCTTTGCTAACATCGAACTCAGCGCCAAATCCTGTTCCCATAGCTGTGAAAAGACTGCGAATCTCCTCATTAGCTAAAATCTTATCCATGCTCGCTTTTTCAACGTTAAGGATTTTACCACGAATTGGTAAGATGGCTTGGAACTCACGATTGCGTCCTGATTTTGCAGAACCTCCTGCAGAGTCTCCTTCGACGATAAAAAGTTCAGTTTCAGCTGGATTGTTTGATGAACAGTCCGCTAATTTTCCTGGAAGGTTTGAAATTTCTAAACCAGATTTCTTACGTGTAACTTCACGCGCACGCTTGGCAGCAACACGCGCTTTGGCAGCCAAAATCCCTTTTTCGACGATGCGCTTAGCAATCTGTGGATTTTCCAAGAGGAAGTCAGAAAATGCATCACTGAAGAGGCGATTGGTAATCTTCACAACTTCACTATTTCCAAGTTTGGTCTTAGTTTGTCCTTCAAACTGAGGGTTTGGATGCTTCACAGAGATAACGGCTGTCAATCCTTCACGGACATCCTCACCTGTTAAGTTATCTTCGTTATCTTTTAGAAGTTTGTTTTTACGAGCATAGTCATTAATAACACGAGTTAAGGCTGTACGGAAACCTTGCTCATGTGTTCCACCTTCATGAGTATGAATATTGTTGGCGAAACTCATGACATTCTCGTGGTAACCCGTTGTGTACTGCATCGCAACTTCCACTGTAATATCATCCATTTCACCATCTGTGTAGATTGGTGTATCAAAGATAACATCCTTGTTTCGTTGATGTACTCAACGTAGCTCGCAATCCCACCTTCGTAGTGATAATGCTTGGTTTGTTCAAGTCCTTCACGTTTGTCAGTAATAGAAATTTGAAGACCCACGGTTCAAAAAGGCTAACTCTTGAATCCGTTTATTTAATTTATCAAAAATCAAATGTCGTTGTCTCAGTAAAAAAATTTCTGGGTCTGGAGTAAAGTGAACGATTGTTCCTGTTTTATCTGTTTCTCCAATCACCTCAAGATCTGCAACAACATGTCCACGACGGTATTCTTGGTAATGAATCTTTCCATTTTTATGAACGCGAACATCCAACTGTGTTGAAAAGAGCATTTACAACGGATGAGCCCTACACCATGCAATCCACCTGACACCTTGTAGCCGCCACCTCCGAATTTCCCTCCGGCGTGAAGAACAGTAAAGACTGTTTCAACGGCAGGTCGTCCTGTTTTTTTCTTGGATATCAACAGGAATTCCACGACCATCATCGATAACTGTAATCGAATCATCTGGCTCAATAAAAGACCTCGATATGACTAGCGAATCCAGCCAAAGGCTTCGTCGATAGAGTTATCTACGATTTCCCAGACTAGGTGGTGAAGACCCTCTTTGGCAGTTGAACCGATATACATACCCTGGACGCATACGAACAGCTTCCAGACCTTCCAAAACTTGAATTTGACTAGCATCATAATCTTGTGCCTGTTGGTTTTTAATATCTTCTGTCATGTTTTCCCCTTTTTTCTTACATGTTTATTGCTTGTTTTAACGCTACAACGTTCTCAAAGAGATAGGCATCTAAGCCTGCAGCATGTCCTGCTTCTACATCAATGGCACGGTCACCAATGACTAGACCTGACGTTATATGATACTTATCACGTAAATAAATCATCGATTCAGGATCAGGCTTTGCGTTTAAAAACCTGAACTAGCCGTCACTACTTCTGTAAAGTAGGGAGCTATCTCAGTTTTTCGCTAGAATCTCCAATACCTGATCGTTTCGATGAGAAACCAAGAAGTTACGGCCACCTTGGTCCGAAAATATTCTCTAAAAGAGTAGGAATCCCATCAAACAAAAACTGGATGTTCAAGCTCTCGGGCTTCATTTTTCCTTATATTTTTCAAGAAAGTTTTTCAATACCTGGAGCATACTTTTCGATAGCAAAGGCAGTCGAAACCTTCAAAAGCTTCGTAAACACTATCGTGTTCCTGCTCAATCTCGAGCTCTGCTAATGTTTCTACAAAAGCTGCTGTAGAAGTTTCATAATTATCAAGCAGGGTTCCACCTAAATCCCAGATGTAATCGTGATATTTCATACCCTTCATTATACCATTTTTTTATAAAAAAAGCGATGTTTACCTTGGTTTTTGCCATTAAAAAAGAGAAGAATCTTCTCCATCAAGAAAGATTCTCCTCAGTTTGTTCATTATTTTTCAAATAGGTCTGTGTAGAGCATGCCATTTCTTAGAGACTCAGCATCTCCGCCCAGTGTTTCAACCAGGTAGTAAGCAAAGGCTAAAGCAGTTGCTGGCCCACGGCTCGTAATGATATTTCCATCTACGACTACTGTTTCTTTATGGTAGTGACCGTCAGCAATTTGTTCTTGAACTCCATCATAGCAGGTGAAGTTTCTACCTTCTAGTAGACCTGCCTGATTCAATGCAATTGGAGCCGCACAAATGGCTGCTACCTTCTTACCGATTTTCTCAAATTTTTGAAGTTCAGTGATCAATTGTTCATTGTCCCGCAAGTGGGCAGAACCAGGCATACCTCCTGGAAGAACAATCATGTCATACTCTGATAAATTACCATCAAACACTCGATCAGCTTGAACTTGAATGGCATGTGAACCTGTCACTGTATCTTCAAATCCTACCATATGGCAGGTGATATTTGCGCGACGCAAGACGTCTACGACAGTCAAGGCTTCAATTTCTTCAAGCCATTTGCTAGGATAACTGCAACTTTAGGCATAGCGACCTCCTTATTTCACTTTCTTCAGTACAACTTTTTTACGTTTGAATCTTGTTCGGCCACTCTTTTCATCAGCTAAATGAGTTTGGTAGCTCATCGATAAAAGCAAACCTATACCAATAAGATTACTGATAATAGCTGATCCCCCTTGAGAAATAAAGGGCAAAGGAATCCCTGTCAGAGGCAGAAGACCAGTAACCGCACCTATATTTTCAAAGATATGGAACAAGAGCATCATGATAAATCCAGTTGAGATGTAGGTATAAAATTGATTATTGGATTTTAAGGTGATTTTTAACATGCGATAGATAAGCAGTAGATAGAGTGCAACCACAACAACTGAACCAATAAATCCAAAATCTTCCGCAATTACTGTGAAAATCATATCACTCTCGCGGACTGGAATAAGGAGATTAGACACATTAAAGCCTTGACCAAAAATTCCACCGCTACCAATCGCAATTTGACCCTGAGCCTGTTGATAGGTAGTCGTTTGAGCATAATCAAAGGGATTGAGCCAAGCTAGGATACGGTTAATCTGATATGTTGGCATCCCAATTTGGTGCATAAAGGCACGCCCGTCTTTTGTGATAAAGATTGCTAGGAATCCTGTAATCGCCGATACAACTGCTACAAAAATTGGAATAATAATCTTCCAAGAAACACCAGACAATAAGACAAGTCCTGCAAAGATTGCAACAAAAACCATAGCTGTCCCAAGGTCACTTTGCAAGGCTAGTAAAACCATAACTGGCATCGTGAAAACGATCATCCACAAAATCAATAGAAAATCTAAGCCAATAGTTCGTTCTTTGTCTTTATGTTTCTTGGTAAAGGTTACGATAACGTATGCCAACATCAAAATATAGGATATCTTCATGAATTCGGAGGGTTGAAAGAGTGTATAACCACCGATTGATACCCAGTTTTTTTCGCACCAGTTGCAGCTACTAAACTCGGGTTGTAGAAGACCAAAAGGCAAGACCATCAAAGGCTAGACCGAGTCCATATAAATAAGGTGTAGACTGCCAGAGAAACTTTGTGTTAAAAAACATGACTATGAAACTAAAAACAATCCCTAGCGATATCCAAGCCAGTTGTTGTCCAAGTATGGGCCAAACATTGTTTGGGTAGTCATGACTAACTGCTATATAAATAGCTACGACTCCAATCACCAACAAACAAAATACTGGTAATATTAAACTATAATCGACCCTAGAGTCGAGAGAACGTTTCATAAAAGGCCTCCTTCATTCTTTCTGGTATTCATTTCGTTGTTTATGTAAAAAATCTTGAACGTTGACAAATACTTGCTCTCGGCTAATGTTCCTTACTCGACTAGCGCGAGACAGAGCCTTGCTGATTTGTTTGCCATATCGTTTACTTGACATACGGCTATCTAAAATCAAAACTGCGGAGCGTTGACCAACTCGGCGCATGGTCCTACCTATCGCTTGCTTGAGACGAATAATGGCCATAGGAAGCTGATAATCGTAAAAAGGATTTTTCCCTTCAAGACGGAGTTCTTGATTCATCTTTTTAGTAAAGGGATCCTCTGGATTTTGGAAAGGCAAACGTGTCACCACTTCTATCACTTGAGGATGTCTTGAAAAATCAACACCTTCCCAGAAACTTCCGGCGCCAAGTAAGAGCTCACGCTCTCCTTTTTCAAAGCGTTTTTTCAATTGAGCTGGTTCCCCATGCTTATATTGGGCTAGATGGGGAACTTTTCAAAGTATCAGATACCTGCAACAATAAATCTTTTGCAGTAAATAAGACTAAAATCGGTTCTTCAAGGTAGGACAAATCTTCTAGAACCTCTACAATTGCTTGTGCATATTCCTCAGATGAAATTTCTGTCACCAATGGAAAATCATTCACTAATAGAATTTCCTGATTTTCTTGAAACTGTTCGTCTAGACAATAAAAGGTTGCTTGAGGGAAACCCAAAAGTTCCGGCAAGGAAACCCGACCACTAATTTCTAAAGTTGCGGAGATTGCTAAGAGCTGACAGGAGTCTGGAAAGATTTCAGAAAAGAGCAAACGCTGATTGCGACTAGAAGTTATTTCAACCTTCTTACTAGACACATCTGAAGTCGATAACCAAAATTCTCCCTCAGATGCAAAAAACTTCTGATAATCTTTAAATTCTGGTAAATTCAACTCAGAAAAATCTTGTCGGAGTTTGTCAATGCTACTAGCTGGACACATCTTCCGTTTACCAGATTGAAACTGATCGAGTAGGTAAGAAACTTCAAAACGAATACTCTCTAGCAAGCGTCTTTGAAGCATGCCTTCTTCCCTTGATAGAGCCTGGTCAAGTTGGTCTGGTAAATCCGTTAGCAAATAAGATTTTCGAGAAAGATTTTCCAATGTCAACAAGATTTTCTGAGCTTCATCTAAAATCAAGAGACGCCCTTCTAAGAGACTAGGATCATCTTCAAGTCTAGTAATGAGGTAAGCATGATTGGTCACAAGCAACTTGCAAGAACGAGCCTTATCCTGACCACGTCTCCAAAAATCCTCTAACCAAAAGAGAGAGTCTTTATGAAGATTTCCATCATGTACCAAGTTAGGTAAGAATTGCTGGTAGCGATAAAGCTGACCAATTTCGTCTAAGTCTCCTGTATCTGTCTCAGTCAGCCAAACTAGGAGTTGCATCTTGAAACGCGTGTACAAACGATTGGACTCTTCTTCCTCTAGTGCTGCATGAAAGGCATCTAACTTCAAGTAATTCTGTGGTCCTTTGAGACTATGAATAGAGATATGGAAAATCTCTTCGAGTTTTTTAGCCTCCTCATGCATTACCTGATTTTGAAGGATTTTAGTTGGAACACTAAGTAGGATCTCCCCTTCATTCTCAAGAGACAAGGCTGGCAGGAGATAGCCATAGGTTTTTCCAATCCCAGTTTGAGCCTGAATAAAAGAAGTGTCTTCCCCTTGCAAGCACTCTTGAACCTTTTGTGCGAAGCGCTCCTGCAAGTTTCTCTCCTCCAACCCCAACAAGGCAATATTGGTTTGGAAATCTTTAGATAGTTTTCGTGGAGAAAGGGCTGATTTTTCTTTTCTCAAAAATAGACCTTGCACCTCGACCAAGTCATGTTCAACTAAGAGAGACTGTTTCTGATAAACTTCCTCGATAACCATGTAAGATTCGTACAATAGGCTATCTGACAAACTCAATAAGCGTTCCAACAAACCTTTCGGAAGTTGAAACATCTTTTGTCTCATACAAAGAAAGAGTTCTGCAGTTGCTTGGGCATCAGATAGGGCTGTATGAGCTTGCTCAAGTGGAATTCCCAACTCTTGGCAGAGAATTCCAAGATTATACTTTTCCAGCTGAGGATAAAATACTTGAGCCAACTCAACCGTATCAATACGAGGAGTACGCAATTCATAACCTTCAAAGAAGAGGAATTCTGCCAACAAATTGGCATCAAACTGAACATTGTGCGCAACAAAAATACCGTCTTTGACCAGTTCAAAAAAATCTTTCCAGCAACCTGAGAAAAACTCTGGAGCCTTTGCTAAACGCTTTATCAGTCAAACCCGTTAATTCTTTGATATGAGAATCCAAGTGTTCATGAGGATTGACATCAGTAGCATATTGCTCAACAATCTCACCATCTTCAATGACTACAATTCCCACTTGGATGATTTTTGCCTTACTTCCGGTACTTGTAGCTTCTAAATCTACAACCACGTACCGATCACTTTCTAAAATTCATCACTAAAAAAATTATATCAAAATTTGCACCATTTGACACCCCTGAACTTTATTTGAAGAGTCAAGTTTCTTGCAAGATTTGAAAAAAATGATTGAATAGAATTTGTAGAAAAGGAGGAACTCATGAACCCATTAGATTTCTTTAACCAAGTAAAGGAACTCGTTGAGAACAAAGATTTTTCTGCAGCAAAAACATTTGTCGAAGAAAACAAGGACCAACTCGGTGACTACCTTAGCCAAGCGCAAGCATTGGTTTCAGGTTCAGAAGGACTTGACGGTCTTGTAGATAAGGTCAAAGGCCTCTTCTAATAGTCAAAAAGACACCTGAAAATTTTCAGGTGTCTTTTTGTATTTTCTTCATGAATGCAGGAATATGTTGACTAATCGTGGTTGGTAGAACGACAAAGTTGTCCTCAGCTAATTCTTGAGCAATTGCTGAATGCAGATATGTCGCTACCGTCACTCTTTCATAGAGACTAACTTGTGAGAATTGTCCAGCAAAAGCCAGCAATCATCCCAGCCAGAGTATCCCCTATGCCCCCAGTCGCCTGATAGGGACCTCCAACCTCTAACTGATAAAAATCAGCTTGAGCTGCTTGCCAGATTCGAGTCGCAGGACCTTTTTTTGAACTAGAATCGTCCCTGAAGGAAAAACTCTTCAAAGCTTCTCCTGTTTCCTCAGCTCCTTGGGAAGTCAAATCTAAACCTGACAAGACTTGCCATTCCCTTTGGTGTGGCGTTAAAACAAGGTGGACTTTAGGAAATTTCATTTCATACTTCGCTAAAATAGATAGGGCACCACCATCCATTATGAGGATCTGGTCTTGGTCTAAATGATGAAAAAAACTGTTTGGAAAAAGCTCTTCTCCACGATCATCATCCACTAGTCCAGGTCCGACCAAGACAACACTCGCTTTCTCTAACTGTTTCTCAAGTAATTGCTTATCGTCAAGAGCAAAAGCCATAGCCTCAGGCAGATGGCTATGTAGCGCTGGAATATTCTCTTTATCTGTAGCTACTGTCACTAAACCTGCACCACTTCTAACCGCTCCTAAGGCAGCCATAATAATGGCTCCCCCATAAGGATACGTTCCTCCAATCAAGAGAAGACGACCATAGTCTCCCTTATGACTAGAACGAGGACGATCGATGATAACTTTTTTCAGTAGAGTTTGATCAATGTCTTTCATACACTACTCCTTCAACTTATCCTTACCATGTAGTACTTGAGTAACCTTAGTATTCCAATCCTGTAACCCTTCTCCCTCATAGTCTAGGGTAAATCACTCTATCTTGCAATTGACAAGGAATCAAACCTTCAAAAACAAGCCTTATTTTTTTGAAGGAATAACACATAAATGAAGAAAGGTATCCAAATCTAAACTATCTCTTACCTTCGCAACATGATAGCCATCAAATATATAACCTGGTGCTTGAATTAATTTTTTTCATACAGAAAATGAAAAACTAACGCCAGGAATGAACTTTTCTTGTAATTCCTCCTCAGACGGTGCCCGTCCTATCAAACGCTCCATAGCGAGTCGGTAACCCGAAGTCGTATTAGACCATCCGAACATGATATAGTCAAAAATAGTCTGCTGGATCAGAAGCTGCATTACGACTATCTGTAACTAGCTCAGCCCCACTTTTACCAAATACTTTTACCGCCGACATGAGTTTTCCAGTCTGAAAAATAGCCTGAGCCACCTCAACTGTACAAGTATGACTACAATAATTTGAAGTAACCAACTTCCTCTGGATATCATAGGTAGAAGCTACAAGACGATGACTTGGTCTGTACGGAGGAAAATAGCTATGCTCTTGCAAGTAATCATGAATTTGTATATTTAATTCATGATTCTCACATTCCACAATGGTCTGACGATGATGGTCCTGTTCGTAAGCAATAAACTTTGCTAGCTTCTCCAATTCCCATTCTTTAATCTTAGGATAGTTTTCAAGAGCAAATTGATATATCCCATCCCACTGGAGACTAAAATCTGCATTACAAACTTTTACAATCATAGTCCTTCTCCTCACATTCTCTTACTTTCATTATACACCTCACTCCCCAATTAATAAAGGAGAAGACTATATAGTCTTCTCCTTATTTTATAATGATCAGCCTTTTAAGAATAGTGAGTTATGAATCATTATTCTTCCTTGCGTTTCCCATTTAGGAATGTTGCTGATAAGGCTAGACTGAGACCTGCTAGGAAAATTGCTGTATCAGATTGACTTTCACCAGTTTCTGGAAGTCTTGCTGAGTCTGCTTTTCCTGAAGTATTTTCAAGGACTTGTGAACCTTGGGTCTGCTCAGCAGAAGCCTGAGTTTCTGAAGGTTTATCAGATAAACGTCGAATATCTGCAACAGGTTTGTCGATTGTTGGAGCTGCTTGATTCCCTGAGGTACCTAAAGGACCTGTGTATTCTGGGAGCTCGTTCTTATCTGCTTTGACAGCATTGACTCCACCCTTGAATTCAGGCACTTCATTTTTAGCAGCTTCAACCCAATTAGCTCCGCCCTTGAACTCTGGAACTTCATTTTTAGCGGCTTCGACCCAATTAACTCCACCCTTGAACTCTGGAACTTCAACGATTGGGGCTGCTTGGTCACCTGCAGTACCGATAAAGTCGCTATATTCTGGAACTTCGACAACTGGGGCTGGCTCCTCACCTACAGTTCCAATAGGGGCTGTGTATTCTGGAATTTCAAGAACAGGAGCTGGCTCGTCACCCTTGCTACTTGTAACAAGTGCTTTCACTCCTACTTCAACAATTTGATCTTTTGCATCTATTGTTTCAGTGTGAACAATTTTACGACTTGTTCCTAATACTTCGACATAGTCTACTTTTTCTCCATTTTTACCTTCTGAGACGATACGACGTTCATCTTTGGCTAGTTCACTATTCTCACGAATAATTTCCTTGAATGGAATGACAGATTTTTCAACTTCTAGACTTGGACGGTCTAGGACAAGAGCTTGATCATCCACTGCATGACTAGCTTCTGAACCAGCTTCAAAGTGAAGGCGATATTCTTTCACAAGACTACCATCTTTAGCAAGGAGTCGAACAAGCGTTGGAAGATTGTCTTGACTTGACTCAACGACAGTCGCTACACCATGACCACTTGTTTGGACAGTCACTTTTGGTTTCGCTCCATTAGCGGTTAATCGATATTCTGAAACCGCAGGATCAAAGTTTTCCAATGCTTTTCCAGCAACTAAAATAGTCACTGCAGGTGTTTCTGAATCACTTGCTTTAGCTGGAGAAAAAGCACTAAACTCAACCATTGCGAGGCCATTAGTGGTTGATTTGCGAGTCATACGTGCGCGAATAGCGGTTGTCTGTATTGGATCAAAGGTAAATTCGATTGGTTTACCAGCCTCGATTGTGCTAGATGCCTTATAAGGAATTTCTTGCCAATTCTCTGCCTTGTTAAACGGATGATCCGCATTTTCCTCATAACGTGAAATAGTGCTTGGTTCAGAATAAGCTGGTCCAACATATCTTTCGAGTACCATTGTCGCTGGTGCATCTGTACCACTGTCTTTGAAGAACTGAATGGCTACTTTTCCAATCGATTTAGGTGTAATCTGACCATTCTTCTTAAAGAGTACTCCTACAGATACCTCTTGGTCTTTTGGAGTACGAGACCAGTTAGTCCAACGTCCATCTTCATTAAATCGACCATCGTTGATATAGAAGATTCTATCATTAGAAGCAGCCTGAGTATCGTTTGTGGTAGACGCAAAAGCTTTAGAATCAGTCGCATTATTGCTTGCATTCTCAGAGATAACTTGATTTCCTCTGGCAAGAACAGTTACTTGCATCTTAGTTGTCAGGTCTGTTCCTAGGATATGACCAAGCACTTCAAAGGTACCTTCTTGGTCTGTCGCATGTTCAGGGACTGCATCCCATTCTACGGCTAGTTTATCTGTCGTCCAATCTGTTTGTGATGGATAATAGACTGTCACTTCTGTAGGTAGTTGAAGCTTATCACCAACATTTAATGTCACAGCACCATTTTCTGCAGCTGCTGGTTGTGTAGATTCTTTTTCGCCATCGCGGAAGATACGGTATTCTTTCAAGATGGTTCCGTCTTCTGCCTTCAAAATGAGACGAGTTGCTCCTGTTGAACTTGTGGCAGGGACAATCGTTACTACACCATTGTTGCTAGCTGTTGCAGTGATTTCTTTACTAGTTTGAGCAATATGGTAGTCTGTCTTAGCTGGATTGAAATGTTCAAGATTATGACCGTCTACTTTGATCGTAATGTCTGAACTTGTAGCACTTGGAACCTTATTTCCTAGGATTGTAATTTCAGTCAAACCGACACCAGCCGTTCCATTTGCTTTCTTCATGCGAATACGAACTGCATAGGTCTCAACCTTGTCAAACGTAAAGTGATTAGTTTGGCTTGCGGATAATTGCCCTGGAGCTTTGAGATGTTCAACTTCTTTCCAGTTGGCAGCATTGTTAAATGGATGCTTGGCATCTCCTTGAGCATGATTGACATCAGTTGGCAGATCTGGAATTTCTTGACCAACATAGTATTCAATGACATATTCTTTTGGAAGTCCGATTGCACCATCTGTGTAGAAATCAACTGAGAGATTATCGACAAAGCGTTTGGTTAAATCTCCTGAATTACCAAATAAGATAGACGCCCAATCATTATCTGTACCTGTTTGCCATGTAGTCCATCGATTCTTGACATCTGTATTGGCTCTTGAAACCGTCAAATCGTTCAAAGTATTAGCTGAATCATCCCCACCGGTATTGGATACGATAGCTGCTGGCAATTGAGAACCTGTCCATTGTTTCGAAATATTATTTCCTGCAACAACTTGACTGGAAACACGCACATGAGCCTTGGTAGTCAAATGACTTCCAACCAATTGACCTTTGATTTCAAAGATTCCTTCAGTTTGGCTAAAGTTAGCTGGAACCTTGTCCCAAACGACATCTTTATAAACAGTTGTTCCATTAGAATGGTAGGCGCGTACATTAGCTGGCAATTGAACAGTTTCACCTTTAGGAAGAGTGAGACTGATTTCTTCTGCGACCTGCAAACCTTCAACAGTCACATTTGCAGTAGCTTCAATGTCTGTACCTTCTACATGCCCTTTAAGGGTAAAGCTATGATAGCTAGCGAGTTCTTTTGCATCCACCTTGTCCCAAGTTACAGCTACCTTACGAGGCAAACCTTGGTCAAATTCTGCTCCGATTTGATCAGGCAAATTCGGTTGCTGATTGATATCTGTAGAGATTGAAACAGGATGAAGCTTAACAATTTTCTTACGCTACTTTGTTTTCTTTGATGACCACTACGGTGGCTACAGATTGTGTCTTCTCTGTTTGATTGTCAATACGAGGAGTGAGCGTCACACTTCCTTTAGTGTAAAGTAGCAAGTTCTGTCCGTTTACTTCAAGATGTCCACCATCAGTAGAGCTAGCATCCAAGTGAATATCTGATGCTGAAAATTCACTCTGCGAACCATCTTCGTAATGTCCAATGACATGATAAGGGAGGACTTGATCTTCTGTTGCATTTTCTTTACCTTCTACACTTACTTCCAAGCGTGTCAAGGCAGGGGCTTCCTTCACAAACTGAATCAAATATGTTTGAACCAAATCACCCTTTTGGTTACTCAAGAACACAGAAGCCTGATAATCATTAGCAGCCGAAGCTTGTTGAACAGTTACTTGGTAGCCAGTAGTTTGTGCGCTGACATTTGGAATCTCAGCACTGTAAGGAAGGGTTACTCGGTAATAGGTCTTTCCAGTCTCAAAGTCTGCGAGAGTCTTGTCACCAACAGTGAGACCAGCAACAGTATTTTCTGTTTTCTGATCACTTGCGATAAAGGTTGCTGTCACCTCATAGTCATTACCTACTAATTTACCAGTTGCTTCTGTTCGTCCACCTTCTTTTTTCAAGGCATCAGGATCTTTCAAGGTCCATGAAACGACTTCCGCATCAACTAAGTTCCCGTCTGATAAAACAGCTGTAACAGTCTTATCCAAATCTTCTACGCTTGTACCAACAGGAACGGTTGCAACTTTAGGTAACCACTTATCAAGGGCAATAACTTTAACAAGGGCTTCAGCCTTGGATTCGATACCTTCCACACTACCTAGGACTTTTTTCGCACCAGCACTTGCACGGAGATTGTCTGGAATATCCCAAGTCACTGTTTTTTCTTCGACACTACCATCGCTATAAATAGCTGTCACAGTTTCTGGCAATTTAGGATTTTCACTGACATCAGTAGTTGCCTTTACAGGGGCAAAAGAGACAAAGTGGCGATTTTCTTTCTTGCCTGAAACGGTTGTGACTGTTGCTTGATCAGAAGCCAAGCCTGCAGAATCCGCATATAGGGTGAATTTCCCTTCTTTTTCAGTAGATTTTACAATGACAACACCTTTACCATTGAAGGCTTTTCTTTGCCATGTACCATTTTTCTGAGCTTTATAACGTTCACGGCTAGCTTGTTCCCCATTGTCCACACCGACGATTTGGCCTTGACCATGAAGGTTGAAATGTACAAGATTGTTAGCTGTTGGTACAACATTGCCGTCTTCATCAACGATTTCATAATGGATGTAAGACAAATCTTTGCCGTCTGCAGTGATAACATGTTCTTCCTTAGTGAGACGAACTCTAGCAGGTTCTCCTGCTGTTGTTACACTATCACGCGCAATCTCTTTACCATTTTCATCACGAGCAATAGCAGTCAAGGTGCCTGGTTTATATTCCACCAACCACTCAAGATACAATTCACCAGGGTTAGCACCTTCATGATAAGGTCGACCATCCGCAGTGGTTTTCTTGGTGAATTCTTTCTTGCCGAGAGTCTTGTTGTTCAACAATAATTCTACACTAGCAGCGTTTGAGAAGGTCCGTACAGGAACCTTGCCATTGACTAGCATATTGCGTTCTCTAAGTGTCTCATCAGTCCAATTCCAGTGAGGCATGATACGAACGGTTGGTTTTTCTTTGGCACTATACCATTCACTACGGTAGAGATAGAAATCATTCTTAGGCAAACCAGCCGTATCGATAATACCGAAGAATGAGCTTTTCACTGGTGTATTGTCCTGGTTATGCCAAGGTGTTGGTTCACCGATATAGTCAAAACCAGTCCAGATGAACTGACCTGCATATCCGGCACGATCACGGTCGAAAGTCCAAGACTCAGTAGCTGTTCTACCCCATCCAACACGGTCATTTCCGTAGTCGGATTGTTCATAATGACGATTACGACGGTTGTCATGACTGAGTAAATGAGCAGGGTCAAAGTAGGAATCACGAGTTCGAGTTGCTGAAGAAGTTTCAGAACCGTAGATTAACCAATCTGGATGAGCTTTACGAACAGCATCATAGTTCCGTTCCCCATAGTTCATACCGACAGCATCCATGATTGCTGCCAATTTTAAGAACTCTCCTGTAGACCGACTACTGAATTTATTTTCACCCATGGTTACATAGCGTTCTGTATCGATAGCTTTGATGACAGCTTTCAAGCGCTTAGCTGTTTCTAAAGAGCGCTCACCACCATCTGCTTCATCCACTTCGTTACCGAGTGACCACATGACGATGGATGGATTATTTTTATCACGTTCGACCATGGTTCTGAGATCAAAATCAGACCACTTTTCACCCTTCTTAGCTTCTGGGTGAGTTGCATCTTGGTCAAAAGAAACGTCCATAGTCATACGTTTTTCTTACCACGATACCAAGTATCAAAGGCTTCTTCTTGCACCAAAAGTCCTAGATTTGCAGCAGCATCGAGCAACTGTGGACTTGCTGGGTTATGGGTTGTACGGATAGAGTTAACTCCCATATCTTTCAGGAGTTTTAATTTACGATAGGTTGCCTTGTAGTTTTCTTCTGCTCCCAAGGCTCCATTGTCATGGTGAATACTAACCCCATGGAATTTCATTCTCTCACCATTTAGAGAATCCATCTTTAGCTGTCCAGTTGAAATAACGATAACCAAAAAGTATCTTCTGTTACATCAACTAGCTGACCTTCATTATAAACCTTTGTTTTTTTAGAACATAGAGCTGAGGATGGTAGCTTTTTGTTGTCCAGAGAGTTGGCTTGTTAACCAAAATCGTTTGCTTAAAGTCTGCTGTCTCATTTCCTGATAAATTCTTAGTTACAGAACGAACTAAATCTGAAACAGCCTTTCCTTCTTTGGTGAAAATCTGTTGCTCTACAAATACCTTGGCTAGAGTCTTGGCAGTGTTTTTAATCTTGCTTTGGATTTGTGTTTCAACATTGCCATCTTTTTGTTCAGCCAATTTTGGAGTTGTAATATGATTTCCATTTTCAGCCACCTGCACCTTGTCACGATAGCTCAGCGTCACATCACGATAGATACCACTTCCTGAATACCAACGACTACTTGGCTGTTTATTGGTAACTTGGACAGCAATGGTATTTTCACTACCATCTTTAGTTAAAAATTCAGTGATGTCGTATGAAAAATGATTGTAACCACTAGGATAATGGCCAACAAATTTACCATTTACATAGACCTTAGAGTCCATGTAAACTCCATCAAAATTGATACGAACATCTTTGTCCTTTGCAGCTTCATCTACAGTGAAAGTCTTACGATACCAAGCAGTACCCCCGTTTAATTGACCACCTTCATTTCGAGCAGGAGACTTATGATCAAAATCAAAATAAATACTCCAGTCATGAGGAAGGTTCAACTTAGACCAATCATGAACATCTACATCTTTCTTAGAAAAATCACCCTGAGAATTTAATTTAAAAGTACCAGTCTTTGTTGAAATTTTTGTTTTCTTTCCTGTAAAAGTTGGTCTTCTTTTTCTTTCTCCTTAGTGACTTGAGGTAATGCTGTTGCAGAAGTATTTTCTTCCTTAACCTTATCACTTGTTACTGGTTTATTCTGATTAGCTTCAGCAGTATGTTCTTCCAAAACCGCTGGCTTTTCAGTACTCACTTCAGCCACTGTAGGCGCTTTTTCATCCACTGCAGTTGCTGGTTTTTCAGCTTTATCTTCCTTAGGACTAACTACTTCCGCTTTCTTTTCTTCCTTAGGACTTGTTACCTCAGGCTCTTTTTCTTCCGTTGCTGGTTTTGCGGGTTCAACCGCATCATTTTCTTCTTTTTCAGTAGCCTTATCTTGTGGGCCATTTTGCTCAGCTTTTGCAATGGCTGCAGCTAGATCATCTGGAAGTTTATCTAAAGGTTGAACTTGATGAATTGTTTCTTCACTGGTACTTGACGTTTCAGTTTCAGCTGCTTGCGCTACCTGAAGTCCAAAAATACTAGCTCCAATCATAACTGAAGCCGCACCAATTGCAAACTTACGAATACTAAAATGACACCGTTTTTCAAAAAATCTCTTATCCATTATGGTTCCTTTCTAAGTTATAGTAAGCGATTACATTTTTCTTCAAAAAATAAACCTCCCTCTAGACGCTTACTTATTTTTTTGCATATACATATTGATGCTTTTTAATATATCAAAAATAGTAGAACTTTTTTTCAATAATTTGTAGAAGTTTTACTGGAATTTTTAGTAGAAATCGAGCAAAGAAAAAAAGCAAGTCCCTTTTTAGAACTTGCTCTTTTAAATACCTATTAATGATTGTACTCGAGATTAGTCTTTATCCAGCGTTCTTAAAGCAGCCTGATAAGTCTGCTCCATTAGCATGGTAATGGTCATAGGTCCTACTCCACCAGGTACAGGCGTGATATGGCTAGCGACTGGGTGCTACAGCATCGTAGTCAACATCTCCACAGAGTTTGCCATTTTCATCTCGGTTCATCCCCACATCAATGACAACTGCTCCAGGTTTGACAAAAGTCAGCAGTCACAAACTTAGCACGACCGATTGCTACTACAAGAATATCGGCTTTAGAAGCTACTTGGGCTAGATTGTGGGTGCGAGAGTGGGTCAAGGTTACAGTTGCATTTTTAGCCAAAAGCAACTGGGCCATTGGTTTCCCAACGATATTTGAACGACCAATAACGACTGCATTTTTACCTTCTAACTCAATCCCATACTCATGAAACATTTCCATAATCCCTGCTGGTGTTGAAGGAATCATAACTGGGTGACCAGACCAGAGACGACCCCATGTTGAGCGGATGAAAACCATCCACATCCTTTTTCAGGGGTCAATAGCCAATAGAAACAGCTTCTTCATCGATGTGTTTTTGGTAAATGGCAACTGGACTAAAATTCCCATGCCATGCTGGATCTTGATTGTAGTTGGCAATCAAACTCCAACAATTCCTCTTGAGTAATGGTCTCTGGAACACGTACGACTTCACTTTGGAAAGCCCTGCTGCGATAGCTGAACGTTCCTTGTTACGAACGTAAACCTGGCTAGCAGGATTGTCTCCCAACTAAAATAACGACCAAACCAGGAACCAAAGCCTGTCTCTTCCTTTTAATTTGGCTGTTTTTTTCAGCTAACTGTCCTTGTAGCTTGGCTGCTAAAGCCTTCCCATCAATAATCTGTGTCATGTATTTTCTCTTTTCTAACAAATATCTTTCTATTATAACAAAAAAACGCTCGACATTCTAACACTTCTTACCTAAGATACCCTATAGTCTGAAACTATAAGAAAAAAAGCCCCTTGGAGCTTTTCTAATAAACGATATTTTACAAAAACCTTACTCAAGAAATCCTTGGTTCTTTGTTCTTGTGTTTGGTCAAAAAAATTTGCTCTGGACTTCCATCCTCGACAACTACACCGTCAGCCATAAAGATGACACGATCTGCTACTTCACGTGCAAAGCCCATCTCATGTGTTACGATGACCATGGTCATTCCTGACTTAGCAAGTTCTTGCATAACTGCTAGTACTTCTCCCTACCATTTCTGGGGTCTAAAGCAGAAGTTGGTTCATCAAATAGCAAAACATCTGGCTCCATAGCAAGACCACGCGCAATAGCGATACGCTGTTGTTGCCCGCCCGACAAGCTTTGTGGATAGGCATCTGCCTTATCTGGCAAACCCAACCTTTTTCCAAGAGCTCAAGCGCTCTCTTCTCAGCCACTTCCTTACTTTCTCCTTAGTCTTAATCGGAGAAAGTGTAATGTTTTTCCATGACTGTCATATTTGGGAAGAGATTGAACTGTTGGAAAAACCATTCCCATCTTTTTCACGCATGGCAAAGAGGTCATTTTTCTTATCCGTAATGTCAACACCCTTCAAAGATAACCTTTTCCTTTTGTAGCTTCTTCAAGGAGATTCATGGAACGAAGGAGGGTTGACTTACCGCTACCAGATGGTCCAATAATGACCACTACTTCCCCTTTTTTTAATTTCAAGATCAATCCCTTTTTAAAAACTTCATTTTTTTCCAAAAGCTTTTTATGAAGGTTTTCAATTTTTATAAGTGTTTCAGTCATTATTTTCTTATCTCCTTGTCCCATACGATTTTCAAAAAGCTTTCAAGGCCAGCGTCAAGATAGAGGTCATAATCAAGTAGTAAAAGGCTGCAAATAGAAGTGGAGTTAAAGGTAAGTATGTGGTTGTTGACACTGTAGTTGCTCCATTCCACAATTCCATAACCCCGATAGCTGACAAGAGCGAGCTATCCTTGATAATGGTAATAAACTCATTCCCCAAGGCTGGTAAAATATTCTTGATAGCCTGTGGCAAAATAACATAGCGCATAGCATTTTTAGGACGAATACCTAGTGAATAAGCTGCTTCTAGTTGTCCTTTTGGCACTGCATTAATCCCAGCACGAACAGTTTCTGATACATAGGCACCACTATTCATAGAGATAATGATAATCCCTGGAATCAAACGAGTGAGATCGACATCCAAAATTCCAATTTGAATCGTTGGAGCACTAATATGCATCAATGCATAGGCAATCATAATCTGTACCATCATCGGAGTTCCTCGGAAAATCCAGATATAAAGATTAGCAAACCAAGCAAGTGGTTTAATCTTTTGAACGTTGTGCAAAAGGCCAACAGCACTCCTAGAATGGTCCCCAAAGAAGACCACCAAGATGAGATATGATAATTGTTACAACAGCACCATAGTTAAAATATGGTAGATATTTCGGTAAAAAAAGAAAAAAATTCATGGATACTCTACTTTCTGTTTTTTTAATATTTAAACTCAAAACTTGTATAAGGATAACATATTTTGCATAAAAATTCAACATTTTCTCCTAATATTTTCAATAAATTTTTCAAAGACGATAGAAATAGCGAGAAATCTTAGTTTTTTTCTAGTCAAGTCGAGTCTGTTTATGGTAAAAATAGTAAAGATAAGAAATGGAGGAGAATCAAAATGGAATCACATTTGGTTAGAATCATCAATCGCTTAGAAGCAATGACTAAAAGATGGTGGTAACTTGAAAACGTAACTTTGAGCGCGAAGGAGTTGTTGTCGCAGAGGTTGCTTTTAACCACGACGAAGAAAAACGGACCACTCTTTACACTTCGTGACGTTGAAGCTCGTGAAACTTATACATTTGATAGCATCGACCTCATTGCGATGGAAATCTACGAACTTTTTATACTAATAGTTGAATAGGGCTGGAGAAGTCTCCTGCTTTTGACCAATGAAAAATCCTTTTTGCATGACAAATAGGGATTTTTCTTTTTTTATCACTATAGTCATGTACAAAACTGCTCTTATCATGAGTTCTAAGACTCAATCTTTTTGCTTGCTTTCCCCTTTCAATCATGATATAATGAGACTAAAGAACTTTGACTATTTTTTTGACCTTTCTGTTTTTAGTCAAAGCCAAGAAAGAAACGAGGTAGAGGTATGCTCTGTCAAAATTGTAAAATCAATGACTCAACGATCCATCTTTACACTAATCTGAATGGGCAACAAAAGCAAATCGATCTTTGCCAAAATTGCTACAAAATTATCAAAACAGATCCTAACAATAGCTTATTCAAAGGCATTACAGATTTAAACAATCGTGATTTTGATCCATTTGGAGACTTCTTTAACGATCTGAACAACTTTAGACCTTCTTCTAATAATAATGTTCCTCCAACCCAGTCAGGTGGTGGATATGGTGGCAATGGTGGTTATGGTTCCCAAAATCGCGGGCCAGCTCAAACACCTCCTCCTAGTCAAGAAAAAGGACTCTTGGAAGAGTATGGTATCAACATAACTGAGATTGCCCGTCGTGGAAATGTCGATCCTGTTATCGGTCGCGACGAAGAAATCATCCGTGTCATTGAAATTCTCAACCGTAGAACCAAAAACAATCCCGTCCTTATCGGAGAGCCTGGTGTTGGTAAGACAGCCGTTGTCGAAGGCCTCGCTCAAAAAATTGTAGATGGTGATGTTCCCCACAAACTTCAAGGGAAAGAAGTCATCCGCTTAGACGTTGTTAGCCTTGTCCAAGGCACAGGAATTCGTGGCCAGTTTGAAGAGCGCATGCAGAAACTCATGGAAGAAATTCGTGAGCGCAAAGATGTCATCCTCTTTATCGACGAAATTCATGAGATTGTCGGTGCAGGGTTCTGCTGGAGACGGTAATATGGATGCAGGAAATATCCTCAAACCTGCCCTTTCTCGTGGCGAACTTCAGTTAGTTGGGTGCTACTACCCTCAATGAATACCGCATCATCGAAAAAGACGCCGCCCTTGAGCGCCGTATGCAACCTGTTAAAGTTGATGAACCAACTGTGGAAGAGACTATTATTATCCTCAAAGGGATCCAAAAGAAATACGAAGATTACCACCACGTTCATTATACAGATGCTGCTATCGAAGCCGCTGCTACTCTTTCTAACCGCTACATCCAAGATCGTTTCTTGCCGGATAAGGCTATTGACCTTTTAGATGAAGCTGGTTCAAAAATGAACTTAACCTTGAATTTTGTAGATCCCAAGGTCATCGACCAACGCTTAATCGAGGCAGAAAATCTCAAGGCTCAAGCAACTCGAGATGAAGATTTTGAGAAAGCAGCCTACTTCCGTGACCAGATTGCTAAATATAAGGAAATGCAAAAGACCAAGGTAACGGATCAGGATACTCCAATCATCAGCGAAAAGACGATTGAACACATTATTGAGCAAAAGACCAATATTCCAGTTGGTGATTTGAAAGAAAAAGAGCAGTCTCAACTCATCAACCTAGCAGACGACCTCAAGTCACATGTTATTGGCCAAGATGATGCAGTTGATAAGATTGCTAAGGCTATCCGCCGTAACCGTGTTGGACTTGGAACTCCAAACCGTCCAATCGGTAGCTTCCTCTTTGTTGGTCCTACTGGTGTCGGTAAGACAGAACTTTCTAAACAACTGGCCATCGAGCTCTTTGGGTTCTGCTGATAGCATGATTCGCTTTGATATGAGCGAATACATGGAAAAAAACATAGCGTTGCCAAACTCGTCGGTGCCCCTCCAGGATACGTCGGTTATGATGAAGCAGGTCAGTTGACTGAGAAAGTGCGTCGCAACCCCTACTCACTGATCCTCCTAGACGAGGTTGAAAAAGCCCATCCAGATGTTATGCATATGTTCCTTCAAGTATTGGATGATGGCCGTTTAACGGATGGTCAAGGTCGAACTGTTAGCTTTAAGGACGCCATCATTATCATGACCTCAAATGCAGGTACAGGCAAGGCTGAAGCTAGTGTTGGTTTTGGTGCTGCTAGAGAAGGTCGTACCAACTCTGTCCTTGGAGAATTAGGCAACTTCTTTAGTCCAGAATTCATGAACCGCTTTTGATGGGTATTATTGAATTTAAGGCTCTCAGCAAGGAAAAATCTCCTACAAATCGTTGACCTTATGTTGGATGATGTGAATAAACGTCTCTCAAGTAATAACATCCATTTAGATGTAACAGATAAGGTTAAAGAAAAAAACTTGTAGACCTTGGTTACGATCCAAAAAAATGGGAGCTCGTCCACTCCGTCGTACCATCCAAGACTATATCGAAGATGCCATTACAGACTACTACCTTGAAAAATCCAAGTGAAAAAAAGACCTCAAGGCAGTCATGACAAGTAAAGGTAAAATCGTGATTAAGTCCAAAAATAAAACGGAAACAGTCGAGTCAAACGACTAGTTCCTCACATACAAAAGAATGTTCTTGCTTGACAGTAAGAGCATTCTTTACTATTATAGAAAGAAAGCGCACTCACGAAGGAGAAATTTATGGCAAATCCAACATTTGGAGAAAAAAAAGAGGAGTAACCTACAAAAAAATAGATATGGCGTTTATGCAGTCATACCTGATGCAAACCATGAAAAGATTATCCTCGTACAAGCTCCAAATGGTGCATGGTTCTTACCAGGGAGGCGAAATTGAAGAAGGTGAAAATCACCTTGAAGCTCTCAAACGAGAATTGATTGAAGAATTAGGATTTACAGCTGAAATCGGCACCTACTACGGGCAAGCTGATGAATACTTCTACTCTAGACATCGTGATACCTACTACTACAATCCAGCCTATCTCTACGAAGCCACTTCTTACCAAGAAATTCAAAAAAACCTCTCGAGGACTTCAATCATCTAGCTTGGTTCCCAATCGATGAAGCTATTACTAACTTAAAAACGTGGAAGTCACAAATGGGCGATCGAAGCTTGGAAAAAAACAACATCAAATTTAAACTATCTTTACCAAATTTCCCAAAAAAAGTGCTATAATAGACATAGAAATACAGGAGAAACCCTATGAAGCTTATCAATACTACAAATTCACACTCGCAACTTGTTAAAAGTCAGCTAGAAAGCACCGACGCAACGCTTGTAGAGGTTTATTCTGCGGGAAATACAGATGTTATTTTTTACTCAGGCTCCACTTCATTACGAAATCCTCATTTCCAATAAACATCGTGCAATCCGTGAAAAAAAGAAATGGAAATAATCAAAGAATTTTTTTCCTCAGTCGTAAAAATTAATCAACAGGCTATTGATAAGGCAAATATTAAAACCCTCTATTCTGATAAATTGATTGAGATTTCAATCCCTACAAAAATAGAATTAATCTACCCTACAGTTAAAAACTGCGGGGTTTTTAATACCTTTTTCTTGTTTATATCTTTAAATAAATTATTGTGAATAAAAGCTTTTTGTGAAAAATTTCACACTTTTAATCGAAAAAAATGTGAGAAAATTTCGTTATAATAGATAGAGATTTTTAATGAAGGAGTTTGATATGAAAGAAATAGTATACAGAGAAGCCAGGCTAGATGAATATCAAAAAAATTGGAAAAAGTGTTGGCTGGATGCCTTTATGGACTACCCTTTCATGACTCTTATCAAAGATGATTTAAAAAAACCAGAATATTACCAAGCATTCTTAGAATTATTGGATAGCCTTCTGACCAGACTCTATATCAAAGGAGAGACCTGTCTGAGTAGCTGAACAAGACGGGGAAATCATGGCCGTTGCACTCCTGCAACAAAAAGGATTTTTTTCCATTCTATCTTATTTGCTGAATGGGTATGGTCAAGCTTTTTCCGTTTTATTACTCTGCGCAATCTCTTGAAATATCTTGATTTGGTGGAACGTTCTGAACAACATTTGAAAAGATCAGGAAATTTTGACTGGTATTTGATGATGTTGGGAGTCAACGCTTCTAGTCAAAACCAAGGAATCGGGAGTGCTTTTCTACAAGAAGGTGTTGAACCTTATCTTAAATCCAAAGGCTGCAAACGCTTGGGCTTGATTACTAGTACTGAAAAAAATGTTTGCTTCTATGAAAAAAACAAGTATGAATTACTAGATTCGATGATGTTAGAATACGGAACAAAATCTATTGGAAACTGGGCTTTTGTAAAAAAATCCTGGATAACTAATTTTAAACATAAAAAAAGATTGGTCCTAAGGACCAATCTTTTTTTAGTTTACTTAACGGCTTCTTTCAAAGCTTCTACCTTATCCAAGCGTTCCCATGGAAGATCAATATCTGTACGTCCCATATGTCCATAAGCCGCTGTTTGACGGTAGATTGGACGTTTGAGGTCAACATTTGGATGATTCCTGCTGGGACGAAGGTCAAAGATTTGACGCGCTGCTTTTTCAAGTTTACTTTCAGCTACTGTTCCCTGTACCGAAAGTATCGATACGGACAGATACAGGTTGAGCTACCCCAATCGCGTAAGCCAATTGCACTTCTGCTTTCTTAGCAAGACCTGCAGCAACAATGTTTTTAGCAATGTAGCGAGCTGCATAAGAAGCTGAACGGTCAACCTTAGTCGCATCCTTACCAGAGAAGGCACCACCACCGTGACGTGAATAACCACCATAGGTATCCACGATGATCTTACGACCAGTCAAACCTGAGTCTCCTTGAGGTCCTCCGATAACGAAACGACCTGTTGGATTGATGAAGAATTTAGTTTCATCGTCAAGATATGAAGCTGGAATCACTTCTTTGATGACCTTGTTAATCACATCCTCATGGATTTGTTCATTGCTCACTTCTGGATCGTGTTGAGTTGAAATAACGACTGTATCCACGCGCACTGGCTGGTCATTTTCATCATACTCAACAGTGACTTGAGATTTAGCATCTGGACGAAGGTAGCTAATTTCACCAGACTTACGAAGTTCAGCCAAACGACGAACCAACTTGTGACTGAGTGAGATTGGTAATGGCATGAGTTCTTCTGTTTCATCCACTGCAAAACCAAACATGAGACCTTGGTCTCCAGCTCCAATCAAATCAAGTGGATCTTGATCCGCATTTCCACGAACTTCCAAGGCTTCATTAACCCCTTGAGCGATATCTGGTGATTGTTCTACCAAGGATGGGTGAACTCCTACCGTCTCCGCAGAAAAACCGTACTCTGTATTGGTATAACCAATCTCTGCAATGGTATCACGAACCACGCGGTTAATATCGACATAAGCATTGGTTGAAATTTCACCGAAAACATGTACTGAACCAGTATAAACAGCTGTTTCAGCGGCAACGTGTGCCTCTGGATCTTGCTCTAAAATAGCATCCAAGATAGCATCTGAAATTTGGTCTGCAATCTTATCTGGATGCCCCTCAGATACAGATTCAGACGTGAATAATTTACGTTCTGACATAAAAATGTCCCCCCTTAAAAAATATTCGTTATAGAGTTACAAAGAACTGGTAGGAAGAGTATTTACAATCAATCCCACCACCTTATCGGGACCATATAACCTAACTATTATAACACGAATCTTTGAAAAAATACTCGTATGATTGCTATTTTTTTCTTACTAGGAAAAATGTTTTTCTAATCATAACCAAATAAAAAAACTCTTAAAAATAGATGAGTTTCTACTTTAAGAGTGATGTTATAAACTAATTATTTTCTAGATAAAAATTCAAAACCGTTCTCCGACGTATTGGCTCTTTACATACTCAAAAAGCCGTTCCGTCATCAAAGTAAGAAACCTGAGTCAAACCTAAAAATAGCATGCCCTTTTTTTCAACTTCTAGGTAATGAGCTATCTTTTCTTTTGGCTAAACGTGCGTATATGGTCTGGTGAGATTTACCAATTCGATAACCATGCTCTTGCAAGGTTTGAAAGAAGTGCTTGGTTACTTCTTCTTTTTTGAAATTTTTGATAAATTTCTCAGGAATCGACGCCACTTCATAGACAACAGGAACCTTATCCGCATAACGAACACGCTCCATACGAATGATATTGTCAGTTGGCAGTAAACCTAGTTTAGCCACTTCTTGCTCATTTGGAATGGTTCGACGATAAGAAATCAAGTGACTAGACGGAGTTTTCCCTTGAGCTTTAACAATCTCCGTAAAACTAGTTGTTCCACGCATTCTTTCCTGAACACGTGTACTTGAAACAAAGGTCCCACTACCTACACGTCGTTCCAAAACCCCTTCTTCAACCAAAAGAGAGATTGCTTGACGTAAGGTCATGCGGCTAACGGCAAATTCTTCTGCTAAATCTCGCTCACTTGGAAGTCTTTCCCCAATTTTCCAACTTCCCTCATCAATGTCTTTCTTGATTTGGTCGTGGATTTTCATATAAGCTGGTAACATGCTTGATCACTTCTTTTCTTTATTTTTTCCATTGTACCGTAACTCATAGGGAAAAGTCAAACCGCACTTGTTTGGTTGGTAATTCTAACCCTTTTATGATAGAATATTCAAGAAGATATTTCTTTTAAGAAAGGGAAAAGATGAGCAACATTTCAACTGATTTGCAAGATGTCGAAAAGATCATCGTACTGGACTATGGTAGCCAGTATAACCAACTTATCTCACGTCGTATCCGTGAGATTGGTGTCTTTTCAGAACTAAAAAGTCACAAGATTTCGGCTGACGAAGTCCGTGCTATCAATCCTATCGGGATTGTACTTTCAGGTGGTCCAAACTCTGTTTACGAAGAAGGATCGTTTGATATTGATCCAGAGATTTTTGAACTTGGAATTCCGATTTTGGGGATCTGCTACGGTATGCAGCTATTGACTCACAAGCTTGGAGGAAAGGTTGTTCCTGCAGGCGATGCTGGTAACCGTGAATACGGTCAATCAACATTGACTCACACAGAATCTGCTCTTTTTGCTGGAACTCCAGAAGAACAACTTGTATTGATGAGCCACGGAGATGCTGTTACAGAAATTCCTGCTGACTTTGTTCGTACTGGAACTTCTGCAGACTGTCCTTATGCATCTATTGAAAACCCTGATAAGAAAATTTACGGTATCCAATTCCACCCGGAAGTTCGCCACTCAGTTCACGGTTATGATATTTTGCGTAACTTTGCTTTAAATATCTGTGGTGCCAAAGGTGACTGGACTATGGATAACTTTATCGAGATGCAAATCAAACAAATCCGTGAAAAGGTGGGAGACAAACGTGTTCTCCTTGGTCTTTCAGGTGGTGTTGACTCTTCAGTTGTTGGGGTTCTCCTCCAAAAAGCCATCGGAGATCAATTGATCTGTATCTTTGTAGACCACGGTCTTCTCCGTAAAGGTGAAGCTGACCAAGTTATGGATATGCTTGGTGGTAAGTTTGGTTTGAATATCGTCAAAGCAGACGCTGCAAAACGCTTCCTTGACAAACTTGCTGGCGTTTCTGACCCTGAACAAAAACGTAAGATTATCGGTAACGAGTTTGTCTATGTCTTTGATGACGAAGCAAGCAAACTTAAAGATGTGAAATTCCTTGCTCAAGGAACGCTTTACACTGACGTGATTGAGTCTGGTACAGATACTGCTCAAACTATCAAATCACACCACAATGTTGGTGGTCTTCCAGAAGACATGCAATTTGAACTGATTGAACCATTGAACACTCTTTATAAAGACGAAGTCCGTGCCCTCGGTACAGAGCTCGGTATGCCAGACCACATCGTATGGCGCCAACCATTCCCAGGACCAGGACTTGCTATCCGCGTCATGGGTGAAATCACTGAAGAAAAACTTGAAACTGTTCGTGAGTCAGATGCTATCCTTCGTGAAGAAATCGCTAAAGCAGGTCTTGACCGCGATATCTGGCAATACTTCACTGTTAACACTGGCGTTCGTTCAGTAGGTGTTATGGGAGATGGCCGTACTTATGACTACACCATCGCTATCCGTGCCATCACTTCTATCGATGGAATGACTGCAGACTCGCTAAGATTCCATGGGAAGTTCTCCAAAAAATCTCAGTTCGTATCGTAAACGAAGTTGACCACGTTAACCGTATCGTCTACGATATTACAAGTAAACCACCTGCAACTGTAGAGTGGGAATGATTTATAAACATGATTTGAAGTGAAATGGTTGATTTAACAGCATTTTCAGTTATTATAAAAGGTTAAAAATCAGTCAAAATTGATTGGTTCCCTCATCAAAACCCCCACCAGAAATATTCTGATGGGATTTTTTTATATTAAATTTTATTCTTCTATTATTTGATGCTTTACGAGCTTTCTTAAGACCTGGTTGGAAACATTTCTATTTGAATAAGTTTCAAGATGGTCTTAAAATCAATGTTTTCCAACATTTACAGAAAACAGAATTTCATCTAATTTGAATAAATTTCATTTTAAATGGTGTGAATTTTTTACACTAAAAAAATACACGAATTGAGCTAGATTTTACCGAAAAGTTCACACCATTTAAATTGTTGTTTTGTACATCTTATATTTATATTTTTTTCAAAATCAGTTTGATGATATAATCTTATCTAGGAATCAGCTAGAATTACTTTACAAGTATAGTCCAACTTAAATTTTCTACTTACATAAAAATGAAAGAGTAAAAACTTCATAAACATATGTCTAATATGAATTTAAATTGTGAATTTCTTGAAAAATATCCTTTATATTCGCTAATAAATTTTCTGGAGTATTATTTTTTTATAAATTACATGAAGATTTTTCTTGGCTCTTGAAAAAAAGCAACGTATAAAAAGATTGCGAACTTCTTGAAATTGTGAATCAGAATCAATTGAAGTATTATACTTTTCAAAAAAATACTTACAATAATTTTTCTTTTTGCAAATTTATCTTGTAGCACAACAACTACATTATCAAATTCCTAGCCCTTTGAGCCATGCAATGTGTAATAGCTAATTCCTTCATTTTTCAAATTATCAAAAATATAATTATACCACTTGATAAATTGAGAAATATCTAGATTAAAAAAATTCATCAACAACTGCCGTTTCTCTTTCCGATTCTCCGAATCTTGAGAATAGTAAAAATAATCATAAGCACGATTCTTTATATTCAGTAGAATGTTGTCTGCTGTATCATCTATGGAAAATATTTTTCTTAAAAATCTCTTTACCTGATATTTCTTCTTGAATATTAACGATTCTACTAAGACATTCATCGATTGTAGTATTGATGGATTAATCTCTCAAAATTGTCAATAAACTGTTTCAACACTGCAAAAAGTTAGTGATGATTTAGACGTTGCTATAAATTGAATAACTTCCTTAACAGTTGAATTACAATCTGTTGATTTTTGAATAAAGTCTATAAAAAATTAGAATTTCTCTCAAGAACCACCCCATATGTTGTAGATTTTTTTCTGTAGAAATTCACTGTTTACATTATCCCAGTTATTGCCACTAAATCTTGGGAACTTTTTCAGTACTGATAATAATTCATCAAATCCTCTTGCTTTTAGAAATATCATCATTTTTTTCATAAGAAGGCAAGCAGTATTATTAATTAGTTGATTTTCCTGTAAAAAGTATCTAAGTTAAACTCATCACCAGCGACATAAAAAAATTATAAGAACCATTATCAAAATCATTATATATAGACTGTTGACCAAAAATTGTCATTTCTAATTTTTTTCAATTAACTCGACAATCTGCTTAGAAGAACGTCGGTTAAATCAATGATTTTATATTCATGTTTATTTGGAAGAATCCCCACTCCTGAACCATAAATATTTTTGCAAGGAGTCACCAAAAAATCCTACTGCTAACTTTTTTTTCCGAGAATTTGAATATTCCCTGATACTATCAATAATAGCAACAACTTTTTCATCTGTATCTTGGTACTCATCAATTAAAATATGGATACCTATCCGAAAAATAATCTCTTTAATATATCTTTATTGGTAATTATATTTTTACAGTAAAGTAATAATGTGTCATGACTAATGACATAATTTTCAAGTTTATCACGGTTTTGAACTGGATTATAAATGATTTTTTTAGATTCTTTATCTTCAATTTCCTTTAATGTTATTTCGAGTTTATACTTTTTATTAATATCCTTAACTAAACTGCTAAACTTACTAACATTACTTAAATAGGGAGAAAAGTATTTATCATGCTTTCTTATAATAGCTTTTAAAAATTCTCTGCAGGAGAACTAGGTGTATTGTAGAAAATTTTCATAAATTTATCATCATTAATCTTATTTTGAAATCAACTAGATTAACACTGTTAGAAGGAGAATTTTCATTTATTTTATAATCAATAGCATGGAGTTCATCAATTATTTTATTCTTATGTTCTATAGTCAGTAACTCTTGCTGAATAGAAATAAATCCCCATAGAAATTCATGAATTGTGGAAACTATTACCGAAGAATTTTTTTCCAAGTCGAGCCAGAATCTCATCTTTTGCAGCATTAGTATATGTAATACATAAGATTTTTTTGATTTCTTAACTTTAAATTTTCTCCCTCACTCTTCAAAAATATGTTCAATTGATTTTTTTGAAGTGCATAGGTCTTCCCTGCACCAGCACCAGCATCAAAACAAAAACTCTCAAAGTTATCTAAACATTCATTAATTTTTGCTGAATATCTAACTCTAGTTGTTTATTTTCTGGACTAATCGTATATGTCATATTTTACTCCTTAAAAATAACTACAAAGTGAGTTCAAACCTGATTCAATATACTGAGGTTGTTTAAGGCTGAAGTCATCATCAGTTACAGATAAATATACAATCCCAGTAGAAAACCTTGATTTTCCATCAGATAATTTAACTTGATACATATAAGATTTATCGGCTATTTCTGATGTTTCATCAATATCACCAAAAATACCTCATATTAGGATGGACATATTGTAGTGCTTTAATCAAAGGATTTCCTGTATTTATTTTCATCTTCGTTTCCTGCATTCGTTAAAACAACTGCTTCCTCAAAGCTAGTAGCATAATATCCATTTATTTTTACCTTGCGAGAACATAGTGATGTTATTGTAATCAATAATCAATTCTTCATTGTTATTAAGCTTTTCGATTATCTTGTTATTAATCTCACCATATTTAGCTTCTTCATCTTTTAGCTCTTTTTATAAAATATTGCAGAGTACCATTCGTACTCAAGGAGCTCGTTGCAGCTGCATATTTACTCTCTAAATCTGATATGTTTTGTGGAATCACATCAGGATCAGGATCATCATTATCTTTTATATCAACTTTCTTTTCAGATTCAGATCTTTTTAAATCTAAATCTGTAAAAATAACAGTTTTAATTTCTAATAAGTCCAATAAACTAATAAACTGGTGAGCGTATGCTCCATCAATCCTGTAAACTTTAATATGATGCTTCTTCAATATTGGGTGTTTATCAATCTCATATCTCAGGTAAGTTTCTTCAGAAACTCCCTCAACTAAAAACAACTGCATCAGCAAAGAAAAATATCTGATACCTCTAGTCTTAAATATTTTTTTGATATATTCATAAGCTTTTTTTATCAATATTTCTACCAGATACTATTGCGTCATCACTTATGTTCTTTATGATATTATTTACACCTGCTTGACCTAGATAACTAATATTATTAAGTGTATTTCCTGATTGAATCTTACTGTTCAAAAATATGTGTTGAGTGAGTCGTAATGATAATTTGAAATGTATCTAGCTGCTGTTTTTCCTAATAAGGTAGCGATTGCTTTTGAAATATTCTTTATAAACAGCTCCTGCATCTGGGGATGCATAAACGACTCCGGTTCTTCAATACAAAGAATATTTACTGAACCATTAATATCTTTCTTGCTGTATAATTCAATGTAGTCAACAATCTTTGCAATAATAACCATCAAGTTTGTATATCCCATACCAAACTGGCTTTCAGGTATATTATTATTTCCTCTTGATACTCATAAATAATACTATTTGCAAAAATTTTCTCTAAAGTTACATCTGGATGTAAATTCATCTTTTAAATTCTTAGTTGATTCAATGCTTGATACTGCACTCTGAAGAATATTCTTGATATTGGTATCAACCATATCCTTTACTTGATAATTAATGGCACCAACTAATTTATCAATTGTAGCTATATCATTATTTTTTTATAAGTTGAGACTATTTTATTGTAAGCTTGCGAAAGTGTCTTGTCATTTTTAACCGTATTTTGCCTCTATTGTTTCTACCTTTTAGCAATGAAGATAGAGAAAAATTCTTTAGCAGGCTCCTCTTTTCCTATAGGATAAAAAAATTTAATACAAAAATAATTACTGCTAAATAAACCTAAAAAATTGTCGATATTGAATCTCTTTTTATATACGATATTTTTATCTTGCTGATTATCTGTTTCTGAATTACTTTTTAGTTTAATAAGCTCTTCTTTAAAAAGATTTCTCATCCGCCACTTCATACTTAATATCGATAGTTACTTCCGCAATATCTTGATTTTCTTGAGTTTCTACTGTTTTTTTATACCACTTACAACTAATATATCTTCGAAACTTGAAATCAAATCATTTCCATCATCGATTCCTAATATCAACTGAAACTCTAGTTTAGGAAAAATAAGATTGATCAATACTTTCTATCTCTTCTTCAGATTTATTGTCAATATTTTCGTGATACCAATCTGATAATGTTTTTTTAAATTAAAAATCGGTATATTTAAAAAAACACTACGACTACCTGACTTACTATTTTGTAGTGTATTCAATAATTTGACAATTGTACTTTTACCAGAATTATTTTTACCTACAATTAATGACGAACTTTTTGATATATACTCTTCTGTTATATTTATTTTCTCTGTTTCATCTTCATCTTCTGGAATTTCCGGCCATTTGCTATGAGCGAAGTTAATTACCTGAACTTCTTCGCCATATTTTCTATAATTTTTATTGATAAACTTTTAAATACATAAAAAATTCTCTCCTATTTTTGGAGTTCTCATACCCAGCTCTCTCAACCGTTCCTGTCCCATCTTCAACATCTCTTCCTCCACCTTACTCCATTTTCCAAATAGGCATTCGTGTAGAACTTCTGCTGCTGAGATCTGATCTACTTCCGAATCATAAACGCACGATTGATCCCTTTGAAAAATTTGAATTTGATTAAAAAAATATTGTCATTTTCTAACTCCCGTAAGTTATCAACTAAATGTTCTACAATTCCATCATGGTGTTCTTTGGGAGTCGCTCTAGCTTGACTAAGATCTATAGCATAGAGCTCCTCATAACGTATCAAAGTACTGAGATAGGACAATTCTGGCTTGGTCGCAATCAGTGCAAGTGAGACTTGATATCCTCTAGTTATCAATAATTGTGCCGTTTTTCTAGGAACTTCTGTTGTTCTCAAGGTGCCCTCGATTATCAAATGATAACCTTGTTTACTCAATTCATCTACGAGATATTCAACCATTTGGCCCGCAAATACTTTGGTATAATCCACACTATCTTTTCCATACTTTTCCTGTAGGCCAAGATAGTTCGGATGAAAAGAGCGATAACTATCTCCATCAATGATAATGATATTGCCTTGAAATTCCCTTTGTTTCACACGATGAATCGTTGTCTTACCAGCACCACTCTGTCCACCTAGCAAGATAGCCTTGGGCTGAGACGAAGTTGTTTTACCACGAGTTAAAGAACGGATAAGTCGTTTGGATGCTCGTTCAAAATCATCTTGACTAAATTCTTCTAATTTCATTAAGCCACCACCAGATGACTAGCTTGTTCTAGCATACGTTCAATGCCATCCAAATAGCCATTATATCGCTCCACATCCTCAAAAGTTGCAACAAGATAAATCTTCGTGTTAATCAAATCAGAAAGATCATTGCTCATTAGAACCCAAGGATTAGAAGCATCGTCAAATGCAATTCCTTGTTCATCTTGAAAACGATAAAGTTGCGCTAAGATATTCGCCCCTCGTTCTTTAATCACTTCAATTTTCAGAGTTAACTGATAATCTTCTACTGGTGTAAGCATTTTTTCCTCCCCTACGATATCGATATACGAAACATTAAATTTCTTGCAGATACGATCTATTAATTCTGTCGAAACTGAACTTGTCCCATTTTCATAACGACTCAGACTATTTCGAGAGATACCAACAATCTTTGCAAACTCAGGTTGCGTTAATTTATGTGTTTTACGTAACGTTTTTTTATATTTTCTCCAATCATGTAACTCCTCCTTTTATTTATTTCTATTATAACATAAAAAGATAAATGCACCATTTTTGGTGCATTGTTGCTGATGGATATAATACCATATATTTAGTTATTGAAGAAAAGGTTCTATGAATCTGTTCAAAAAGTTTTTGAGAATATAAAAAAGTAAGAAAAGTATAATCTAAAAACATATTGGAGATATGAATCTATGGTATACTAGTGATAATAAATAGTTATCGGTAGGAGAATACTATGGAAATAAAAAAATAATTGATATAATTTTATCTCAAAAAAATGTTTTTGGACAATTATTTTTACTTGTTGGATTTTTATTGGAATTATAGTATCAATTTTTGATTCATCATTAAAAATACAATTATATATATGTTTTTCGGGGTGAATTCTCTATTGTTAGCCCAGATTATCACATATCAAAATTTAATGAAAAAAAGAAATAATCCTTAAAAACATCTATTTCAGGTACTAAAGTCAATAATCTTCCACTATTTCCAGTATTCAGTAAAAAAATAATAGTTATCTAAACAAATGGTATAATATATCTATTTGTTTTGTAATTGGTTTAATTTATTTCATTTCTCTAGTATTATTAAAGGTTCTTATCTTGCAGGAGCTAATTACAATCTATGGTGCAATTACTTTAATTCTAACTGTATTTATTGCAATACAACTGTATTTAAAAGTATATACTTTATATTCTCACATTAAGGAAAAATTTCAAAATTAGAGTTTATTTCATTAGTACCAATTTCCTGCATAATCCATCTGAATGTGATTGGATAGTTAAATTTACCGATAGTATGAGTTCATTTAGTAATTATTTTTGGAATTTTAGGTATTGCTTATACTGCTCTATTCTATTTAACCACTCCACTATCTGCTATTAAATTTACCGGATATACATTAATAATAGATACACCTAATAACCTAGTATTTATAATTACTTGAGGGAATAATTTTTATACTGATTGGCTTTTGGTTATTTAATTTTTGACTATCTTTGGAAGAAATATATTAAAGAGATAATATAAAAAAATAATGCAACTAAAGGAATATGATATTACTGATTACAGTAATAAACAACTTAATAAAGATTATATTGAACTATTTAAACTCTATAAAGATTCCCCGAACTTTCCACAGTTATTCAATGGAAAAAAACACTCAATCCGATAGGTTACATCCCCATTTTGATAAATCTATATAGGTTACTTCAACCATTTTTATCACAAAATTAGTGTTGTTAAAAGAGCAGAGAATTCCAATCTCTGCTCTTTTATTTTAATAAATCCGCTCTCACCTTCGCTAATTTAATTGAATAATCAATAAAAATAATTTAATCTTTCCATAGAGTGATTTTTTTCTAAAACTTCACATTGTTTTTTTAATATCAAACTCAATTAACGAAACTTCATTTTTTTATATGTTTTTAACACACTATATTTATTCAATAGAATTTCTATATTAGTCACCTTATCTTTATTCTGAAGTCTCAATTTTTCTTTATTAGAGAAAACTGTTCAAGGTAAACGTAACATAAATTTTTTTCCTACTTTTTATTAATATCAAAATTATGATTCCCTTTGTATTTTACAGTGAACTCAGGATTAAAGTATGCTTCGCAATCATTTAGTAATTGAAATAAGTAGCCTAATTTATAACCAATAATTGCTAAATGTTGATTGTCTAATTCAGGATCATATGATTTCATGCCAATCACTAAACAATTTTGAATAACTTGTGAAGTTTGGTTATCTAAGATTTCTTTTATTTTATCAATACTTACATTAATATCAATATTCAATTCTTGTATTGTTCCCTGACACATTCTAATAATCATTTGGCTAAATATCCTAATCGTAGAATCATCAATTTCAGATAATAATTCAATACACTTTCCTAATAAAAAAACTGTGATTACTAAGGCTTCATCAATAGAATATTGCTTATGTACTGTGTATATGCTATGTCTTTTTATCGTCTTGATCTATAATATCATCAATAATAATAGAGGATTTATGAATTAACTCAATAGCTATTGCAGATTTGTAAACTTTTTCATTTAGATTCTCAGAAAACAACTTATAACCATAATATGTTAACAACGGTCTGAAACGACTCCCATTCACCACTTGAAGTATCTCATGATATTGTACTGGTAGTTCAAGCAGTATTGATTTAATCCTAGAATCAATAGTGAACAAAAAAATCTTTTTCTTCACTATTTAACGTAATTTTTGGTGTCTTTTTCCATAGTATTCTCCTAGTGATAACTATTTATTATCACTATACAAAAGCTCCCAAATAAGTTTATAATAGCATGATTATTGATAAAGGAGTTATTCATGGATTATACACTTATTTCTACTTTCTAGACCACTGCGAAACTCATAGACGCTTAAGTTCACATACGATTAGAGCTTACAAAAAAATGATATTTTGCAATTTTACAATTCAAATTACACCCGTGTGGAAACCTATGTTGAACATTTGATAAAATCCAATCTTAAATCTAATACATTACGTCGCAAAATCGCTAGTTTGAAGGTGTTTTTACAACTACTTGAAATATCAGAATTTAGTTGATGAGAATCCTTTTTAATCAATTACGTTTTCAATTTAGAACGGAAAAAAATATTACCTAAAAACAATTCCTATGACATTTTTGAAAAGTATTTTTTTCACATTTAGAAGAGAAAGTTACCTATTCAAAAATCTATATATCAAAAACAAATAGCTGAAAGAAATTTGCTAATCATTTCCTTATTACTTTCAACTGGTATTAGGGTTTCGAACTTTGTCATATTCATCTCAAAAAAATATTAATCTTTCAAATAGGACTCTCCATATTATGGGAAAAGGTAAGAAAGAACGTATTCTATTTTTAGGAGATCAAATAACATTTAGCTTATTAGAAACATATATAAATAACTACTGCTTTCAAACCAGTGACTACCTATTCCTGGAAAAATATTCTCTCAAACCATTATCAGAGCAAAGTGTACGCTTAATTCTAAATAATCTTGTTGAACAACATAACTTAACTACACCTATTACCCCCCATATGTTTAGACATAGTTTCGCAACAATGCTTCTAGATAACGACGTAGATATTCGATACATTCAACAAATTCTTGGACATAGTTCTATCTCAGTCACACAAATCTATACTCATGTATCTCAGTCAAAGCAAAAAGAAATTCTAACTCTGTGTAATCCCATCGCTTCGATTCATTCACAGTCAAAAAAATAGGGCTACCTTCATGGAGGTAGCCCTATCCTGAATAATTAAGTCCAGTATCGTCAAGATCCTTGCCGTTATAGGCGAATGGATCCCCTGTCGTGTCTGTGCTTGTCTTTCTTGCCCCATAGAGGTTATAGCTGCTTGATGCGACGGCTTGTCCATCCTTGGTCAAGCCTGTCACAGAGCCTGACTGGTTGGTCAAGTAGTTGTAGCTGTCACCGGTTTGGTTGTTGAGGTAGCTAGCTCGACCCCTGACCATAGCTATAGGTCTCACGAGCCTTGCCATCATGGTCATAGGTTTCGAGGACTTCTGTATGTTCACGATTGACATCGTTGACATAGTTGCGTTCCTCGTAGTAGTTGTAGGTGTCCTCTCGTGTGGTATAAGGGATCAGGACATCCTGAACCTGACTGGCATAGGTCACTTCTCCCTGACCCGGTAAGTTTCCAAGTTCTGGTGGGTTGACGACAATCCCCCTCCTTGGTCGCTCGATCCTTAGCCACTTTCTGGTGATAGGCTCTCGACACATCGTCAAAGATGCTGTGCCAGATGCTTCCTATTGTCTGTGGTAGGGTGGATAGGGATTGGAGGACATTCTGACTAAATCCATACCAAAAGAGAGAGTTTTCTTCCCCACTTGGGGCTGTATATGGCGACTTACGACCTGACTTGCTTTCCTTTGGCTTGCGTTGGAAGAGCTGATAGGTGTTCTTGCCTTCCTTGCGACTAGCAGTGAAGACACGATTATCATCCCCATCGTATAGCGCAGCCATGAGAAGGCCTTTCTTATCCTTGATTGCAAGCAAGCGGTTCTCTGTATCGTAGATATAGTCTAGCTTCTCTGAATTCTTCTCAGAAGCGATACGATTGCCATTCTTATCGTAGGTATAGGTGATGGTACCATCTGGACTTTCTAGTTTGGTCAAGCGGTTATGATCATCGTAGGTAAAGCGTGTCTGGTTCTCCTTACCATCAACTGTCTCGGTGCTAGTCAGCTTATTGCCGGCTAGGTCATAGGTGTAGGAGAGCTTGGAGAGTTCCTTACCAGCTCCATCCGATACGGTCATGTTTTCCACTTGACCCAGAGTATCGTAGGTATAGGTATGGACTAGGGTTTCGCCATCCTGCTTAATGGTTTCCTTAGCGATATAGCCACCATCGTCATACTCATAGCCGTAGCTAGAGATGAGTTTGTCCTGCTTATCTACTGTGAGGCTAGTATAAATAAACTAGGGGAAAATTTCCCCTAGTTAGAAATTGAACTGAGTCACAAATTGTCTTCGTGAAAGTAATTTATAATTTCCAATCATCCAAACTCAAAACTTTACTTATTCTGGAGTTTCATTATCCTGCCAGAAGAACTGAGCATCCTTTAAAGCAAGATGTTCTATCTGAATATCACGACAAACAATTGTTATATCCGTAATACCTAGATCAATTCTGCACTCAGCAAAATTTTTATTTTGAGCATACTGAAGCAACGTGAAATTTTGTGCAGAATAACCAAGTTGAGTCTTTTTCAAACTTTTCACATCATAATCACGCCACTTCTCCCATAGAGCATCTGTTGTATACTCTACTTTACCACATAAAAGGAAGGTTACGCGCCAATATTTTTTTTGATCATCCTCATACTCAATAATGGTTTCATCTCCAAAAATAGGACACATAAAAATTGTAAATAGGTGCGTCCCAATAATTTGTTAAATCTAATTCTTTTTGTTTTTGTTCAATATTCATATCTCTATTTTATAATATCCATTAGTACTTATCCCATGGAATATGGGCATCTGGACTTTTTCTGTTAACAATATTACCGTTTATATCTAAAGGTTCTCCATTTTTATCATAAATATGCATATGATTATAGTTAGTTATGCGATCAGGTGGATCTATTCTGATTTTATAGTCCCCTTTGCTATTTTTTATATGAACACGTCCATTATGCTCATGGAATGTCCAGCCTTCTGGCAGCCTTCCTTTTAGCTCTTGTATGTTTAGGTCAACTATCTCTTTTGGAGATAATTTATCTAATTTAGGAGAGTTAAAAAAAGCTTACCAGCATCTGATGCCTTGTCCGCTGCCTTTGCAACTTTCGAAGCATCTTTAGCTCTATCAGCTGCCTTCGCAGCTTTTTGATGCATCATTAATCGCATCTAGGGCTTGCAATCCTTTACTAGTGGCTTTAGCTCCCTTGGCAATTTTACTAATTTTTACAGTTAAAATATCAGCTAGTAGCCATCCCGCAGCTTCTGATCGACTAGCATCCTCACCTGTTAGGGGATCCTTTCCTGTAGTTAGCCGGTATATATCACTGACAGAGAAAAACTCTCCGATTATATACGGTATTTTCTTGAAACCATCTACTGTATTCTGCCAAACGCGGCTATTCCCAGCTTCAATCTCCTCTTTCGTGCGTATGTCTGTCCCTATACCTGATTTACCATCATAGCTTCTCGACAAGGTTGCAACCGCAGACATATCGCCAGAATTTGCTTTTTTGACGAGCTCCTGTAATTCACTAGCTGTCAGTTTTTTCTTGCTGGCATCATCTTGACCCTTAGTTGTTTTTGGATCACAGACATGTTTCAATGTGTTTTCTAATGACGTATTCCAATTCCGATATAGATTCTTGCCTTCTCGGATGGTTGGGGAAGAAGTCAAGCCTGTTGCTAGGGCATAGGCAGATTGAACCACTTGTTGGCGCTTGGCTTCTATCTGTGCAGCCGCTTGCTGGTAGACCGTTTGTACATAGTCACTGGCACTATTGTAGACCGTTTGAACCTTATTCCACTGTCGACTACCCCAATTAACCGCTCGGTTGTATTGGGTACTGACCCAGTTAGTCGCGTGGTTAAAGGCACTCTTGGTCACATTCCAAGCTTTGGAGGCGAAACTCTTCACACCATTCCAGGTGTTTGAGGCCACTCTTTTTACCGTATTCCAGGTATTAGAGGCGACTCGTTTAACACCATTCCAAGCATTAGAGGCCGTCTTTTTAACATAGTTCCAGCCTTTTTTGATACTGTTCCAGAAGTGTCCACTCGGGTCGGTGTAGTTGACGGGGTTGTTCTGCACATAGCTATAACGGTTCTGGCTGAGAGGATCTGTGTCCTCACCTGGGTAGCTATCCTCGGTTAAGAAAGCACCTCCCTGACTATCATAATATCTTGCTCGTAAATAGTCAAGCCCAGTATCGTCACGAGCTTCGCCATTATAGGCGAATGGATTTCCTGTCGTGTCTGTGCTTGTCTTTCTTGCTCCATAGAGGTTATAGCTACTTGATGCGACGGCTTGTCCATCCTTGGTCAAGCCTGTCACAGAGCCTGACTGGTTGGTCAAGTAGTTGTAGCTGTCACCGGTTTGGTTGTTGAGGTAGCTAGCTCGACCCTGACCATAGCTATAGGTCTCTCGTGCCTTGCCATCATGGGCATAGGTTTCAAGGACTTCTGTATGTTCACGATTGACATCGTTGACATAGCTACGTTCCTCGTAGTAGTTGTAGGTGTCCTCTCGTGTGGTATAAGGGATCAGGACATCCTGAACCTGACTGGCATAGGTCACCTCTCCCTGACCCGGTAAGTTTCCAAGTTCTGGTGGGTTGACCACGATCCCTTCCTTAGTCGCTCGATCCTTAGCCACTTTCTGGTGATAGGCTCTCGACACATCGTCAAAGATGCTGTGCCAGATGCTTCCTATTGTCTGTGGTAGGGTGGATAGGGATTGGAGGACATTCTGACTAAATCCATACCAAAAGAGAGAGAGTTTTCTTCCCCACTTGGGGCTGTATATGGCGACTTACGACCTGACTTGCTTTCCTTTGGTTTGCGTTGGAAGAGCTGATAAGTGTTCTTGCCTTCCTTGCGACTAGCAGTGAAGACACGATTATCATCCCCGTCGTAAAGTGCAGCCATGAGAAGACCCTTCTTATCCTTGATTGCAAGCAAGCGGTTCTCTGTATCGTAGATATAGTCTAGCTTCTCTGAATTCTTCTCAGAAGCGATACGATTTCCATTCTTATCGTAGGTATAGGTGATGGTACCATCTGGACTTTCTAGTTTGGTCAAGCGGTTATGATCATCGTAGGTAAAGCGTGTCTGGTTCTCCTTACCATCAACTGTCTCGGTGCTAGTCAGCTTATTGCCGGCTAGGTCATAGGTGTAGGAGAGCTTGGAGAGTTCCTTACCAGCTCCATCCGATACGGTCATGTTTTCCACTTGACCCAGAGTATCGTAGGTATAGGTATGGACTAGGGTTTCGCCATCCTGCTTAATGGTTTCCTTAGCGATATAGCCACCATCGTCATACTCATAGCCGTAGCTAGAGATGAGTTTGTCCTGCTTATCCATGTGACGGAGTCCGGTGAGACGGTGAGCCTTGTCATAGTCAAAGTTGAGCCATTAGGGATTTGAATCGCACCAATATAGCCATCTGTATTATAGGTGATACTATAAACCAAGCCTGTAGGAGATGTAATCTTGACCAGCTGGTAATTTTCATTATAATCAAAGCTTGTTTTATTGCCTTTTTCATCTGTCTGACTCGTTAAGAGACCATGATAGTTAAAGGTTTTCTCTTGATGATTGTGATCAACAATTCGGTATTCCTTAACATCGTAGTCTTCTTTTTTATCTCCTCCAAAGTCACCTTTCTTTGTTTCAACTGTTTTTACTTCGAGAGTGAGGTCATAGCCACTTGGAGCACGATATTTATCACCATCCTT
>BNJU01001964.1_pt1 | contig 119028 bp, 135 predicted proteins | sample 8539281 | NCBI WGS metagenome assembly BNJU01 (sample SAMD00202456, study PRJDB9452) | human saliva metagenome | isolation source: human saliva | place: Japan | reverse complement strand
TTGTTATCACGTCCTGTTCTTTTACTGACTGTTGCTTCAAAATCTGCTTGTGTCGGTCTGTCAGTTTCGCATGGTCGAGAATGTCTTTTACAACCTGCGTCTGGTTGATTTCATCAAGTTTAATCGCAACCTTTAAGGTCGGGGCAACTTGATGAGATAGCGAGTTCAGCGTCCTTTGGAAGGAGTAAGGCTCTGGTTTTGTGGTTAGTTTTAATCGTTCACGATTGTTCCCAATAAACCAAGCCCATTCTTCATTCAGTTTCCAATCAGAACGAGGTTTGGAATCGTCTTTATCTACAAAACGGATATACCGATTGATAATTTTAAAGGCGGTATGCTCTGGATTGTCATAGACGAGTAAATCACGGACTGCATAATAGGCACGCTCATTTTTCAATCGAATCTCAAAACGGTATTTTACTTCTGCGTCTTCAATGGGAATATCATTTTTCTTGTACTGCTCGTAGTCCTTTTCATAGATACAGAAATAAACTTCACTTTGTAATGAACCGATATAGAGGGTGTTTCCCATACATTCCTTTTCCTCTTTGCGTACCAGTTCGTCACTGCGATAGCTTTTAAAACTGCGGAAGACGGAGATACATTCTTCCTGTTGGCACTTTTCAGTGAGTACAGGGATATTCAAAATCCCTGTCTTATCGTTAATGGCAAGGTCAAGGCGTTTCATCACACCGCCAGCCACCAAAACGTCCATAAAGAACTCATACCAGCTTCTTTGTTGTGCCAGAAGATAGCTTTCAAATTGTCTGCACCCACGACCTTTCAATTCCACCAGAACTCCTTTGTCCAGTTCATGGGAGCAAAGGACGAATATGTCGCCTAAAGCATAATGCTCTGAATAAGAATAGAAACCATAGTCCTCATGAAGAAAAATAGGACAGTTTCAGTTGTAAGATGTTTTCGACCACCTGCTGTACGTCTGTTGTCCGAGAAAGCAATTCTTACATAATCAAACAACATTTCAAGAGACGTCAGGATTGAAGCGTTCAGAGGCTTCCAAAAGGGACTGCTATAAATCCTCTGATGGCTGAGCTTTCCTGTTTCAATATCGCTTTAGATACTGCCTTGTAGATACCAGTCGCAATAGCACTAAACGGTTTTGAGAGATAGTCCATGCTAGCGTTTTTCTTTTAAATGCTGCTAACTCAAAGTTTGTTCATTCAGTAAAAATCCTCCAATCAAAAAGGCGTATGTCAATCTTTAAAGCCCATTTGACATACGCTAGAAATTTTTGCATCCTTATGAACCAAAGATTTTCTAATGTTTTGACTGTTTCCTGTCGATTTGTACCCCCCTGTTAGATACGGGGGGTTAAGTGCTGGCGTGGCTATTGCCACACCAGCCAGCAAGATCAGTCCACACCTGCGACTTCCGCTTCGCACGTCGCCTGCGTGGACTGTCTGCTGTTGGATAACTTTTTAATTTCCTCCAAGAAATCATATCCTTTTGGTACAAGGGGAGTATAAAACTCTGATATGACACTTGTTCCTACATCAACATAGCCACGACCTTTGATTCGCTTTAAGAAGAAATCCTTTTGTACGTCACTGCCAAACATCATGCCATAGCCCATTTCAGACATACGACCTAAAGCCACTCTGAAATTAAACTGATCACGGATTCCGTCGCCTAAATATTTTGCGTCTGGACGTTGACAAGCCAGTATTAGAAAGAAGCCAGCTTGACGACCTAACATGACAATCTGTTTCAGCTTATTCATAACTGCGGTGTTTTCTTTTGTTCCCAGCATTTCCATGAAAGCGACGTATTCATCAAAAGATTAAGAAGTGTGCCGGGAGACCTAAGTAAGCATAATTTTTTTGCCAGTCTTATAGTTCTTCATCTGCTTCATTTCCTCACTACGTTTCATCATTTCTTCATAGAATGTTTCAATGCAAGAAAGCAAGTCTTCTTTTCTATAGTAGACATTTGCCATCACAGAACCTAAGTCCGCAAGGTCAGCATTTTTCGGGTCAAGAATATACAGTTTTGAATCTGTATGAAGCAAGGCTTCAATCAGTGTCAGTATAAAGTAAGTTTTACCGCCACCTGTACCACCAGCAATCAACATATGAGGGAGCTTATCATATTCCCACCATACGTTTTTCATTAAGCGAAGTTTACCATCTTTAGCTTCTACTTCATCAATAGAAATACGACTGGCTATGGTGTCATAGAGCAAAGTATATTCCACATAGGAATCCTTTAACTCTTTATCCGTCAGCTCACAGTACAAGCCACTCTCTAATTTCTTTTCCAAGTGTAAGAGTTGGTCTTGATATTTTCCCAGCGTGATTTCCACCCGTATCTGTATCAAGCCATTTTTAAGTCGATAATACATTTTAGGGAAGTAGGTTATCTTTTCCTTTGTACGACCAGCACTATCTTTAAAGAAACCCTCTGTTTTGACCTGTTCAGATTCATACCACTTGTTTTCAAGTATCATCTTTGCCAGTTTTTGACGGTGGTAAAGTTGTTTAACCGTATCATAGCGAACCCGTTTGAATACAAACGCTACCAGCAAGCAGATAAGAATTGCGACACTGAAACTGATAATTAAATAGGGAATGTCAATCTTATCTGCTTGTGATAGGTTAAAATCCTGCCAGTTGATCTGCTGGATTGTCTTCACATGAAACAGTCCGACAACCAGCAGGAAAACAGGCAGGAGTGACGCTATCGTAAAATGAAAGACTAAATCTTTACCAGATGGGCGAATCCTTTTTACCACGCTGTTTCATGCGAAAAAAAGTCTCCTTTCTACCTAGCGACTATTTGTCTTGTGTCGGTTCTTTCTTTGCTTGTGGTTGAGCTTTGAATGAACTAGAATCCTTTGTCAGCACAATATCGTCTGCCTTGATATACCAGTCAACATCTGCTCCTTGATAGGTGGCAGTAGCAACGGTGTCCGCAATGGGATTGATAAGTTCCACCCGTGCGTTATAATCAAACTCTTTCAAAGGCACGCTGGCAGGAATACTTACTTGAATCATGCGTCCTTGTCCTTTGGATTTTAAGTCATAGGTACGTTCCTTGATTTCATCTGAAACCGACCCGTCTTCATTTTGGATTCTCACTTCACGACGTAGAGCAGAGAATTTCAATTCTCCAAAAGTCGTGTCTTTATCTAATACAATGCCATTTGCTAATCTCATCATTTTTCCTCTCTTTCTTTATTCTTTTATCATGTCGTCAGCATGTAAAAGGTAATTTGTAAAACCACGAGTGCCGATTTTGTAGCCCTCTGCGGTAATACGTGGATTGACTAACTTCACACGTTCCTCAAAGCCGAAATGTTTTTCGCCAGCTTCAGCAGGAAGCACCACCACAATATCATCTGCTCTTTGAACATCAGAATAGAGATTATAGCTTCTTGATAAGACAGTTAGCCGTCCGTTGATTCTTCGCTGAACGACTTTATCCTCGCCAGCAAATTCTAAATTGCCGAATGTTTTTTCCATGTTGGGAATCACAAATTTAAGTTCCATATTTTTTTACCTATCCTTTTCTTTTTTTATTGGCTGAATGAATGTTTGATGGTCTTAAAGAGTGGGGAACGACCTTTTGATTCTTGATTTTTTGTTTTCATAAGTTCACTTCCTTTCAAAATCGGGTAAAAAAATAGACACCTCATTTTTTGAAGTGTCTACCTATTAAATATTCAAATTTTATTGGAAGTATCTTTATATCTTCACTTTTCAAGGATAAATCGTCGTATCAAAAGCTCATTCATAAGTAGTAAATTAGTAGTAAATTGAGTGGTTTTTGACCTTGATAAAGTGTGATAAGTCCAGTTTTTATGCGGATAACTAGATTTTTTTATGCTATTTTTTTCTTTGAAAAAATCAATAGTTTGTTTACATTCAAAAACCTTTCCGTCTGGAAAGGTTTTTGTCTTATAGTCCGTAATTATAATCGTCATCCTTCATGGCTTCTACTTCACCGAGAAGGTAACCATTTCCGACTTGAGAGAAGAAGTCGTGGTTGGATGTTCCGGTTGAGATTCCGTTCATGACGATTGGGTTGACATCATCTGCTGAGTCTGGGAAAAGTGGATCTTGTCCCAAGTTCATGAGGGCTTTATTAGCATTGTAACGAAGGAAGATTTTAACTTCCTCAGTCCAGCCAACACCATCATAGAGGCTTTCTGTATAGCCCTCTTCGTTCTCGTAGAGGGTATAGAGCAGGTCGTACATCCATTCTTTGAGTTTTTCTTGCTCTTCTTCAGGCAATTCGTTAAAACCAAGTTGGAATTTGTAACCAATGTAGGTTCCGTGAACAGACTCATCACGAATGATCAGTTTGATGATTTCCGCAACATTGGCCAGTTTGTTGTTACCGAGATAGTAGAGGGGCGTAAAGAAACCAGAGTAGAAGAGGAAGGTTTCAAGGAAGACGCTGGCTACTTTCTTTTCAAGGGGAGTCCCATTGAGGTAGATTTCATTGATGATCTCTGCCTTCTTTTGAAGGAAAGGATTGGTATTGGTCCACTCGAAAATCTCTTCGATTTCTGACTTGGTATTCAAGGTCGAAAAGATAGAAGAGTAAGACTTAGCATGGACAGATTCCATGAATTGGATGTTGTTAAAGACAGCTTCTTCATGAGAGTACGAATATCTGCACGAAGGGCTTGTACACCCGTTTCAGACTGCATGGTATCCAAGAGTGTCAATCCACCAAAGACTTTACCAACCAAGTCTTTTTCTTTGAGAGATAACTTTCTCCAGTCATCCAAGTCGTTTGACAAAGGAATACGTGTATCCAACCAGAATTGTTCGGTTAGCTTTTCCCAAGTAGATTTATCGATGACATCCTCGATAGCATTCCAGTTAATGGCTTTGTAGTAAGTTTCCATTTGAAATCTCTTTCTTTTTCTAATTCATTCGATCATACAATCATTATTATTCTAACACAATTGTTAGAATACCTCACAAAAAGTAGGCGAACCGACTTTTTGGTAGCAATGGATCAGAGTGTCTTAGATGACACAGCTTTCACATTGGTTCGCGCCGACTTCTCCACCGTCATCTGTAAAGGTACGGACGTAGTAGATAGACTTGATTCCCTTATTAAAGGCGTAGTTGCGAAGGATAGACAAGTCACGAGTGGTTTGTTTGTTTTCAGTTTTCCATTCGTAAAGCCCTTTTGGAATGTCACTGCGCATGAAGAGAGTCAGTGAGAGTCCTTGGTCTACGTGCTCAGTTGCGGCAGCATAAACATCGATGACTTTACGCATATCCATGTCGTAGGCAGAAGTGTAGTAAGGAATGGTATCTGTTGATAAACCAGCTGCAGGGTAGTAGATCTTCCCGATTTTCTTCTCTTGTCGTTCTTCAATCCGTTGTGTGATTGGGTGGATAGAAGCAGATACGTCATTGATGTAGCTGATAGATCCATTTGGTGCGACAGCTAGGCGGTTTTGGTGGTAAAGACCATCTGCTTTGACCTTATCACGAAGTTCAGCCCAGTCTTCTGCACTTGGGATGAAAGATATCTTTAAAGAGTTCTTTAACACGATCAGATTTTTGGAACAAACTCTCCACTTGTGTACTTATCAAAGTAGCTACCGTTGGCATAGTCTGATTTTTTTCAAAGTTGTGGAAGGTAACGCCCCGTTCACGTGCGATGTTGTTTGATTCTACGAGAGTCCAGTAGTTCATGAGCATGAAGTAGATGCTAGTGAACTCGACAGATTCAGGTGATCCATATTCAATCAATTGTTGGGCAAGATAGCTGTGAAGTCCCATGGCTCCAAGACCAAAGGTATGCGCTTGGCTATTTCCGTGGTCGATAGTAGGAACAGCGACGATGTGAGAACTATCGGTGACGAAGGTTAAAGGCACGAACCATAGCTCGGATGGAACGACCAAAAGTCAGGTGAGGTCATCATGTTAACCACGTTGGTTGAACCAAGGTTACATGAGATGTCAGTCCCCATTTTAATGAATTCTTGAGCATCGTTGATCAAGCTTGGCTCTTGAACCTGGAGGATCTCTGAACACAAGTTACTCATGATGATCTTTGCCATCAACAGGGTTTGCCCGGTTAGCAGTATCGATGTTAACTACATATGGGTAACCAGATTCTTGTTGCAATTTAGAAATTTCAGTTTCCAAATCACGAGCCTTGAATTTTTTTGTCTTGCGGATATTTGGATTAGCAACTAACTCATCGTATTTTTTTCAGTGATGTCGATGTAGTTAAATGGCACTCCGTATTCACGCTCTACAGAATATGGGCTGAAGAGATACATTTCTTCATTCTTACGAGCCAACTCGTAGAACTTGTCTGGAACGACGACACCAAGTGAAAGGGTCTTAACACGAACTTTTTTTCATCGGCATTTTCCTTCTTAGTAGAAAGGAAGGCGATAATATCTGGGTGGAAGACATTGAGGTAAACCACCCCAGCCCCTTGGCGTTGTCCCAATTGGTTAGAGTAAGAGAAGCTATCTTCGAAGAGTTTCATGACTGGTACGACCCCAGAAGCAGCTCCTTCATAGCCCTTGATCGGTGCGCCAGCTTCACGAAGGTTGCTGAGGGAGATTCCAACCCCACCACCGATACGAGACAGTTGAAGAGCTGAGTTGATAGAGCGTCCGATCGCATTCATGTCGTCGGTTACCTGGATCAAGAAACAAGAAACCAATTCCCCACGGCGAGCACGTCCAGCATTTAAGAAAGAAGGAGTAGCTGGTTGGTAGCGTTGGTGAATGATTTCATTTGCGATGTCTTTAGCAATTTCTTCATTTCCATCCGCAAAGTAGAGAGCATTGAAGAAGACGCGGTCTTCCATGCTTTCGAGATAGTATTCTCCATCATTTGTTTTCAGAGCATACTGGTTATAGAATTTATAGGCAGCCATGAAGGACTTGAATTGGAAGTTTTGGTCTTTGATAAATTGGGCCAATTCTTCCAAAAATTCAGGACGGTACTTCTGAATGAAGGCTGTTTCGATATAGTTGTGTTCAATAAGGTAGTTGATTTTATCCGTTATTGAATCAAAGGCCATGGTATTTGGCACAACATTCTCTTTGAAGAAAGCATCCAAGGCTTCTTTATCTTTATGAAGCATGATTTGACCGTTAACTGGACGGTTGATTTCATTATTAAGACGGAAGTAGGTTACGTCTTCAAGTGATTTTAATCCCATAATGTTCCTTTTTCTAATTCAAAAACAAAGGGGAGGCAAGCTCCCCTATACAAGTAAAAGGGCTAGGGGAACACTGTAGTCGAGAACTACAGTAATCCATTCCCTAGACCAATCAGATCCTGTTTGATAGTTTTAAGATAATTTCTTGAGTTTAGCTGGTTGGAAGCCAGAAAAGACTTCATCTGCCGTTTGGATAACTGGTGCAGCGTTGAAACCAAGGTTCTTCACATGGTCTACAAACTCAGGTTGCTCATCTAGATTAATTTCACGGTATTCAACGTGATTGGTATCTAAAAAACGTTTGGTCATTTTACATTGAACACAATTATTTTTTGAATAAATTGTCACCATAATGTGATCTAACTCCTCTAAATTCATAAATCTGTATCTAGTATAAACAAAAGGTTTTTTCTTGTCAAGAGTTTTAACTAAATATTGTGCACATAAATTAACTATACCGAAGGATACCACAATATGTAGTATTGTAAGAATTAGTGAAAATTGAGGAAAACGTGATAAAATATAGGTTTTTTAAGTCAAAGGAATTCGGACCATTTTCCTAAAATTCTATATACTGTGTCCCTGAAAGCAATTCAATTTATTTAATAGAAGAAAGTAAAAAAAGTAGTTCAAAAGAAGAGAAGAACTGAGTGCTTCCTGTAAGTATTTTCAGTAAGTGTGTGATAAAAATCTTGAAAAATAATGAAGAAGATGATATAATAGCAAATTGTAAGGGTTATCACAGATAACTCAAAAACTAATTTTAAAAGGAGAGTCAAACTATGGCTTCTAAAGATTTCCACATCGTGGCAGAAACAGGTATCCACGCACGTCCAGCAACTTTGTTGGTTCAAACTGCTAGCAAATTTGCTTCAGATATTACTCTTGAATACAAAAGGTAAATCAGTTAACTTGAAAATCAATCATGGGTGTTATGAGCCTTGGTGTTGGTCAAGGAGCTGACGTTGTAATCTCAGCTGAAGGTGCTGACGCTGATGATGCTCTTGCAGACAATCGCTGAAACAATGGAAAAAAAGAAGGATTGGCATAAACATGACAGAAATGCTTAAAGGAATTGCGAGCATCTGATGGTGTTGCCGTTGCTAAGGCATATCTACTTGTTCAACCCGACTTGTCATTTGAAACAATCTCAGTTGAAGATACAAATGCAGAAGAAGCTCGTTTGGATGCAGCTCTTGAAGCTTCACAGAACGAGCTTTCTCTTATTCGGGAGAATGCAGTAGCGAGCCTTGGTGAGGAAGCAGCACAAGTATTTGATGCTCACATGATGGTTCTTTCTGACCCTGAAATGGTTGGTCAGATCAAGGAAACAATTCGCACGAAGAAGGTGAATGCTGAGGCTGGTTTAAAAGAAGTCACAGACATGTTTATCACCATCTTTGAAGGAATGGAAGATAACCCATACATGCAAGAACGTGCAGCAGATATTCGCGACGTGACCAAGCGTGTTCTTGCAAACTTGCTTGGTAAGAAATTGCCAAACCCTGCAACCATCAATGAAGAAGCAATCGTGGTTGCGCATGACTTGACTCCATCCGATACCGCTCAATTGAACAAACAGTTCGTAAAAGCCTTTGTTACAAACATTGGTGGACGTACAAGTCATTCAGCGATCATGGCGCGTACACTTGAAATCGCAGCGGTTCTTGGTACAAATAACATTACAGATCTTGTAAAAGATGGTGATGTGTTGGCCGTATCTGGAATCACTGGTGAAGTAGTCATCAACCCAAGTGAAGAACAAATTGCAGAATTTAAAGCAGCTGGTGAAGCATACACTAAACAAAAAGCTGAATGGGCTCTTTTGAAAGATGCAAAAACAGTTACTGCAGATGGCAAACACTTCGAGTTGGCTGCTAACATTGGTACACCTAAGGACGTTGAAGGTGTGAACGAAAACGGTGCAGAAGCTGTTGGTCTCTATCGTACTGAATTCTTGTACATGGATTCTCAAGATTTCCCAACTGAAGATGATCAATATGAAGCATACAAAGCAGTTCTTGAAGGAATGAACGGTAAACCTGTTGTCGTTCGTACAATGGATATCGGTGGGGATAAAGAACTTCCTTACTTCGATCTTCCTAAAGAAATGAACCCATTTTTGGGTTACCGTGCGTTGCGTATCTCTATCTCTGAAACAGGTAACCAAATGTTCCGTACACAATTGCGTGCCTTTGCTTCGTGCATCTGTTCACGGTAAATTGCGGATCATGTTCCCAATGGTTGCTTTGTTGACAGAGTTCCGTACAGCTAAAGGTATTCTGGAAGAAGAAAAAGCGAAATTGGTTGCGGAAGGTGTTGCCGTTGCTGACGACATCGAAGTAGGGATCATGATCGAAATCCCAGCAGCAGCGATGTTGGCTGATCAATTTGCCAAAGAAGTTGACTTCTTCTCAATTGGTACAAACGACTTGATCCAATACACCATGGCTGCTGACCGTATGAACGAACAAGTTTCATACCTTTACCAACCATATAACCCATCAATCCTTCGTTTGATCAACAATGTGATCAAAGCAGCTCACGCTGAAGGTAAATGGGCTGGAATGTGTGGTGAGATGGCTGGTGACCAAACAGCTGTTCCTCTTCTTGTCGGAATGGGCTTGGATGAGTTTTCAATGTCAGCTACATCTGTCCTTCGTACACGTAGCTTGATGAAGAAACTTGACACAGCTAAGATGCAAGAATACGCTAATCGTGCTCTTACTGAATGTTCAACCATGGAAGAAGTGCTTGAACTTTCTAAAGAATACGTGAACGTAGACTAATTGATCTTAAAAATCTGATAAAAGTTATCACCTCGGAAGAGGTGGTAGCTTTTTTATTTTAAACCTGTATTTGTTTCTTTAAATGAAGTAGCTGAACAAAAATGGAGTAGTTGTTGCTATATCAAAACAAAAAATCTAAATTTTTCAAAAATTTTTCGGAAATAGGTTTAATTACAATTATTTTTTTATAGTATAATATTGGAAAGATAGTTTGAAAAGCTGAACAATTATGAATCTACTTTAGGAAATTTCAGGGAAACAATGAAAGTTTCAAATTCTTTTCATAATTTTTCATCGTATTATTCAAGAAAAAATCTTGAATATTTCAACTATTTATAGTAGAATAATATCAATAGGAAGCGCTTACATAAAAGCGAGAGAGGTGAGTGAATGGATACGAAACAAGCATTGTATACATTTGGAACCGGTGAGAACTTTCATCTTCAACATTATCTAGGGGCTCATAAAGAGCAAGTAGATGGTGTGGAAGGGTATAGTTTCCGTGTATGGGCTCCAAATGCTCAGGCAGTACACCTGGTAGGTGATTTCACCCAATGGGAAGAAAATGAAATTCCTATGGTAAGAAACGAAGCTGGTGTTTGGGAAGTTTTTACAACTGCACCTCAAGTTGGCGATATCTATAAGTTTCATGTTACAAGACAAAATGGCCACCGCTTGATGAAGGTGGATCCTTTAGCAGTCCGCATGGAAAAACGTCCGGGTACTGGAGCAGTTATTACAGATATTCCGGAACGGAAATGGAAAGATGGACTCTGGATGGCTAGACGGAGAAAACTTGGCTTTAGATCTCGTCCAGTAAATATTTATGAAGTTCATGCCGGTTCATGGAAACGCAATGAAGATGGAAGTCCTTATTCATTTGCTCAGTTGAAGGAAGACTTGATTCCTTACTTGGTAAAAATGAACTATACCCATGTGGAGTTCATGCCGGTGATGGCTCACCCGCTTGGATTAAGTTGGGGCTACCAATTGATGGGTTACTTTGCCTTAGAGCATACCTACGGAACACCGGAAGAGTTTCAGGATTTCGTTGAGGCCTGTCACTTGAATAACATCGGGGTGATTGTGGACTGGGTGCCGGGTCACTTTACTATCAATGATGATGCCTTGGCTTATTACGATGGAACACCTACTTTTGAATACCAGGACCACCATCGTGCCCACAACTATGGCTGGGGAGCAATGAACTTTGACCTAGGGAAAAACCAGGTTCAATCCTTCCTCATCTCTAGTGTAAAATTCTGGATTGAGTTTTACCATTTGGATGGAATCCGGGTCGATGCGGTCAGCAACATGCTTTACTTAGACTACGATAGTGGTCCATGGACACCAAATATTGATGGTGGAAATCTCAACTATGAGGGGATCCATTTCCTTAAGCGGATGAATGCTGTGATTAAATCAGAACATCCGGATGTCATCATGGCAGCGGAGGAAAGTTCATCTGGCACCAAGATCACTGGTCCAGAAGAGTATGGTGGTTTAGGATTTGACTACAAGTGGAATATGGGCTGGATGAATGATATCCTTCGCTTCTATGAGGAAGATCCTATTTATCGGAAATTTGATTTCAACTTGGTGACCTTTAGCTTTATGTATGCTTTCTCTGAAAACTTCTTGTTGCCATTCTCTCATGATGAAGTGGTCCACGGGAAGAAGAGTCTCATGCATAAGATGTGGGGAGATCGCTACAACCAGTTCGCTGGCTTGCGCAACCTCTTGACCTATCAGATTTGTCACCCAGGTAAGAAATTGCTCTTCATGGGTTCAGAGTTTGGCCAATTCTTAGAATGGAAGTCTGAAGAACAGCTAGAATGGTCCAATCTAGAAGATGACATGAACCGCAAGATGCAAGAGTTTACTTCACAGCTCAATCAATTCTACAAAGATAACAAGATGCTCTGGGAAATTGATGATAGCTATGATGGTATTGAGATTATTGATGCAGATAACCGAGATCAGAGTGTCTTGACCTTTACTCGTAAGGATAAAAAAGGAAATCATCTGCTTTGTATCTTTAATATGGCACCAGTAGAGCGCAAGGACTTTACAGTCGGCGTCCCTGTTGCTGGGGTCTATGAAGAAATTTGGAATACAGAACTAGAGAAATGGGGAGGTGTCTGGAAAGAGCACAACCAGGAAGTGAAGACTCAAGAGGGATTATGGAAAGATTATCCACAAACCTTGACCTTCACCTTACCGGCTCTTGGAGCCAGTGTATGGAAAGTGAAACGAAAACTTCGTTCCAATGTGTCTAAAACAAAAAAATAGTTGTTGGTGATCTACTGATCGCAGTCTATGATCCCATTCCTAAGTCTGTAGAAGAGGCCACAGTGCCTCTCCTCAGAGGTGGGAAGAAGGTCTCGTCAATCCAAAAAGGAGTAATCAATGAAGAATGAAATGCTAGCTCTGATCCTTGCTGGTGGGCAAGGAACTCGCCTTGGAAAACTCACTCAAAGCATTGCCAAACCTGCAGTGCAATTTGGGGGACGTTATCGTATTATTGACTTTGCCTTATCCAACTGTGCCAACTCAGGTATCCACAATGTTGGCGTGATTACTCAGTATCAACCGCTTGCCTTAAACAACCATATCGGAAATGGTTCCAGTTGGGGTCTTGATGGTATTAATACTGGGGTTTCTATCCTTCAACCTTATTCTGCAAGTGAAGGAAATCGTTGGTTTGAAGGAACAAGTCATGCGATTTTCCAAAACATCGACTACATTGATAGCATCAATCCAGAGTACGTGTTGATCCTTTCTGGAGACCATATCTACAAGATGGACTATGACGACATGCTTCAGTCTCACAAAGATCACAATGCCAGCCTTACAGTAGCTGTATTGGATGTACCTTTAAAAGAAGCTAGCCGTTTCGGAATTATGAATACGGATGCAAACAATCGAATTGTCGAATTTGAAGAAAAACCTGCAGAGCCAAAATCAACAAAAGCTTCTATGGGAATTTATATCTTTGACTGGTCTCGTCTTCGCAACATGCTAGTGGCTGCAGAGAAGAGTGACATCGATATGTCTGACTTTGGTAAAAACGTTATTCCAACTTACCTTGAATCTGGAGAAAGTGTCTATGCTTATGAATTCAATGGCTATTGGAAAGACGTGGGAACTATTGAATCTCTCTGGGAAGCGAATATGGAATACATTGATCCAAACAATGCCTTGGACAGCCGGGATCGTCACTGGAAGATCTATTCTCGTAACTTGATTTCACCACCAAATTCCTTTGGTGAACATGCCCAAATTGAAGATTCCTTGGTAGTGGATGGATGCTTGGTAGACGGAACAGTAAAACGTTCTATCCTGTCTACGGAAGCACAAGTTCGTAAAGGTGCAGTCGTTGAAGATTCTGTTATCATGAGTGGTGCCATTATCGGTCAAGGTGCTGTGATTAAACGTGCTATTATCGGTGAAGGAGCAGTTGTTTCAGAAGGTGTTGTCATCGATGGAACGGAAGAAGTACAAGTCGTTGGATATAACGAAAAAGTGGGGGTAGCAACAGATGAAGATTGATAAGTATTCAGCTATTTTAGGAAACACAGTAGGCTTCCATGATATGTCGTCATTGACAGATCATCGTCCTGTTGCCAGTCTGCCATTTGATGGGAAATATCGTTTGATCGACTTCCCGCTTTCTAGCCTCGCTAATGCAGGAATCCGTAGTGTATTTGGTATCTTCCAGCAAGAAAATATCAGTTCTGTCTTTGACCATATTCGCTCTGGTCGTGAGTGGGGCTTGTCAACTCTTTTGAGTCACTACTATCTCGGTATCTACAACACTCCAGTAGAAAGTTCAAACGTTGGCAAAGAATACTACGAGCAACTCTTGACCTATTTGAAACGCTCTGGTTCGAACCAGACAGTCGCTCTTAACTGTGATATTTTAGTAAACATCGATTTGAACCAAGTCTTCCACTTGCACAATACCGTTGATAGACCAATCACAGTGGTCTACAAGAAAATGCATCAACGGGATATCTCGGAAGTAAATGCCATTTTAGATATTGATGAGACAGATCATGTGACTGGTCAAAAATTGTTTGAAGGCCAAGATCCAGAAGCTCTTTACAATATGTCGACCGACATCTTTATTGTGGACACTCCTTGGTTGATTGAAAAATTGGAGCAAGAAGTTCATAAGGAACATCCAGAAAAACTGCGTTATATCTTACGTGATTTAGCGGTTGAATATGGGGCATTCGCTTTTGAATACACTGGCTATATTGCCAATATTCACTCTGTTGAATCCTACTACCGCGCTAATCTTGACATGTTGGAAACTCAGAAATTCATGTCTCTCTTCTCACCAAATCAAAAAGATTTATACCAAGGTGAAAAATGAAGAGCCAACTTACTATGCGACTGGTTCGCAAATTAAGAATTCGCAATTTGCCTCAGGAAGCATTGTCGAAGCTTTGGTACATGATTCTGTCATCTCTCGTCGTGTTCATCTCCATAAGGGGGCAGAAATTCGTAGCAGTCTCTTTGTTCCCAGGTGTTGTTGTCCATGAAGGGAGCAGTCGTAGAGCATGCGATTCTTGACAAGGGCGTCGTAGTTGAAACTGGTGTTACCATTCGTGGAACCAAAGAGGCACCTCTTGTGATTAAAAAAGGTGCTGTGATTACAGAGGATATTGGATAATGAAATTATTGTTTGTTGCCGCTGAAGGAGCTCCTTTTTCAAAAACAGGGGGCTTAGGGAGATGTGATTGGGAGCACTTCCCTAAATCCTTGGCTAAAAAGGGACATGATGTTCGTGTCGTCCTCCCCTACTATGACATGGTAGAGGCGAAAATTTGGCGACCAAGTTGAAGATGTGCTACACTTCGAGACCAGAGTTGGATGGAGAAGTGAATACGTTGGTGTGAAACGCATCTATCGTGATGGTGTTACTTTCTATTTTATTGATAACCAGAAATATTTCTTTAGAGGACATGTCTACGGAGATTTTGATGATGGGGAGCGCTTTGCCTACTTCCAATTGGCAACGCTGGAGATGATGGAACGAGTAGACTTTATTCCAAATATCATCCATGTTCATGATTATCATACTGCCATGATTCCTTTCCTTCTTAAGGAAAAATACCGTTGGATTCAAGCTTACAATGGTATTAAGTCTGTCTTGACCATCCATAATCTAGAGTTCCAAGGGTCAGTTTGACCCAGGGATGCTGTGGGATTTGTTTGGAGTTGGATTTGAGCGCTATGAAGATGGGCACTCTTCGGTGGAAAGGATTGCTTGAAACTGGATGAAGGCAGGGATCCTCTATGCTGATCGTGTGACGACTGTTTCACCAAGTTATAGTTATGAAATCAGGACAGCTGAATATGGTTGTGGCCTCGATCAAATCTTGCGCATGGAATCTGGTAAATTAACAGGGGATTGTGAATGGAATCGATACAGACCTCTACAATCCTGAAACAGACCCGCTCTTGACCTATCATTTCAATCAAGATGATTTATCAGGGAAAGCAGCAAGCAAAGCGAGCTCTTCAGGAACGTGTCGGACTTCCGGTTCGTGATGATGTTCCCTTGTTTGGAATCGTTTCTCGTTTGACCCGCCAAAAAGGCTTTGATGTGGTGGTTGAAGAACTCCACAATCTTCTACAAAAGGATATCCAAATCGTTCTTTTGGGAACAGGAGATCCTGGCTTTGAGCAAGCCTTTGCTTGGTTTGGTCAAGCTTATCCAGATAAACTCTCTGCTAACATTATGTTTGATGTCCAGTTGGCGCAAGAAATCTATGCCGCTTCGGATGTTTTCTTGATGCCCAAGTCGTTTTGAACCATGTGGACTATCTCAAATGATGGCTATGCGCTACGGTACCTTGCCATTGGTTCACGAGGTAGGGGGACTGCGTGATACAGTGCAAGCCTATAATGTCATCGATGGCAGTGGTACTGGATTTAGCTTTAACAACCTATCTGGTTATTGGTTAAACTGGGCTGTCGATCAAGCTTTGACAGTCTATACTCATGATAAGAATGCTTGGTACGGTCTTCAAAGAGAAGCCATGAGTCGTGATTTCTCTTGGGATACGGCCAGTCAACACTATGCGGATCTCTATCAGTCTTTGTAAGATAAATCTCTAAAAACGCCTATTTTGAACTGACCCCAAAAGTTAGACAGAAAAATCTGACTCTTGGGGCCGGTACATTTTAGGAGTTTTTTTGTTGCTAAGAAAGGAAAAGGAGCTACTTACATATAGGAAGCAAAAAGGGAAGAAATCTGAGTAAGATGAGTTGCTAAAAGATGCGAAAAAAGATAAGATAGATAAAGGTAAAAAATCACGGGAAGCGTTTTAGGGGAAGTGTCATTCCTCTCCAAACATAAATGTGACTTCCTATGATTTACAAATATTACTATGTAGGAAATTATAGGATGAAACAAAGAAGACAAGCTTTTGAAAAGATTACCAAGTATTCGATTCGGAAATTATCCGTCGGAGTAGGTCCGGTTGCTATTGGAGCCCTTATTTTTGCAGGGAGTGTATTAGGAGCACCTTCTGTACAAGCTGATCAATTCACGGCAGAAGCGACAGTTCATTTGGGGTATGTCACGGAAAATGAGTTGACTCCTGAGGAACAAGCTCAGGTGATTCGTGCAATTCCTGAAGAATATCAAAATGAAGATACCTTTTATCTGGTCTATAAGAAAAAAACACCTAGTCAAGGGCTACTACCTCAAACAGGGACGACCGAATTGGCGATTGCTGGCCTTAGTTTAGCGACTGCCTCTTTAGCAGTTCTTTTGCTGTCCAAAAAAACACCGAAAAAAAGTAATGGGACTCCTATTAATTGGTTCCATGGGGCAAAAGTCTGCTCTTATCTATTGATGCCGCAGACCTTGCAAAAATATTGAATTAGCAAGCTACAATCAAACTCTTTCAATTGCAAGCAGTAAAGAACTAGCCAATGGTGTCATTCCGATTGAAGGCTATGACTATGTTGGCTACCTTCGTTGTCCAGTTGATCCAAGAGCTACAGGGCCAAGAACCTCATGTAAGAGTGGAGGAGAAGCCAGTATCCCAACCTGCAACAGAAGGAAAGACTCTATCTCAGGTAACACCTGAAGAGGGTCCTGCATTCCCTATAGTGGACAAGCCAAACGTTGAAGTTTCAACAGAAATTATTCCGTTTGAAACGGTAGAACAAGCAGATCCTACTTTAGCAAAAGGTCAAACAGCAGTTTTAAGAGCTGGACAAAATGGTGAACAGACTGTTTTTACAGAAGTAAGTACGGTAAATGGTCAGGAAGTTCGCAAGGTAGTTGAAAGCAAGGTTACTAAAGAACCAGTTTCACAAATTCTTGCTGTCGGGACCAAGGAGGATGTTCAACCAAGTCCACAACCTGCCCCAATAGTCACAGCTAAGGGAACTCAGGAAGAAGGTCATGTGGGAGAAGCGCCTGTTCAGCCGGAAGCCCCAGCCTATACCGGTGTGGTTGAAGCTAAGGGAACGCAAGAAGAAGGTCATGTAGGAGAAGCGCCTGTTCAACCGGAGACTCCATCCTATACAGGTGTCGTTGAAGCTAAGGGAACTCAGGAAGAAGGCCATGTCGGCGAAGCTCCCGTTCAACCAGAGAATCCAGCCTATACCGGTGTTGTGGAAGCCAAGGGAACGCAAGAAGAAGGCCATGTCGGCGAAGCCCCAATTCAACCGGAGAACCCAGTTTACCAAGCGACCGAAGGGACAGTGACGGAGACAGAAACGGTAATCCTTCCATATGAAACAGAGTATGTAACGGATGCCAATCGTTACACAGATGAAGAAAGCCTTCTTCAGAAAGGCGAGGCTGGTAGCCAGGAAATTCGTCGTGTTTATAAAACAGTCAATGGCGAGAAGATTGGAGAGCCCCTCAGTACGACAACTGAAACGGTAAAAGCTCCTGTGACAGAAAAAATTAGTCGTGGAAGTAAGGCGATTGAAGGCCAAACAGAGGATGTTTCGTTTGAGGATATTCCATTTAAGACGGTAACCGAACAAGATGGCACCCTGCTAAAAGGAACCGAAAGGGTTTCTCAAGCTGGTAAGAATGGGAAGAAGAAAATCACCAAGGTCTACAAGACCATCAAGGGGGTAAAAACGGCAGATGCTCCAACGGTTTCGGAAGAAGTAGTTGAACAGGCCCAAGATCGGATCATTCAAAAAGGGACCAAAGAACTTGAAAAGCCAACCTTAACCTTGACCAATCTTGATCAGGAAGTGTTGAAGCGCAGTGCTAAAGCTACCTATCGTTTGGACAAACCAGACGGTGTGACCATCAAGTCCATCCAGGCTGTATTGAAGAAGGGTGATCAAGTGGTTAAAACGTTTGCCCTTTCAGAGACGGACTTAGCAGCTGCCTTAGCGGACTTGGACTACTACAAGGATTATACAATCACAACGACCATGGTCTATGACCGTGGAAACGGAGACGAAGAAGAAGTTCTTAAGGAAGAACCGCTAAGACTTGACCTTAAAAAAGTTGAAGTCAAAAACATCAAGGAAACCAGTCTGATTAGCGTGGATGACCAAGGCCTTGAGACTGATCGTAGCCTCTTGTCGGAGACACCATCAGATGTGAAGCCTTACTACTTAAAGGTCACCACCCATGAAAATAAGGTTACGAAACTAGCTGTTGATAAAATTGAAGAAGTTACTGTAGATGGAAATAAACTATACAAAGTAACTGGTAAAGCACCAGATTTGATTCAACGTACTGCAGAGAATCGTTTCACTGAAGAGTATGTACACTATTTACCTAAGCCAAAAGCTCACGAAGGTGATGTTTACTACGACTTTAATGAACTTGTAAAAGCTATGCAAGCCAATCCGACTGGTACATTTAAACTTGGTAGCAATATGAATGCTAATAATGTACCAGCTGCTGGCAAATCTTATGTAACCAATTCCTTTAAAGGTTCATTGGGAAGTACTGATGGCAATAAATTTGCCATTCATAATATCACTAGACCATTATTTGGAAACATTGAAGGTGGATCTGTCAAGGATCTCTTATTAGAAAATGTAAATATTGATATGCCTGGAGTTGATCGAGTAGCTCCAATTGCCAAATGTCATCAAAAAAACAATGCAACTATCGAGAAATGTCAAAGTAACAGGAAAGTGTTGTTGGTAATAATGATGTAGCTGGTATTATCAATAAAAATTGATGGTAGTGGGAAAAGGTAAGTAATGTTGCCTTTATCGGTAAAACTTCACGCTGCAGGCAATAGAGGAGGCTATTTAGCTGGTGTTCTTGGTGAAAAACTGGAAGGGTGTCGTTGAGAAAAGCCTACGTTGATGCTGAAATTACTGGTAACAAAGCAAAAAGCGCAGGTCTAGTCTATTCGTCTCAAAAATGGTGCTAATAACTACACGGTAGGTAAAGAAGGGGTCCTCAGAAACTCCGTTGCTAAAGGATCAATTGAACTGAAAGAAGCTGTTCAATCTGGTGGATTGCTGGGTACCAACTGGGCCTTGGGTACTATTGAAGACAACATCACTATGATGAAAGTCAAAACAGGTGAGATGGTATTTGGTCACTCAGATATTGATGCTGACGATTACTTCACCTATTCAAGAACCAAACGTAATTATAGTGTTGATGGCGTGAGTGAAGGTAAGAAATCCTTTAACAATTCACGTAAAATTCCAAGTATCTCACTAGCAGAAGCTGAGCAGAAAATTGAAGCAATGGGAATCACTGCTGATAAATTTACTAGCAGCAAACCAATTGAAGACAAGCTTAATAACAGTCTAAACAAAGACGATCAGTACAAAGCAATTGATAGTTATGATGCAACTCGTGAGCTAGCTTACCGTAATATTGCAAAACTTCAACCTTTCTATAATAAAGAGTGGATTGTAGACCAAGGTAATAAATTAGCTGCAGGCAGTCCTCTCTTGACTAAAGAAGTATTGTCTGTAACTGCTATGAAAGGCAATACCTTTGTGACGGAATTAGCTGATGCTGATCATATTATGATCCACTATGCAGATAAGACCAAAGATGTCTTCAGCATTTCACCGAAAGAGTCCAAGGTCAAACAAGTCAAAGAGTATAGTGTAGCGGAGCTCGGTGAAGTAGTCTACACGCCGAATATGGTGGACAAAGACCGTAGTGATCTCATTGGTGCCATCGTAGGGAAATTAAGTCCTGTAGAATTACAATCAGATCCTATCTACACACATCTTGGTCGAACTGGTCCAAACAAGGTCAATGCTATTAAGAACCTTTATCTTGAAGAAACCTTCAAAGAAGTCAAGGATAATCTTACTAAATTTGTCAAGCAGTTGGTTGAAAATGAAGATCATCAATTAAACACAGATGAGGCTGCTAAGCGTGCTTTGATTAAGAAAATTGATGATAACAAGGCAGCGGTTCTTCTTGGTCTATCTTACCTCAACCGCTATTATGGAGTGAAGTTTGATGATGTCAATCTTAAGCAACTCATGTTGTTCAAACCAGACTTCTATGGGAAGAATGTCGATGTTTTAGACCGTTTGATTGAAATTGGTTCAAAAGAAGACTACATCAAAGGGACTCGTACCCATGATGCTTTCCGAGAAGTAGTTGCTAAGCATACTCTCTCTGGCAACCTAAATGACTTCCTCAAATATAACATGGAACTCTTCACAAAAGAGACAGACTTGAACGATTGGTTCATCAAAGCAACCAAAGACAATGTCTATATTGTCGAGCCTGAGACAACCAATCCAGCATTCGCATCTGCTAAGCATAGAGCCTATGAGGGCTTAAACAACGATGTGCATGGTAAAATGATCTTGCCACTCTTGAACTTAAAAGATGCCCATATGTTCTTGATTTCAACCTACAATACCATGGCCTATAGTTCATTTGAAAAATATGGTAAGAACACGGAAGCAGAACGGAATGCCTTCAAAGCTGAAATTGATAAGGTTGCGAAAGGGCAACAGAATTACCTAGATTTCTGGTCACGTCTATCTTTAGATAAAGTCCGTAATCAACTCTTGAAGAGTAATAACATGGTTCCAACACCTGTACTTGATAACCAAAACTATAAAGGTATCAGTACCGACCGTTATGGTCATACAAATGGTGGTAAAGATGTGGCACCTATCCGTGAATTGTATGGACCTACCGACCGTTACCATGCGACTGATTGGCGTATGGGAGCTGTAGCTCGCGTTTATGCCAATCCATATAAAGATGACTCTGTCTTCTTTATGGTGACGGATATGGTTAGTGATTTTGGGGTTTCTGCCTTTACCCACGAAACAACGCACGTTAATGACCGCATGGTTTACCTAGGTGGCTCAAGACACCGTGAAGGAACAGATCTTGAAGCATTTGCTCAAGGAATGTTACAAACTCCATCCGTATCAAATCCAAATGGTGAATACAAAGCCCTTGGTCTCAACATGGCTTATGAACGTCCAAACGATGGAAATCAATGGTATAACACTAATCCAAATGATCTGACTTCACGCGAGGAGATTGATCGCTACATGAAGGGTTATAATGATACCCTCATGCTTCTGGATTACCTAGAAGGAGAGGCTGTCCTCAACAAAGGCAGTCAAGACTTAAACAATGCTTGGTTCAAGAAGGTTGATAAACAGTATCGAGGAGCTAACACTAAGAATCAATTCGACAAGGTTCGACCTTTAAGTGATGAAGAAAAAGATATTCCTTTGCATTCAGTTGATGACCTAGTAACCAATAACTTCATGACCAACCGTGGTCCAGGAAATGGAGTTTATAATCCATCTGACTTTGGTTCAGCTTATGTGACCGTACCGATGATGACAGGGATCTATGGTGGGAACACTAGTGAAGGGGCTCCTGGAGCCATGTCCTTCAAACACAACACTTTCAGAATTTGGGGTTACTATGGCTATGAAAAAGGCTTCCTAAACTATGCTTCTAACATGCTAAAAGCTGAATCTAAAAAAGCTGGTAAAGATACTCTAGGTGATGATTTCATCATTAACAAGATTTCTGATGGTACATTCAGTACCCTTGAAGATTGGAAGAAAGCTTACTTCAAAGAAGTTGTGACCAGTGCTAAAAATGGAATGCAGGCTATTGACATCGATGGGAAGACGTACAGTAGCTATGAAGACTTGAAACGTGCATTTGCTGAAGCAGTTGATAAAGATAAGGCTACCCTAAGTAACGGCTCTGTCAAGTTTGACAATACGGTTTCACTGAAAGAAAAAGTCTTTAAGAAATTGCTGCAACAAACAGACAGTTTCAAAAACCTCTATTTTTAAATAGGAAGAAAATGCTCATCTGCTCGTCAGGTGAGTTTTTTCTATCCTTGGTAATAATGCCTCCTCTTCTGATAAAAATAATATAAATTTGTGTGAAATACAAAAATAGACAAAGTGTCTAAAAATGATTAGAATCTTTTTGAAACACTAGTGGCAAGAGGAATTTTAAAAGTAGTGACAGAATTGCCGTAAAACGTTTTCTTTCTAAGCAAACATTTGACTATTATATCTTTTAGGAGTAAACTAAGGGAGTAAAATTTATTTAAGGAGAATTCATCATGAATTTAACATTTTTAGGTCTTTGTTTTGCCTGCTTCGGCGTGTCCATTGCTGAAGGATTGATTATGAGTAATCTTTTTAAAGCTGCTTCTCGTCAACCAGAGATTATCGGTCAATTACGTAGCCTTTTGATCCTTGGGATTGCCTTTGTAGAAGGTACCTTCTTCGTAACCTTGGCCATGGCCTTCGTTATTAAATAGACTTCTCTATTTAGGAAAGGAGGTGTCAAACCTTGGAAGAAAGTGTGAATCCAACCCTAAATATTGGACCAGTATCCTTTGATTTGACCCTACTTGCCATGTCTCTTGTAACTGTTTTGATGGTCTTTGCCTTTGTCTATTGGGCAAGTCGCAAAATGACCCTCCGTCCTAAGGGCAAACAAAATGCTCTTGAGATGATTTACGACTTTGTCATTAGTTTTACCAAGGGGAACATTGGAGAGCATTATATGAAGGATTATTCTTTGTTCTTGTTTTCTCTCTTTCTCTTTATCTTGGTGGCCAATAATATTGGCTTAATGGCAAAAATCCAAACAACAAACGGTTATAACTTGTGGACTTCCCCAACGGCTAACCTCGGCTATGACTTATCTCTCTCCTTTATGATCACCTTGATCGCTCATGTGGAAGGAGTGCGTCGTCGAGGCTTTAAGGAATACTTGAAGGCCTTTGCAACTCCTGGTTTTATGACCCCGATGAACCTCCTAGAAGAGGTGACCAATTTTGCTTCCTTAGCAATTCGGATCTACGGGAATATTTTTGCCGGTGAAGTATTGGCAGGCTTGCTCTTAGCCTTGTCTCAACAAGCCTTTTATTGGTATCCAGCAGCCTTTATCGGAAGCATGTTATGGACAGCCTTTTCGATTTTCATTTCATGTATCCAAGCCTATGTATTTACCATGTTGTCATCCATGTACATAGGTAAAAAAATAAACGGTGAGGAAGAGTAAGTAGAGGAGTAGAAGATGGATTTAACAATTGGTACCATTATTGGTGACTTTATACTGATCGCTGGTTCCTTCCTCTTATTAATCTTTTTAGTAAAGAAATTTGCTTGGGGCAATATTACAAGTATTTTGGATGCGCGTGCTGAAAAAATTACCAACGATATTGACGAAGCAGAGGCAGCCCGTAAAAAGGCTGAGGAACTAGCTGCAAAACGCGAAGCGGAGTTGGCAGGTAGTCGTCAAGAAGCAACGACAATTCTTGAAACGGCTAAGGAAACAGCCGAAAAAAATAAGGCTCATATTCTCAGTGAAGCTAACCAAGAAGCCCTTCGCTTGAAAGAAAAAGCGCAATTAGAAATTTCGCAAAATAAAGAAGAAGCGATGAACAGTATCAAGGGAGATGTCGCAGACCTAACCGTCAACTTGGCAGGTAAATTGCTAAGCCAACAGTTGGATTCTGAAGGCCATCGCCAACTGATCGATCGCTACCTAAATGAATTAGGAGATGCCTAATGGACAAAAAGCAATTAATGGTAATTGAGAAATATTCCCAGCCTTTTGTTCAATTGGTATTTGAAAAGAATCAGCAAGATGACGTTTATGAAAAATTAAGTCAAATTAAGGCTGTTTTTGAAGAAACAGGCCTTGCTGCATTTTTAGCTCATATCGGTGTAGAGGATGAAGAGAAAGCGAAGAGTCTTCGACTCTTTCAAAACTCGGATTCAGCATTACTAGACCATTTGATTGAAGTGGTTATTCTCAATCATCGTGAAGCCTTATTTTATGACATTGTCAGAGTTAGTATGGATCAAATTCAACAGCTGAGCAACTGTTTCGAAGTAACCGTTTCTTCGGTTGCCGGACTGGATCAGGCTCAAAAAGAAAAGTTGATCCCTATTATTGAAAGAAATTTGGTATCCAAGTTCGTTCTCTGAAAGAAGAACTGGATCCGGATTTGATTGGTGGTTTTGTGGTTTCAGCAAATCACAAGACGCTTGATACCAGTCTCAAACGTCAATTGCAAGTCATAAAAGCAAATTTGAAATAGAAAGTGGTGTGAATTTTGGCGATTAACGCACAAGAAATCAGCGCTTTAATTAAGCAACAAATTGAAAATTTCCAGCCAAATTTTGACGTCACAGAGACCGGAGTCGTTACCTATATTGGTGACGGGATTGCGCGTGCTCATGGCCTTGAAAATGCAATGAGTGGGGAGTTGTTGATCTTTGAAAACGGCTCATACGGAATGGCGCAAAACTTGGAAACGACAGATGTCGGGATTATCATCCTTTGGAGACTTCACAGACATTCGTGAAGGAGACTCGATTCGTCGGACTGGTAAAATCATGGAAGTCCCTGCTGGGGACGCCTTGATTGGTCGGGTTGTCAATCCTCTTGGTCAGCCAGTGGATGGCTTGGGAGAAATCGTAACAGATACCTTCCGTCCAGTTGAAACACCAGCTCCTGGTGTTATGCAACGGAAATCTGTATCAGAGCCTCTTCAAACGGGCTTGAAAGCCATTGATGCCCTCGTTCCGATTGGACGAGGCCAACGGGAATTGATCATCGGAGACCGTCAAACAGGGAAAACATCGATTGCCATCGATACTATCTTGAACCAAAAGGATCAAGATATGATCTGTATCTATGTAGCAATTGGACAAAAAGAATCAACGGTTCGGACACAAGTAGAAACACTTCGTAAGTATGGAGCCATGGATTACACCATTGTGGTGACGGCATCAGCCTCACAACCATCTCCACTCTTGTTCCTTGCACCTTATGCAGGGGTTGCTATGGCCGAAGAGTTCATGTACAATGGCAAACACGTTTTAATCGTCTATGATGATTTGTCTAAACAAGCCGTTGCTTACCGTGAATTGTCCCTTCTTCTTCGTCGTCCGCCAGGACGGGAAGCCTTCCCAGGGGGATGTTTTCTACCTTCACAGCCGTTTATTGGAACGTTCTGCGAAAGTATCGGATGAATTGGGTGGTGGTTCCATTACTGCGCTTCCAATCATTGAGACACAAGCAGGGGATATTTCTGCTTATATCGCGACTAACGTAATTTCGATCACAGATGGCCAAATCTTCTTGCAAGATAGCCTCTTTAACTCAGGAATTCGTCCAGCCATTGACGCAGGATCATCTGTGTCACGGGTTGGTGGATCAGCCCAAATCAAGGCTATGAAGAAGGTTGCGGGGACTCTCCGTATTGACCTAGCTTCTTACCGTGAGTTGGAAGCCTTCACCAAGTTTGGTAGTGACTTGGATGCCGCTACTCAAGCTAAGTTGAACCGTGGTCGCCGGACAGTAGAAGTCTTGAAGCAACCAGTCCATGAACCATTAACTGTCGAAAAACAGGTAGTCATCTTGTATGCTTTGACACATGGATTCTTGGATAGTGTACCTGTTGATGATATCCTTCGCTTTGAAGAGGAATTGTTTGCCTTTGTAGAAGTGCATCATCCAGAAATCTTTGAAACCATTCGGACGACCAAAGATCTTCCAAGTGAAGAAACAATGGATGCAGTGATTACTGACTTTGTCAACCAATCAAGTTTCAAATAGAAATAGGAGTGGCAGATGGCAGTTTCTTTAAATGATATCAAAAATAAAATTGCATCGACAAAGAATACCAGTCAAATTACAAATGCTATGCAGATGGTATCTGCTGCCAAACTTGGGAAGTCTGAGCAAGCTGCTAGGGACTTCCAAATTTACGCATCTAAGGTTCGTAGCTATTGACCGACCTCTTACATGGACATGAGGCTGAGAATGCTAAGTACCATCCATTTTTAAAGAGTCGGCCTGTCAAAAAGTCTGCTTATATTGTCATCACTTCTGACCGTGGACTAGTGGGAGGCTACAACGCCTCTATTCTCAAGTCTGTCATGGAATTGAAGGAAGAATACCATCCAACGGGTGAGGATTTCGAAGTCATCTGTATTGGAAGTATTGGGGCAGACTTCTTTAGAGCAAGAGGCATCCAGCCGGTTTATGAACTACGTGGCCTAGCTGATCAACCAAGCTTTGATGAAGTGCGGAAGATCATTAACAAGACAGTCCAAATGTATCAAAATGAATTGTTTGATGAATTGTATGTCTGTTATAACCACCACGTCAATAGTTTGACCAGTCAATTGCGGGTTGAGCAAATGCTTCCGATCATTGACTTGGACCCCAACGAAGCAGATGAAGATTATATCTTGAATCTGGAGTTGGAATCAGACCGTGATGCGATTTTGGATCAATTGCTTCCACAGTTTGCGGAAAGTATGATTTATGGAGCCATCATTGATGCTAAAACAGCTGAAAATGCTGCCGGTATGATGGCCATGCAAACCGCAACAGACAATGCCAAGAAGGTAATTGATGAATTGACCATTCAATACAACCGAGCTCGTCAGGCAACCATTACGCAAGAAATTACGGAAATTGTTGCAGGAGCGAGTGCGCTTGAGTAGTTGATTCGATGCACATTTTAACAATACAAACATAAGCTTGATGGTGTGTATTCACAAGCTTAGAAACTTAATAGAATAGGAGAATGACATGAGTTTAGGCAAAATTTCTCAGGTTGTAGGTCCTGTCGTTGACGTAGCTTTTGCTGCGGGCGATAAACTCCCTGAGATTAATAATGCGCTTGTAGTCTATAAAAATGACCAACAAAAATCAAAAGTCGTTCTTGAAGTAGCTCTTGAACTTGGGGATGGTGTCGTTCGCACCATTGCCATGGAATCAACAGATGGCTTGACTCGTGGGATGGAAGTATTGGACACTGGTCGTCCAATCTCTGTGCCTGTCGGAAAAGAAACTCTTGGACGTGTTTTCAACGTTTTGGGAGATACCATTGACTTGGAAGAAGCATTTCCAGAAGATGCTCCTCGTGAATCCATTCATAAAAAAGCTCCATCCTTTGATGAGCTTTCTACTTCAGAAGAAATTCTTGAAACAGGGATCAAGGTCATTGACCTCTTGGCCCCTTACCTGAAAGGTGGGAAGGTCGGCCTCTTCGGTGGTGCCGGAGTTGGGAAGACCGTCTTAATTCAAGAATTGATCCACAACATTGCCCAAGAGCACGGTGGGATCTCCGTCTTTACCGGGGTTGGTGAACGGACCCGTGAGGGGAATGACTTGTACTGGGAAATGAAGGAATCTGGCGTTATCGAAAAAACAGCCATGGTCTTTGGACAAATGAACGAACCACCAGGAGCACGGATGCGTGTAGCCTGACTGGTTTGACCATTGCGGAATACTTCCGTGATGTGGAAGGTCAAGACGTTCTCTTGTTTATCGATAATATCTTCCGTTTCACCCAAGCCGGATCAGAAGTATCAGCCCTTTTGGGACGGATGCCTTCTGCCGTTGGTTACCAACCGACCTTGGCAACTGAAATGGGTCAATTGCAAGAACGGATTACCTCAACCAAGAAAGGTTCTGTTACATCAATCCAGGCCATCTACGTGCCAGCCGATGACTATACAGACCCTGCTCCAGCAACAGCTTTCGCCCATTTGGACTCTACGACCAACTTGGAGCGTAAATTGGTTCAATTAGGGATTTACCCTGCCGTGGACCCATTGGCATCAAGCTCGCGTGCCCTTTCCCCAGATATCGTTGGAGAAGAGCACTATGCAGTGGCTTCTGAGGTCAAACGCGTCCTTCAACGTTACCACGAATTGCAAGATATCATTGCTATCTTGGGGATGGATGAATTGTCTGATGATGAAAAGACCTTGGTGGCTCGTGCCCGTCGTGTCCAATTCTTCTTGTCTCAAAACTTTAACGTGGCGGAACAATTTACTGGTCAACCAGGTTCTTATGTACCGGTTGCAGAAACTGTTCGTGGCTTTAAGGAAATTTTGGATGGGAAGCATGACCACTTGCCAGAGGATGCTTTCCGTGGTGTCGGTTCGATCGAAGATGTGATCGCCAAAGCTGAAAAAATGGGATTCTAAGAAGAGGTGAAAGATGAGTCAAATGAACGTCCAAATCGTTACACCGGATGGACTGGTTTATGATCATCATGCCGCATTTGTATCTGTCAAGACAATTGATGGTGAATTAGGGATTTTACCTCGTCATATCAATACCATTGCGGTTTTGGCTGTAGACCAAGTGAAGGTCCGTCGGGTCGATGACGAAAAACACATTGATTGGATCGCCGTGAATGGTGGGATTATCGAAGTAGTAGATAATGTCATTACCATCGTAGCGGATTCGGCGGAACGCGCTCGAGACATTGATATTAGCCGGGCTGAGCGTGCAAAAATGCGTGCTGAAAAAGCCCTTGAAGAAGCCAAGGACCAACATTCTGTTGATATGGAACGTCGTGCCAAGATTGCCCTTCAACGCGCTATTAACCGGATTAATGTCGGAAATCGATTATAAATATAAAAAGAAGTTGATTGGATCGACTTCTTTTTTTCGCATCTTAAGAATATGAAAGGAAACTTTGTCTTATGGTATAATAGAGGTATGATTCAAATGATTTTTACTTTTTGCAGTCACTTATTGTTTATTTCCTTTGCCTACCACCTTCTTTCAACGGTGGTTCAGTGGGAGCGTTTTTTAAAGGTAACTGCCGAAACAGCTGTGAAATTCGGCTGCTTATTTTATTGATCAGCATTAGTTTAGGCTATTTAACTAGTAGCTTCTTTATCAGTATTTACGAATTCAGTCGGCAACTGTTTAACGGGAACTTTTAGCTTCTTTTTTGATGAATTTATGGTATGATAGTAGTCGTGACTGAATGAAATGGAGTAATAACGAGTATGGATAAAATTATTGTAAATGGTGGTCAAAATCGCCTAGTTGGAACTGTGAAGATCGAAGGAGCAAAGAATGCAGTCCTTCCTCTTTTAGCAGCAACTGTTTTGGCCAGTGAAGGAACAACAACTTTGACCAATGTTCCTGTTTTATCTGATGTCTTTACAATGAACAATGTCGTTCGTGGCTTGAACACACAAGTTACGTTTGATGAAGAAACCAATACAGTAGTCGTTGATGCGACGCAACCATTAACAGAAGAAGCACCTTACAAATATGTCAGCAAGATGCGAGCTTCGATCGTCGTTTTAGGTCCTGTCTTGGCTCGGAATGGTCATGCCAAAGTTTCCATGCCAGGTGGCTGTACCATTGGTAGTCGTCCAATCGATTTGCACTTGAAGGGCTTGGAAGCCATGGGAGCGAAGATTACTCAAACGGCTGGGTTACATTGAAGCAAAAGCAGATCGTCTTCAAGGAGCTCATATCTACATGGATTTCCCATCCGTAGGTGCCACCCAAAATATCATGATGGCAGCAACCTTAGCAGATGGAACAACGGTTATTGAGAACGCGGCCCGCGAACCTGAAATCGTGGACTTGGCCTCTCTTTTGAATAAGATGGGTGCTAAGGTACGTGGAGCAGGTACAGAAACCTTGACAATTGTTGGGGTGGATCGTTTGCATGGAGCGGTTCACAATGTCGTTCAAGACCGCATTGAGGCAGGAACCTTCATGGTTGGTGCAGCCATGACAGGTGGAGACGTTTTAATCGAGGATGCGATTTGGGAACACAACCGTCCTCTTCTTTCTAAGATGCAAGAAATGGGCGTTGAGGTAACGGAAGAAGAGAATGGTATTCGCATTCGCTCAGATGTTTCTAAACTGAAACCAGTGACGGTGAAAACTTTACCTTATCCGGGCTTCCCTACAGATATGCAGGCTCAATTTACTGCTTTGATGGCCATGGCTTCTGGTGAATCGACTATGATTGAAACAGTATTTGAAAATCGTTTCCAACATTTGGAAGAGATGCGTCGGATGGGCTTACACTCAGATATTATGAGAGATACGGCCCGCATCCAAGGTGGAGCTAGCTTACAAGGGGCTGAAGTAATGTCGACAGACTTGCGTGCTAGTGCAACCTTGATTTTAATGGGGCTTGTGGCTGAGGGAGAAACCAAAGTGAGCAAGTTAACCCACCTCGACCGTGGATATTTTAAATTCCATGAGAAATTGGTGGCTCTTGGAGCAGATGTACGTCGTGTGAAGGAAGATGATGATGAAAACTAAATTAAAAGCAATCGGAAAACAATTGGGAATCGTCCTATTAGTTCTTACGATCTTAGTGATTGTTTTCGCTCTTGGCTTGGTCATTGGATATGGTGTCATTGGCAATGGAAAGGATCCTTGGTCCATTCTCTCTCCAGATACATGGAAGGAAATACTTCAGAAATTTACAGGTAAGTAACTATTTATCAAGAAGAGGAGCTTGAGATCGTGATCCCAGGCTCTTTCCCATTCAGTAGAAACAGAGGAAACCAGTGTGGCAAACAAGCAACAAAAAGCACTTAAAATGAAAAAATCGGGACAAACCTTGCTAGGTTTGGTGGTAGCTGCAGCTCTCTCGATCGGCGGGTATTATTTTAGTCAACCCCAGCCAGTCGCTAGTCACTCTCAGGTTCAAACGGTTGTCACTTCAAGTCAAGAAGCAACACCGAGTAAGGAACTAGCGGAAAGTGTTCTGACAGATAGTGTTCGAGCTAAACTAGGAAAGAACATTCAATGGAATGAAGCAGGCGCTTTCATCATTAACCAGAATAAAACCAATCTGGATGCGGATGTTACTAGTCTCCCTTATGCAGATACCAAGACAAGACTGTAAAAGGACGAGAGATCCCAACAGTTGCCAACGCTTTGATGACCAAGGCGACTCGTCAATACCAAAAGAGAGAACAGACGGACATAGATTGGGCTCCCGCTGGCTGGCACCAAGTAACCAATTTAGCTGGGGAATATGACCATGCGGTTGATAGGGGACATCTTCTCGGCTATGCCTTGATTGGCAACTTAGATGGGTTTGATGCCTCGATGACGAATCCTAAAAATATTGCGGTTCAAACAGCTTGGGCCAATCAAGCGCGTGATAGTTTTTCAACGGGACAAAATTACTATGAAACCCTTGTTCGCAAGGCCTTAGATAAAAATAAGCGGGTCCGTTATCGGGTGACACTCTACTATGCATCGGATGAAGATTTAGTACCAGTTGGTAGTCAGATTGAAGCGAAATCCAGCGATGGTAGTCTAGAGTTTAACGTTTTTGTTCCAAATGTCCAGAGTGGGATTAGTTTGGATTATCGTACTGGAAAAGTAACAGTGCATCGCTAAGCTGCGTATAAAAGAAGAAGAAGGATGGAAAAGATTCAGTTGGCTTTGCTGTCAACTGGATCTTTTTTTCATGACTTCAATCTTTAGTTTATTTTAAGGAAATGAAGCTATACTATTGTCTTCTAGACCTAAACAGAGGTCTTCCCAAGGAAAGGAGGAGCTTGTGAGAACCATTATAGGCATGATTCGTTTTCTAATACGGGCCATTTGGAGCCTTGTTTGGGGCTTGTTTTGGACCCTAACCCTCAGTTTTGCTCTACTGGTTGGTGTTCTTTTCTTTAGTGGCAAAACCGGTAGCGGGATTGATGGGGTTAGTCGCGCAGCCCAAACGGTTGTCACGCAGGTAGATGCTTACTTTCATCGAACTGGTCCTTTGCTAGGTCCGGGAAGTCCATCTGCTCAAGAAGGTCTTGCAACAGATGGCCATACCTCTACAGGAGCAAGGTGGGATCAGGCAACTGCAAAAGTTTATCTAGATCCTGCAATGGATGAGACCTTTACCCTTGCTTATAAGGAAGCTCTTAAGTCTTGGAATCAGACAGGGGCCTTCACTTTCCAACTTGTCACCAGTGAAGAAGAGGCAGATATCCTCTTGACAGAGATGGATGATAGCACGGTTTCTGCAGCAGGTGAAGCAGAAACCCAGACTAATGTTTTAACCAATCGTTTCAAACGGGTGATTGTTCGTTTGAATCGCTATTACCTATTAAACAAGCAGTACAACTATTCCCATCAGCGGATTGTAAACACAGCTGAGCATGAACTAGGCCATGCCATTGGTTTGGACCATAATGAGGAAGAGTCTGTCATGCAGGCAGCTGGTTCCTTTTATAGCATTCAAGCGAGGGATATTGAGGCTGTTCGTCAACTATACAAGGAGTAAGGATGATCAAACGCATACTGTATCTTATTCGAACCTTTCCAGAACAAGTGGCACTATTCGTGTTTAACTCTGGAATCTTTCTTTGGATATCTCAAAAAGGTCAAGCAATTTCCCATGAATTAGGCATTCAACAGGCTTGGGAAAACTATGCTCCTGAGGGAGTCCGTCCATTTTTCGGGGACAATAAGGAAGCTGTCCAAGCTTTCTTCTCCCATTCGGCCATTACTTGGCTGATTGGCTCTATGATAATCCTGCTTGTGATTCGCTTTGTGAAGGGAGTCATCAAATGGAGCTTGTTTTTGCTGGTGATTGGCATCGGACTTTTCCTAGCCTATCAATACAGTCAAATGGCTTCCAATGTCTCAGCGATTTGAAAAGTAAGGAAAGGTCAAGCGCGTCTAGCGTTTGGCCTTTTCTTCAATTGTCAATTTGTCAAAAGTAAGGTACAATGAAACTATGATTATTTTACAAGCAAACAAAATTGAACGCTCTTTTGCAGGGGAGGTTCTTTTTGATAACATTAGCCTGCAAGTGGATGAACGGGACCGGATTGCCCTGGTCGGAAAGAACGGAGCCGGTAAGTCCACGCTCTTGAAAATCTTGGTCGGAGAAGAAGAGCCGACTTCTGGGGAAATCAATAAAAAACGAGACCTTTCCCTCTCTTATCTGGCTCAAGATAGTCGCTTTGAGTCATCCAATACCATTTACGAAGAGATGCTCCATGTCTTTGACGATCTTAGAAAGACCGAGACAGCCTTACGGCAGATGGAGCTTGAGATGGGGGAAAAAACTGGAGCTGACTTAGAAAAGCTCATGCAGGATTATGACCGTCTATCGGAAGAATTCCGTCAGGCTGGTGGCTTCACCTATGAGGCAGATATCCGAGCTATTCTAAACGGCTTCAAGTTCGATGAGTCCATGTGGCAGATGAAGATTGAAGAGCTGTCTGGAGGGCAAAATACCCGTCTGGCTCTGGCCAAGATGCTCTTGGAGAAGCCAAATCTCTTGGTACTGGACGAGCCGACCAACCACTTGGATATTGAGACCATTGCCTGGTTGGAAAATTACTTGGTCAATTATAGCGGGGCCCTTCTCATTGTCAGCCACGATCGGTATTTCTTAGACAAGGTCGCAACCATTACTTTGGACTTGACCAAGCATTCTTTAGATCGCTATGTCGGTAATTACTCCAGTTTTGTGGAGCAAAAAGAACAAAAATTGCTGACCGAAGCCAAGAACTACGAGAAGCAACAAAAAGAAATTGCAGCGCTCGAAGACTTTGTTAATCGCAATTTGGTGCGAGCGTCGACCACCAAGCGGGCCCAGTCTCGTCGCAAGCAGTTGGAAAAAATGGAGCGCCTAGACAAGCCCGAAGCTGGGACCAAGTCTGCCCATATGACCTTCTATTCTGATAAGGTCTCTGGCAATGTCGTTTTGACAGTAGAAGAGGCAGCTGTCGGCTATGACGATCAAATCCTGTCCGAGCCGATCAATCTGGATATCCGCAAGATGAATGCGGTCGCTATTGTGGGACCAAATGGGATCGGGAAATCTACTCTTATCAAGTCTATTGTCGGGCAGATTCCTTTTATCAAGGGGGAAGCTCGTTTTGGGGCCAATGTCGAGGTGGGCTACTATGATCAGACCCAAAGTAAGTTAACCCCTCACAATAGTGTCTTGGATGAGCTCTGGAATGACTTTAAACTGACACCAGAAGTAGAAATTCGCAATCGACTAGGAGCCTTCCTTTTCTCAGGGGACGATGTCAAGAAAACCGTCGGCATGCTGTCAGGTGGAGAGCGGGCGCGTCTATTCTTGGCCAAGCTGTCCATGGAAAACAACAATTTCTTGATTCTCGATGAGCCGACCAACCACTTGGACATCGATAGCAAGGAAGTACTGGAAAATGCCTTGATTGATTTTGATGGGACCCTGCTCTTTGTCAGCCACGACCGCTACTTTATCAATCGGGTGGCTACACAGGTCTTGGAACTCTCAGAAGAGGGCTCGACCCTTTACCTAGGAGACTATGACTATTATCTGGAGAAGAAAGCAGAGTTAGAGGCCCTTGCTGCAGCGCAAGCAGAAACTGTGCCTGTTTCTTCGACCGAAGAAGTCACCAGCAATGACTATCACTTGCAAAAGCAAAACCAAAAGGAACTCCGCAAAATTACCCGCCGCATTGAGCAATTGGAAGCAGAGATGGAAGAGCTTGATCAAAAAATCCAAGCCATCACCGAAACCATGCATAGCACCAACGATGCAACTGACTTGGTTCAACTGCAAAGTGACCTGGACCAACTGACTGTCCAGCAGGAAGCTATCATGGAAGAGTGGGCAGAACTGTCAGAGCAGGTGGAATAGATGGAAGATTTAGGCAAAGTTTTTCGTGAATTTCGAATCAGTAAAAATTATTCATTGAAAGAAGCTGCAGGCCACCAATGAAACCGGCGAGCTCTTGGAGAGCCAGTAGCAATTGGACCAGCTGACCGCCATCCAAGAAGAAGCCATGCTAGATTGGGAAGAACTAGCACAGTAAGTATAGTTTTCTAATTTGTATAAGGAGAACATTATGGCGATTGAAAATGATTGGTTTATGAAGCAGGTTAAAGGTGTAGCCGACATGATTGGTACAACATTGCGCCTACAGATTCAGAATTTAGATTTGGGGCAGTATGAGGATGAGGAAGGAAGACTCATCAACGGGGCTCACTATCTTCAGCAAGTTTTAGAAGAGCAACGCTTTGCAGAGGCCATTTCTTTTGTTGAAGAGCAGATGAAACGCCTACCTCTTCATCAGTATGATCTATTGGTTGATTGGCTGATTTCTTACTTAAGACAATTAGATGTTTCCGTTAAAGAAGTTAACGGATTCTATGAAGGATACTTGCAAGAGTTAGAAAGGTACTTAAAGGAATTTAAGTGGTAATCAAATGGAAGATCTAGGCAAAATTTTTCGTGAATTTCGAATTAGTAAAAATTATTCATTGAAAGAAGCTGCAGGAGAAGCCTGCTCGACCTCTCAGTTATCCCGCTTCGAATTGGGCGAGTCGGATCTTGCTACGTCTCGCTTCTTTGAGATATTAGACAATATCCATGTGACGATTGAGAATTTTATGGATAAGGCCAGAAATTTTCAACACCATGAGCATGTAGCTTTGATGGCTCAGATTATTCCGCTTTACTATTCAAATGATATCGCAGGTTTTCAAAAGCTTCAAAGAGAACAACTTGAAAGGCTAAAGGTTCGATCAATCCCCTCTATTTTGAGCTGAACTGGATCCTGCTACAAGGGCTGATTTGCCAGAGAGATGCCAGCTACACGATGAAGCAGCGTGATCTGGATAAGGTGGCGGATTATCTCTTTCAAACGGAAGAGTGGACCATGTACGAGTTGATCCTCTTTGGCAATCTCTACAGCTTTTATGAGGTGGACTATGTCACACGGCTTGGGAGAGAAGTGATGGAGCGTGAAGATTTCTACAAGGAAATTGGTCGCCATCGAAAACTAGTCTTGATTCTAGCTCTCAATTGCTACCAGCATTGTTTAGAACACCGTTCTTTTGAAAATGCCAGCTATTTTGAAGCCTATGTAGAAAAGATTATCGGGAAGAGCATCAAACTCTACGAACGCAATATCTTTCATTACCTTATGGGATTTGCTCTGTATCAGAAGGGCAGAAAAGAAGAAGGGCAGAAGCAAATGCAGGAATCCATGCATATTTTTGATGTGCTAGGACTGCCAGAGCAGGTAGCCTATTATCAAGAACACTTTGATAAATTTGTAAAAAATGAATGTTCCTAAATAGGAGAGATAAAGGAGATTTTATGAACCGACATGCGGTCCAATTAATTAGTCGTGGAGCTATTAACAAAATTGGAAATATGCTCTATGATTATGGGAATAGTGTCTGGCTGGCCTCGATGGGGACTATAGGAAAGACGGTATTAGGGATCTATCAAATTTCTGAGTTAGTGACAGGGATCCTCGTGAATCCTTTTGGAGGGGTGATTTCAGACCGTTTTTCTCGTCGCAAGATTTTGATGACGACCGACTTGGTTTGTGGTCTCCTTTGTATGGCGATTTCTTTTATCAGAAATGATCGTTGGATGATTGCGGCCCTGATTTTTGCCAATATTATTCAGGCCATTGCCTTTGGTTTTTCTCGACCTGCCAATAAAGCTATTATCACAGAGGTTGTTGAGAAAGATGAGATTGTGACCTATAATGCTCACCTGGAGTTGGTCTTACAGGTTGTTAGTGTCAGTTCACCTGTTTTTTCTTTCCTAATTCTACAATTTGCCAGTCTTCATGCGACCCTCTTACTGGATGCGCTGACCTTTTTCATTGCCTTTGTTCTAGTGGCTTTCCTTCCGAAAGAAGAAGCTAAGGTTCAAGAGAGGAAACAGTTTACCGGGAAAGATATTTTTTCGGATATGAAAGATGGACTAAACTATATCTGGCATCAGAAAGACATTTTCTTTCTCTTATTGGTGGCTTCTAGCGTCAATTTCTTTTTTGCGGCTTTTTGAATTTTTACTTCCATTTTCCAATCGACTCTACGGGGGCAAGGGGGCTTATGCGACCATCTTAACATTGGGAGCTATTGGATCTATTCTAGGAGCACTTGTTGCCAATAAAATTACATCAAGTATGAAAATTCTCCTGTTTTTACTGATCATGGCAGGTGTAGGAGTGTTCATGATGGGCTTGCCTCTTCCGACTTATCTTTCCTTTTCGGGAAATCTGGTCTGTGAATTTTTTGTGACCATTTTCGACATCCACGTTTTTACTCAAGTGCAAACCAAGGTGGAAGATGATTATCTGGGGAGAGTCTTGAGTACGATTTATACTTTGGCTGTTCTCTTTATGCCCATCGCCAAAGGTTTGATGACTTGGTTGCCAAGTGTCCGAGTAGAATCCTTTCTCCTGATTGGAGCTGGAGTTATTCTCTTTTCACTCTTGGCTCAACTAGTAGCTAAGCAGCTTCAATCAAAAGAACAGTAGGGATCCTTTGATAAATTCGTAAAACACTAATTTTCCCAAATAGGGGATAAAATGAAAACCTCTTTCATGAACTGATACAATAGTTTCAGAAAATGAAGGAGGTTTTTTTATGAATCGACATGCAGTCCAATTAATTGCTCGTGGGGCGATCAATAGAATGGGAAATATGCTCTATGATTATGGGAACAGTGTCTGGCTGGCCTCAATGGGGACTATAGGAAAGACCGTGTTGGGGATTTATCAGATTTCTGAACTCGTCACCTCTATTTTAGTCAATCCCTTTGGTGGCGTGATCTCAGACCGTTTTTCCCGTCGCAAGATTTTGATGACAACCGACTTGGTTTGTGGTCTCCTTTGTTTAGCGATTTCCTTTATCAGGAACGATCGTTGGATGATTGCAGCCTTGATTGTTGCCAATATTGTCCAGGCCATTGCCTTTGCATTTTCTCGTACGGCCAACAAAGCCATTATCACTGAAGTCGTAGAGAAGGATGAGATTGTGACCTATAATGCACGCTTGGAGTTGGTCTTACAGGTTGTCGGTGTTAGTTCACCTTTGTTTTCTTTCCTTGTTCTACAATTTGCCAGTCTCCACGCGACTCTCTTACTGGATGCGCTGACCTTTTTCATCGCCTTTGTCCTAGTGGCATTCCTTCCGAAAGAAGAAGCCAAAGTTCAAGAAAAGAAACGGTTCACAGGAAAAGATATTTTTTCGGATATCAAGGATGGATTGCACTATATCTGGCATCAGAAAGAAATTCTCTTTCTCCTCTTGGTGGCTTCTAGTGTCAATTTCTTCTTTGCAGCTTTTGAGTTTTTACTTCCATTTTCCAATCGACTCTACGGAGTCAAGGGTGCTTATGCGACCATCTTAACGTTGGGAGCTATTGGTTCCATCATCGGAGCCTTGATCGCTAATAAATTTAAATCAAGTATGGAGATGCTTCTCTTCTTATTGATTTTAACAGGAGTAGGGAGTGTTCATGATGGGCTTGCCTCTTCCTCCTCTTCTTTCCTTTTCTGGAAATTTAGTCTGTGAACTCTTTATGACGATTTTTAATATCCACTTTTTTACCCAAGTGCAAACCAAAGGTGGAAGGAGACTATCTGGGCAGGGTCTTAAGCACCATTTTTACCCTAGCCATTCTCTTTATGCCCATGGCTAAAAGGCTTGATGACCTGGTTACCAAGTGTCCGAGTAGAATCCTTTCTCCTGATTGGAGCTGGCGTTATTCTCTTTTCACTCTTAGCTCAAGTAGTCGCCAAGCACCTACAAGCAAAAAATCATTAGAACAACATGAAAAAAGCACCGATTGGTGCTTTTTAGTTTTCGATTTGTTTGATTTTTTCTTCTTTATCACCTGACATCTTTTGTCCTAGTTGTTTTTTCGCAGTTTTTAACTCATGTTTTAATGAGAAATTTTTTGGAAGGCTGACTAAGAAAGTCACCAGCGAACCAAGAAGGACACAAACCAGAATCAAAATGATGAGCGGGAGTTTAAATTGGACCAGCAAAAAGTTTACAGTCACCGTTTGCATATTGGCCAAGGAAATAATCGCAATAAGCAAGACTGCAATCAGTAGTGCAACATATTGTAGTTTTCGTTTATTCATTTTGTCTCCCTATTCTTCTATTTCAGCTTTGCTTTTCACATCAGCGTATTCTTCTGCTTTTTCAAGGCTTAAGATATCATTGTAAGTCGCTAAGACGATGTCTTGTCCATATTTTTTCTTTAGAGCTGTTGTCACCAAGCGATAGGCCAAATTGGCGTTGCGAGACAAGATAGGGCCGTGGAAGTAGCTACCAAAGACGTTTTTGTAATGAACGCCTTCGCAACCATCTTCTTTATTGTTCCCATTTCCGTAGACGACCTTGCCCAGCGGTTTTTCATCCTCTGCCAAGAAGGTCCGACCTTGGTGGTTCTCAAAACCATAGTAGGTTTCATTGAACTCTTCATTATGGATCTTGATGTCTCCAATATAGCGATTGTTGACTTGGTTGAGGGTATAGTGCCCCATAATACCAAGTCCCTCAATGCGTTTACCAGAAGCTTCAATATAGTACTGGCCTAGAAGCTGAAATCCACCACAGATAGCAAGGACCACCCCATCGTTATGAATGAAGCGTTCGATGTCTTCTTTTTTATCTGGTAGATCTTCTGATACAATGGTCTGTTCGTAGTCTTGGCCTCCACCGAAAAAGGCAATATCGTAGACTTCTGGATCAAAGCGGTCTTTGAGAGAAACGATATCCACAGTGACATGAGCACCAAGTTTCTCCGCAACGTACTTGAGCATGAGGATATTTCCATTGTCCCCATAAGTATTCATCAGATTCCCATAAAGATGGGCAATTCTCAATTCATATTGGTAGTTTTCCTGATCAGGGGATTGTAGTGAAGTATACGTCATTAATTCATCTCCTTTTCAATCAGGTGTTCTTGAGCTAGCAATTCACGGAATTCTAGCATGGCCGTATAGGTGGCTAAAATATAGGCGTGAGGAGTAGCCTGTCCTTTAATCTGGGTAAAGACATCCTCTAATTTTGCATTTTCAGTAATCTGGTCAGCCGGATAGCCTGTAACCCGAAGTCGTCGAGCAATTTCTGAGTGGCGTACCCCACCGGCGTTGATTTCTGGAATGTCCATCTGGGTGATTTGCTCAAAGTCGGCATCCCAGATCCAGCTGGTATCAATCCCATCTGCATAGTTGGCGTTGAGAAGAACGGACAAACTGAAGGGATACGGCGCTAGTTTGATCATTTCAATAGCCTGAGTAGCTCCAACCGGGTTTTTGATCAGGATTAGGGTACATTCTTTATCCCCAATCTTAAAGGTTTCCTGACGACCAAAGACAGCCTTACTCTTATCGAAACCACGCTTAATGACGTCTGGGCTTACATCAAAATAATGGGCCACCGCAACTGCAGCAAGGGCGTTGTAAATATTGTAGAGGCCCCCAATATTAATGTGGTAGTTTGTACCGTTGATCTTAAAGTGAGAAGAAGTATTGGTCAGCTCGGTCAATTCATCGACAGCGACTGTTAAAGGAGGACGGTGGAAGCCACAGCTTTCACAAATGTAATCTCCCAGATTCGCATAGGTATTCAACTGGTAGGTCAAGATGCCATGACATTCTGGGCAGACGATTCCTTCTGTATTGTAATGAGCTAGCTGTGGAGCAGTTTTTTCCGTCTCAAAGCCAAAATATTGAACGGGATTTGGTAGGGGAAGGGTATGGAAAAGAGGACTATCCCCATTCATCAAAACAGTCGCTTGAGGCGCTTTTTTAATCCCATCCAAAATCATCCGATAAGTTGTGTAGATTTCTCCGTAGCGGTCCATTTGATCGCGGAAGATATTGGTGATCACAAACAAGGTCGGTGTGATGTAGTCACAAATCCGAGACAGACTGGCTTCATCAATTTCAAGAACAGCGATCGGACGACCAGAAGAACCTTTTGCGTTCAAGAAAGTAGTCGTAATCCCTGAAATCATATTGGCACCACTAGGATTGGTCACGATAGGTCCGAAAGCCTCCTGAAGAATCCCAACAGTGAGAGCTGTTGTTAGTGTTTTCCCATTCGTACCAGTGATAACCACAATTTCGTAGTTCTGGGCCCAGGTGTTGTAAAATGTCTTTATCAATTTGAAGGGCGATTTTTCCAGGAAGGGTAGAGCCACGTCCAAGCATACGCAAGAGGTGACTGCTCATTTTTCCGGCGATAAGCCCCATACTAGTCTTAATCTTCATAATTCATATTTTATCACAAAAAGCAACAGAAGGTTACAGAAAAATCTGTTGAAACATGATATAATGATGTGGAGTGGTTTGAACGCGCTATCCATTTTCTAGAAGCTCTGCTGTTGCCAGTAAGTATCTACAATGGTTAGTCGCGCGAAAAGCCTAGAAGAGAAGTGGTAGGTATGAGATTGTGAACATCCAACAACTGTCAAATCCCCAGTATTGGGCTAGTTTATTTCCCACTCCCTGGAGTGTGGTTGTCAACCTTATTGACATTGCCCTAGTGGCTTGGTTACTGTATTATTTTATCAAAGCCATTGTCGGCACTAAAATTATGATTTTGGTGCGTGGTGTTTTGACCTTTTTCTTATTTGAGTTAGTTGCCAATATGATTGGTTTGACGACCATTTCTTGGTTGATTAACCAAATCATCACATACGGGGTCATTGCTGCGGTAGTGATTTTCTCTCCGGAAATTCGGACGGGATTAGAACGATTAGGTCGAGCCACTGAATTTTTCTCAACCAATCAGATTAGTACTGAAGAAAAATTGGTTCAATCTTATGTAAAAGCGGTTGCTTATATGAGCCCTCGGAAGATTGGTGCCTTGGTTGCAATTCAAGGAAGTAGAACCCTTCAAGAATATATTTCTACTGGTATTCCCCTTGATGCAGATGTTTCAGGTGAACTACTGATTAATATTTTTATCCCCAACACCCCGCTTCACGATGGGGCAGTGATTGTCACCAATGATAAAATTGCTGTATCTTGTGCCTATCTCCCCTTAACAGAAAGCACTGGGATTTCAAAAGAGTTCGGTACACGGCACCGGGCAGCCATCGGCTTGTCCGAGGTAAGTGATGCCTTCACCTTTGTTATTTCGGAAGAAACAGGTGGTATCTCTATAACGAGAAATGGAAGCTTTAGACACGACCTCAGTATCGAAGAATTCGAACAAGAGTTGCGTTCTTTCATTATTCCAGAAGATCAAGGAAAAAAAGATTTGAAATCAAGAATTTTTGGAGGACGTATCAAATGATTCCAAAAAGAAAAATTGTCTATATCGTGACCTCCGTCTTTTTCTCAAGTCTCTTATTCATCAATGCAACCTCTGTTAATTTCCAGAATAACAGTAGTGCCCGTCAAGTGAGTTCTGAAACTTACACCAATACTCTTACCAATATTCCGATTGATGTAAAATACAACGATAGTAAATATTTTGTTAGTGGGATTAGTTCAGAAGTGACAGTCTTTCTGAAAGGATCTAACCGTGTTGCCTTAGCATCAGAGATGCAGGCTAGTACTCGTAAATTTAAAGTGGTTGCTGATTTAAGTGATCTGAAAGAAGGCCAGCATGAAATCACATTAAATATTGAAGGCTTACCTTCTGGTTTAACAGCAACCATCGAGCCTCAGAGGGTAACTGCAAAAATTGGTAAGAAGATGACGAAAAAGTTTGATGTTTCCGTCACTATACCTGATAAACAGATTGCTCCAGGGTGGAGTCTCTCACATGTTACATTTCTCTGAAGATGAAGTTTCTGTGACAAGCGACCAAGATACTTTAGCTAAAATTGATCATGTGGAAGCCATCTTCCCTGAAGGAGATCTTTTGAACAATACCTACACTGCAACCGTATCAATGAAGGCAGTAGATAGTGAGGGAAATGATTTACCAGTCATCATCTCTCCATCAGAACTATACATGAAGGTTGAGCTGAAACAAACAAGTTCCAGCTCTTCCTCGACTAGTTCTTCTTCACATAATAGCAATTAATAAAGATTCATCGAAAGGATTATCATAATGGGTAAATATTTTGGAACGGACGGAGTCCGTGGAGAAGCAAACGTCGAATTGACGCCAGAGTTGGCCTTTAAGCTGGGTCGATATGGAGGGTATGTCCTCAGTCAACATGAAAAAGAAACCCCACTTGTTTTCGTAGGACGAGACACTCGTATTTCTGGTGAAATGTTGGAGAGCGCTCTTGTTGCAGGTCTCTTATCTGTAGGGATTAAAGTATATAAATTAGGTGTGATTGCGACACCGGGTGTAGCTTATTTGGTTCGTTCTGAAGGAGCAAGTGCTGGGGTCATGATTTCTGCCAGCCACAATCCAGCTCTAGACAACGGGATTAAATTCTTCGGGAATGATGGCTATAAACTGGATGATGACCGTGAATTAGAGATTGAAGCCTTATTGGATGCGGAGGCGGATACTCTTCCTCGTCCTAGTGCAGAAGGTCTTGGCACTGTGATGGATTATCCAGAAGGACTTCGTAAGTATCAAGAATACTTAGTTTCAACTGGAACCCAGCTGGAAGGAATGCACGTAGCTCTTGATGCTGCGAATGGTTCCGCATCTACAAGTGCCCGTCAAGTCTTTGCTGACCTAGGAGCACGTTTGACAGTTATTGGAGAAAGCCCAAATGGTCTCAATATCAATGACCAAGTAGGGTTCGACCCATCCTGAGGCTTTGCAGGAGGCTGTCCGAGAATCTGGTGCGGCTATTGGTTTGGCTTTTGATGGTGATAGTGACCGTTTGATTGCAGTTGATGAAAATGGGGACCTAGTTGATGGTGATAAAATCATGTACATCATTGGGACCTACCTTTCTGAGAAGGGCCTCTTAAAAGATAACACCATCGTAACGACAGTTATGTCCAATCTTGGCTTCCATAAGGCTTTGGATGCCAAGGGGATTAACAAGGTTGTGACTGCTGTCGGAGACCGCTATGTGGTTGAAGAGATGCGGAAGTCTGGTTACAATCTAGGTGGTGAACAGTCTGGTCACGTGATTGTCATGGACTACAATACCACTGGAGATGGTCAGATGAGTGCCGTTCAATTGACCAAGATTATGCAAGAAACTGGTCGTACATTATCAGACCTTGCATCAGAAGTTACCATCTATCCTCAAAAATTGGTCAATATCCGTGTTGAAAATAGCATGAAAGACAAGGCTATGGAAGTCCCTGCTATTCGTGCGATTATTGAAAAGATGGAAGCTGAAATGGCTGGGAAATGGGCGCATCTTAGTGCGTCCAAGTGGTACCGAACCTCTTCTTCGTGTCATGGCAGAAGCTCCGACTGATGAAGAAGTGGATTACTATGTGGATACAATTGCTGCTGTAGTCAAAGATGAAATTGGTCTTGAAGTTTAAACAATAAAAATAGAGTTTAAAAGGTTGGCTGAAAAAATACGTTGAGTGATGAGGCCCATAGCCCTCATGACAACAGTTCTCTTTTCAATTACTTTTGTTCAAGCCATTCAAGCAGGAAACACCCTGATCTTGGCTTATCCTAAAGAAATAACTTTAATATCATCGTTTTTAAAAGGCTGGAATTTTCCAGTCTTTTTTGTTAGTTAGATGAAAAGGGATTTGAACAAGTGTGGATGTTGAAAAAGTTATTTCATCCAATAGTCCTCTTTCGTCTAGAGGTGGATGTTTGAAAAATGCCCTTATTCGTGGTAAAATAGGGCTAATGAATTTATTGTAATTGAGGTAAAAAACGTGGCTTTTGGAGACAACGGAAAACGCAAAAAAACTTTCTTTGAAAAATTGACCATGGTGGTCATTGTAATTATGTTGATTGTAACGGTTGGAGCAATCTTTGCTGCAGCTTTGGGTGCACTATCCTACTAAGGGACTACCAAGCAACACTTGGTTATAAAAGGAAAACGATAAACTATGAGTATGTTTTTAGATACAGCCAAGATTAAGGTCAAGGCTGGAAATGGCGGCGATGGCATGGTGGCCTTTCGCCGTGAAAAGTATGTTCCCAATGGTGGCCCTTGGGGTGGTGATGGTGGACGAGGAGGCAATGTCATCTTCGTTGTAGACGAAGGCTTTGCGCACGCTGATGGACTTCCGCTATAACCGGCATTTCAAAGCCCAAAATGGGGAAAAAGGGAATGACCAAAGGGAATGCACGGACGGGGAGCAGAAGATCTCTATGTACGAGTTCCCCAAGGAACGACAGTCCGAGATGCTGAGACAGGCAAGGTCATTACCGACTTGGTTGAAAATGGGCAAGAGTACATTGTTGCCCATGGTGGACGTGGAGGACGCGGAAATATCCGTTTTGCCACTCCTAAAAATCCAGCACCTGAGATTTCAGAAAATGGGGAACCTGGTCAGGAACGCGAACTCGAATTAGAACTCAAAGTCTTGGCAGACGTTGGTTTGGTAGGCTTCCCATCAGTAGGAAAATCAACTCTTCTCAGTGTGATTACATCTGCCAAACCAAAAATCGGAGCCTATCATTTTACAACCATCGTTCCAAACTTGGGGATGGTTCGGACGCCGTCAGGTGAATCCTTTGCAGTCGCAGACCTTCCTGGATTGATCGAAGGAGCTAGCCAAGGGGTCGGGTTAGGAACCCAGTTCCTTCGTCACATCGAGCGCACCCGTGTTATCTTGCATGTCATCGATATGTCAGCCAGTGAAGGACGAGATCCTTATGAAGATTACGTTCAAATCAACAAAGAGCTTGAAACTTATAATCTTCGCTTGATGGAACGTCCTCAGATTATCGTGGCGAATAAGATGGATATGCCAGAGAGCCAGGAAAATTTGAAAGAGTTCAAGAAAAAATTGGCGGCCAACTACGACGAGTTTGATGAACTGCCACAGATCTTCCCAATCTCTAGTTTAGCGCATCAAGGTTTGGACAACTTGTTAGAAGCAACAGCAGACTTGTTAGACAAAACACCAGAATTCTTGCTCTATACGGAAGAAGATATGGCGCAAGAAGAAGTCTACTACGGCTTTGATGAGGACCAACCAGCCTTCGAGATCAATCGCGATGATGATGCTTCTTGGATCTTGTCAGGTGATAAGCTAGAGAAGCTCTTCAATATGACCAATTTTGATCGCGACGAGTCTGTCATGAAATTTGCGCGTCAATTGCGTGGAATGGGTGTCGATGAAGCCCTTCGTGCGCGTGGAGCCAAAGACGGAGATATCGTACGGATCGGTAAATTTGAATTTGAATTTGTTGACTAGTTAGATGTAAAGAGGAGAAGAAGATGGGAGATAAACCTATATCCTTTCGTGATAAAGACGGAAATTTTGTCTCTGCTGCAGACGTTTGGAATGCAGAAAAATTGGAAGAACTCTTTAATAAGCTGAATCCCAACCGTAAGTTACGGTTAGAACGGGAAAAATTAGCAACATCCAGTGAAAATTAGGAATCAGGAGAAGAAAATGGCAAAAACAATTCACACAGACAAAGCACCGGCAGCAATTGGACCTTATGTTCAAGGAAAAATTGTGGGCAATCTTTTATTTGCAAGTGGGCAAGTTCCTCTTTCACCAGAAACAGGTGAAATTGTTGGAGAAACCATCCAAGAACAAACCCAGCAAGTGTTGAAGAATATTGCTGCTATCCTTGAGGAAGCTGGAACGGACTTTGATCACGTGGTTAAAACAACCTGTTTCTTAAGTGATATGAATGATTTTGTCCCTTTTAACGAGGTCTACAAAACAGCATTTCAAGTGAATTTCCAGCACGTTCTGCAGTAGAAGTGGCTCGCTTGCCACGCGACGTCAAAGTTGAAATTGAAGTCATTGCAGAAGTATAGTCTGAATAGAGGAATGCATTCGGGAAATAAGAATGCTGGAGTGAGAGCCATCGACTGACCAACTGGAAAGATGATGGTCTCCTCCTTTTTTGTAAGGAAAAGGTGATTAGGATGACAGATACAGAAAAAACAATTCAACTGGTCATTGTGACAGGAATGAGTGGTGCAGGAAAGACCGTAGCCATTCAATCCTTTGAAGATATGGGGTATTTCACTATCGACAATATGCCACCAGCTCTCTTGCCGAAATTTATTGAGCTGATTCAACTGTCGATGGACAATAATAAGTTGGCTCTCGTTGTGGATATGCGGAGCCGGTCTTTCTTCGCAGAAATTCGTTCCATTTTGGACGAATTAGAGAACCACGAAGAAATTGATTTTAAAATTCTCTTTTTGGATGCGACCGATAGTGAATTGGTTGCGCGCTATAAAGAGACTCGTCGGAGTCACCCACTGGCTGCGGATGGGCGTGTCTTGGATGGGATTACGTTGGAACGGGAACTTTTGGCTCCGCTAAAAAACATGAGCCAAAATGTCATTGATACGACGGAATTAACTCCTCGTAATCTTCGAAAAGTGATTGCTGAACAATTCTCCAGACAAGATAGTCAACCTGAGTTTCGGATTGAAGTCATGTCCTTTGGCTTTAAGTATGGTTTGCCTTTAGATGCGGACTTGGTCTTTGATGTTCGTTTCCTACCGAATCCTTATTACAAACCAGAGTTACGAAATCAAACAGGCTTGGATGATGATGTCTTTAACTATGTCATGGACCATCAAGAATCAGAGGAGTTTTATCACCATCTCTACGATTTGATTGCTCCTATCTTGCCTGCATACAGCGAGAAGGGAAATCTGTTTTGACGATTGCATTGGGCTGTACAGGTGGTCAACACCGTTCAGTAGCCTTTGCAGCTCGTCTTGGAAGGGATCTAGCGAAAGATTGGACGGTGAATATGAGTCATCGCGACAAAGACCGACGGAAAGAAACGGTGAATCGCTCATGAGAAAACCAAAAATGACCGTCATCGGAGGCGGCACAGGGATTTCCGTCATTTTGGACAGCCTTCGAAAAAAAGATGTTGAAATTACAGCCATCGTAACAGTAGCGGATGATGGTGGTAGTTCTGGTGAACTTCGGAAAAATATTCATCAATTGACACCACCGGGCGACTTGCGAAATGTGCTAGTAGCAATGTCAGACATGCCTCGCTTTTATGAAAAAGTCTTTCAATATCGTTTTGCGGAAGACGATGGACCACTAGCTGGGCACCCTCTAGGGAATTTGATTATTGCAGGGATTTCTGAAATGCAGGGATCGACTTATAATGCCATGCAATTGCTGACTAAATTTTTCCATACGACAGGAAAAATCTATCCTTCTAGTGATACACCATTGACCCTTCATGCCGTCTTTATGGATGGGGCAGAGGTGGCTGGTGAGAGTGAAATCGCCCATCATGAGGGCATGATTGATTATGTCTATGTCACCAATACCTATAACGATGAGACGCCGAAAGCGAGTCGAAAAGTAGTAGATGCGATTTTAGAAAGTGATATGGTGATTTTAGGACCTGGTTCCCTCTTTACATCGATTCTTCCTAATCTAGTGATCGAAGAAATTGGACAAGCCTTGCTTGAGACAAAAGCAGAGGTCGCTTATGTCTGCAACATCATGACTCAACGTGGGGAGACAGAACACTTTACCGATAGTGACCATGTATCCGTCCTTCATAAACACTTGAAGAAGCCCTTTATTGATACTGTTTTGGTCAATATTGAAAAAGTACCTCAAGAATATATGGATACGAATCGCTTTGACGAATATTTGGTTCAAGTGGAACATGATTTCGCAGGTCTAAAATCTCAGGTACCCCGGGTCATTTCCTCTAATTTCCTTCGCTTGGAAAACGGCGGCGCCTTCCATGATGGAGGAGCTGTGGTAGATGAGTTGATGCAAATTGTACAGGTGATTAAATGAGTTTTACCATTAAAGTAAAAGAAGAGCTCTTGACCCTTCACCGCTTTGAGAAAAGTGAGTTATCTGCTCTGATTAAGATGTCAGGTAGTTTGGGTCTAAGTATGGGGGGCTTAAGTTTGTCTTTGACCACAGAGAATGCTAAGATTGCCCGCCATATCTACGAATTGATTGTAGAATTTTATCAGGTCAAATCGGACATTCGTCACCACCAAAAAACCAATTTAAAAAAGAATCGCGTCTATACTGTTTCTATCGATGAAAAAGTCGAAGAGATTCTTGCAGACCTGCACTTAGCAGATTCTTTCTTTGGTATTGAGACGGGGATTGATCCAAGAATTTTAGAAGAAGATGAAGCGAGTCGAGCTTATCTGAGAGGCGCTTTCTTAGCAAGTGGGACCATCAAGGATCCGGAGTCTGGTCGCTATCAATTAGAGATTAGCTCTGTTTATTCCGACCATGCCCAGGACTTGGCCAACCTCATGCAACACTTTTTGTTAGATGCCAAGACCATCGAACGCAAAAAAGGAGTCGTCACCTATTTGCAGAGGGCGGAGGATATTATTGATTTTTCATCTTGGTAGAAGCCAAGCAGGCTTTGGAAGAATTTGAATCTGTCAAGGTCATGCGAGAAGCGCGCAATGATCTCAATCGAGCCAATAATGCTGAAATGGCCAATATTGCGCGGACGGTCACAGCTAGTATGAAGACCATTAACAATATCGTCAAAATCATGGATACCATCGGATTAGGTGGTCTTCCTGTCGAGCTTCAGGAAGTTGCCTATGTTCGAATCCAGAATCCCGACTATTCTATCCAGCAAATTGCGGATGCCTTGAAAACTCCCTTAACCAAAAGTGGCGTCAATCATCGCTTGCGAAAAATCAATAAGATAGCAGACGAGCTAGATGAACTATAAGAAAAAAACCTTTGAATCAGTTGATTCAAAGGTTTCTTCTTACAAACTAGTCGAATGGACTGGTTGAACTTTCTTATCTGGATAAATGTAGTTTATCGCATTATTTACCGCAGTCGGAGCCTCGCCCAGACCAGTAGCAATCAAATCGATTTTTCCTTCATAGAAGCAACAGTCGCCACAAGCGTAGATGCCTTCTCGACTGGTCTCTTGTTTGCGGTTCACGAGGATCTTATGGCGTTGGAGGTCCAAGCCCCATTCTTTCAATTTCCCAACGGATGATTTAAAGCCATAGTTGACAAAGAGTTCATCGATGGGGAGTAATTGGGTTTCATCTGATTTAACCTTGCTAATTTCCAGATGGCTAGCACTGCCATTTTCTCCGATTAAACGGCTAGGAACATAAGGAGTTTGAATAGAGACGGACGAAGCCTTCAATTCTTCAACACTGTGTTCGAGAGCGCGGAAATTATCACGACGATGGACCAGAGTTGTCGGTGCGATTTTTTCAAAGGCTAGAGCCCAATCGACTGCTGAATCTCCTCCTCCTAGAATAGCAACTTGTTTGCCGGCATATTGTTGGATATTTGAAACATGGTAGTGAACGTTCTCAAATTCCTCAGCCCCATCCACTTCTAAAGGACGAGGTTTAAAGGCACCACCACCCATCGCAATAATAACAGCACGACTGAAATGCTGGTCTTTATTGGTTTCAATGAGGAAGTGATTCTCGTTTTTACGAATGTCCAAAACGGTTTCGTTCAGACAAATGTCAGTCTCGAATGTTTCTAATTGATCGATCAACCGTTGGGACAATTCTTCTCCAGTCAGGTTCGTAAAACCAGGGACATCCAGGATTCGTTTTTCAGGATAGAGAATAGCGGGTTGACCACCTAGTTGAGGAAGGAATCAATCAATTTTACTTTTTACTTGACGCATATGGCCATAGAAGGCAGCAAAAGAGTCCTACAGGGCCTCCACCGATAATGGTAATGTCATAGATTTCAGACATGAGATCTCCTTTGTGATGTGTAACTAGTCCTATTGTATCATAATTCGGAGATAAATAGAAAGTGGAGGAGGGTACAAAGGATTAAAAAAAGAATGAATCAGGGGATTGAGATATTTTTTTAAAAAAATAATGTTCGGTTTATTTACAAGTGTTCGATAATCTGTTAGAATAAATTATTATTATTTTTTTATAAGGAGATTATTCAAAAATGCAATTTGATTTTTTTGGGTTAAAGTTGCGACCGAATTTATTGCAACAGCATTATTGATTATTTTAGGAAATGGTGCTGTTGCAAACGTTGAATTGAAGGGTACTAAGGGGCATCAAAGTGGATGGCTTGTGATTGCGATTGGCTACGGAATGGGTGTTATGATGCCAGCTTTGATGTTTGGTAACGTTTCTGGTAACCATATCAACCCTGCCTTTACGATTGGTCTTGCAGTTAGCGGACTCTTCCCTTGGGAAAATGTTTTATACTACATCGTTGCTCAAATTCTTGGGGCCATGTTTGGACAATTGGTTGTCGTTGCGACGCACCGTCCTTACTATCTTCAAACGGAGAATCCAAACAATATCTTGGGAACATTCTCAACGATTTCTAGCTTGGATAAAGGAACTCCAGAATCACGTAAAGCGGCAACCATCAACGGTTTCGTCAACGAATTTGCTGGATCATTCGTTCTTTTCTTCGGTGCACTTGGTTTAACAAAACACTTCTTTGGTGCAGAGGTTGCTTCTCTAGCTCAAAGAGCTGCGACTGAGCAGGGAGGGGTTTTTGATGCTTCTTCAACAGCCGCAAAATTGGCTTTGTCACAAGCACATGCTCCTGGTCTAGGAGTGGCTCACTTGGCACTTGGATTCCTCGTTATGGCTTTGGTGACATCACTTGGTGGTCCTACAGGACCTGGTTTGAACCCTGCCCGTGACCTTGGTCCACGTTTGCTTCACGCCTTCCTTCCAAAATCTGTCCTAGGAGAACACAAGGGAGATTCAAAATGGTGGTACGCTTGGGTACCAGTTGTAGCACCAATCTTGGCTGCTATCGTTGCCATTGCTCTCTTTAGCTACCTTTATAAGTAAGACAAGAACACTTTTCGTAGACACTACGGAAAGTGTTTTTATCTTTTGCAGAGTAAATCGTTTTTATAAAAGGAGTAGGAATGAAAGAAAAGAATCTTATGGAAGATAATAGAAGAGCTGATCATTTTAGTTTTTTATATTATTTGCATGAGGAGAAGGATTTTCGTGTGGACGCACTCGTTGATTTTTGTAACTATCTAGAAAAGATGGAATCAGTCAGTATCGAGCAACTAAGGGATTTGCGTTGGATTGAAAATCAAATTTTGCGTCATCTGGTTTATCATTTTGATTCAAATGATCTAAGTAGAATTAGCAATCTCCCAACGAATTATTAGGAGGTATTAGAAGCATTCGAACAAGTAGTCTCAAAGCTTTATGAGCGTTATAGATGAAAGGATTTCAGAAAAGAATGAATCCTCAAACAGATTAAACAAAGGTTTCGATCGTAACAAGGGATGAATTCCTTAACTTTTTCTTGACAATCTTTAGAATTCCGTGTAGAATAGAGTAGATCTTGAACTTGAAGGGAGTGAAAAACATGTCAAAAACAGTAGTACGTAAGAATGAATCTCTTGACGATGCTCTTCGTCGTTTCAAACGCGCGGTTACTAAAGCTGGTACTCTTCAAGAAACACGCAAACGTGAATTCTATGAAAAACCTTCTGTAAAACGTAAACGTAAATCAGAAGCAGCTCGTAAACGTAAAAAATTCTAATTGAATACAAGAACAGACTTCGGTCTGTTTTTTGTTTCTCTAGAAAAATTGAAGATAAAAAACCCGACCTTCTAGCTAGAAGATCGGATCTTTTTATCTGATTATTTGTTTGCAAGCAAGTCGCGGATTTCAGCAAGCAACTCTTCTTGAGTAGGAGCAGCTTCTTCTTCAGCAGCTTCCTCTTTTTTACCAAGGTTTTGAGCTTTCTCAGCAGCTTTTACTACGAAGAAAAGAACAGTACCAACAACAAGGAAGTTGATAACAGCGCTCAAGAAGCTACCGTAAGCAACACCGTTCCATGACAATTGTGCAATCTTTTTCAACACCAGCGACTTTTCATAGCTGGGTTCAAAAATAAGTGGAGTGATGATATCGTTAACAAATGATGTTACGATAGCTCCAAATGCGACTCCGATAACGACTGCGACAGCAAGGTCAACAATATTCCCACGAAGGAGAAAAAGCTTTTTCAAATCTTTTAACATATCCTAAATATGTCCTTTCATAATAAATTTTACAGAGCATAGTATAACTAAAATTTTTTTCGTATTCAATAAATATGCTCAAATTTTTTTAAAAAGTTGATTTAAGAAAAAAATGGAGGCTTTCAAAACTCAGGAAAAATGTGGAAAAATCGGGTGAAAATCAATGCGGATGATTTACAATTGACAAAAATTAGTTTAAAATAGTTAATGATATTCTATGGTAAAATGGAGGCACTGTTTATGGTTGACAAACAACTGATTTCAGAAATAAAAAACAGTGTGAATATTGTAGATGTAATCGGAGAAGTCGTTCAATTGACAAAGGCAGGACGAAACTTTTTAGGTCTCTGCCCTTTTCATGGTGAAAAGACGCCTTCTTTCAATGTGGTCGAGGATAAACAATTCTATCATTGTTTTGGTTGTGGTCGCTCAGGCGATGTTTTTAAGTTTATCGAAGACTATCGTGGTGTCTCCTTCATGGAAGCTGTTCAAATTGTCGGAGATCAGGTGGGCATTCGTGTCCAGACTCTTCCTCCAAGTCAGTCTAGGCCCCAACAAGCAGATGAGAAACAGCCCTTCTATGAAATCCATCAAGAGGCTGCCAAGTTCTATCATGCCATCCTGATGACGACAAAGATGGGTGAAGAGGCTCGGCAATACTTGTATGATCGAGGGCTTGATGATGAGGTTCTTCGGCATTTTCAAATAGGGCTTGCACCAGCAGAAGGAAATTATCTGCTTCAGAGTGTTTCAGGGAAGTTTTCAGAAAATATTCTGGCCGACTCAGGTTTATTTCATATTAGTGATAGGGGGATCATGTATGATGCGTTTCAAGATCGCATCATGTTTCCCTTGTCGGATGATACTGGCCGAGTCATTGCCTTTTCTGGTCGACTCTGGCGTGAATCAGCTGAGGGAGCAAAGCCTCAGGGGAAATACAAGAACAGCCGCGGTACGCTCCTTTTTAACAAGAGTTATGAGCTCTACCATTTGGACAAGGCCAAGCAGGTCGCTAAGAAGAACCATGAGCTTTATCTGATGGAAGGATTCATGGATGTCATCGCAGCCTACCGAGCTGGGATTGAGAATGCCGTTGCTTCTATGGGGACAGCCCTCACGCAGGAACATGTGGCTCATCTGAGCAAATTTACCAAAAAGGTTATCTTGGCCTATGATGGGGATAAGGCGGGAAGGCTGGCGACAGCAAAAGCTTTGGAGGTCCTGGAAAAACAGGAGGTAGAGGTTGTTCAAATTCCTGATCAGATGGACCCAGACGAGTATCTCAATAAGAATTCTCCTCAGGCTTTGGCGGATTTATTGGAAAAAACACGTCTCAGTCGCGTAGAGTTTCTCATGGATTATTGGAAGCCAGATAATATTGAAAATTTGCAGGCGCAGATTGAATTTGTCGAAAAAATGGCTCCCTTAATTGCTCAGACGCCATCTGTAACGGCACAGAATACCTATATTTATAAATTAGCCGATCTCTTGGTCGACTTTGATTATATGCAGGTAGAACAGACGGTTAATGCTAGTCGCCTTCAGATGCGTAGCCAACGTCAGGAGCAAGGACAAGTTCAGGCCCAGGATCCAGTTGCTAGTCCAACTGTTGTCCAAAAGCAACTGCCTCGTCTGGTCCGGGCGGAGAATCATCTCCTTCATCGGATGAATGCTTTTCCTTATGTTTTGAATGAATATCGTCTTCGGACAGATTTTTCATTTGATACCCCTGCCTTACAGACCTTGTACCAACTTCTTTGTCAAAATGGAGAAGTGACATCGCAGGATTTGTCAGAGCAGACAGAGGAAGTGCAACGGGCCTGGTATCTGATGTTAGAAGAAAATTTACCGGATGAAATAGCGGAGAATGAGTTGGAAGAAGTGGAAGAAACGAGAAAACGGGAGCTTCTTCGCAAAGAAAGTCAACAAATAGGAAAGAAAGTCCGAGAAGCCTCTCACAGCGGAGATGCGGATCAGGCTTTATTGGAACTCGAGCGCTTAATCGCTCAAAAAAGAAGAATGGAGTAGGAATGGCGAAAGAACAAAGATATCACAACTTTAGATGTCCAAATTGCAGAGTTTATTCGTAGTCATAAGAAAAGTGGTACTGCAACAGATGATGAAATCAATGATCAATTGGTCATTCCTTTTACCTTGGATGCCGATGGGATTGATGATTTGTTGCAACGGATTCAAGATGCAGGGATTTCCATCACGGATAAGGAAGGAAATCCAAGTGCGCGTGTCCTGAACAATGAAGAGGAAGAACCAGAGTTGACGGATGAGGAATTGCTTGGAAGCAACTCTGCCAAGGTCAATGACCCAGTACGGATGTACTTGAAAGAAATTGGGGTCGTTCCTCTTTTGACCAATGAAGAAGAGCAAGAATTGGCTATCTTAGTGGAACAAGGAGACTTGGAAGCCAAGCAACGTTTGGCAGAAGCCAACCTTCGTTTGGTTGTTTCTATTGCGAAGCGCTATGTTGGTCGTGGGATGCAATTCTTGGATTTGATCCAAGAAGGAAATATGGGCTTGATGAAGGCCGTTGATAAGTTTGACTATACCAAAGGATTCAAGTTCTCTACTTATGCGACTTGGTGGATTCGTCAGGCTATCACGCGTGCCATTGCAGACCAAGCCCGTACCATTCGGATCCCTGTCCACATGGTGGAAACTATTAACAAGTTGGTTCGTGAACAACGCAATCTTTTGCAAGAATTGGGACAAGATCCAACACCAGAACAAATCGCTGAACGCATGGATATGACGCCAGACAAGGTGCGTGAAATCTTGAAAATTGCCCAAGAGCCTGTTTCTTTGGAAACGCCAATCGGGGAAGAAGACGATAGCCATTTAGGAGATTTCATCGAAGACGAAGTGATTGAAAATCCAGTAGACTACACCACTCGTGTGGTTCTCCGCGAACAATTGGATGAAGTACTCGATACCCTTACCGACCGGGAAGAAAACGTGCTTCGTTTACGTTTTGGTTTGGATGATGGAAAAATGCGGACCTTGGAAGATGTGGGGAAAGTCTTCAATGTAACCCGTGAACGGATCCGTCAGATCGAAGCCAAAGCCCTCCGCAAACTCCGCCACCCAAGCAGAAGCAAACCATTACGTGACTTTATAGAGGATTAAAAAGATCCTGCGGATCTTTTTAACCCGAGCCCAGAAATTCAAAAGCGAGGAAGATCCTGCGGATCTTTTTAACCCGAGCCCAGAAATTCGAAAGCGAGGAATGTCCAGTGGACATTTTTAACGGTCGCCTAGAAATGTAAAAGCAATCTAGGTCCGGGTGCCCTTTTCTAGAGCCCTTTGAATCTAGGGCTTGCTGTAAACAAAAAAATCTTCCTGGGGTTGAACCGAGTGAAGAAGGAGTAAAGAATGAGTTATACGACAGAAGAAATCGAACAAATTAAAAACCGTATTCTTGAAATCTAGAGCAGGTCATCGATCCTGAATTAGGTATAGATATTGTCAACCTTGGTTTGGTCTACGAAATTCGGTTTGATGGTGAAACCGGTGAAACAGAAATCGATATGACCCTCACCACCATGGGCTGTCCATTGGCAGACTTGCTGACGGATCAGATTTATGATGCTTTAACAGGAATGGAAGAAGTGACCAAGGTCGATGTGAAATTGGTCTGGTATCCAGCTTGGACGGTTGAAAAAATGAGCCGCTATGCACGGATTGCATTAGGAATTAAATAAAATTGTTTTAAAGGAGGGACAGATGTCCCTCTTTTTTAGTGAAGATGGTTTGGATGTCAAATAGTACGAATATTATATCTTCTTTTACGATTATATCTTGCAATCACTTCTTAGTAAGGTTATAATAGAATCATTATTAAATTAAGGAGAAGATTATGAATCAGTACCCTTTGGTCTACTTAGACCATGTTCAAAAAGTGTATGGTAAGCATATTGCCTTATATGATGTGAGTGTCAATATTCAACCGGGTCGTATCATTGGTTTGTTAGGACCAAACGGAAGTGGGAAAACAACCATCATTAAATTAGTGAATGGGCTTTTGCAACCTACTTCGGGAAATGTTTACATCCATGGTGAAGTGCCGTCTGCAAGAACCAAACAAGTCGTTTCTTATTTACCAGATACAACTTATTTGGATGAGAATATGAAGATTTCAGAGACTCTCCGTTTCTTCCAAGACTTCTATAAAGATTTCAATGTGCAACGTGCCTATCAATTGTTGAACGATTTACAATTGCACCCAGAGCAAAAATTGAAACAACTCTCTAAAGGGAATAAAGAAAAAGTTCAATTAATTTTGGTCATGAGCCGTGAAGCGGATTTGTACATTCTTGATGAACCAATTGGTGGAGTGGACCCTGCTGCGCGTGACTACATTCTCAGAACCATCATTCAAAATCGTCGTCCAAACTCATCAGTATTGATTTCAACCCACTTGATTGCGGACGTTGAGCAAGTCTTGGATGAAGCACTCTTTATCAATCAAGGTCGTATTCTGTTGCATGAAAACACAACTGTTTTACGTAACCAATACGGTAAATCGATTGATGAGATCTTCCGTGAACAATTTAGAATGTATTAGGAGGCTCTTATGTTTGGGAAATTAATGAAATATGAATTAAAAGCAACCTATAAGTGGTATCTCATTATTTCGGGTGTGCTTGCTATTCTCGCTATTTTTGCTGGTTTATTAGCTTCTAGTGTTATTACTGGCGAAGCAAGTTATACAGCAGATACAACCTATACGATTGTTGGAATTGTTGTTCTGGTTATTTTTGCGGGTTACATTGGGTTGACCTTGACCAACTATATCATTATTATTCGTCGTTTTTACAATAATATTTTTGGTCGAGAAGGTTATTTGACCTGGACTTTGCCAACTGGCTCTCATACCGTTTTACTTGCAAAAGCTACCTCTGCTTTGATTTGGAGTATCTTCTGTTTTATTAGCTTGGTCCTTTCTTTGGTTATTTTCCTAGGTGTAATTGGACTTTCTCAACAACAGAATATCTTTGAGGTGCTTGGTCTACTTCTTGAACGTATTGGTGGCCCTCTATTTTGGCAAACCTTGTTTTTCCAATTGTTAGCAACCATTTCAGGGATTTTGATGCTCTATTGTGCGATTTCACTGGGCCAACTCTTTATTAATCATCGTGTCGTAATGGCCTTTGTCTTTGGTTTTATTCTTTGGGTTGTTCTTAGCATCATTGGAAGAATGTTTCCTACTGTGGAGTTAACCAGCCTTTCATATCTGTCAAGTGGCTATTATGATACCCTTAGTGATGTATTGGCCGTTAACTTTATTCCGGCTTATATCTATGAACTAGTGAAAATTGTAGCGATGTACTTTACAGTTCATTATGTAACAAAATTCAAATTGAACTTGCAATAAGAGTGAAAGAGGAGGAATTCCTCTTTTTCTTTTGCCATTTTACCCAAAAAATGATAAACTTGAGTATATCATTTTGGGGTCGTTACGGATTCGACAGGCATTATGAGGCATATTTTGCGACTCGTGTGGCGACGTAAACGCTCAGTTAAATATAACTGCAAAAAATAACACTTCTTACGCTCTAGCTGCCTAAAAACCAGCAGGCGTGACCCGATTCGGATTGCTCGTGTCTGATGACAGGTCTTAATTTTAGCGAGATACGATCAAACTTTGTCTAGCAGTTTGATAAGAGATTGATAGACTCGTAGTTCCTAGGCTTGAGTTATGTGTCGAGGAGCTGTTAAAGCAATACATAACCTATGGTTGTAGACAAATATGTTGGCAGATGTTTGGACGTGGGTTCGACTCCCACCGGCTCCATATATACTTTCTAAAGTTTTCTAAAACTTTCTAAAACGTTGTTTTTACAACGTTTTTTGTTTTATACTTTCTATTCTTTCCCAAACCTTTTTGAAACTAACAGACCCAAAAACAGACCCTTTTTCATCTTGAGGGTCTGTTTTTATGTTATTTAATTAAAAGTCAATATAGTATGCGAATTTCTCACCAATATCATCCTTGGCCTCTCTGGTAATGTGCGTATAGATATTCATGGTTGTTTTTAGGTCAGAGTGTCCGAGTCTATACTGGACCTGTTTGAGTGTCATTCCAGCTTCGAAACATAGGCTGGCATGTGTGTGTCGGAATCCGTGAATCCTGATTGGACGTATGTCCGAATCTTTGACAATTTGTTGCAACCATTTCCGTGGCAGTGTTCCTGGTATTGGTTTTCCGAATTAATTTTCAAAGATATAAGTAGTAGTAGGGTTCATCGCACTAAGCTCTGCGAGAATCTCACTTGTCTTTTCCATTTTCTTTGCCGACATAGACCCTAAACTTATAGGCAGTGTCGCCATTTTTCTTTTTATAAGATTTAATTTCCATTATGTTTCACCTCATTTCACAAAAAAATGAGCGTAAAGAACCCTTCTCTTAATCCTTATTTGCATTTCAAGGTTAATCGCAATTAACGGCTGTTGATTGTGAATGCCAGATATCTGTTTTAGAATTAAGGGGCAAATTCACTGTATTTTTTAAGATATTCCTCTATTACGAAAAGATCTTCTGTCAGAAGGTTATTTTTAATAAAGTTAAAGTCACTTTCTGTAAGAAACATTTTTTTCTTCAAGCTTTTGATTTCTTTTTTTGCAAGATCAAATGCGGAATTATAGTCATCTAGGTCGCACTCTTCTGCTATATTGCGGATATTTGTAACGATATAACTATTTGTCATAGGTGGTATATAAACAGGACCTTGAATATATTCATAACTATTACCAAGACCAGAACAATCAAATAACATTGTTTCGATAAAATATTTCAATGCCAACTTATAATCTTTCTTATCTAGAAAGAAGCAACCAAAAGCATGGCAGTCGTTTCTGACAAGGCCGAATAATTTAGCGTTGATATTGCTATTAATCCGGTCATTCAGAATTTTAATTTTAGCAATGTCATATGAAAGGTAAGGGTCATTTCCAGAGTATTCCATGTATTCAAATGCCGATATATATGGATCCTTGTGTGCTTTAATAAGACCTTCATACTCAAATAAAATCTGCTGTCCTACATTCATGGTACAAATCGACGAAGGGATACTATCTTCTAGCAGATCAAAATTATTCATAATTCTTTGTACAAGGTCATATTTTTTACCACCAACTGGCAAAGACTTCACTTTTAAAATTTCTTTTAACTCTGCGACTTTAAGCTTCGATAAACTTTTTTCTGATTTTTGAAATGTCAGCAATCCCAGTCGGATTAATTTATTTCTATGAAGTTGAGGGTTGATTTGATATTCATGTTCAAAATATGACGGGAAAAAATCTCCATTGTTAGTATCAATCCAATGCAAAAGAATGATATCACCAATTTGTAATGTATCATCTTCACATTTCCTCAAATTAGTTTCAGAAGTAGTAGCAGTTTGCTTGAAATGATTAAAAATCTTCTGTATGAAACTCATCTATTATCCTTTCGTTAAAAATATCGCTTATTTATGCTAAAGGATTCAACTAACATTGTTCATAAAAATAACCTTTTTCTTCCACAAACACCTTATATTCTTCTATTACCATCGACTCATTAGCAATGGTTTTTAAATTGTATTTCTCCATAAACCGCACAAAGTTGAAATCTGACACGTCATCCATGGTTTTCAATTCTTCTTCCAGTAGATGATGGATCATGCTGCGGTCGGCTTGTAGTTCACACAATTCTCTATTTAGTTCGTATTGAGTCTTTGTGTGGTCTTTGTGGCCCAACTCATGCAGTGCCACTTGCTTTTGGTCTTTTTCCGATAAATTAATATCCAGAGCGAGAACCTTTAATGCTGGATTGAAGAAGCCTGGACTGTGCCAACCGCTCCCGTCAAAATAGCATAGACTTACACCCTCAAGGGCGCAAAGCTCTCATACCGTCATAAATGCACCTCTATTTATTTTTTAAGTGTGCCTCTAAGACCGCTGTTATAAAGTCAATATCTTCTTCGGTAAGTGGTTTCCCATCGAACAACATTGATTGCGCAGCAATATCTCTGAGGTCTAATGGTGCAGAAGCATCACCATCTTTCGCAATGTGTGGATTGTCTGTGCGTCCTAGTAAGTAGTCGGTGGACACGTTGAAGTAGTCGGCGATTTTTTGGAGACGGTCAGATTTAGGAGTTTTTTCTTTCAAAGTATAGAGGTAATTTATACTATAACCTAAATCTTCGGCAACTTTTTGAAGACTTATTCCTTGCTTTTGAGTAAGCTCCTTAATTTTTTCAAGTGTAGAAAACATTGTCATAGCACCTTTTTCTAAGACATGACAAAAAAATATTTTATAAAAAAAGTGTTATTTTCTATTGACAAAAAAACACTAAAGTGTAAAAACGGTTTTCGTAAGTTAATGAGTTAGTAAAAAAACAGTGTTAAAACTTATCTAAAAATAAATAGCTTTTGGCGAGCAAGAAAATTGATAGATATAACGTTTTATCAATGTTTTTAATTATGCTTTCATTTTACACTAAGGTATAAAAGTTATCAATCATTTTATAAAAATATTTACTAACTCTTTAACTCTATTAAAAATAAAGGAGGAAAAAACATGAGCCAACAACATCGTAAATGGATTGAGCTTGTAAAAGAGCGCATTGAGAAGCGTGGGTGGTCACAGACTGATCTAGCTATTGTAGTGGGTGTCAGTCCATCAGCTATCACGCAGCTGTTCAATGTTGGTAAAGGTAGTGATGACTTAAAACTTCGAATTAACAAAAAATTGCGAATCAACGAGTCATGGGAAAAATTTGACGAGTAGGAGGACAGAATGAAAGAAATTGAAAAAAAGCCCTCAACGATGTTTTGAGGACAATAATACTTATAAACGAGAAGATTGAAGAAATTGCTGAAATTCAAAAGCAGCAGGAAATACTTATTTCTTATCTTCGAGGGATGATAGCGGGTTCTGAATCTGAGCAATCCTATCTTCAGAACGTTTAATTAATGACTGATAGTCAAATTGTGATTCGTTTAAATTTAAACCACGAATGATTCCGGGAGAAGAGTTTGACTGATTTTTTTCAAGAAGATTTAGTATTTTGTCTAGTTTTTTAGTTAGTTTATCATCAAGAACATCTAATGTAACGCTTTTATCAAAGCTACTCTCAGGCATCTTGAAGTTTTCAAAACTTTGTATCTTAGCTTTAAGATTACTTTTTGATTCTTCTATCTTTGATACGTCTGTATCGTAGAAAATGGTTCGGGTTGTAATAACGTCGAAAGGGAGTCTTTCTCCAACTTTTATAATTGGGACGAGAGGGAGTTCAAGAGCTTGTCTGAAACCTAATTCGTAAAATGCATTGGGATTATGATCCGTCATATCTGCTACAACCATAGGGGCAGTCTTGAGGTAGTTTATAACCGTTTCGTTGATATTGTCAACCGCATTGACGTGATCAACACGAACAGGTTTATAACCAAGGTCTTCACAAACAGGGGCGATAAGATACTTATATACATTGTCGGCTCGCTCTCTGGTAGGTGTACCAGATTCACCAATAGCAGTCACAATAAAACAAATTTTTTCAGTCATGATTATACTCCGCAAACTTTATTATCTTTATTATACCAAATTTAGAAAGGAAAAAGCGTGTGAACGAAATCACTTTATCAAATAATCTATCTCAGATAGAACTGGAAATTAATCACCACAAGCAAATAGCTGGTCAGTCCATTTGGGAAATCGGCAGACGATTGAACCATGTGAAAGAACATAATCTGGTACATGGTGAATTTATGGATTGGTACACTAGCCTTGGAATTGACAAAGATTTCGCAAGTAAATCAATAAAGATAGCAAAAGAACTTCCAAATTTCGAAACGTTACGAAATTTAGGAGCAACAGCACTTCACCTGATCGCAACTCTTCCGGAAGAAGAGCGAGAGGAGCAGATCCAACGCATCGAAGATGGTGGCACCCCGACAGTACGAGAGCAGCAGGAAGTTAAGATGAAACTCAAGCTCAGTCAACAAGCAAATCAGCTTCTACGAGATGAGAACGAGAAAATCAAGTCTTCCAAGGTCGAAGTCAAGGAAACCATCAAGGAAGTTATCCCAGACGATTACAAGGCCACACAGGACCTAAACAAGCAATTGTTAGAAAAGAATAAGGAACTCTCCAAAACGGTCAAAGCCATGGAAGAACGCTCCGAATTTATCGAAAAGCAACTGGCTGAAACACTAGCCCAGCGTGAAGAGGTCGATAAGAAATCTGCTCAGTACGATGAATTGACTCGAGCGATTGAAGAATCACAAGGGCAACTAAATAATGTCCAGAAGCAAATCTCAGCTTACAAGAATATCACGAGCTTACTTCAAAAAGGGAATGATTTCTTGGCAAGCATGGGCGGTCTGATCTATGCAGACGAGGAGAAAGTCCTCAAAGCAGACGGAATCATCCGGAATGAATTTGACAGCTTTATCAGTCGTGGGCTTCGTTTCTTCAACGACTTGAACGATATCCATTTTATATATGCAAACGACAAATCCTTGTCGTTTTTTATTTCTTTAAAATCTATCAAGTAATGATATCTTGTGAGCGATTCCTAAATTTTTTGTTGACAGGAGGAGCGCTTTTCCGTATAATGGATACTAGTTTGGAAGATTACTCAAGAGGCTTAAGAGGCCGTGTTGGAAACGCGGTAGGCGTGTAACAGCGTGCGTGGGTTCGAATCCCATGTCTTCCGTAAGAGAAAGGAAAGCAGATCAGTTGATCTGTTTTTTTTGTTAGGCAGGATTGGCAATGGGTAAGAGTGTCTTCTTTGGCGGATTTCCTGTATAATAGAAGGAAAGAACGGACGAAAAGGAGTGCAAGGTGATTACACAACTGGACACAAAATCGGTTTATACCTTTATGGACAGTTTAGTCTCTATTCGAGACTATATTCAGCGTGCCAAAGAAATGGGTTACCAACAGATTGGTCTCATGGATATAGATAATCTATATGGGGCCTACGAGTTTTTAGAAGAGTGCCAAAAAGCTGGTATTGGGGCTGTCCTAGGTCTTGATTTAGAAGTTGAGTTACCAGCGGGGCCCTTGTCTATTCGTTTGCTTGCATTAGGTACCGTAGGTTATAAACATTTAATCAAGATTTCCAGCATGAAAATGATGGGAACAACTGACTGGTCGGCCTTTCAACACTTTTTGGATGATCTAGCCATTATCGTTCCCTATTTTGAAGGGATTGAGTATTTAGACTTGGGTCAAGACTTTGCGATTGGTGTCTTTCCAGATACTCCAGCGAAACAGTTTTCTCGTCCTGTTTTCCCCCTCTATACAGTCCGCTATTTTTCAATGAGTGATTTGGAGAGTCTTCAGATGCTCCATGCCATTCGCAATAATTGCAGTCTGAAAGAAGTGGGAGCTGTTGACACTTCTATGATGTTACTGCCACCAGAAGAGTTGGAGCGGGCCTTTGCTCATAATTATCCAGATAGTATTTCTTATCTAGAGAAGACTCTTGCGGCTGTTCATTATGAGATTGATACGCAATTAAAGCTTCCCCGCTTTAATCCAGAGAAACCTGCAGTCGAGGAATTACGTGAGTTGGCTGAGGAGGGCTTGAGAAATAAGGGGCTGGACCAGACAGTCTACCAAGAGCGTTTGCGTCATGAATTAGCTGTCATCCATCAGATGGGCTTTGATGACTACTTTTTGATTGTCTGGGATTTGTTACGGTTTGGTCGAAGCCAAGGTTATTATATGGGGATGGGCCGTGGATCAGCAGTTGGTAGTCTAGTAGCCTATGCTTTAGATATCACAGGGATTGATCCAGTCAAGAACAATCTCCTCTTTGAGCGTTTTTTGAACTTAGAGCGCTATACCATGCCAGATATTGATATTGATATTCCAGATGTTTATCGTCCCAAATTTATCCAGTATGTTAAAAATCGCTACCGCAGTCCTCATGTGGCTCAAATTGTGACCTTCTCAACTTTTGGAGCCAAACAAGCCATTCGAGATGTTTTTAAGAGATTTGGAACCCCAGAGTATGAGTTAACCAACCTCACCAAGCGGATTGGCTTACGGGATACCTTGGCTTCCGCTTATGAAAAGAATTTAGCTTTTCGCCAAGCCATCCAAAGTCGTCCAGAATACCGGAAGGGCTTTGAAATTGCGAAGAGGATTGAAGGGCAACCACGTCAGACGTCGATTCATGCGGCAGGAGTCGTCATGAGTGAGAAGACCTCACCAATCAAATCCCTGATCAAGATGGGTGAGGAGATGAATCTGACCCAATATGATGCTCATGGTGTTGAAGCAAATGGTCTGCTCAAGATGGACTTCTTAGGACTCCGAAATTTGACTTTTGCTCAACGGATGCAGGAAGCAGTAAAGGAAAAATATCAAAAGGATATTAAAATCGAGGATATTCCTCTAGAAGATTCGGAAACGATTGCTTTGTTTGCTGCCGGAAATACCAAGGGAATCTTCCAGTTTGAACAAGCAGGAGCTATCCGATTATTAAGACGGGTTCAACCTAACTGTTTTGAAGAAATTGTTGCGGCCACATCTTTGAACCGGCCTGGGGCTAGTGACTATATTGATAATTTTGTCAAACGCAAGCATGGCAAAGAGAAGGTCGATATGATTGATCCTAGTTTGGAAGGCATTCTAGCACCAACATATGGCATCATGCTCTATCAGGAGCAAGTTATGCAGGTGGCCCAGACCTTTGCTGGCTTTAGTCTGGGAAAAGCCGATATCCTTAGACGGGCCATGGGGAAAAAGAACGTGGCAGAAATGCATCGGATGGAAGATGACTTTATCAAGGGGGCTGTCGCGCTTGGGCACAGTGCAGAAAAAGCCAAGCAAGTCTTTGCCATTATGGAAAAATTTGCTGGCTATGGCTTCAACCGTTCCCATGCCTATGCCTACTCAGCCTTGGCCTTCCAATTGGCTTACTTTAAAGTCCATTATCCAGATGTCTTCTTTGACATTATGCTCAACTACTCTAGCAGTGATTACTTGACCGATGCGCTGCAATTTGATTTCCAAGTAGCACCTTTGACCATTAATACCATTCCTTATAAGGATAAGTTCCAAGATCAGAAGATTTATCTAGGAATGAAAAATATCAAAGGTCTCCCAAAAGATCTAGCCTATTGGATTATTGACCAACGTCCCTTTGAGAGCATAGAAGATTTTATCTTGCGCTTGCCAAGCCAATACCACAAACTTCCTCTTTTAACTCCTTTGGTAGAATTGGGCTTGTTTGACTGCTTTGAAAAAAATCGCAGAAAAGTCCTTCAGAACCTTCCCAACCTATTTGTCTTTGCGGATGAATTGGGTAGCTTATTTGGTCAAGCTAATTATTCCTGGATGGATGCTGAGGATTATAGCAAGGCTGAGAAGTATGAAATGGAACAGAGGGTCATTGGGGTCGGTCTCAGCCCTCATCCTCTGGTGGAAATAGTAGCAGCAAGTGGCAAACCGACTCGACCAATCGCTTCTTTAAGCGAAGGAGAACAGGCCACCATCTTGGTTGAAGTCCAATCAATCCGGACAATCCGAACCAAAAATGGAGAAAATATGGCCTTTTTACAAGTTTCCGATCTCCAAAAGAAGATGGATGTCACCCTTTTTCCTGATACTTATCGCCACTATAGCTCAAAAATAAGAGAGAAGGGCTACTACTATCTCAAAGGAAAAGTGCAATCTAGAGATGGTCGTCTTCAGATGGTTTTAATGGAAGCAGAAGAAGCCACCAATCAGCGTTTTTGGATTCAATTGTTTGATCACCAAGAGGATCGGGCAGTTTTAGATATCTTAAAAGCCTATCCGGGTCCCTATCCTGTCGTTATTCGCTATGAAGAGGAGAAAAAGACCATTCAATTAAAAGGAGTTTCCGTCCAGAAAAACGAGAAGTTAGAAAATGAGCTGGCAAGTATTGCTATGAAAACGATTTATCGATAAAATCTACGGAAAATAGGAGAAATTTGAGCCTCTTTGTGTTATAATCATTTAGAATGTAAAAGAAAAAAAGGAGCAAATATCGAAATGAAACGTATTGCTGTTTTAACCAGTGGAGGAGATGCCCCTGGAATGAATGCTGCTATCCGTGCAGTTGTTCGCCAAGCAATTTCTGAAGGAATGGAAGTGTTTGGTATCTATAATGGATACGCTGGTATGGTTGCTGGTGATATCCATCAATTAGATGCTTCATCAGTTGGAGATATTATTTCTCGTGGTGGAACGATGCTTCATTCAGCTCGCTATCCTGAATTTGCTGAACGCGAAGGTCAATTAAAAGGGATCGAGCAGTTGAAAAACATGGAATCGAAGGTGTTGTCGTTATCGGTGGTGATGGATCATACCACGGAGCGATGCGTTTGACTGAACATGGTTTCCCAGCTGTAGGACTTCCTGGAACAATTGATAATGATATCGTTGGTACAGATTTTACAATCGGGTTTGATACAGCAGTTACAACTGTTATGGACGCGATTGATAAGATCCGCGATACCTCATCTAGTCACCACCGTACTTTCGTTATCGAGGTAATGGGACGTAATGCCGGGGATATCGCCCTTTGGTCTGGTATTGCTTCTGGTGCGGATGAAATTATCATTCCAGAAGAAGGCTTTGCTATCGAAGATGTCGTTGAGAGCATCAAGAAGGGCTACGAAAAAGGTCGTACACACAACATCATCGTTCTTGCTGAAGGTGTGATGTCAGCTGCTGAATTTGGTAAAGCCTTGAAAGATGCTGGAGATACAAGCGATCTTCGTGTAACAGAACTTGGACATATCCAACGTGGTGGTTCACCAACTGCGCGTGACCGTGTTCTTGCTTCACGTTTGGGTGCACATGCTGTTAAGTTGTTGAAAGCTGGTATCGGTGGCGTAGCTGTTGGTATCCGCAATGAACAAATGGTGGAAAACCCAATTCTTGGTAGTGCAGAAGAAGGTGCCCTCTTTAGCTTAACTGAAGATGGTAAGATTAAAGTGAACAACCCTCACAAGGCTGACTTGAACCTTGCAGAGTTGAATCGTAGCTTATCTTCTATTTAATATTTATTTGTTAAAATTTGTCTAAAAAGACAGTGTATTTTAAAAGGAGTCATAGAAATCATGAACAAACGTGTAAAAATCGTTGCAACCTTAGGTCCTGCGGTAGAAATCCGTGGTGGTAAAAAATTTGGTGATGATGGATATTGGGGTGAAAAACTTGACGTTGAAGCTTCAGCACAAAACATCGCTAAATTGATCGAAGCTGGTGCCAACACTTTCCGTTTCAACTTCTCACACGGTGACCACCAAGAACAAGGTGATCGTATGGCAACAGTTAAACGTGCAGAAGAAATCGCTGGTAAAAAAGTTGGTTTCCTTCTTGATACAAAAGGTCCAGAAATCCGTACAGAATTGTTCGAAGGCGATGCAAAAGAGTACTCTTACAAAACTGGTGAAAAAATCCGTGTTGCAACTAAACAAGGAATTAAATCAACTCGTGATGTGATTGCTTTGAACGTTGCTGGTGCCCTTGATATCTACGATGATGTTGAAGTTGGTCACCAAGTTTTGGTTGACGATGGTAAATTGGGTCTTCGTGTTTTCGCAAAAGACGATGCAACTCGTGAATTTGAAGTAGTCGTTGAAAATGACGGTATCATTGCTAAGCAGAAAGGTGTCAACATCCCTAACACTAAAATTCCTTTCCCAGCTCTTGCTGAACGTGATAACGATGATATCCGTTTCGGTTTGGAACAAGGTATCAACTTCATCGCGATTTCATTCGTACGTACTGCAAAAGACGTCGACGAAGTTCGTGCAATCTGTGAAGAAACTGGTAATGGTCACGTTCAATTGTTTGCGAAAATCGAAAACCAACAAGGTATTGATAACTTGGATGAAATCATTGAAGCTGCTGACGGTATCATGATCGCTCGTGGTGACATGGGTATCGAAGTACCATTCGAAATGGTTCCAGTATATCAAAAAATGATCATCACTAAAGTGAACGCAGCAGGTAAAGTTGTTATCACAGCAACAAACATGCTTGAAACAATGACTGAAACCACGTGCAACTCGTTCAGAAGTATCAGATGTATTTAACGCTGTTATCGACGGAACTGACGCTACAATGCTTTCAGGTGAGTCTGCAAACGGTAAATACCCACTTGAGTCAGTAACAACAATGGCTACAATTGACAAGAACGCACAAACTCTTCTTAACGAATACGGACGTTTGAACTCAGATACATTCGAACGTAACTCTAAGACAGAAGTTATGGCTTCAGCTGTTAAAGACGCTACTAACTCAATGAATATCAAATTGGTTGTTACCCTTACTAAGACTGGTCACACAGCTCGTTTGATTTCTAAATACCGTCCAAATGCTGATATCTTGGCATTGACATTCGACGAATTGACAGAGCGTGGATTGATGTTGAACTGGGGTGTCATCCCAATGTTGACAGATGCTCCATCATCAACTGACGATATGTTCGAAATTGCAGAACGTAAAGCAGTAGAAGCAGGTCTTGTACAATCTGGTGACGATATCGTAATCGTTGCAGGTGTGCCACTTGGTGAAGCTGTTCGTACAAATACTATGCGTATCCGCACAGTACGTTAATCTAACCAATGAACAAACCTTGTTCTCTAAGTTTAAATGCTTGGAGGCAAGGTTTTTTTTTAGTGCAAGTTTCTGACAATTTGGGAATGTGGGCCTTTTTTATTGTCTAATAAAATGGTATAATGGAATGAACTGAAAGGGGGGATAGGAATGTCGAAAAGGGATTTGATTCGGAATATTATCATCATTGGAATATTGGGCTTGGTACTCCTTACTTTGCGCCTATTTGTTTTTCAACCATTGTGGGTATCTGATCAAATGGCCAATGCCTCCGTTAAGAAAGATGATTTAGTATTAGCGACTAAAAAGGGGAAGATTGATCGAACAGACTTGGTCCTCTATCATGTAAAAGAGAAACAATATCTTGGACGTGTCATTGCGATAGAGAGCGATGAGGTCAGCTATGTGGATGATGTCTTTTATCTGAATGGTGTAGCTAGAGCAGAGCCATATTTGGACAAGATGAAGACCAAACATTTGGCAGCCCCAAGTAGCGATTATTTTACAAATGATTTTTTCTCTAGAGAACTTAAGGGAACCAAGGCTGGTAAGTACCAAGTCATAGTTACTTAGTCCTAAATGATGATCGCAATAATACCAAAGACAGTCGTGAATTTGGTTATATTCAAGCAGATCAGATTGAGGGTGTTGTCGATTTCAGATTGTACCCCCTAAATAAATTTGGTTTTATTAAAGAAGAAGAATAGTCCGGAAGGGCTATTTTTTCTTACAAAAAAACTACTGCAGAAAGGAATTGCAGTAGCTTTTTATTCTGGTTAGATTGAGGTAAAGAGTTCTATTTTTCTTGTTTACTAGTAATTTGGTGAAAGACCTTTTGCCAGTGTTCATGACGCCGCCAGAGACTGGTATGGATCTGGTTATTTAACTCATACCGAATCAACTTAGTCTTTTGACTGATGGATTCGATCTCGAAATTCTTAAAAGGAATTTGATGTTCTTCCTGCAAACGGACCAAGTCCTCCTTGTGACTTTCTTGGCCGAATTCATTAATGAGGGTGAAGTTGTCTGCAAGAAGGGTTTGGTATTCCTGTTGAGCCTGCAAGCGTTCCTCATAAGTCTTTAACTTGAGAAGGACATTGTCTAAAATCTCATCTTCAGGGATAGAACTCGGCTCCACATGGACATCGATATCAAAGACACCAAATTTTTCCTTGAGAAGGCGTTCGACCTCTTCGGTAATGGCATGGCTTTCATAAACAGAGAGGTCTGGATTCATTTCAATGACGACATCCAGGTAGATATTGCTTCCGTAGGTCCGTCCCCGTTGAGATTTGACCCGGCTAACCTTTGGTAATTCCAGAATCGCCGCCTTGTATTTATCCAGGAGACTTTCATCAAAACCGTCGGAGAGGCTGAAGGAGGATTCGATGAAAATATCGTAGGCGGTTTTTAGGATAAAGAAGGTGATGACAATGGCCACCAATTGGTCCACAATGGGGTAGTTGAGAGCGCTAGCCCCAATCGCAACCGAAGTTCCCAAGGAAGTAACCACGTCAGAGAGGTTGTCTTTGGCAGCTGCCTTGAGGGCCTTGGATTGGGCTTTCTTAGCTAAGGTGCGGTTATAGAGGTAGACCGCAAACATAACCAGGGCCGAGCCGACTCCGACGATAGCTCCTAAAGGATCGATGACAGTGGTTTCTCTACTGAGGATTTTCTGAACAGTATCTCGTAGGACATCAAAGCCCACATAAAACATGATGATGGACGTCACCAGACTAGCTAGATCTTCAATCTTCCAATGACCGAACCGGTGGTCGCGGTCAGCTGGCTGGCGGGCTAAGCGAATGCCAATGAGAAGGGCGACATTGCTGATAATATCGGATAAGTTATTAAAACCATCAGCGACCAAACTGGAGGAGTGAAGAAGATGGCCTGTTGCTAATTTGGCAGCGGAAAGAATCAGGTAGGCTACAATACTGATCAGGGCTCCACGTTCGGCTAGTTTTAAATTACTTTGTGATTGATTCACTTAGACCTCCTCCAGACTTCTATAGATTTCCTCCTAAGCGACAAACTTGGATCGTTGTTGATGAGGAAAAATTCGTTCTTCTTAAGGCTTTATTATAGCTTTTTTGAGTGCAAAATTCAAATGATGCCAACTGTTTCCAAAAGGAGAAAGGGCGAAAATGTGGTATAATAGAACGATTGAATGAATGAGGAGTATGAGATGAATCCTTTATTGAATGGTATGAATGATCGCCAGGCAGAGGCGGTCCAAACGACAGAAGGTCCCCTCTTGATCATGGCGGGAGCTGGTTCGGGTAAGACACGTGTCTTGACCCACCGCATCGCTTACTTGATCGATGAAAAAATGGTCAATCCTTGGAATATTTTGGCCATTACCTTTACCAATAAAGCCGCTCGGGAGATGAAGGAGCGGGCTTATCAGTTGAATCCAGCCACCCAAGATTGCTTGATTGCCACCTTCCACTCCATGTGTGTGCGCATCCTTCGCCGAGATGCGGATCACATTGGCTACAATCGCAACTTCACCATTGTCGATCCAGGTGAGCAACGGACCTTGATGAAGCGGATCTTGAAGTCCTTGAACTTGGATCCTAAGAAATGGAATGAACGGACCATCTTGGGGACTATTTCCAATGCCAAAAATGACCTGATTGATGAAGTGGCCTATGCTGCCCAGGCTGGAGATATGTATACCCAGATCGTCGCTAAGTGCTATGAGGCTTATCAAAAGGAACTCCGTCAGTCAGAAGCAGTGGACTTTGATGACTTGATCATGCTGACCCTGCGTCTTTTTGATCAAAATCCTGATGTTTTGACCTATTACCAGCAGAAGTTCCAATACATCCATGTGGATGAGTATCAAGATACCAACCATGCCCAATACCAGTTGGTCAAACTCTTGGCTTCACGTTTTAAAAATATCTGTGTCGTTGGGGATGCGGACCAGTCTATTTATGGCTGGCGGGGAGCGGATATGCAGAATATCCTGGACTTTGAGAAGGACTATCCTGATGCCAAGGTCGTTTTGTTAGAGGAAAATTATCGTTCCACTAAAACCATCCTACAAGCAGCCAATGACGTCATTAAAAACAATAAAAATCGTCGTCCGAAGAATCTCTGGACTCAAAATGCTGACGGGGAAGAGATTGTTTATTACCGGGCCAATGACGAGCAGGATGAAGCGGTCTTTGTTGCCAAAACCATTGAAGAGCTGAGTCGCGAAGCTGGCTACAAACACCGTGACTTTGCTGTTCTATACCGGACCAATGCCCAGTCTCGAACCATTGAAGAAGCGCTACTCAAATCCAACATTCCCTACACCATGGTGGGGGGCACCAAATTCTACAGTCGTAAGGAAATTCGAGATATCATTGCTTATCTGAACTTGATTGCCAACCTCAGTGACAATATCAGTTTTGAGCGCATCATCAATGAACCTAAGCGGGGAATCGGGCCAGGTACAGTGGATAAGATTCGTGATTTTGCCCAAATGCAAGAGTCTTCACTCCTGGATGCTTCAGCCAATATCATGCTTTCAGGCATTAAAGGAAAGGCTGCCCAAGCCATCTGGGACTTTGCCATTCTCATTCTTGATTTGAGAGAAAGATTGGACCAGCTGACCATTACAAAGTTAGTTGAAGAAGTCCTTGACAAGACAGGCTACATGACGGCTCTAACCAATCAGGGGAATTTAGAAAGTCAGGCCCGCATCGAGAATATCCAAGAGTTCCTGTCTGTTACTAAGAATTTTGATGAAAACGGGGAAACCGTCGAAGACGAAACAGGTGTGGAGACCTTGAGTCGTTTCTTGAACGACTTGGCCTTGATTGCTGATACAGATGATGGGGCGCAGGAGACTTCAGAAGTGACCCTGATGACTCTTCATGCAGCCAAAGGATTGGAGTTTCCAGTCGTCTTCTTGATTGGAATGGAAGAAAATGTCTTTCCTCTTAGTCGTGCAGCTGAGGATCCAGATGAGTTGGAAGAAGAACGTCGTCTGGCTTATGTGGGGATCACGCGGGCAGAGAAGGTTCTCTTCTTGACCAATGCCAATTCACGTTTGCTCTTTGGACGGACCAGCTACAACCGTCCAACACGTTTTATCAATGAAATTAGCTCGGATTTATTGACCTATCAAGGATTAGCCCGTCCAGTCAACACTAGCTTTAAGGCTTCTTATAGCAATGGAGGCGGAACAACCTTTGGAAAAGGCATGAGCCTGTCACAAGCCCTTCAAGAGCGCAAGAGACAAGCAGCTCCAAGTGCCCTCACGTCATCAAGCCTCCCCTTTGGCAATAGCAACCGTTCTAGCGCCAAAGAAAGTGTCGCTTGGGCCATTGGTGATATTGCCATTCACAAGAAGTGGGGCGAAGGAACTGTCCTAGAGGTCTCTGGTAGTGGCAATACCCAAGAGCTCAAGATCAACTTCCCAGAAGTGGGGCTCAAGAAACTCTTGGCCAGTGTCGCGCCGATTGAGAAGAAATAAACTAAAGCCAGTAAGCCTAGCTTGCTGGTTTTGTCCTTTTATCAACTTCCCTTAGGTGAGGGCGGACGGTAGCGACTCCCTTTGGGATTCCATACCTTAGATTTGAGCCTTCCGTCTTAAATCTACCGAGCAGGAGAAACAAATCTGTTTCTCCTGCTTTTCTCACAGCGGGAAGTTTTGATGGTCATCGTTCTGCTTTCTCAAATTCTTTCATTTACTCTATTCATTGCCATAAACTTGATTGTGGAGGGAAATAGTAGGAGCAAGCCTCGTTTGCTGGTTTTGATTTTACAGGTGGCATGATATAATATACTAAGAATAGAGAAAGAGGCATGCTATGAACGAAATCAAGTGCCCCAACTGTGGGGAAGTCTTTACAGTCAACGAAAGTCAATACAGCGAACTTTTGTCACAGGTACGGACAGCTGAGTTTGACAAGGAAATTCATGAGCGGATTCGGCAAGAGTTGGCTTTAGCTGAGCAAAAGGCCCTTAATGAACAGCAAGAGAAGTTAGCAAAGAAGGACCAAGAAATTGCCCAGTTACAGAACCAGATTCAACAGTTTGATACCGAAAAAGAATTGGCCAAAAAAGAGGTGGAGCAAACAGCTAGCCAAAGCCTGCTAGAGAAAGAAAAAGAAGTGCAAGCACTGGAGAATCAGTTGGCTACCTTGCGCTTGGAGCATGAGAATCAGCTCCAAAAAACACTGTCTGATCTAGAGAAAGAAAGAGATCAGGTCAAAAATCAGCTTCTTTTACAAGAAAAAGAAAACGAGCTTTCTCTGACTTCTGTTAAACAAAACTATGAGGCCCAGTTAAAAGCAGCAAATGAGCAAGTTGAATTCTATAAGAACTTCAAGGCCCAACAGTCGACCAAGGCAATCGGAGAAAGTTTAGAGCAGTATGCGGAAAGTGAATTCAACAAGGTTCGCAGTTTTGCCTTCCCAAATGCCTATTTTGAAAAGGACAACAAGGTCTCTGCGCGTGGTTCTAAAGGCGACTTTATCTTCCGCGAATGCGATGAAAATGGGGTAGAGATTATCTCCATTATGTTCGAGATGAAGAATGAAGCCGACGGGACCGAAAAGAAACACAAAAATGCAGACTTCTACAAAGAATTGGACAAGGATCGTCGGGAAAGAACTGTGAATATGCGGTTTTAGTGACCATGCTTGAAGCAGATAACGACTACTTTAACACAGGGATTGTCGATGTTAGCCACGAGTATGAGAAGATGTATGTGGTGCGCCCTCAGTTCTTTATCCAAATCATTGGACTCCTGCGCAATGCGGCCCTCAATTCCCTTAAATACAAGCAGGAATTGGCGCTTGTCCGTGAACAAAATATCGATATCACTCACTTTGAAGAAGACCTGGATGCTTTCAAGGTAGCCTTTGCTAAGAATTACAATTCAGCCTCCGTCAACTTCGGTAAGGCCATCGATGAAATCGACAAAGCCATCAAGCGGATGGAAGAAGTCAAGAAATTCTTGACCACATCAGAAAATCAACTCCGCCTCGCTAATAATAAGTTGGATGATGTATCAGTCAAAAAATTGACCCGCAAAAATCCAACCATGAAAGCTAAATTTGATGCCTTGAAGGGGGAATGAGGAAATAAGTTATGGAAGATGATTTTAATTATGAAAATTTGATAGATGATGTAACCGAGGCTATAAAAAACTTTAACTTAGTAATTTTTATTGGCGCAGGAGTTTCAATTGCTCAAGGTTATCCTAATTGGAACAATTATATTGAACATCTTATTAAGTATTGGCAAGGACAAGTTTTATCGGTAAGTGGTGAAAAAAGACTTGGAAGAGAACATCACGTAGTTTTTGATTTAATTAGCAAATCTAGTATTAGTAATAAACGTAAAGTGGATCTAGTAAACTATGAATTAAAAAAAGTTTTTGGTGAAGATTTTGAAAAGCGACGACTAGATTTTTGAAAAAAAGATATTTTAAAAAAATCTATTACCATATTCAATAGTTAATCAAACAGTAGAATCTTTTAGCAAGTTTGAATGCAGTATTTATTACTTCTAACTACGACTATGAAATTGAAAAATCATATTAAACGTTTAAAGAATTCTGTAGTTACTATTAATGATCTCAATGAATTTACTAAGAACAAAAATGGGAAGCTACAATTTGGTGATGTTCTACATATCCATGGAACACCAGATTGTAATGTAAAGTATTTTGTCAGTTCATCCGCAGATTATTCAAAAACCTATTTAAAAAAATAGGGATAATTTTGAAAAATCTAGTAACATGGTTTAAAGAGACAAAACCTACAGTTTTATTTATCGGAGCAGGTCTTGAAGAAGATGAAATTTTATCTTTACTTTGTAAAGATAGTAAAAACTATGCCTTGATGAAGTCAGAGAACACAGGTAATCAGAGAGCTGATGAACATTATAGAGGTGTTGTTGAGGGATTTTTTAGCTCAGAAAATCATACTCAGATTATTTGGTACGGAGATGAATTTGAGAAATTACCACTTTTTGTAAAAAAATTAGTTGCTGATATTAATGAAAAATTGGGCACACATGATTTTTATAAACAGTGGAACAATCTTTTGAATCCTTCTATAAATCAAGAAGAATATAATAAAAAAATTTAGATAGTATTTCTAATGATTTTAAATATCTAAGCTCAGTTTTTAGATAAAGTTATTGAAAAATGATAATAATCAACTAGATCAGCTAATGTTAAATGCTCTTCTTCGGGGTGAAACTCTAACAGTAATTAAAAAAGGTTTTGTCCTTGCATTTTGGAAGTTTATTGTTAAGAATATTGAAAAGTTAAGTGATAATGACTGGGAAGTGCTTTATAAAAATAATTTATGAAGGCTCTCAAAATTACTTTATAGATGATGTATTTTTTGTCTATAATTATGCGATAGATAATAATATTTCTAGTTTTACAAATAATAATAAGCTTTAATGAACTGAGAGAAATTATATCCAAAGATGGATATATCGTTAATTCTAACTTTAATAAAGATAAAACTCTTTTTGGGTTACTGGCTAGTAAGTACTTTTGAACAGCAAAAATCGTGATTTATATTTAGAGGAAGATAGTGAAGTAGAAGTTAACTTAAATTACGAATGTGTTAACAAATTAATATCCATACTAAATGATTCAGAATTTTTAAGTTATAATTACTACTCTATAGAGTATCAATTAAAAGAGAATGATGTTGTTAAATTTCTTTATGAGCTTCTAAAGTCCAAAAAAATTATTTATTGAAGAGGAAGAGTTTTTTTAGAAAGTGATTCTGAAGACTTATTAAGTACTAAATTAATTCAAAAAAATTGCTTGTTCAATTGGATAATGAAACTAATTTGGATTTTGATTTTATCAAGAGGTTAATTGATAAAATTGATTTTTTTCTGATATTCACTTTGGAGAGGAATTAAACATTTTTATCAGAAAACACCGAAGTATTATTAGAGAAAAATAATATTAAAATACCAGAAAAAAACCTTATCGAAATTGGATATATTCAATAGAAGGAGGTTTTGTTTCACAGTTTTCCATTTTAACTCAAGAAAATCTTGTAGAGTATGATGAATCTAGACTTTTAGAGATATTAGTCAACGCAGAAAAAGAAACAAAGAGGTTCTTCATTTTTGGAAGAAAAGACGATAAATGAAACGGAAAATTTCTTGAGTACTGTATTAAAAAGAATCAAACGAAATATCTAAAAAAGGTTTCTGATTTATTAAAAAAATCATATAGATGACTTATATCCAAAAATATAAGAGACTATATGTAAAAAAATTATCTGTTCTTCAGAAATAGAGGATGATTTAAGAAATGTTATTAGAGAAAAATATTTAGGAGAATTAAATAAAGGAAGTTTTGATGAGAGTGATAGAAGTTTTTTTTGAGTATTACTTAACTCAAAAAAGATGACGAAAAAAATCAATTTTTTTGAAAAGGCTACTTAGTATTAATGTGAATGAACTTTCAACACCAAAAGGTGATAATAAACAATTAGATATACTTCATTTTATAAATAGTGAAATGGGATCATTTTTTTCAATGTTTAATATCATTATTTATAAATCATTCAAGTTATAGAGATGTAATTATTCAAATAATAAATTCAGTAAAAGATACCGATTATAGGGAGTTTGCTCAAGGAATTTTTATTAAATGAATACGATCCAAACGGAATCAATGTAACTTACAACACCTTTTTTTAGGATTTGTGTATTATCATTCTACAATTACTATCGAAGTCGCAAAAGTTTTTCACAAATGTAGTAAAGGATATACTAAACAAAAAAATTGAGGACAATCAAATTCTTGATAAAGTTTATCTAGTTGCTTTAGAGAGGGTAGATCCATCTATTGATTCATTTTCTTTATCAAAGAATAACTATAGTCAAATGATAAACATCATTTTTTTACAAATGATTATGAATTTAGATATTCGAAAAAAATGGTTGCGAGAATTATTCAAATTTGACTCAAGTGCAAACTATCTGGTGACAATTTTTTTATTTATTATATAATGAAAAATCTTAAAAAAATAGATTTGCTTTTATTTATAGAGGAATTAAGTGATTATGTGACAACTTATAATCAGAAAAATATCCTTACGAGGAATGAATTATAAATTAAATCATGAAGAACTTAACAATTTTGATTTGTTGAAAAAAATGTTTCTAAAATTAATGGAGACTGATAAAATAGAGAATGATATTTTCTATCTAGATGGTATCAAAAAAATATACTCCCATTATTATCTTTAGATGAAAAGACGGAGTGTATTACAACATATTCAAAAACAGAAAAATTGTCCTCCTCCAGAAATTGAGAAATTACAAAGAATTATCGATAATTTAAATTTGTAAAAATAAAGAAATTAAGAGACTTCAAGAGATATCTGTAGATTTTTAAACTAAATTGCCTAACAGATTGTGCTCAAGTTTAAGGTATGGAATCTCTAAGGAATTCTCTACCGTCCATTTTTACCCAAGGAAAGTCTCGAATGAAAACCTCATGAAACTAAAAAAAGCTGGAATTTTCCAGCTTTTTTATGTTAGTTAAATCGCAAAGAGATCGTTTAGGTTTTCTGCCATGGTTGGGTGGGTAAAGATTTGTTTTGCGATGTAAGTATAAGGGATCTTGTTGTCCATGGCCATGGTGATCAGGTTGATAAGTTCGCCTGCAGCTTCTCCAAAGAGAGTTGCTCCAAGGATTTCTTTGGTTTCTGGGTTGACCACGGCTTTGAAGGCACCTCGAAGATCTGCATTAACATGTCCACGAGGCATGGCAGCAACTGGCAATTCTTTAACAGCAACTGGAAGCCCTTTGTCACGTGCTTCTTGCTCAGTCAAGCCGACTTGGGCAAGTGGAGGAGCAATAAAGAGTGTTGTCGCATAATTGTTACGAGTTTCGAGATTGTAGCTACCATCGCCTGTAAGGTAGTTGAAGACAATGCGGAAGTCATCGAGTGACATGTAAGTAAACTGAGGGCCACCATTGACATCCCCAACCGCAAAGACACCAGAGACGCTGGTTTCCAAATGACGGTTAACTTGGATCGCTCCACGATCAGTGACTTGGATGTCTGTGTTTTCAAGACCAAGTCCAGCTGTGTTTGGCTTACGACCTGTTGCGTAGAGAAGGATATCAAACTCGAAGTTTCCCTTATCCGTTACAACGGTTAAGCTATGGTCACCATCTTTGATTTCTTGGGTATGAACGCCTTGTAAGAATTGAATACCATCTTCTTCCAGGTAGCCTTTTGCAAGAGCTGCGATGCTTGGCTCGATCCGTGGCAAGAATGCTTCAGAGGCATCCAGTACCGTTACTTGGCTGCCCAAGGTATTGTAGAGGTGGGCAAATTCCAATCCGATTGGTCCACCACCAAGGACACCCAGGCGTTTAGGTAGGTTTTCCAAACGTTGAATACCGGTTGAATCCACTGCAAACTTGCTTTCAGCCAGTCCAGGGATTGGAAGGATAGTTGGCACTGCACCAGTATTAATAATAATGGTTTCAGCTGTCAATTCTTCCTTTTCCTCACCAGCTTGAATTTCGATGACCTTGTTGGACACAAAGCCGGCCGTCGCATCGATGATGTCTACACCTGTTCCAGCAATCGTTGCGTAGTTCTTGCCATTGAGACGAGTGGTGACTGCATTCTTCTCATTCATGGCTTGCTCAAAATCCAAGCCTTTTTCTGCGGCAACAATCAAGGTCTTGGTTGGAATACAAGCGATATTGATACAAGTACCACCGTACATAGACTTGCTCTTTTCAATCAGAGCAACTTTTTTTCCTTGGCTTGATAATTTCGCTGCAAGTGTTTTACCAGCTTTACCAAATCCAATAACAATAACATCATACATTAACATATATTACACCTTCTTTCGTTTTCTATTGTATCAAACCCATTTTAAAAAGTCTGAAATCTGCTACGGTTTTTTTTGGAAGCTCATGGGAAGTGGGAAAGAGGGACAAGAAGTCTCGTTTTTTGCTGTAAAAAATTAAAAAAAGAGCCAAAAGAACGCAAGGCCAGCAAAGCAAAGCGGTTCAAGTAAGGCTCGGGTAGGTTGGGGCGAAAGCCCCTTAGACCTACCATGATTATATCATATCGATCAAAGAAATGAAATATTTACCAAAAGCCATTACCCGGTTACGGTCCGGAAAGAAGCGATTTGAAGATTTAAGTATAGAAACAGTAAGTAAGGTTCAAATTGGCTAGATAAAAAAATAAAAAGGTTGTTTATACAGCCTTTTCTATTTTCTGTTATAACGGCAATCGAATGACTACGTTTTTATTCGTTTGAGCATTATCTGACAGTACCTAAAATATAGTAAAATCAACTATCCGCACTTAATTGGTGACTGATAGAATGTATTTAATTTTCATGGTATAATAAAGGGTCGGTGACTAGGGTGGTCACACATGAGTTAGAAAGAGCAAATCAGATGGACGGAATTATTAATGTAAAAAAAGAAGCAGGCATGACTTCGCATGATGTGGTCTTTAAACTGCGAAAAATCCTAGGTACCAAGAAGATTGGCCATGGGGGAACGCTAGATCCTGATGTGGTGGGAGTGCTTCCGATTGCAGTTGGAAAAGCGATCCAGATGGTCGAATTTATGCAAGATGAAGGCAAAATCTATGAAGGAGAAACCACTTTGGGCTTTTCTACCACGACGGGGGATGCAAGTGGGGTTTAAAAGGAGACTTTCAATCTGCCATGGAAAATATGTCCAAATATAATTTGAAAAAAATGGGGGCAGATTAAGAGATTATACATTTTTAATATCAAGCTTTGAGCTATTAAAAGTTTCCATTTTACCGATTGGGAGTGTTGTTCGAGTGAGAGAAGGTGTGGAGCCTGTCATGATTGTTAATCATTGTCCAGATACTAAAAAGCAGAGGCAAAAATGAAACTAGGACCATTTGGATTGGGCTTATCAATAGGGGGGGTAAAACATGGAAATACAATTAAAATTACGTGGAAACTCAGAAGGATTTATCCTTGAGTCAAAATTACCTGATGATGAACATTGGACTGAAAGAATTGAAATTGTTCAAGAAAATGAAGGTTATCGTCTCTATGCAAAAGATGTAGAAATTCTTGTCTTGAAAGAATCAGAATATATTTCTAAAAGAAAAAGAATAGTCGCAAGAGGGTTAAATAAGGATTTGATTTATTATGAAGAAAAAAGATTTGAACATTTATGGGAACAAGCATACTGGCATGGAGTTTTTTTCAATTTAATTTAAATAACTAATGGTAGAGCTAAACTAATCTGCCAAACTCAAGCCATAAAAGATATTGTATTTAATCAAAAGTGAACGACTACTTCGATACCATAGAACCAGAAAGTAAGCTAGCCCGAATCATGTTCTCTTATTACAGGACTCTCAATGCCCAATTAAAAGGAGATGAAGCTCGTGCCTGTAGTTTGTTTGAAAGCATCTCCTATGAAAATCAGAGCTTTTTCTATGTTCAGGAAGCGCAGAAATATTTAGGAGTTGAAAGACTGATGTCAGAACGTGAGAGCTTTACCGATTGGGAGTGTTGTTCGAGTGAGAGAAGATGTGGAGCCTGTCATTATTGTTAATCATTGTCCAGATACTAAAAAAGCAGAGGCAAAAATGAAACTAGGACCATTTTGGATTGGGCTTATCAATGAGGGGAGGTAAAACATGGAAATACAATTAAGTACGTGGAAACTCAGAAGGATTTATCCTTGAGTCAAAGATACCTGATGATGAACATTGGACTGAAAGAATTGAAATCGTTCAAGAAGATGAAGGTTATCGTCTATATGCAAAAGATGTAGAAATTCTAGTCTTGAAAGTATCAGAATTCATTTCTAAAGAAGAAAAAGAATAGTCATAAGAGGGTTAAATAAGTTTGATTTATTATGAAGAAAAAAAGATTTGAACATTTATGGGAACAAGCATACTGGCATGGAGTTTTTCAATTTCAATTTAAATAACTATGAAATGACGTGTGTAGGTTCAGGTAGTAAAGGAGATATTTCACCTGTCACAAAGATGGCATTCCGATTGCCGTTTATGCTGCAAAGTAATATTGCAGTGCTGGAAGAAAACTTTTCTCTCTATACTGAAAATATTGACGAAATTGACAATTTACTGATGTTTTTACGTAATTGATTATATTAGGGGATATGACTTTTTTTAGATATTGATTCTTTATCTGCAAGATATCGTTTCTTTTATCAATTCAATGATCAGCTCAGCTATAACGAAGGAACATTTAGATATGCTTCCAGAGGAGAAGACCTTCTAAGTTAGAGGCGTTTATCATTTATTTTTTTATCAGCTTTCCTTGTTGTAGGTGTAAGCTTGGTATCATTACGCCCTTTGTTCGCATTTTTAGTAGGATTACTAATACATTATATTTATACTATCTTAAAAAAATTGGAGAGACAGAGGTGAATAGTAGGGTATTTACCTATAGATTTGTTATTGATGCTACATAAAAAACCTTAAAAAACATGCCAATAGCCTTATAAAATGCATGAGAGGATGGTTTAAATGATACTGGAACGAATGAAATTTATTAACCACATGATGAGAAAGGAAATCAGAAAGCAACACATGAACGGTATTATCAACTTAAAAAAAGAAGCAGGCATGACCTCGCATGATGCGGTTTTTAAGCTACGTAAGATTTTAGGAACAAAAAAAATCGGTCATGGTGGGACCTTGGATCCGGATGTGGTTGGCGTTTTACCCATTGCTGTAGGCAAGGCGACCCGGATGGTCGAATTTATGCAAGATGAAGGCAAGGTCTACGAGGGCGAAATCACTTTGGGATTTTCTACCACAACGGAGGATGCCAGCGGGGATGTCCTAGAGCGAACCCCAGTGGAACCACCTTTAGATGCAACAGAGGTGGACCGTATGATTGCCCAGATGGTGGGAGAGATGGAGCAGGTACCGCCTATGTATTCAGCGGTCAAGGTCAATGGGCGTAAGCTCTATGAATATGCGCGGGCAGGAGAAGAAGTGGAACGTCCTGTCCGACAGGTGACGATTTATGAATTCATGCGCACCAGTGAGATTAGCTACGAAGAAGGTCTTGCCCGTTTTCGTTTCCGGGTTAAATGCAGCAAGGGAACCTATATCCGGACCTTGTCGGTGGACCTTGGTCAAAAACTGGGCTATGCGGCTCACATGTCCCACTTAACACGAACCAGTGCTGCCGGTTTGTCACTGGATGATGCCCTGACCTTAGAAGAAGTGGCTGAAAAAGTGGGGCAAGGATATTTGAGCTTCCTTCACCCACTTGAGATTGGAACCGGAGATCTGGAAAAAGTAGAGCTGACAGTAGAAGAGGTTGGTGAAGTCCAAGTGGGACGCTTTATTCCAGTTGAGAGCGAAGCCAGGGAGTTGGCTGCGTTTTACCAAGGGAAATTGGTAGCCATTTTGGAGAAAAGGGAAGAACTTTACAAACCTCGCAAGGTTTTTCTGACAGAAAGTGTGTTACAATAAATTTATGAACATTTGTTATGTAACTAGTGAAAAAGAAATAAAAGCTCAAGCAGATACCGTTCTTGTCTTGGGCTATTTTGACGGTCTTCATCGAGGTCATCAGGAGCTCTTTCGGAAAGCTCGCACCATCGCCGATGAGCAAGGACTTCGAGTAACTGTTTTGACCTTTCCAGAATCTCCAAAGCTAGCTTTTGCCCGTTACCAACCAGAACTACTCCTCCATCTCCAAAACCCAGAGGAACGCTTTAAACGGATGGAAGAACTTGGAGTCGATGATCTATATCTTATCGATTTTACCAGTGATTTTGCGGCTCATACGGCCCAAGAATTCGTTGAGACCTACCTAACAGCACTTCGGGCGCGTGTCTTAGTGGCAGGCTTTGATTATAGCTTTGGTAGCGATAAGAAAGTAGCTAGTGATTTGGGAACCTATTTTAAGGGTCAAGTCATCGTCGTTCCACCTGTCCTAGACCAGGACGAAAAAATCAGCTCAACCCGTATTCGGCAGGCCATTGCATCAGGCCAGGTCAAAGAAGCAGCTGATCTTTTAGGCTATCCCTTATCCAGTCGTGGCATTGTAGTCCATGGGGATGCACGAGGGTCGCACCATTGGTTTTCCAACAGCCAATCTGGCGCCGATCGATCGCACCCATCTCCCTCAAGATGGTGTTTATGTCGTCGAAGTAGAAGTGCTGAGGAACGTCACCGGGGGATGGCCTCTGTAGGGAAAAACTCGACCTTTGATGGGACGGAACTTCGCTTTGAAGCCAATATCTTTGATTTTTCAAAAGATATTTATGGACATACGATTCGGATTTTTTGGTTAGACAAGATTCGAGAAATGGTCAAATTTGACAGTGTAGAAGCCCTCGTCGAGCAACTGCATCAGGACGAGATCCTGGCTCGTCAATGGACCAGATAATTTTTGTTAGAAATTCTCCCTTAAGGGGAGAATTTTCTTTGTCTAAATTAAAAAATCACTATGCAAGCGCGGAATAATTTTGTATAATAGAGTCAGCTAAGTGTGTCCAAAAAAGAAGAAGAACATGATTACATTATTTTTGTCTCCGAGTTGTACATCCTGTCGGAAGGCCCAGGCTTGGTTAGAAAAACATGAGGTTCCTTTTAAGGAACACAATATTATGACGAGTCCTCTAACAACTGAGGAGTTGCGTAATATTTTAGCTCTAACTGAGAACGGTACAGACGATATTATTTCAACTCGTTCTAAGATTTTTCAGAAGCTAAATGTTGATGTAGAGGATTTATCGATATCTGCTTTGATCAAGTTGATTGAGGAAAAATCCTGAGTCTTTTTACGTCCTTAATTATTCTAGATAAGAAACGGATGCAAATTGGTTTTAATGAGGATGAAATCCGTGCATTTCTCCCTCGAGGATATCGTAAGGAAGAGTTAAGATCTGCTACCACTAGAGCGGAGATCCATTAATATGAATAAAATTATAGTTACCCTCGATTTATCGTGGAGCACTGAAGAGCTTGCTTCGGTGCTTTCTTTTTAATCAGGTTGAACAAGCCTATGAACAAAAGGCAGATGCACGCATCTACCTAGAAGCCTATAAGGCCTTTTAAGAAAGTTGTCTCAAAGTATTGGCGAAGAAAAGCGTCTGGGCAAAAGAATTTGAAGAGGTCAGCGGCTACTCACTTTATCGCGCAACCAAACTTTGCGAAGGAAAAGGGAAGGATGGTTTTCGATTGATCAATAAATTAGAATTTGCTAAGACCATTGTCAAAAGAAGCGGAAGCTATCTTGAGAACACCTGCATGACCAGCTAGCAATCACAGTCAAAAAACAAATCCGACGGATTTGGTGACTCAAAATGGACCAAGAAGTGCAAGCAAGCCCTGGTTGGCAAGATTTTTGAAAAGCCTATCAGAAGACCACATTTTTGCGGAAGAGGATGACCTTCGTGCACCTATTCGTTCCGGTAAGGTCTGGGTGATTGATCCATTGATGGGACCAATAATTTTGTGACCCAAAAAGAAGACTTTGCTGTTATGGTCGCTTATTTTGAAGAAAGGGTTGCTGGTTTGGCTTGATTTATGATGTCATGGGATCATCTCTTTTTGGTGGAAAAGGATTTTGGAGTCTTTTGCAATGAGCAAGAACGCAACCCTTTTCAAAATCGTCCCATAGTGATTTATTAGTGGCTTCGATGGCATGCTTAAATCCAACGCTTGGGGCATGGCGGATCTAGGGGGCAGAATGCTTAGGGATTCAGGGTTTATGGGAGTGCTGGTATCAGCTTTACAAGATTTTATCAGTGGTATTTTTAGGCTGCTTCAGCTATATCGGCCATGGGACTATGCAGCAGCAGCCATCATGGGTGAGTGCCTAGCTGCTCGGTCTTGACCTTGGAAGGAAAAGAACCTAACTATGAGACCCTGGAGCCCATCATGATGGTGCCAACCTGTAAGCTAGATGAGATTCAACCCTTTTTGAAGAAAGGAACACACGCATGACCTTTCCTCAAGTTTAAAGAAAAATATTATCAACTACTAGGAGGAGGCTGAGGCCTTCTTTCAAACACTGTGAGCAGAGCCGTATCTGCCTATCGGACTAATCCATTAAAGGCGGAGCAAATCATTGGAGATGCCCCTATTCCAGGCATGCCTTGGAGTTACTATGGCAGGTGTCAGATAAATCCGTTGCCCATGTCACTGGACTGGTCTATTCATCAGAACCAGCTGCCCAAAATGGTAGCCCAAGTAGCCATCAAAACCAGGTATGAGGTCTTGGATCTTGCGGCAGCTTTTTCGGGTAGCAAGACGACCACTTGCTCTCTTATTTGAGACAATCAAGGACTCCTCGTTTCCAATGAAATCCACAAGGGCCGCTCCAAGATTCTGGTTGAGAATGTCGAACGTTTTGGAGCCAGTAATGTCGTGGTGACCAATGAATCAGCCGATCGCTTGGCTAAGGTTTTCCCAGCCTATTTTGATTTGATTGTTTTGGACGCACCATGTTCTGGTGAAGGAATGTTTCAGCAACCAGATGCTATGGACTATTGGCATCCTGATTATCAGCCCATATGCTGGTCTCAGAGAGAAATCTTAACAGATGCCCTCAGATGCTAGCCCCAGAGGCAGCTGGTTTCATTCGACTTGTACCTGGGCGCAGAAGAAAACGAAGAAATGTCTCTTGGCTCTTGGGCAGAATATGAGCTGGGTGCTGCCGATTGAAAAATCATGGCATGGTAGAGGGGATCGGCCATCCTGAAACAGCTCGGATGTATCCTCATCGTTTCAAAGGGGAAGGGCAATTTGTTGCTAAATTCCATTATCAGGGAGAGCCTGAAGTCAAGAAGATCAAGGAAGGCCGTTCCAATCTAACAGCTGAGCAGAAAAAGATTGTGAGCTTTTGCAAGGACTGTGGACTATGGACTTGGAGGGCCTCTCACCAATGTTTTGAGTCAGCTTTATATCTCTTGCCGGTTGGACTTCCTGATTTAAAAAGGTCCAAGATTGCTCGCAATAGCCTGCACCTGGAACCTTCAAGAAAAATCGCTTTGAACCTAGCTTTTGCCTTAGGCTAGCTCTGAAAGCAGATCAGAGTGAGAAAAGCGGTCAGCTTATCGGATCAAAGACTTCATCAAGTACGTAGCTGGGAGACCATTCAGCTGGAGCAGGACTATACCAATGGATGGTATCAAGTCTTAGCTGGAGGCAATGGTTTGAAGCTTTGCTAAAAGTAACGGGCCAGTACCTTGAAAATTTCTTTCCAAAAGGCCTGAGTTTGAGATAAATTATTAGAAATGCGGTCTTTTTCTATGTGTATAGTGGAAATAGAGTGATTCTTGCTAGAATATTAGAAGATGATCAGAGTGTTTGAGAGATAAAATTTAAACGATGTTGATTATGATTCAGGAGACTTACATTGAATAAATGCAAAAAGCTAGTCATGGGCTAGCAACATGCTACTGCAGCTTCTCTATCTGCCTGTGCATCTTGGATTGACCGTGGAGAAGCGATTACAGCTGTTGGATCGTGCAGCTCTACAACCGTTAGTTGAAGGGGTAGTAGATCGTTATATGAAAAGAACATCCGGTAAGATTGTCAATGTCGAGGGGAGGATCTGGTACAAGTCTGTCTCAAGGTCAATCAGGAGCTATCGACATTGAAATAGTGACCTCTTTGCAGAGGAAAAGATGGCATCGATGCTTCTAGCAGTGAGACCATCAAGTGGCGGTAGCGAACAGCCATCATTGCCAATAAGAATATTTCTGTGAGACGATTTAACAACCGAACAATTGCGTCAAGATTTTTACTGGTGAATATACCAACTGGAAGCAATTGGGTGGTGAGGGACCTGAAGTCTACCAGTATGTGAACCGGGCTGCAGGATCTGGTAGCCGTGCTGTGTTGATGCCACTCATCATGAATGGGAAAGATCCAAAAACAAGCTCAGGAACAAAGATTCAAATGGAATGGTGAAAAACATTGTTTCCCAGACTCCAGGTGCCATTTCTTATTTGGCCTTTACCTACGTGGATGATAGTGTCAAAACCATGAAGTTAAATGGCTATGAACCAACTAAGGAAAACGTGGTGAACAATAACTGGCCAATCTGGTCCTACGAACATATGTATACCAAGGGAGAGCCAAGTAAATTGGCTAAGAAATTCTTGGACTACATGATGACAGATGAGGTCCAGCAGGAAATCGTTGGTAAGATGGGCTATATCCCAATCAATGATATGAAAGTCAGCCGTGATCTTGACGGTAATATTACGAAGAAAATAAGAGAATTAGGTAAAAACATGAACGAAGTAGCAAAATATCATAAAGTCAATAATTCTCAGTTTGGAAAAATTTGGTAAAACCATTACTTTTCTACTGTAGGTTTGATTGTCTTTGTCATAGCTTTGATTTTGATTTTATAGCCCAAAAGGATTATCGACCTTCTTTGTCAACAAGGTCAATGTCTTTAGTTTCCTTTTCGGATCCACATGGAATCCATCAGGGAAAGAATTTGGGGCTTTGCCAATGATCTTGGGTTCCTTCATTGTAACCCTTTTGTCTGCCTTGGTGGCGACACCTTTTGCCATTGGTGCGGCAGTCTTTATGACAAAGTTTCTCAAAGGAGCTCGTCTCTACAACCAGCCATTGAGATTGTTGGTAGGGATTCCATCTAGTTGCATACTGGTTATTGGTTTGCAAGTGGTGGTTCCATTTGTTCGTTCCATCTTTGGTGGGACAGGATTTGGGATCTTGTCAGGTGTCTTTGTCCTCTTTGTCATGATTCTTCCAGCTGTGACCTTTTATGACAACAGACAGCTTGCAGGCGAGTGCCTCGTCACTATCAGGGGAAGCGAGTATGGCTATGAGAGCGACTCGTTGGCTGAAACAATTTGGCATGTCACCTTAAAGGCGGCTCGCTCAGGTATTTTTACAGCAGTTGTCTTTGGAATGGCCCAGTACCTTCCGGTGAAGCCTGGCTATTCAGATGGTGGTCGGAAACTCAGCGGTTGTTCCAAATTCTTTAACAACGCCAGACTTCACCTGACCTCTATCTTGACCATGGGTATCGGAAATACGGTTATGGAACTGTTAACAACAACGTTCTCTGGTCACTTGCCTTGGTGCTCTTGCTGATGAGTTTGGCATTCAACAGCGTTATCAAATTGATCACGAAAGAAAGAGGTAAAGAAGAACTATGCACGCTAAAAATAGATAAGATAGCGACGAGGGTTCTCTATGCAATTGCTGGGTGTGTCACTATTCTTGCCTTTTGATTCTCTATATCCTGGTTAGAGGTTTGCCACATGTGTCTTGGACACTTCTTGACCAACAAATCCTCTTCTTACCAAGCAGGGGAGGTTAGGATTCAGCTCTATAATTCGCTATGCTTCCTCTTAGTCATTACCTTGATTATTTCCTTCCCACTTTCATTAGGGGCAGGGATCTACTTGTCAGAGTATGCCAAGAAGGGCCCATTGACCAATTTGGTTCGGACCTGTATTGAGATCTTGTCTTCTCTACCATCAGTTTGTAGTCAGTCTATTTGGTTACTTGGTCTTTGTAGGTAGCAGTTCCAATGCAGCTCTCGATTATTTCTGGAGCCTTGGCCTTGACCGAGTCTTCTAACCTGCACAGATATTTTGAAACATTGAAGATGGTTTGCAGAATGTCCACCATACACAGAGAGAAGCTGGGCTTGCGCTTGGAATATCTCGTTGGGAAACCGTGATTCACGTGGTGGTACCTGAAGCCTTACCAAGTATTATTACGGGTGTCGTACTAGCTTCTGGGCGGATCTTTGGGGAAGCAGCGGCCTTGATTTATACTGCTGGTCAGTCTGCCCCAGCCTTGGATTGGAGCAACTGGAACCTCTTTAGTGTCACCAGTCCGATCTCTATTTTCCGTCAAGCAGAAACCCTAGCGGTCCACATTTGGAAGGTCAATAGTGAAGGAACCATTCCAGATGCGATTGAAGTATCCGCTGGATCGGCTGCAGTCTTGTTGATCTTCATTTTGATTTTTAACTTTGGAGCGCATAGCTCGGTGCCCACCTCCATAGAAAATTAACCTCAGCATAAAAGGAGAGAAATGTCAAAAGTACAATTGGGATGAGAAACATATCATTACTTTTCCTGAAGAAAAAGTGGTCCTTTCGACCAAAGACTTGCATGTCTACTATGGATCAAACGAATCCATCAAAGGTGTGGATATGCAATTTGAGAAGAATAAAATCACAGCTTTGATCGGTCCTTCTGGATCTGGGAAGTCTACCTATCTTAGAAGTTTGAACCGGATGAACGATACCATTGATATTGCGCGTGTGACTGGGAGATCTGGTACGAAGGGATCGATGTTAACCGGCCAGATATTAATGTCTATGAAATGAGAAAAGCATATCAGGATGGTCTTCCAACGACAAATCCCTTTTGCCAGAAAGTCTATCTACGCAATATCACCTTCCCCACGAGCAGGGCAGGTGTTAAAGACAAGAGGTCTTGGACGAAATCGTCAGAAAAATCTTTGAAAGCAAGCAGCCCTCTGGGATCAGGTCAAGAGATGACTTACACTAGTCTGCAGTGACCCTCTCTGGTGGTCACTAGCAACGCCTCTGTATCGCTCGACTATCTCTGTCAAACCGAAGATTTTGCTCATGGATGAGCCAGCTTTCAGCTATAGACCCTATCGCAACAGCCCAGTTGGAAGAAACCATGCTGGAGTTGAAGAAGGATTACACATTATTATCGTGACCCCAGCATGCAACAGGCTGCTCGTGCTGTGATTATGCAGTTCTTCTATCTGAGCGATTTAATCGAGTATGATAAAACAGCCAATATTTTCCAAAATGCAAAACTGCAATCGACCAACGATTATGTATCAGGTCACTTTGGATAGAAATTGGCAACATAGAAACAACATAAGGATGAAAACATGACAGAACCAATTTTGCAAGTCAAGACTTGTCGGTTTAATACAATAAGAAAAAGGCACTGAATAGTGTGTCATGGTTTCACCTAAAAGAAATCACGGCTTTAATCGGTCCTTCTGGATCTGGGAAGTCTACCCTCTCAAAGCTATCAACCGAATGGGAGATTTGAACCATGAGGTGACGACGACAGGAACCGTTATCTACAATGGTCACAATATCTATAGTCCTCGGACAGATACAGTAGAACTTCGTAAGGAAATCGGGATGGTTTTCCAACAGCCCAATCCTTTCCCCATGTCTATCTATGACAATGTCACCTACGGACTCATGATCAATGGGGTCAAGGACAAGCAAGTCTTGGATGAAGCAGTCGAAACCTCTTTGAAAAATGCTTCTATTTGGGATGAGGTCAAGGATCGTCTCCATGATTCAGCGATTGGGTTATCAGGGGGGCAACAACAACGGGTTTGTGTGGCGCGTGTATTGGCAACCAGCCCTAAGATTATCCTCTTGGATGAGCCGACCTCAGCCTTGGACCCGATTTCTGCTGGAAAGATTGAAGAAACGCTTTATGGGTTGAAGGATTGTTACACCATGCTCTTGGTGACTCGGTCTATGCAACAAGCCAGTCGGATTTCGGATAGGACGGCCTTTTTCTTGGATGGGGACCTCATCGAGTATGATGACACCTCAAAAATCTTCTTGAACCCTGCTCGTAAGGAAACAGAAGATTATGTATCAGGGAAGTTTGGATAAGAAAGGGAAAGTAAATGTTACGTGTACAATTTGAAGAAGATTTAGAAAAACTTCATAACCAGTTTTTATGCTATGAAATGAGTCTTATTCGAATTAACCACGCAGTTCGAGCTTTTTGTCACTCATGATCGTGATCTGGCACGTCAGGTGATTGAAGATGATGCTGAGATTAATGAGTATGAAGTGAAGTTGGAGCGCAAATCCTTTGAAATGATTGCCCTTCAACAACCGGTTTCTCAGGACCTTCGGATGGTCATGACAGTCTTAAAAGCTGTATCTGACATAGAGCCGGATGGGGAGACCACGCTGTGTCATTGCCCGTGCAACCATTCGTATGAAGGAGAACTTCATAAAGTAAGGTTGTAGAGGAAAAATCAGCAAAATGGGTCGAAGTCAAAGACTTTGTCGAAACAACCTTGAACTTTACCAAAGGGGATGTAGAAACAGCCTATGAAGTAGCAACTCGTGATGAAAAATTAATAGGTACTATGATCGTATTCAAGAGTTGGCAACGGAAGAAATCAAGCATAATCCTGACGATTATCACTGGACGTGATTACTTCAAGTCATCAACTACTTGGAGCGTATTGGTGATTATGCTGAAAAATATCTGTGAGTGGGTTTGTCTACTTCGAAACAGGAAAAATTGTGGAATTATAAGAAAAGAAGTCTGAGATCATGATCTCAGACTTTCTTTCTCAGTCTGGTTTTTGCCCCCTCTTACCTTACAGTTAGTAGGATTTATGTTAGAATAGAAGATGAGAAAATGAAGAAGGAGTTACTCATGCAAGCAGTTGCACATTTTATTGATACATTTGTACCTAGAGCACTATGATCTGTTCTTGAGTTTAAACCACTCAGACAAAAACTTTCTCTCAGGGAAAAGTGACCATTAGCGGAGGAAGCAAAGAGCTCACATCTCTCTTCACCAAAAAGTTTGATCATCGAAACAGTAGAAAGTAGCAGGTCAAACCCGTCCATTTTCGGTGGATGATGACAATGAAGCAGTCTATGTCGAATTAGAAGGGACAGGTCAAGTAACGATTACCTTGACCTATTCTGGTAAGATCACAGACAATATGACAGGAATTTATCCTTCTTACTACACAGTAGATGGTGTGAAGAAGGAAGTGATCTCTACTCAGTTTGAGAGCCATTTTGCGCGTGAAGCCTTCCCAAGTGTGGATGAGCCAGAAGCCAAAGCGACCTTTTGATTTGGCTGTGAAGTTTGACCAGAAGAGGAGAAATCGTTCTTTCTAACATGCCTGAAATCGATGTGGAAAAGCACAAAGAAACAGGTATTTGGAAGTTTGATACGACTCCATATGTCTTCTTATCTCTTGGCGCTTTGCGGCTGGAGACCTCCAGGGTGACAGCTAAGACCAAGAATGGAACCCTAGTCGGTGTCTACTCTACCAAAGCTCACCCATTAGAAAACTTGGACTTCTCATTGGATATTGCTGTTCGTGCCATCGAATTCTACGAAGACTATTATGGCGTTAAGTATCCAATCCCTCAATCTCTTCATATCGCCCTTCCAGACTTCTCTTCAGGTGCGATGGAAAACTGGGGCTTGGTAACCTACCGTGAAGTCTACCTTCTTGTGGATGAGAATTCGACAGCTCAAAGCCGTCAAACAGTAGCCTTGGTGGTGGCTCATGATTAGCTCACCAATGGTTCAGAAACCTCGTGACCATGAAAGTGGTGGGATGATCTCTGGTTGAATGAAAGCTTTGCCAACATGATGGAATATGTCAGCTTGGATGCTATCGAACCAAGCTGGAATATCTTTGAAGACTTCCAAACAACTGGTGTGCCTGCTGCCTTGAAACGCGATGCTACAGATGGCGTTCAATCCGTCCATGTGGAAGTCAAACACCCAGACGAGATCAACACCCTCTTTGACCCAGCCATCGTTTACGCTAAGGGTAGCCGTCTCATGCACATGCTTCGCCGTTGGTTAGGCGATGACGCCTTCCGTAAAGGGTTGAAGATTTACTTTGAAAAACACCAATACGGAAACACCATCGGTCGTGACCTTTGGGATGCTCTTGGGCAAGCTTCAAGTCGTGATGTCGCAGCCTTTATGGATTCTTGGTTGGAGCAATCAGGATACCCTGTTGTCTCAGCTGTTGTAGAGAACGATACCTTGATCATCGTCAAGAGCAGTTCTTCATCGGAGAAAGAGAAGAGGCCGCAAGTGGGTTGTTCCTTTAAATAGTAACTGGACAGGTATTCCAGATACCTTGGATACAGAAGTCTTAGAGATTCCAAACTACAGTGCCTTGAAACAGCTAACAGCGGTGCTCTTCGCTTTAATACAGAAAATGCAGCTCACTATATCAGTGACTACCGTGGGGGAATTGTTGGAAGATATCCTTGCTGAACTTGCTAACTTGGATAGCACTTCGAAACTACAAGTGGTTCAAGAACGCCGTCTCTTAGCAGAAAGTGGTCAAATTTCTTATGCAAGCCTCTTGCCAGTGATTGAACACTTGACAGAAGAAACTTCCTTCCTGGTTGTTTCTGCTGTTTCGAGCGTCTTGAGCGGAATCAGTCTCTTTGTGGATGAAGGAACTGAAATAGAAGTAGCCTTCCATGAGTTGTTGAAACGGATGAACCGTTACAACTTCGAACGCTTGGGACTGGAAGCTAAGCCTGGTGAAACAGAAGAAGACGAAAAAGTTCGTCAGCTAATGATTGCTAATATGATTAAGGCCAATGATGAAGCTGCACAAGCACAAGCGAGCGCTATCTTTGAAAGCGCATGCCGATGATTTGGAAAAACTTCCAGCTGCCATTCGCTTGCAAAATCTTGGTCAACAAATCAAACACCAGAAACCAAAGACGCTTGGCAGCAATATCTGGATACCTATGTGAAGACAGTTGATGCAAACTTTAAACGCCAGTTGGCAGCTGCCCTTTCTTATACCAAGTGATGAGAACTTTGGAAGCTCTATTGAAGGGTGGAAGAACAAGGATGTGGTGAAACCTCAGGACTTGGCTATGAGCTGGTACTTCAATTTCTTGCACCATGACTTTACCCAAGGAAGAACCTGGACTTGGGCGCGTGAAAACTGGGATTGGATCAAGAAAGCACTCGGTGGTGATATGAGCTTTGATAAGTTTGTCATCTACCCAGCTAACTGTTTCAAGACCCGTGAACGGTTGAATGAATACAAGGCCTTCTTTGAGCCTCAATTGGATGATATGGCGATCAGCCGTAATATCAAGATAGAATTAAAGAGAGTCATGGCTCATGTCGATCTTATCGAGCGGGAGAAAAGCAGCGGTTGAAACACCTTATAGCAACGAAATAAAGAGCTCCTAGAGAGGAACCTACAGGTTTGTAGGCCTCTCTAGAGTTTTATTTTGCTTTTTTGAAATATGGGAGATGTTTGAGATTGCGATGAGAATAACTGTACGAAAACCGTTGTCAACATGATCTTAATCAAATCTGGTAGTACAAAAGGTAGGGACGACCAGTTTTACGGTGAGATCCAAACTCTGGTGGGTAATGAGCATAAAACCTAAGAGCACCCCCAATAAAGAGGACGACTTCTCCCCAAGGCGTTAGCTAGGAAGATACAAGATGGGCTGTCCCTTTTTGGCCATGCAGACTGAGGTAACAAAGCACGAAGGGAAAGAAGAAAGGAATCCAGCAGTGGGACCGTAGAAGGAGCTGATGCCTCCGTGCCACCTGCAAAGACAGGGAGCCAATGGCACCTAAGGAGGTAAATGAGGAACGGAAGGGTGAGCTTCTTTTTGGACGGTGGATGCTGGCGATCAATCCAATCGCTAAAGTCTGAAGCGTGATAGGAATGGGTCAGAGTGAGGATTGTAAAAGGGATAGGGCGGCAATCAAAGCTGCTCCAAGAGCAGTGATGTCATTGATTCTATTTTTCAAAACAGTAAACCTCACTATATTTTATGGTAACTATTCTACAAAAATAAGAGCAAGCCTGTCAGAGTCCTCTTTTCAGCTGTGACAAATGTCTCCTTAATCATTTTTAGGAAAGTTTAAGAAAAAATTTAGTCACTGTTAAGGAAAAAGCCTGTAAACTATCCCTATCTAAAACAAGAGCCTTGTTTAAATAAATAATTTAAAGAATTGAAAGAATGCAAAGCTCGAATGAACAAAGACGAAAAAGAACTGAAAAAATGATTGTCGTTAAGAAAAAGTCCTAAGTGGTGGAGCAACTGCCACTGCAACAGGAGGACTCATCGTTGGGATGACTGGTGGATTTGGATTGGGAATGTTGGCGACAGCCAATACGACTCCCAACGCCAACAAGCAACAGTCGCTCACAAAATAGCAACCAGCCTGCCCAAAATCCTCAAAGACAACATAGCGAAATAGTCAAGGACAAGATGGACATTCTAACTCACAAAGGTCTTAATGGCCAAAAATGGTGGACTAAGACAGGTCAAATGAACGACCAACCACCTCAGGAGGCGGGTCACAAAGGGGACAAGGACAAGATGGATTTGGTGGAGACCAGGCGAGTATGCCCACCGCAAGATAGTCAAAACAGTGGACAGGCCAAGGGGAATAGGAATGGTCAACACCTCCACAAGATAGGTTGCCTCAAGATCAAAGAGAACAGCCAACAAAATGTGGAACTCAATAAAAAGTCCTCCAAGAAGTCCTCTTCGACGTCAAGCAATACAAAACATTCATCAAAGGGATGAGACAGGACAGCAGGCTAAGAGTTGAAATCGCTATCTGAATGCTGCTGAATGAAGCTGGTCATGTTATAATAAGTGAAAATACTCATCATCCCTTTATGGAAGAATGAGAAGGAGAAAGTAAAGATGATTAAGATTTAGTGGTCAAACGAACGACCTCAGTTTGATCTAATTCAGTTTTTTGATTTTTAGATGATTTTTGCGGATGTCATACAAGTCTTTTGATGAGGAGATGAAGGTCTGTATGAGGCTGAAAGTGGCATCTATGACCTCATTTTTGTTAGACCTCATAGCTTCCTGAAAAGATGGTTTCCAGTTCTCAAAGAATTGAGAGATAAAGGTGTCTCCACTCGAGTATTGATTACTGACAGCCAAAAGGAGGCTTAGACGATAAGGGCCATGGTTTTGAGCTGGGTGCAGATGATTATCTGACCAGCCAGTCTACTTAGAAGAACTCAAGATGCGAGATCAAGCATTGTTGAAAGCGCTCTGGTAGGTCAATGAAAATACCCTTTCGGTATGGGAATGTGACCGTTAATCTCTCGACTAACTCTACGTTTGTTGAAGGAAAAGAAGTAGAACTATTAGGAAAAGAAATTTGATCTCTTGGTCTATTTCCTTCAAAATCAAAAATGTTATCCTGCCAAAAACACAAATCTTTTGATCGACTTTAGAGGATTCGATAGTGATACAACCATTTCGGTTGTCAGAAGTATGTTTCTAAGATTCGTAAGAAGTTCAAAAAGGAACAGACTTTGCAAAAATCTCCAAACATTGCGTAGCGTGGGGTACATTCTGAAAGATGCTCAATAAAATTAAAAACTGTCCAATGCGGATGACTTTTCTTGTTTCATCCGCTATTTCGAGACTCTTTACCTAATTTTTCTCAACATGACCTTGATTATTATTCAAGTGATGCGGTCAGAGTCTGTATACAACGGTTGATGAAAATTTAAAAGATGCTGAGTAAAGATCGTTATTCTATTATTAAACGGCCAATCATGCAGGAAATGGGAATGGGGAGAGACGAACCAGATGATGACACGACCCTGAAGATGATGAACGTGGTCCGAGGATGGCCCTAGACCATCGGTCACTTCTAATAGTACAGCCATCCTCTTGAATGATAATTTTGAAAATGTGCGACGGATAATGGTTTCCTGGATCTAAAAACAGTGACCTTTAGTCGCAGCTATTTAACACAGATCAAGCAGATTCAGTTACCAATCATTATAAGCAGCAGGAAAGTTACCGAGGCTTATTTGGTGGATGGATTGACCTGATGATTATATCGATGGGGTGAAATATAACGTGATCATGACCAATATTAGCCAGTTGAACAGACTAGTGATGAAAAACACAGGCCAAATCGCCTTGGTCTGATTTTGCTTCTGGGGCATTTCCCTCTTTGCAAGTATCTTTCTGGCTAAAAATCAGTGTGAAACCTCTCTTAGAGTATGAATCGAGCAGAAGGCATTTTGTCGAAAATGCTTCTCATGGATGCGGACACTTTAGCAGTTTTGCCAAAATCGTTTTGGAAACCCTGTTCCGAAAACCAGAGGCAACGATCATGGAATCCAGTGAGAACATCGCCTCCCTCTTTGGATGAGGTTCGCAATATGCACGTTACTGACGACCAATCTCTTAAACTTAGCCCGTCGAGATGATGGGATTAAACCCTGAGTTTTGTGAAATCCCTCCCTCTTTTTCCGACCAAACTTTTCGCCAGTATGCAAATCATTGCCGAGGAAAATGATAAAAATCTTCAGTATGAGAATCAGGTCGAAAGAAAAGGTCTGGTGTCTGACAGGTCCTACTGAAACAGCTGATGACCATTTTGTATGACAATGCCCTCAAATACACAGAGGAAGAAGGAAAGATACGGTTTGTCGCTCAATTCAAGGATCGTTATCTCTATCTTCGGGTAGAGGATAATGGACCAGGGATTGCAGACGAAGATAAAAAGCGGATATTTGATCGATTTCTACCGAGTGGATAAGGCGCGGACGCGTCAAAAGGGTGGTTTTGGTTTAGGACTATCCTTAGCCAAGCAAATCGTGGAAGCCTTTAATGGCACCATTACTGTTCGAGATAACAAGCCGAAAGGTGCTATTTTCGAGGTCAAACTAGCAACCAAGTCAGATAGTAAAAAGAAATCAACTTCTAAATCAACGAAAAACAAGTAAGAGAGTGGGACAGAAATCGGTAATTCGTTAGAATTCGATTTCGTCGTCTCACCTCCGCACAGTTGAGTAGGGCTGTAAAAGCTGATAAAATCAGCGTAGTAGAGCCCACTCAACCACTGCGTCTTGTTCGATAATCCAAAGACAATTGAGAGGCTAGGACTTTTGTCCCAGCCTCTTTTTTCATCTATTTCAAATAATCGCTATTTTTGCCTGACTAGTGTATAATAGTAAAAAAAGAAAGAGGTGTCGTATGGCTTCAAAAATGTTACACACTTGTTTGCGAGTGGAGAATTTAGAAAAATCAATTGCTTTTTATGCAGATGCGTTTGGCTTTAAGGAATTGCGTCGCAAAGATTTTCCTGAATACAAATTTACGATTGTTTATCTTGGTTTTAGAAGGGATGACTATGAGTTGGAGATTAACACAGCTATGATCATGGTCCTTACGTCATTGGAGATGGCTTTTGCCCATATTGCCTAGTACATGAACCTTGGAAGCCCTTCATGCGGAGCATGAGGAAAAAGAGTTACCAAGTAACAGATCTAAAAAGGCTTGCCAGGAACGCTTCAAACTATTACTTTGTGTGGACCCAGATGGCTACAAAGTAGAAGTGATTCGTGAAAAGTCCTTATAATCAGCATCATATAACTTGTGATAAAGAGCAGGTGTTACCACATCTGTTCTTTTTCATGCTTGAAAGTTTCCGGTTCAAAGTGACAGGAGATAGGACTGAGCTACTTTAATTTCCTACCATATTTTGGGTTTTATTTTCTAGATTCTAGAGTTTTCTGCTGTTTTTGGTGATAAAATTGCTATAATAAGAGTATGAAGAAATCCTACTTGAAAATACTTATTCTCATCCTCCTCAACCTCCTTTTCATCGGAGGAATTTATCTTGCTTATCAGAAGATTGAGGAAGCACGCGCTATCAAAAATTATAATCAACAGTTTTTCCAAAGCAATCCAGGAAGAAGAAGCAGTTGAAAGAAAGACAAAAGATACCATTCTTCAAAAAGGAATGGTCAGTCAATCATATGTTGCCTACTCCGAAAAATAACGAAGAACCTATCGCGAGTGGTCAAAGAGAATTTTGGCTGACGTTGGCTCTCTTCCCAAGAGAGAAGAAGAACCAGCAAGCAAAGAACTGTGTTCTATCATACTGAACGTTCAGAAGACCCATTTGTCGGGGTTCATCCTTATCAGGTGAAGAAGACCCAGTACAAGTGGAAAAACGGTAAGTTCATCAAAGATGGGATCGACAAACTTCCCCTCCTTTATCTAACGGATGAGGGGACGGTCTTCCAATTCTCCCAATTGTTTTACGGATGCTGATCTGTCAAAAGAAACCCTCTTAACAGGTTGCGCTCTCAGCTGGTCTTCCACTACAGTTAGGGAAGATCGAATTGAAGAGACTGATGCAAGCTGTCTCAGCAAGTGATATAGCAAGCTGGCGGTTCACCTACAATCAAGGTGTTCTTCTGTCCACTTCCAGTTACTATTGAGGCATGGAAAGCCTTCGATATACTTTGCTGAAGCTCTATGATGTGATTGATTCTGCTCGCCTGAATCACTGGAGATCAGGAAGCTTGTAGGGCCTACCAAGCCAACGTCACGCTAAGATGGTTGCCTTGACTTTTGATGATGGTCCAGATCCATCGACGACTCCTCAAGCCCTGGATATCCTCAACAAGTACCATGTTAAACGACTTTCTTTATGCTTGGGAAGAATGTCTCTGCCTATCCAGAAGTGGCTAAACAGGGTCCGTCAGGAAGGACGTGAAATCAGGATCCATGCTTGGAACCACCCTGTCTTAACTAGAGTTGCCTTTGGAGTCAGCTCAAAAGAAATCATGGATGCAAAGAAGTGATTCAAAAGGTGACTGGAGTGCAAACGAAGATTACTCGTCCTCCTTATGGTTCGATTAATAGTGCCATTCAATATGCAGTGGATCAAGCCTTTATCATGTGGGATGTGGATACCTTGGATTGGAAGAGTCATAACACCGAAGCGATCTTAGCAGAGGTGAAAAAACAAGTCAAACCAGGATCAATTACTGATGCATGATATTCACCAAACTTCGATTAATGCTCTCCCAGCTGTGATTCAATACCTTCAATCGCAAGGCTACACCATTGTGACGGTTGATGAACTCTTAAACCACCAAGTGGAAACTCATCGCCTCTATTACAATCGTAATTAAAAAAATCGTTCGTAATACTACGAACGATTTTCTTATTCTTCCCCTATATAGAGTTGAGCTCCCTTAAGGATCAAAGGACGAACAGGGGTTAATTTTTTCAAGCTTTTTAATTCTTCTGGATGGCTAACCAAGGTGATGACATAGCCTTCTTTGCCCATGCGTCCGGTACGCCCAGATCGGTGGATGTAGGTTTCGGCATCTCTTGGAACTTCATAGTTGACGACACATTCTAGTGAGTCGATATCGATTCCCCGCGCTACCAAATCTGTTGCCAGAAGGAGTGTCGGCTGATGATCCTAAAGCGTTCCAGAATGACTTTCCGGAATTTGACGTTGACGTCACTAGCAGAGTGAGACAGCGACTTCTTCTCGGTACTGGGTTTTTCTTCAGCGCTCCCTAAGTCGGACAAGCTATTGAAGAAAACGAGGCCACGAAAGTCTTCGACATTGGATGAGTTTTCTGAGGTTCGACCTTTTTCTCCTTGTCCACTTCCATATAGAGTGCTGGATATTGTCAAAGCTTTGCCCTTCTACCCCTGAATGGTCCAGGGTATTGAGGCTCGATTTGCTCTGGATCAAACTTGGTCGTTGCACTCATATAGATAAATTGATGATCTCGTGGCGCGTAGTGACAAATCTTGTCGACAAAGTGATACTGAGAGTCGCTGAAAAGTTGGTCAAATTCGTCCAGAACGATGGTATCGACATTCATCATCTTGATTTTCTTGAGCTTGATCAACTCAAAAATACGGCCTGGAGTTCCGATGAGAATTTCGGGTCCTTTTTTGAGACGTTCGATTTGCCGTTTTTGACTAGAGCCAGAAAGGAAAAGTTGAGCGCAGAGTCAGAGCTCTGCCCATTGATTTTAGTGACATCAAAGATTTGTCCGCCAGATTCTGTATTGAGAGGATCAGCAATTGTTGTGCTTTTAGAGCTTTGGCCAGAAGACTAGGGAAGAGATAGGCCAGAGTCTTCCCAGTTCCTGTCGGGCTGACTCCAAGTACGTTCTCCCCTTGGGTAATCGGCTCAAAGAGGCGTTCTTGGATTTCAGTGAGTTGCTCAAAGCCGAGGGTTTTGAGTTGCTCTTGCCAGAGCGGTGGGAATGCTAGTGTCATGTTAGTTTTCGTCCTTAAAGTGTATTCCAGCATCTTGGCGCATAGCATAGAGAAAGCTTGATGGACCATCTGTCAGTTTGGAGTCAAAGTCTGGTAAAAGTATCTGGTCACTTCTGTCATCATACTAGCAAAGGCCTGGGCTTCTTCTAGCATGTTATGAGGGGCAGGAGTGATTAGAAGCTGGTAGCTGTTTCCAGAATGGTCTTGAAAAACAGCCTCGTTAGCGGCTTCAATGCCACTCAGAAGAGATTGCCATCTGTTGTGTAGATTTCAGCAGGAAGATTGCTGGTCATCTTTGCCAGCTTGAATGCCGATAACAAAGTCAGGAATAAACCAAGTTACCATGTCCGTTCAAATCCGATTGAATTAGGCAATTGCCGCGCCTGATAGATTACTGATTCAGGTTGACCGAAGAGGCCGATTGCAAAGTAGAGGGATGAACACCCAGATCCATAAGGGCTCCGCCTGCAAACTGGTCAGAGAAAATATTGGGAGTAGACCCTTTTAAGAACTCAGGCATCTTAGAAGAGTATTTGGCATAGGTCATGTGGCCACCCAAGATGGTCTTGTCTTTGAGAAAGTCTTGGATGGTCGCAAAGGCTTTTTCATGATAGTTGCGAGCGGCTTCAAAGAGATAGACCTGGTGCTCCTTGGCTAATTTGACCAACTCTTCCCATTCATGGGAGTAGTGACAGCTGGTTTTTCAAGGATGACATGTTTCTTGAGCTAGAAGACTAACTTTGCCTGAGGATGAGTGGGTGAATTGGGACTAGCAATGTAGATGACATCCAGGTCACTATCTAAAAAGGCAATCAGATCATCATAGAGGGCCACTTGTCCATAAGGTTGGGTGAAACTACGAGCTTTCTCCAAGGTCCGTGAATAGACCGCTCTTAACTCATACTGGTCTGTTTCTTTAGCTGCAGCCAGGAAGGAATGGGAGATGGCACTGGTGCCGATGATACCGAGTTTCAGCATGGCAGCTCCTTTCAATCAGGTATTTACTGGTTTCATTATATCATGTTTCACCCTAAAAAGATGGAATGGGCCTTTCGAACTGGGACGGAAGGGGAAAGGAGATCCTTCTTTGATTTTGGATGAAAGCCATAGAAAAATGGTTCAAGTCGTGGTCAAGTGACCGCTTTTGTGATAGAATAAATAGGATTATAGAAAATGGAGAAGAAGATGCAGAAACAGACCAATTATTATCGGTGTAACAGGCGGTTCTGGTGGGGAAAAACTAGTGTTTCTCAGGGCAATTTTGTCCCACTTCCCCGGATGAGAAGATTGCCATGATTGAGCACGATTCTTATTACAAGGATCAAAAGCCATTTAACGCTTTGAAGAGCGGATTCAGACTAACTACTGAGCATCCTTTTGCCTTTGATACAGACCTCATGATCGAGCAAATCAATGAGTTGTTGGCTGGACGTCGGTTGATATTCCAACATATGACTATGCAGCGCATACGCGTAGTGCTAAGACTTATCGCCAGGAGCCTCAGGATGTCTTTATCATTGAGGGGATTTTTGGTGCTTGGAGGGACAAAAGCGTCTTCGTGACTGATGGATATCAAGATTTTCGTTGATACCGATGATGATGTGCGGATCATTCCTTCCGGATCAAAGCGAGATATGGAAAAGCGTGGTCGGAGTTTGGACAGCGTCATCGAGCAGTACTAGGGAGTGGTGAAAGCCGATGTGCCATCAGTTTATCGAGAGCCAACCAAGCGCTATGCGGATGTCATCATTCCAGAAGGTGTGACCATGCCTGTCAGCCATCGATTTGATTACGACTAAAGATTGAGAAGATTTTGGGCGAATCACGTGAAGGATAAGATAACAAATGAGAGAGGTTAGGAAGTAGTGTCCCAGCCTCTTTTCCATGACAAATAAGGGAGAAATATGAAAGAAAAGTTAAAGAAGAGTTTCACTCCGAAGTAAGGCTTTGCCTGCCTGCTGACTATGTGTGCAGGTTTTTCAGATGCCTACACCTTTATCGAGAGGAGGGACCTTGGCGGCTGGCCAAACAGGAAACGTGGTCTTTCTATCCGTGGGGGTTAATCGACCCATGAAATATCTGATGTGGAGGTCAAACTATGCCACCATGTTGGCCTTTATGATCAGGATTTTTGATGACCGTCTTTCAGCGCTTCTTTAGCCATTCGGTTTGGGACTTAGTACCTTAGTTTCCTTTGGTCCTGACGACCTTGGTGGCAGGGCTTTCTGCCAAAGAAGTGCTCAATGTTCTGATCATTGCCTTTCTTTGGACTGAGCCTAGGGATTGTAGCCATTTCCTTTGGAGAAGTCGATGGCTATGCTTACAACCATTCCTTTATGACAGGAATCTCAAGAAGACCATGGTCGCTTACGGGAATTTTGTGCGGGATCGCAAGATGGAGTTTTTCTGGGAATCCCTCTTTATGACCTCCTTGATTGGGAGTTTTGTCGGAGGGGCTATTCTTTCGACCTTCCTCATCCAATATTATGGACTTCGGACAATTTGGTTTTGTTTCCTTGTTCTGACCATCTTTCTGACATATCGGGCGATTCAATATGTTCGGAGGGACAGCTTAAATGAATTTTTACAAAGTCAGGGACCTTGCTCCTTGGCTTTTTATTGAAACAATTGCTTGGTACTTCTGATGTCTAGTCGGTTTTTATCAAGGCTTGCTCCAGTGGTAAATCGTAATTTTCTACCAAAAGTTTGGTATAATAAAGGGTATGAATACATAGAAAAAGAATCAAATTACAAACTCCTACTAGCCCAGTTAGAAGCTCTCTTAGAAGGAGAGAACAATGCCTTGGCCAATTTAGCCAATGCCAGTGCTTTTGCTTAATCAAGCTCTACCGCATTCCGTCTTTTGCAGGCTTTTTACCTCTATGATCAAAAAGAGTTGATTCTAGGCCCCTTTCAAGGACAGGTATCTTGTGTCCATATCGCTCTGAGAGAAAGGTGTCTGTGGAGAAGCAGCGGAGAAAAAGAGACGCTGGTCATCGAGATGTGACCCAGCATGCCAAATTATATCTCTTGTGACAGTCAGGCCATGGTGAGATTGTGGTTCTATGGTCTTGAAGGACCAGTTGTTGGGAGTGTTGGATCTAGATTCGGGATCGGGTGGGAGATTATGACGACCTAGATCGCCTTTATTTGGAACGTTTTGCTAGCCATCTTGCTTGAAAAACAAATTGGAATTTTTAGGATGTTTTGGGTAGTAGACTAATGTATCAAGCCCTCTATCGTAAATACCGAAGCCAGACCTTTGGCCAGCTTGTGAGGGCAAGAGGTTGTGCGACGACCTACGACAAAGCTGTCGAACAGGGAAAAATTAGCCATGCCTATCTCTTTTCTGGCCCTCGTGGGACCGGGAAGACGAGTGTGGCAAAAATCTTTGCCAAGGCCATGAACTGCCCCAATCAAAAAGGGGGAGAGCCTTGTAACGAATGTTATATCTGTGAAGCCATTACCAATGGCAGTCTAGAGGATGTCATCGAGATTGACGCAGCCTCAAATAATGGGGTGGATGAGATCCGCGATATCCGCGATAAATCGACCTATGCGCCTAGCTCCCCTCATAAGGTCTATATTATCGACGAGGTGCACATGCTCTCAACGGGAGCCTTTAATGCCCTTCTCAAGACCTTGGAAGAACCGACAGAAAATGTGGTCTTTATTTTAGCAACAACGGAATTGCACAAGATTCCAGCAACTATTCTTTCACGGGTTCAACGTTTTGAGTTCAAATCCATCAAGACGCCAGCCATTCAAGACCACCTAAAAGCTGTTTTGGATAAAGAAGGGATTGATTACGAAGAAGAAGCTGTGGCTATTATTGCCCGCCGGGCAGAAGGTGGGATGCGGGATGCCTTGTCCATTTTGGACCAGGCCCTCAGCCTGACAGCTGGTGCCCAATTGACCACTGAGACAGCAGAAGAAATCACAGGCTCCATCAGTCAAGAAGCTTTAGATCTCTATGTGGCAGCCTTGTCGGCACAAGATGCAACAGCTGCCTTGGACCAGTTAAACCTGATTTTTGATAATGGGAAAAATATGGCCCGCTTTGTGACAGATCTCTTACAGTATTTACGGGATCTTCTAATCGTTCAGACAGGTGGAGAAAATCTCCATGTCAGTGAACGATTTAACCAGAATCTAACCATTCCGCAAGCCACCCTCTTTGCTTGGATTGATTTTGCGACAAGGAGCTTAGCGGATATTAAAAACAGCCTGCAGCCCAAGATCTATACAGAGATGATGACCATTCGCTTGGCAGAATACAAGGGTGAGGGCTCTTCAGCTAGTCAAACGGCTCTTCCAGCAGATTTCTTGGCACAAATGGACCAACTCAAAAGTGAAGTGGAGTTACTGAAAAGTCAGTTAGCTCAAGTAGGGAGCGGGGCTCCTATAGCCAAGTCGGTACCAGCCCGTCCTCAGAAGTCTAGCAAGGGCTATCGAGTGGATCGCAATAAGGTTCAAGCCATCTTACAAGAAGCGGTTGAAAATCCAGATTTAGCCCGTAACAATCTCATCCGCCTGCAAAATGCTTGGGGGGAAATTATTGAAAGCTTAGCAGGGGGCAGATAAGGCCTTGCTAGTTGGTTCGCAACCGGTTGCGGCAAATGAACGCCATGCGATTCTTGCTTTTGAGTCTGCCTTTAATGCCGAACAGACCATGAAGCGAGATAACCTCAATACCATGTTTGGCAATATTTTAAGCAATGCAGCCGGATTCTCACCTGAAATTTTGGCCATTTCCATGGAGGAGTGGACCCAGGTCCGGGCGGAATTCTCGAAGAAAGCGCGTGGTCACAAGGAAGAAGTCGAGGTAGCAGAAGAGTCTGTCATTCCGGAAGGTTTCGATTTCCTCTCTGACAAAATTACTGTTCAGGAAGACTAGGATGTGCTTTTTCCAGAAAATCATGGTAGAATATCAATATGAATAAACGTCAATTTTGGACTATGGCTATCTTTACAGCCTTTGAAACCTATTTTTTCAATGATGCAGTGATGAGAGAAAGCTACCTTGCAGCTATCTTCTGGGCTCTCTTGATACTGAGAAATTTGCAAGTCAGCTATATCTTAGGGAAATTGGTCGAAAAGTATCGATCAACAGCTCAATCAGAAAAAACGAGATAAGTATAAAAAAATAAGCACCGAGAGGTGCTTATTTTTAGATTGAATATAAAGTCTACTTAAAAACTTTCCTTGGGTGAGTACGGACGTCAGCGAACTTTCGAAGAGTTCCATGACTTAGTTTTTGGACCTAAGGTTCCAAAACTCCCGAGTGCCTGAAACAATTGTGTTTCAGGCACTTTTCTCAGCGAAAATTTTTTTAATTTCCTTCATGACTCAAAAAAATAGCAGTCATTTTTGAAAGAGTAAACTGACTACTTTATGTAATTAGGGGTTTGTCTGCTTTCTAAAATAAGTATCAAGAGGCACTTTTTAGAGTCTCTATAATTTCTGTAGTGGGTAAACCAACGTCGGAATTATAGAGCCTATTTTGTTGTAGAAAAGGACTTAGTCCTGTGCAATACAGAACGAAATCCTTTGTGTCAATTCATTGTCTAACTTTTTGGGGGTCAGTATACACGATGGGTGTTTTTTATGTATACAATGCTTGAATTTTTAAGAACCTTAAGTTTATCATGCTGTTATCTAAAAAAGTTAATTTTATAGAGTTTACTAAGATAGTTGCTGAGTTTTTGTTTATCATTCAAAGTTTATTATACCATAAATATTATTAGAAAAAAACAGACTTGAATTAATTTGAAATTGGTGTATGATGAAGATGTAAAAACGATAAAAATAGCCTGTTAGAAAGAGGAGGAAAAAGAATGAATCAGGCTATATAAAATTGGTGATTGGTATTTAATGTTGTAAAAACAAGAAAGGGTAAGGTAAAAAATGCAATTACATAAAAAATTTTTATAGTGGCCTTGGTTTTTATCCATTTGTATCTCACTATATTTTTCTTATCAATCCAGTCTAATATCTTCACCTTTCCGATCCGTGTGCATGAATTTGATGACACATTTAAATATTACATGTTTGTGAAGATTGGAATTGTATTATTAGTTTATCAAATTCTTACTGGATATATGCTTAGAGTATATCAAGAATTATTTTAAAAAGCTTTGATCTGTCTTCACACAAAAGAGTCTGAGAAATGTTTTGTCTCAGACTCTTTTTTGAGCTGTTGGTCTGCTTTACAGGTCCCACTGTTTGAGGGAAATTTCGCCACTGTTGAGCCAGCGTTCTTGGCCGTCCTCCAGTTGGACTAGTAGTTGTCCACTGTCTGAGATATCTCTGGCCAGACCTTGGTAGCTGGTCTGATTTTGTTCGAAACGGACTTCCTTACCTAGGACCAGTGAACGTTGTTTGTAGAGGTAGATCAACTCCTCTTCTGGAGTGGTGAAAAATTCCTTCCAAATCTCAGCAATCAGTTCATTGCGGGAAATGGGAGGCTGGGCACCAAAGAGGGACCCTGCCTTGTCTTTCAGTTCCTTTGGAAAATCAGTGATGGCAAAATTGAGGCCCACACCAATAATGACATCTGTGATAAGGCCTGTTTCGATGGAACTGATGGCTTCAGTCAGAATGCCTCCGACTTTTTTCCCCTTGTAGTAGATGTCATTAACCCACTTGATATCAATATCCAATAAGGCCAGATTTTTCAGGGCCTTGTAGATAGCAGCTGCGACCATGAGGGTATAGGCGGGAGCTTGATCAAAGGGGAGGTTGGGCTTGAGATGGAGAGACATGTAGATTCCCCCTTGAGAAGGACAGTAGTAGTCGCGCCCAAAACGTCCCTTACCAGCTGTCTGGAAAGGAGCCAGATAAAGAGTAGAAGATTGTCCACCAGCTTCCATGGCATTCTTGGCATCTAGCTGGGTGGATTGGCACTGGGTATTATAGGAGACTGTTAGAGGACAATGCTCCTCGATAACTTGGGGTATTAGGAGGTCTCCAGAAAGTATCTTGTAGCCTCGATTTTTGACGGACTCAATCTCGATGCCTTCTTTTTCTAGACGTTGAATAGCCTTCCAGATAGACGTGCGAGACAGCCCCATTTCTTGGGCTAGTTGCTCGCCGTTGACATAGTCTTTCGCTTGGGCTAAAGTCTGGTATAAAATTTCGTGTGTTTTCATAAATTCTTATTTTCTGAAAGGATAGAGGATCATCTATTCTTTGTACTTTCTCTAATAGTTAGCTTGGTTCCTAGCATAGTGAGGGTGGGTATTTCTCTCGGAGATAGGACTTGTTTATTTAGGACATCCATAGCGGTTCGTCCCATTTCTTCTGTAAAAACAGTGATGGTCGAGAGGGGAGGAAAGACTTGCTTGGCTAAACTGGTATCATTAAAGGAAATGAGTTGGATATCATCAGGGACCTTAATACCGGCCTCTTGAAAAGCCCGGAGAGCCCCGATGGCCAAACTATCACTCGCAGCAAAATAGGCATCTGGTAAAGGTGAGCCAGACTGAAGCTTAGAGGAAATGAGATCGTAGCCTGATTGAGCTGTAAAACTACCTGTGAGTATGAGTTCAGGGTGATAAATGTTTCTTTCAATACAATAGTTTCGATAGGCTCTTCGCCGAGGATCGGGAATACTTTCCAATAGGTCAGTCGTTTTTTCCTCTCCGGTTAGGAGACCAATTGTTTGACACCCTTGCTTTCGTAAATAGTGAAGGGCAGTCTGTACAGCATTTTCAAATTCAGTCGTGACACAAGGATGTCCTTGGTTAAGAGTGTTACTATCGACAAAAACCAGAGGCTTGGCTAGCTTTTGTAGCTCGACAATCTGAACTCTACTAAACTTTCCAATACAAAGGACACCAACAACTTCCTCTCCTAATCGAAAGGGAATATCATTGAAATAGCGGAGGATGCCATAATCGAGATCCTGTGCTCTTTTTTCAATGCCTAAACGGATGTTGTAGTAGTAAAGGTCGTCCAGCTCTCCCTCTTCACTTTTCCATTGGATGATGACAATTTGTTGTTTTTCTTTCTTAAAGTTCCCACTTTTCTGATGTCTGGTGTAGCCTAGTTCGTCAGCAACGGTCAAAATTCTGTGGCGGGTTTCCTCTGTTACAGAAAGACTAGTATCTTGATTCAGCACACGTGAGACAGTGGCGATGGATACGTTAGCGAGACTGGCAATATCCTTTAATGTAGCCATAAGTTTTCTCCTTCTGTCTTCTAGTATATCATAGCTTTGGCCTGGTTAGTGTAGTTTACTAAAATTTTAGTAAACTAATTGATTTGCTTTATGAAAAGGGTTACACTAAAGATAAATAACTATATAAGTGAGGTAATCGCAATGAATACTCAAGAACTTCGGAACGCTTTTCAAACAGTCTTTGGAGCAGAAGCGGATCATACCTTCTTCTCACCAGGTCGGATCAATCTAATCGGTGAGCACACAGACTATAACGGGGGTCATGTCTTCCCTGCAGCTATCACCCTTGGTACCTACGGAGCAGCTCGCAAACGCGAGGATAAAGCTTCTTCGTTTCTTCTCTGCTAACTTTGAAGACAAGGGCATCATTGAAGTTCCTCTTGAAAACCTTCAGTTTGAAGAGGAGCACAACTGGACCAACTATCCAAAAGGCGTTCTTCATTTCTTGCAAGAAGCTGGTCACACCATTGATGTGGGGATGGATGTCTATGTCTACGGTAATATTCCAAATGGATCTGGTCTCTCTTCTTCAGCCTCACTAGAGATGCTGACAGGGCGTCATTGCGGAAAACCATCTATGGTCTTAAAGTGGATCGGGTAGAACTGGTTAAGATCGGAAAACAAACGGAAAATCATTTTATCGGGGTCAACTCTGGCATCATGGACCAGTTTGCCATCGGTATGGGGGCTGACCAACGGGCCATTTATCTGGATACCAACACTTTGGAATATGATTTGGTGCCCCTTGATTTGAAAGACAATGTCGTCGTGATTATGAATACCAATAAACGCCGTGAATTGATTGATTCAAAATACAATGAACGCCGTGCGGAATGTGAAACAGCTGTTTCAGAATTGCAAGCTAAACTAGACATCCAAACCTTGGGTGAATTGGATGTCTGGGATTTTGATACCTATAGCTACTTGATCAAGGATGAAAATCGCATCAAACGAGGCTCGCCATGCGGTACTTGAAAACCAACGGACCCTCCAAGCTCGCAAGGCTCTGGAAGAAGGAGACTTGGAAGCCTTTGGACGATTCATGAATGCTTCCCACGTATCCTTAGAACACGATTATGAGGTAACTGGACTTGAATTGGATACCTTGGTGCATACAGCCTGGGAACAAGAAGGAGTGCTTGGTGCTCGTATGACGGGAGCAGGCTTTGGTGGTTGCGCCATCGCCCTTGTTAACAAAGATAAGGTTGAGGCTTTTGAAGAAGCTGTCGGCAAACGCTATGAGGAAATCGTTGGCTATGCGCCAAGTTTCTACATTGCAGAGGTTGCGGCAGGGACACGGGTGCTTGATTAAAAAGGAGATAGGATGACAGAACTGGTATTAGATGCATTTGTCACAGCCGTCATTGTGGCAAGTGACTATGAAGAGATGGATCGGATTTATCTAAAAAACCGCGTTATGAGTCGCATTGGAGAAGAAGGGCTAGACGTCCCAGCTCATCGGGCCGACTTGATCTCACTCAAAGATCAGCTGCTGGAAATCGCTGTTGCGAATGGTAAGATCCAAGATAGCATGGCCGCAAAGGACAGCTTGGGAGCGGAGTTGATGGATTGGATCACCCCTAGTCCTAGTCAGGTCAATCATCGTTTCCAGGAGACCTATCGTCAGTCCAAGGAAGACGCGATTGCAGATTTCTATGCCCTCTCCAAGCGCAATGATTACATTAAGGTCAAGGCGATTGCGCAAAATATCGCTTTTGAGGCAGAAACTCCCTATGGCTCCCTTGAAATCACCATCAATCTGTCAAAACCTGAAAAAGATCCTAAAGACATCGCAGCGGCGAAGCTGGCTAAAGCTAGTCATTATCCAGCCTGCCAACTGTGTTTTGAAAATGAAGGCTATCAAGGTCGCCTAGACCATCCTGCCCGTGCCAATCATCGGATCATCCGCTTTGACATGGACGGTCATGACTGGGGCTTTCAATATTCCCCTTATGCCTACTTCAATGAACACTGCATTTTCCTCGATAGCCAGCATGTTCCTATGGCCATTAGCCGCAAGACCTTTGAGCGACTCTTGACCATAGTAGAGACTTTTCCAGGCTATTTTGCAGGCTCCAATGCAGATCTACCCATTGTAGGAGGATCCATCCTAACTCATGACCATTATCAAGGCGGACGCCACACCTTCCCTATGGAGCTGGCAGAACTTGACCAAACCTTTACCATTCCTGGCTTCGAAGGGGTTCAAGTGGGCATCGTTCGTTGGCCAATGTCAGTCTTGCGTCTGCAGTCAGATAACAAGGAAGAGCTGATTAACTTGGCAGATCATATTTTAGCAAGCTGGCGAGGTTACTCGGATCCAGCTGTGCAAGTCTTAGCGGCATCCGACGGTCAGCCCCACCATACCATTACCCCCATTGCACGGATCCGTGATGGGCATTATGAACTGGACTTGGTGCTCCGTGACAACCAAACCTCACCAGAGCATCAAGATGGCATTTACCACCCGCATGCGGATGTGCAACACATCAAAAAAGAAAACATCGGCCTAATCGAAGTCATGGGCTTGGCGATTTTACCTCCTCGTCTCAAAGAAGAGCTCAAGCAGGTTCAAGACTATCTACTTGGACGTGAAAGCAGTGTGGCTAGTTACCACCAGGACTGGGCTGCTGACTTGAAAGTCACTCACCCATCCATCACAGAAGAAGCAGAAGCAAAAGCTATTGTTCGTGAATCAGTTGGTCAAATCTTTGCGCGCGTGCTCGAAGATGCCGGTGTCTACAAGCGAACAGCAGAAGGTCAAGCAGCCTTTAGACGCTTTGTCGCGACACTTTAAGTGTGGAGAAGAGGCAGAAATTTGGTACAATAAGAGAGAAGATAAAGAAGCGAAAGGAAAACAAATGGCAATACTCGTACTCGGAGGAGCTGGCTACATTGGTTCCCACATGGTAGACCGCTTGGTCAATGAAGGACAGGAAAAAGTCGTGGTGGTCGATAGCCTGGTCACAGGACACCGTGCAGCGGTGCATCCAGATGCCGTCTTTTACCAAGGAGACCTAGCGGATCAAGACTTCATGCGCAGGATTTTTAAGGAACATGCAGATATTGATGCGGTCATCCACTTTGCGGCCTACTCACTGGTCGCTGAGTCTATGGCAGATCCATTGAAATATTTTGACAACAATACAGCTGGCATGGTCAAACTCTTGGAAGTCATGCATGAATGTGGGGTGCACTACATCGTCTTTTCTTCAACCGCTGCCACCTACGGTATTCCAGAAGAGATTCCGATTCTTGAAACCACTCCACAAAAACCGATCAATCCTTATGGCGAAAGCAAGCTCATGATGGAAACTATTATGCGCTGGGCTGATCAAGCCTACGGCATCAAGTATGTGCCTCTTCGTTACTTTAATGTGGCGGGTGCTAAGCCTGACGGCTCGATTGGCGAAGACCATGGACCAGAGACCCACCTCTTGCCAATCGTCTTACAAGTAGCCCAAGGCAAACGCGAAAAGATCTCTATTTTTGGAGATGACTACAAGACACCAGATGGGACCAATGTTCGGGACTATGTTCATCCATTTGACTTGGCAGATGCCCATCTGCTTGCGGTGGAGTATCTCAGAAAAGGGAATGAATCGACTGCCTTTAATCTGGGCTCATCGACTGGATTCTCTAATCTTCAAATCGTTGAAGCAGCCCGCAAGGTGACGGGACATCCGATCCCACTTGAGATTGCAGATCGCAGACCAGGAGATCCAGATACCTTGATCGCATCCTCTGAGAAAGCGCGTGCTATCCTCGGATGGCAACCAAAATTTGATAATATCGAAACCATCATCCAAACAGCCTGGGCATGGCATTCCAGCCACCCAGATGGCTACAATGATCGATAAGGTGGGACTGCGAACATCATTTTTGAGGGTTTTCTTATACATCTATATCTACAGTTGATCTTGTTAAATGACTGGTTTCAGACGTTAGTCATTTTCTTAAACATCATAAAATAGTGAGGGATTCAAAATGAATAAAACTGTAAAAAATCTGACTATCCTGTTAACAGCTAGTCTCCTACTAGTTGGTTGCGGACCAAAAGAGGAACCAAAATCTACCGTTCAAACGTCCACTAAAGCTACGACAAAAGCGACAACTGAATCATCAACTAAAGCAAAGACCAAAGATTCATCAACTGATGAAGTTAAAAAAGAAGACTCAAGAGCAGGTGCCCAAAAAACTGTTCTTGAAGCGAGTGATGAAGCAGGTAAGTCAACCGTCACCTTGTATTACAAGGGAGATACTTTATTAGTACAAGAAAAGGTTGATGATTATAATATTTCAAAAATGGATGGAGACAACCCTCTTGAAGAAATGAAAGAAGCCGTTGCCATAAGCCAAGAAAAATTCAAAGATCTGATGGGAAACGGATTTGAACTGACATCAGAATACAAAGACGGTATCTTCTATATCTACAATACAATTGATTACACGAAAATCGATTTGCAAAAGCTAAAAGAAATCGTACCAGGCTTTAATCCTCTAAATGACAGTACAGTTAGTTATTCTGTGACGAAAGAAAGTCTCATTAACAGTGGTATGGTCGAAAAATAATGTTTTGATATTCTAATCGGTCAGATTTTTCGCTTTGCTAAGGCTAGTGATGACCAAATCGTGAACAAGGATTATGTCTTCCAAGCAATAATGAAGTGGTCGCCTTGATCAAGTAGCATCTTGAAATCCAGGACAATCCAGGTTGGCGAGAGCAAAAGAACCCAAATTAAATCAAATAAAATAAGAAGGTTTTACACAAATCATCAGGTGTAGCCTTCTTTTTTGGTATAATATAAAGAGAAAAGTATAAATATCAAGGATGACACAGAAGGAGAAGCTTATGAAACGAAAAGAGAAGTTAGGAGCCTTTATTCTCTTACTAGCAGGACTTATTACGGTTGGTTGTAGCAAACGAACTCCTCGACATTCTAGTCAGTTGAATAACAGCTCGGAAACATCGTCGATATCATCTTCCGGTAAAAAAGTTACTAAAAAAGAGGTGAAAAAGGATTACAAGAAGTTGTACCAGCCTGTATTTGAGGATTATCAAAAGATTTTGACCTCGCCAAAGGATACAGCAAGCATCGCAAGTCTCTATCAAAATTTACAAGCAACTGAGCGTCCAATCAATAGTTGGGCAATTGAAAATGCGGTCAACCAAGCAGATGAAATGCGTTATGCCTTTGCAGATTTAAATAACGATGGGATAGAGGAACTTCTGATTGCGGACCTAAATGTGAGTGGCAAATATTTCTTAACCGGCCTATATTATTTGAAAGCCGAGAAACCAGTCCTTTTAGCTGAAGGATTTACTGCTGGTCATGGTGGAGCAAGAAATGCTGCGCTTGTCTATAAAGGAGGAGAGGTTCTGGAGCTTAGCTGGTCCTCAGGTACGGGTCAAGGTTATGGAACTCTTTATCAGCTTAATGCTAAGCAAGAGCAAGCGACTATCCTCCAAGAAAAAGAGATTCAAATACAAGCAAATGATATTGCTGCTGATTTTGGAAAAAATGCATCCGATCAAATTGATTTAAGGGGATTTGATTGGCAGGAATTTGAGGTTGCTACCAGTTCGATGAGTGCTCCAACGGCTACCAAAGCTCCTTGGAATGCTAACAAATCGGCGAAACTTGAAGCTTTTATAAAGGACTGGGGGGGAAGACTTGGTCAACCCAATTACCAAAGGGGATCGCAGGAGGAGATGTCGGTGCTGACCACCTCTATACACTTAGGGATGATGGACCAAGTGAGAAAATGAATGCTGAGTACTCGGATACAGGTCTAGGAAATGCCCAGTACCGAATAGTAGAGCGTTATAGCAATTGGAATAAATATCCGGATGTTCATAGTTACTTTTTTGCGATAACCAATACGGGAGAAGCGATTGTCTTTCATTCACCGACGACTAATGGTGGAACCATGTACTTAAAACCAACAGAAAATACAGAAATCCAAGCGGAGTTTAAACGTTTGGTAGAAGAAGAATAGTCCATCATAATGGAGAGTTTGGCCTTAGCCAAGCTCTTTTTCTTATATATGATTTCAAATCAAAATCGTTGACAGATGTAATTTCTAGCATTACAATGTTATAATAATGATTACACTCTTATAAAAAGTGAGATAAGGATCTTAGCTTTTAAGAAGATGGTGAGGAAGAACATGATTGAATATAAACATGTAGCCTTGCGCTACACGGATAAGGACATTTTAAAAGATGTCAATCTCCGCATTGAAAATGGAGAATTCATGGTGTTAGTGGGTCCTTCAGGGTCTGGAAAGACCACCATGCTCAAGATGATCAATCGTCTTTTGGAGCCGACTGATGGCAATATATACATGGATGGAAAACGGATCAAGGACTATGATGAACGGGAGTTACGTCTTTCTACTGGTTATGTTTTGCAGGCCATTGCTCTCTTTCCAAATCTAACGGTTGCGGAAAATATAGCTCTGATTCCTGAGATGAAGGGCTGGACAAAAGAACAAATCGCCTCTAAAGCCGAAGAACTGTTGGACAAAGTAGGTCTGCCTGCTGCAGAGTATGCAAATCGCAAGCCAAGCGAGTTATCGGGTGGGGAGCAACAACGGATTGGCATTGTGCGGGCCATCATTGCAGAGCCTAAAATCTTGCTGATGGACGAGCCCTTCTCAGCTTTGGATGCTATTTCCCGCAAGCAGTTGCAGGCTCTTACCAAAGAATTGCACAAAGAATTTGGTATGACAACTATTTTCGTGACTCATGATACGGACGAGGCCTTGAAATTAGGCGATCGGATTGCAGTGCTACAAGAAGGAGAGATTGTACAGGTGGCGGATTCTGAGACCATTCTAGCCCAGCCAGCCAACGACTTTGTTGCGGATTTATTTGGAGGTGCTCACCATGTCTAAACTACTTGCAACCTTTCAAGAACGCTTTGGAGACTGGCTCACTGCACTGGGGCAACATTTGCAACTGTCATTACTGACCTTGCTCCTTGCTATTTTTCTAGCTGTTCCACTGGCAATTTATTTAAGTACACGCAAGAGAGCCAGCAACTGGGTTTTACAGGTAGCTGGGATCTTCCAGACCATTCCTTCCATGGCCCTTTTGGGGCTCTTCATTCCCATCATGGGGATTGGGACACTTCCTGCCTTGACAGCTCTCGTCATCTATGCCATTTTCCCCATCCTTCAAAATACCATCACCGGTTTACAAGGGATTGACCCAAGCCTTGAAGAAGCAGGGAATCGCCTTTGGGATGACCAAGTTGGAGCGACTCAAGAAGTTTGAGATTCCCTTGGCCATGCCCGTCATCATGTCTGGGATTCGGACAGCAGCTGTGATGATTATCGGGACGGCTACCCTAGCTGCCTTGATTGGAGCAGGGGGACTCGGTTCCTTTATCCTTCTAGGGATTGACCGCAATAATGCCAGTCTGATTTTGATCGGTGCCCTGTCTTCTGCCTTCTTAGCCATCGCCTTTAACCTTCTTCTCAAATGGATGGAAAAGGCCAAATTGCGGACCATCTTTGCAGCCTTTTCTATCATGGTACTCGGATTGGGAGTTTCTTATACGCCAAGTCTTCTTCCCAAACCGGAAAAAGAAAACCTGATCATTGCTGGAAAGTTGGGTCCTGAACCGGAAATTCTAGCCAATATGTACAAGATTTTGATCGAAGAAAAGACAGACATGACAGTGACCGTCAAACCGAATTTTGGCAAAACCACTTTCCTCTATGAAGCTCTGAAAAAAGGGGATATTGCAATCTATCCAGAGTTTACAGGGACCGTGACCGAAAGTCTCCTCAAGCCGACGCCGCAAGTCAACCATGATCCAGAAGCAGTCTATCAAGCAGCCCGAGATGGGATCAAGAAACAAGACAACCTGGCCTTGCTCAAACCCATGGCTTATCAGAATACCTATGCTGTTGCAGTCCCTAAGAAAATTTCCCAAGAGTATGGCCTCAAGACCATTTCAGATTTGAAAAAGGTGGAAGGACAACTCAAGGCAGGATTTACCTTGAGTTTAATGACCGAGAGGATGGGAAACAAGGGCTTGCAGAAAGTTTACGGACTCCATCTACAAGTCTCCACCATGGAGCCAGCCCTTCGCTACCAGGCTATCCAGTCTGGTGATATCCAGATCACAGATGCCTACTCAACGGATGCCGAGCTTGCTCGCTATGACCTGGTGGTCCTCAAGATGACAAGCAACTCTTCCCGCCATATCAAGGGGCTCCCCTCATGAAAAAAGCTCTTCTCAAGAAACATCCAGAGTTGGAAGCGATTCTCAACCAGTTGGCTGGTAAAATCACAGCAGAAACAAATGAGCCAGATGAACTACCAAGTCGGAGTAGAAGGCAGGTCAGCTAATCAAGTGG
>BNJU01002693.1_pt1 | contig 119052 bp, 129 predicted proteins | sample 8539281 | NCBI WGS metagenome assembly BNJU01 (sample SAMD00202456, study PRJDB9452) | human saliva metagenome | isolation source: human saliva | place: Japan | reverse complement strand
TCAGTTACGTATTGCTGAAACATGCTCTCAGGTAACACTTAAATATCACATTCTTTCAGCAGGCTGTCAGCTGGACGGACACATACGAGATGGCAGACATCATCCCGGCTGTAACTGCACCGGCAGGTAATGGAGGAGGCTGCATATCAGCCTTCAAACTGCCGGGAGTATTATGCTGGAAAGGAATCCTCGCAGAGATGGTTGTATCGGTGGAAGGAGAGGCTTGATGAGGAAAGATTGTGACTATTGCTGACAATGCCTACGCTAATGGAGTGAGACTTGCAGGTGCTGCTATATTTAATGCCAATAACTGCTTTATGAAGGTAGATGGCTATGCAGGCTGAACACTTATCATTTCATAGGCACAGCCATAGCTGAGGCTGTGGATGCCTATCATTATAAGATAAATAAGGCGCATCTTGATTTCCCTTGGACAAAGATATATCGAGGATATCGGATATTGCTCGCTTGTTAGGCTACAAAGTAACATCTTGAACTGGAAAGCTATGGAAAGATGAATTATTTTGATGTAAAAGAAAAAGAAGGGTTATCAGCAGGGATTGTTAAGAAAGATTGAATGAATTTCTATTAGTAAAGAACTTTTCATCCTTAGAGTAAGCTTAAAATAAGTTAGTTTAATCCCATCCCTCTGAAAAGGATGTTTGAGATTGATGTGGGAAGCTGACTTCCGTTCATAAAAAAGTTCGAGAAAATGTGAAAATACCCTGTTATAGTTCATCTTGTCCGATAGGCAGGCTGAAAGCTTAGATGGCATTGGTCATCTCTAATAGTGCACTGTTATAAAATATTAATATTTTCAATGGAGGAAAGATGAAACATCAATTAAGACAGTGATTGCTGCGTGTTTTGTAGGTATGCTGATCCTCTCAAATGTGGTTATGCTGCTTATTAACCACAGAGCACAATCGAAAAGTATTTCATACAAATCAGATAATATCGACGATATGTCAGTTAATATCATTGACCGTGCTGCAAATGCGTATGGAGGCAGAGAGTTGTAAAGTCTGTTGAAAGAATAGTAGACGAGCTTTCAAGAAACACTATGCTTACCGGACGATAAGGCATCTTGAAAGACAAGGTTAAGCTTTTAGTAAGAGATCAGCATCTTGGATTTACTAACTTCTTTATACTGACAAAGCAGGTATGTGGCGTGAACCTTACTGAAACCGTTGATAAGTTTGATAAGCCCAGCCAATGATTAATAAAATGGCTATTCAGTGGCAAGACCTCTATATCAAAGGTTAGAACCAACATAGATGGTTCAAAGATTATAGTAGCTGCCCATTATACAGGAACGGTGAAATCGATGGTATATTTGCCGGAGTTGCTCATCAAGTTTATGAATGAAATCTGTGGTACATTTTAGTGGAGAAGACAGGATTATCCTTGCTGTATAACAGATGAGAGACCAGCTACTGGACACAAATTCGATCAGGAGCTTGTGAAGGATAAGACAAATATCTTAGAGAAGGCAAGAGTGATCCTGAATGTAAAGAAGTAGCAGAATTCTTCCAGAATGAAATTAAGGACAAAGGAATCCGGAGAGTAGGCGAGTATACCTTCCTCAGACAGAGCACGCAGGATTTTATAACTTGCTGAAAGAGGAATCACAGTTATAGTTTCTATTGACCAGAGCGAAGTACTGATGCTGTGACAAAGCTTACAACATTGGCTCCTCATATAGTAGAGTCGTGTTATAATTGCAATAGGGAGTAGTATTCTCATTTATCATGAAGCTTCAAGGATAGCTAAAGCCTATCAGTCTGCTTGTTGGGCTGATGCTCCGTGAACTCATCATATAATCCTCAGTGCTGCTCCTAAGAATGAGATTATTCTAAGAGAAGAGATGAGGAGATTGGGCTGAGATATATGCAGAGCTACTCAGGCCTCAAGAACAGCATCGAATAGTTGGAGAAGATGAAGCAGTCTTCTTCGGAGAGCTTAGTGCTATTCCTGCAACAGCTTTCCTTAGAGAAAGCTTGAGAAGGTAAGCCACTCATCAGAAGAGAGTTGCAAAGACAAATGCTTTGAAGAAGTTGCACAGGGTGTTACATCTCTTGCAGCCGAGGATACTCAGGGTTGGTGTAATTCAGGCCTGCAGACCTCAGTAACCTCATTGATGACAGAAACAGCACTAAACCTTAAGATACTTGGTGATGCTTCAAACAATGCGGAGAATCTTAAGAATGAAGGTCTTTGTTACTATGGATGGACTTCTTAAGTCCACAGAGAACAGCAAGGCAATATCTATTTCTGACATTAAGGAAAGCTTGCTATTGACAATACACAGAGAGCTCGGTTGACGAGATTAAAGGTTGCCGGTGAAATGATCTTCGTTCTATCGCTGAGCGGACCAACCTTCTTGCACCCTAATGCGGCTATTGGAGGCTGCAAGAGCAGGTGAGGGCAGGAAAGGGCTTTGCGGTTGTATGCAAGAGGAAATCAGAAAGCTTGCTGCTGAGAACTCAGTAGGTTTACAGTAATATCAACCGGTAGTCAGTAAGTCGAGCTTTCTAACAAGAACAGCGGTAGCGTGCGTGGCTGAGAAGATAAACGAGATCTGCTGAAAATTGTTGAGAATCGAGTCACACAATGGATGAAGATGGTCAACGCTTTGACGGCAGTGTTAATATCTGATGCTGGCTACTGGAGCTAAGTCAGCTATGGACGAAATCGTAGCATCTAATAAGCAGTTCAGTGAGGCACGGAGAAGCTGTATACGGTTATGGAAAATGCTTCTGCTCTTTCAGAAGAGAACTCTGCATCGAAGCAGAAGAAATCTCAGCTTCTACACAGGAACAGGCAAATGCTGCAACCTTTGAAGAGGTAGCAAGGATGAGAGCCACTCTGGCGGTGGAACTCTCTAGAGACCTTTGACGAGGTTATTCAGAAGTAAGTTGTAATTCTGAGAAAATGAAGTGGAGTGCCGTAAGGCACCCACTTTTGACGTGCAAATAAACTTTTAGAACATATAAGCGGCGGATATCAATATGGTGGCTTTTACGCTTACACAGCAATATTATCTTGCCAACCTCTAATAATATCACGCACCGAGTAAGGACTGAAACTTTATGGTGCTATCGTTTACAAATTCTACCTCTTCATATTTGGTAAGATATTAGTCTTGCATTTCTTTTCAAGCTTTTACAGTTTTTCTTCTGTCTCACAGTGCTGCAGCTGCAAGCAGGGTTTGTTTTTCGCCTCTCTGTAAAATGCCATAAAGATTATTATGCTCGTTTTCAAAGGTAAGGCATCCACCTCTCCATGAGACGATTGTATCCTTATATGCTTCATTTTTCTAAATCTCTGCTAAGAGTTGTTAACCTCCCAGTAAAGGCGGGCAGAGAGTTTTCATCATCTATCTTGAGACTTTACAGTGATGTATGTGCTAGCGTTGCACCACAAGCCAAGGAGTTCCTGTGGTAAATCCGCATTGCTACTTGTCATCCCACTGCATAGAGAGCTCTTGCAGTATCCCTGCTGAACTTCTTAACAGCATTAAATGCATCCTCGCGACAGACCTGCCACTCAAGCGTGCATTCTGACAGCTTCCCACCTATAGAAGATATAAACGTCATCTATTTCCTCCGCTACCTGTAAATCATCACGTTTTCCATACTATTTCCTGCATAGATTGAAAAAGGAAGTCCCTCTCACTCATAAGCCGCATAGTTCCAAGAAGTTTCTTTGAGTCACTCGTTTATATCACAGGTCTGAAGTGAAATAACTGGCACCTCTTGGTGAAATCGTGAGCTCATGATTGTAGAAACTATAACCTAAATCATTTACTCTAGCTTTTCTGAGTTTCAAAGCAGCAGTTTCTATAGGCTACATCGGGTGTGACTGGCTGTACATACCACTTGTCACTCTTGCCAAATCCTACACTCGTTAAAAGTCCAAACATAGTTGAAAAATTAGCCGTCATCTGCCTATAAATATAGGATATCCTCCGTTCCGTTGTCTGCTGAAATACACTCTCAACTGTAAATGCGTCGTGTTTATCAGTTAGATGTAGTCTAGCTCGTGAAGGTGCGTATCTACATATGCATCACCAGCATCTTCGCATCAAATACGATGCCATCTTCCTGTCGGGAGTGATAGTTATAAGCAGGTAAATGGAAGAGCCTTTGGCTTATATTCATTATGGCGACTCTAAAACCTGCTGAGCCCTATCGAGCGCAGTTAATCATTTTGTGAGATTTCATCACTGAAGCTTAGTTCTCCCAGTTTAAATCCGGTTGCTTTTTATGAAAGGAGGTGAAGATAATATTGGCTTCAGTTCATTCGATCTCTTTCCCAGCACTTCCCGCCAAAGTAGAGCGCTTGCAGTTGTTTGGAGGGTTGCCATTTACTCCGTCTTCTGATGAAAAATATTTGGCATACTCACTCATCCAGATCTGCCATAGCTTTCTTAAACCATTCGTGCTCGTCAGAACAGTGATTGATACAACCAAGTCCATCCAAGATGTACATATTTCTCTTCTTTGCCTCTACACAGCACTCATCCATATCAGCCGAGGGTTCCAAATCTTGGATCTATATCGCAGTAATCCTGCTGTACATAGCCCTCGGCTCAGCAAGCGGAGATAGGACACGGGTGAAAGCCATAAGATGTCAGCACCCAGCTCCTTAAGGTAATCAGACTTTGTTAATTACACTCTTCAAATCGCCTATTCCATTTCCTTTTGTATCCAGTCTTCTGGATATATTTGATATGCCACCCTTTTCGTGCGCCACCATTTTTCTTCTTCATCTATACTCTCCTTAATCATTATTTCGTCACCATTTGAATGTAATTATTCTGCAATCAGTCTTACACTATCCCGACACTTGTATAATATAACAAACTTAAAGGCCATATCAATACTTAACAGAATTATTTGATTGGTCTATGTTGGAATTGATATATACTATCTAAGCATGATAAATTTTGTTGATACAAAAAGTGATGGAGATTACAGCTTTTCTTATGTATGAATTATATATTAAACAGAAGGTATTTAAGATAACTGACCAATTATGAGGCGTGATTCCCAACTGCAAAATCCTGTCTATCGTGATCAGACCTCTCAGGACTGGTAGGCACACAGTACATGTCAAAGCAGGATGGACGTAGTGATACTTTTTGTTATCAATAAAAGGGTGCTTTTCATAATGCTCAAGTATGATGTTTGACTTTTAGCAATGGGAAAACGTACTTATTAAGCAAAAGTTTACCTTTTTATAAAGTCTATAGATATATTTTGATAATAAGTTGGCCAAAGTCTCGATGCAGCTTATGATTTGATTTTTAGAGTGTTTTCGACAACAAATGAGATAGGTAATATCAGTGTAGGAAAATTCTTGCTTGGGGAGATACCTATGTAATTAGCGTATTTGATCCTGAATTTAGCTTGCTGGCAATTCGGCAATGCGGTTGACACATATATGGATAATGAAGGAAAAACGGCTGATTGAGTAGCAAATGACAGAAAATATATCTGGTATCGCTTAAGTGATAAAACCTTTGTAGACCAGTAGAAATTATGCTTGCATATGTGGATAACTACATTGTTTAGTGAAGCTGACTGGCCATATAGTAAATAGCTGTTGCTTCATAGTATGCAAAGAAAGTATAAATACAATCATTGTTAGAGGAGAACTTAAAAAGGAAGGTAAGCTTAAAGGGCTCATTGTGACAGGCTGTCTTGCCCAGAGATACCAGTCTATGATTACTGATGAGCTCCTGAGGCTGATGCAGTTATAGGACTACTACTTATGACAGTATTGTATCTGCCACTGACGATTAAGGCAAAAATGGCTTGGCTGATAAATCACTACCGAAGACCCGGAAAGTGCTGGCTGAGGAGAAGAACACAGGCCGTGCCTGCGGAGAGACGCATCTTATATTAAGATGGGGCGGAAGGGTGCAACAAACGCTGTACCTACTGTATTATTCATGGCCGTGGTATCTATATATTCCCATGGAAACAATGGAAAGAGGCAGAAGAGTTAGCTAAACAGGAACAAAGGAGCTTTTTGGTGGCTCAGAAACAACCTTGTATGCGAGAGTTGACATTTATGGGTGTGGCGCTACCTGAATTAGTTCACGAATTCACGTACTAGTGTGGAATTGAACGGATAAGACTGTTATATTGTTATCCGGAAGAGATACTATTGAAATCATTTATGCTATTAAGAATGAAAAGAAGGTCTGTCATTACAGATTCTGCCCATTCAGCACAGTTCGACAGAATTTCTAAAAAGAATGGCAAGAAAGACAAATCAGGCTGAGCTAAGAGGATTAAAAGACTTCGTAAGGAAAATTCCCGACATCACTCTAAGAACCAGGCTTATTTTTGGCTTCCTCGGTGAAACCGAAGAAGACTTTAAGGAGCTGTAGCAACCAGATGAGATGGAGTTTGACCCGTCTGGGTGTGTTTACTTTATTCTGCAGAAGAGAGGAACCCTGCCGCTGAAATGGAAGGTCAGGTATTATCACGCTTCTACTTCCAGCCCGGTAGAACAGGAAAGGTCTACAAGTCCTTTGCTGGAAGGCACGGCACCCGTTTTATCTTGTTAATTTATGAGGCTTTTTGCTTCAATTATGGAAGTAACGAAGACGGAAAGAAAGGTCTGGCTAGGAAGAACCTATATGGGATGCCCCTGATGCTGACGGACAGAGTTGGAATCCGACCACGAAATTACAGGGTGAGCTGTAGAGGCTGGAAACACTGCCTCAGACGAGTACAGTTGATTTATTTGGAGTATTGATTTAGGAGGAGACAGTGAATCTGCCTAATAAGACTACGCACTCAGGATACTTATGATACCAGTTTTTGTGACATGTATGCTGATTAAAGAAACCTACATCATGATGAGATTATCGCGGTGAGTAATATTTATAATTGCCGCACTGTCGGACCTTGCTGACGGCAAGCATAGCAAGACGATTTAATCTTTGTCACCAACTTTGGTAAGTTTATGGATCCTGCTTGCGGACAAGCTGCCTGTTCAGTCTGCTGCCTGCTTTGCTTTGTTGCTGAAACGGATCTTTACCAGCGTCGATTGCAATCGCTCATAATGAGCAGTGGAGTTTATTATAAGCGCTTCCAGGCTTGTTGCTGCAGATAAAGGAATAGTGATAGCGGCAGGCTACCCGGAAAGCTAGTAAACCGTATTTCCAGATGGTGATGAGTGTTATGTTGATTTTTCCATATCTCATCATCCTGTTTGGCTTGTTACGGAGCAGTATTTTATATGGGGTTCACTTATACTCTCTCGCTGACAATTGTTTCACTTTGTTGATTATTTTATCAAAATAAAAGATGTGCTAAAAGGAAACAAAAGTAATGAAGCTGGAAGAAGTAGTTAGGAGACTATTAGAGAAGAAATTAACCCTGCTACAACTTTGGCAGAGTCCTGCACGGGCGGGCTAATTGGCGCCATATTGTAAATGTATCCGGGAGCATCCGCTGCTGTACCAGAGGGCTCATATTAATACTTATGGCGCAAAATGGAAGCAAAGGTTGAGGCTTCTAGGAGTGAAGGAAGAAAAGCATAAGTAAATACGGCGTGGTCAGCGCACGGCAGTTAAAGAAATGGCTGAGCGGGCATTAAAGTCTGCTTCTGCCGACATAGCTGCTGCCGTATCATCAGGGACAGCAGTACCACTTGGTGGAAGCCCTAATAAGCCGTGGGTACTGTGTTTATTAGAGTGTTTGTATCAGGGATAAAATACGAAAGCTCTGTCTCTGTAGAGCCTCATGAATTTCATTTTCAAGGGATAGATTAGAGACAAGAAATAAAACTGTCCAAGAAGCGTTAAAATTATTCTCTCTGCCACATATTCGACAACAACAACCCTCCTTATTCTATATATGTGAAAACAGGAAAGGAGGGTTCAATGTTTTATTAAGAGGAATTATATTAGGTGGAGAAGCCGTTTTCCATAGTTTTGACTTCGTGTGGAAAACAAAGCGGATAATGTGATAAAGAGATTTCCAAAACTGAATCATCTGCCGGAAATTTGTAAAATGGTCATCGTCAAGTGTTGTAAATTACAGTGATAAAGGTTCCCAGAGAAGGGTGGAAGTACAATGCATATGGGGCGTTATTTATCTCATGCAGGTGACCATATCTGTTGATGCTGAAAGTGATAAGATGCTGCCAAAACAGTATGATTAATACCATAAAGGAAGAGCTGATACCAGGATATTATATGCAGATGCTGTATTGTTTGAACTTGATGATTTGATAGATGGTGATACAATTGCTAACAATACCTTGACAGACAAAGGATTCTATTACGATAGATTTTGTTGCTACTGGGCGATTATGGACTACCCTTTTGGAAAGAAGTCACAGGTATCGATGTTGTTGTGTTGGACTGTATATCATACAGTATTTGGCCAATTTTAAGGATTATAAGAAAATTTATTTTAAATTGAATGGGAAGAGGCTTTTTAGGTCTAAACAGCTTGCTGTCAGATACAGCCATTTATGCATAAATGAGCAAAGTGTTGGTTATAGGTGCCGGAGCGGCGCATGGCTGCCATATTGCAAGAGGGAAATGATGTCCTTGTATTTGAGAAATGCAAAGACCGGAAAAGATTTATATTACAGGTAAGGGCGTTGTAATCTGCTTAATGCTGTAGAAATGAAGAGCTAATAAAGAACACCCATACGTAACTTCTAAGTTTATGTACAGTGCTTAGCTCAGCATTTTCAAGTAACGACACTATTGGTTTTGAGAAACCAAATTGTCCGATAAGCAGGAAAGAGGAAATAGGGCATTTCCTGTAAGTGACCATTCTCAGATATAATCAAAAGCGCTTGATAAGGCAATGGAAGAGGCGTGTTAAAATCAGATATAATACACCTGTAGAACGGCTTGTTATCAGTGATGATGCTGGAGCCACTAAAGGGCAGGTTAAACCAAGAGATGGTAAGATGGTTGAAAGCCGATAAGGTTATTGTGGCTGCGGGCGGACTGGTCCTGCTGCGGTCAATCATTCAACAGGTGATGGGTGGTATGTGAGTTTTGCAAAAGCAGGCAGGGCATACAATCAAAGAGCAAGCATCAAGCCTTGTTGCCCTTGAAGTCAAAGAGAGCTTTGTAAAAGAATCCTGAAGGTCTTTCGTTAAAGAACGTTCGAGTAACTGTTAAAACGGTAAAAGACCTTATTCAATGAATCAGGCGAGATGCTGCTTACTAGAAACGGCGTAAGCGGTCCTTATATTGTCTGCAAGCGTATTGCAGGAGACTTATTTTTATAGTGAGGGCGGAGAGCTGGCATAGACTTAAAGCCTGCGCTTACTGAGGATGAGAATTGGACGCAAGACTCTTAGAGATTTCACGGAGTTTATGCTGTAAAGGCGCTTAAGAATGCTCTGATAAGCTCTGCCTAAGAGCCTCATTCCTGTTTTTTAGAGAACAAAAATAAATGTAGAAAAGGCGGGGACTTAACTAAATCAGAAAGAAGTGTTATAATAGGGTTGCTTAAGCATTTTACACTGCGGGTAACGGGGCTAGAGGCTATGAAGAAGCAGTTATAACTAAGGGTGGAGTATCAGTTGAAGAAATCAATCCTAAAACAATGGAGTTCATGATAGTTGAAGGACTTTATTTTGTAGGTGAGGTCTTGATGGATGTTTTACCGAGGCTTTAACTTGCAGATAGCGTGGCTCATAGGTGTACAGAGGTAGTGATATTATTTAATTAAGGGGGGTATTACACCGAATAAGCTTTAGCACAGACAAGGCACCTGCAGCAATTGGACCATACAGCTGTGGTGTAGTGCCAGGATTCTTGTATTATTGCGGTCGATTCAAATCAATCCGGCAGTAGGAAAGATTGAGCAGAGGAAGTTGAGGCTCAGGCAAGAACAGTCCTGCAAGAACAAATGTTGAGGGTTGTGTTTCTGAAGCAGCGGGCTTTCATGAAATGATGTAGTAAAGACAACCTGCCTTCTTGCTACAATATGGAAGATTCTCCTTATATTTAACAGCATATGAGGAAATACTTTTGCTGGGCAAGCTCTGCAAGATTTTGCTTTGCAGTAAAGGCACCCTCCTGCAGGCATTGGCTGAGATTGGCTTACTATTTTGGCAAAAACAATGAGGGCAACGGAGCTCACTTCGTTTGTCCTTTAACTGGAACTAAGAGGATAGAATGAACAAAGAAATAGCACTGGACGGAGGTCTGTGTACTGGTAAAAAGTACCACAGCGTAGTAGCCGAAAAGTTAGGACTAATCTATGTAGACACAGGTGCTATGTTTAGAGCGGATTGCCCTCATATGACGGAGAAATGTGTGTCAAAAGCAATGAAATTGAACAAAGTTAAAGAAGAAGAGTCAACAACATCCCACCCATGAAAACTTCTGCGGCAGTTAAGATATTTTTAACAGCAGATGTGAGGGTTATACCGAGAGAAGATATAAAGAACTTATATCAGGTGAAAAGGTTAATTTAGAAGACATTAATATTATGTCCGATATAAAGAGTAGGGGATGAGCAGGATATGAATTGAAAAGGTTTCACCTCTTGTTCAAGCTGATGATGGTGTTGGTTGATACATCTTCACTTAGCGTAGATGAAGTGGTTGATGCCATAATAAAATAGCCTGTGACAAGAATCCTGACTTTATCTAGAGTCTCTTAGAAAGGGAAGCTATATTTGGAAATTAAGGTTGCTAAGATCGCAGGTTTTGTTTTGGTGCAAGTACCTACAGAGCTTGTCAACAAACTTTCATCTGAAGGGAGCCTGTATACACCCTCATGGAGATATTATCCATAATGAGAGTGTGGTAAAAGAGCTTGAAGAAAAGGGAGTAAGGGTTGTAAATGACTTGATGAGCTAAAGAATCTTGAAAAGGAACTTTGGTTATAAGATCCCACGGAATGCCTAAGTCTGATTACGATAAGTTAGCTGATTTGGGGAGCTGAATTTCAAGATGCTACCCGTCCCTTTGTAAAAAAAGATACACATGTTTGCAAGGAGTATTCAGAGGATTCTGACAATCAAATTGTCATTGTAGGCTCAAGAAATCATCCTGAGGTTATAGGTATAAAGGGCTGGTGCCTGACTGAGCCGGTTATATTTGAAACTAAGGAAGAAGCGAGGCTTATAACGGAAACTTTAAAGAAACATATTGGGCCAAACCACATTTAATTTAAATAAATTTCAAGACATAGTTGAAATTTTAGAGAGAAAAAGAGAGATATTATAGTATTGTTTTTGAATATCTGCGATGCTACATCAAAAAGGCAGACTGAAACGGAAAACTTCAGGAGAAGTGGCAGATGCAATGGATATAGTACAGGCAGACATAGCTCAACACCCAAAAAAATTATACGATATATGTATAAAAATGTGCTGATACTACTATATACAGACACCTGAGGACCCTGATATAAGGAAACTAAGACTTTTCGTTGGTGTAGGTATTGCAGCAGGGCTTCAACCCCAAATAATATTATTGAGGAGGTTCGGACAGAATGGTTGAAATGAGTTTTGAAGAATGAAGCTTGAGGAGTTCAAAGACTACCAGACACAACGGAGAGGTGTAGAAGGAACTGTAATAGTTGTTAAGGAAGATGATTATCTCAACATTGACATATAAAGCAGATGGAATTTTACAAAGAGTGAATATTCCCAACACCCTACCAATCTTTACTACTGTTGCTAAGGTTGGAGATAAGATGTAGTTAAGGTACTTAAGCTTAATGACGGAGATGGACAGGTGTGCTTTACATATAAGCGCCTTTGCTGCAGAAAAGGGCAATAAGGCCTTGAAGAAGCTTTTAACAACAAGAGGTACTTAAGGCTAAGGTTAGCTGTGCACTTAATGGTGGGTTAAGGTAGTTGTTGATGAGGCCAGGGCATTATCCCCTGCAAGCCTTGGTATCAGACACTTAAGGAGAAGAACTTGATAAGTACGCTGGTGAGGAAAATTGAGTTTGTTATCATGAGTTCAATCCTGCTAGTTGAGAAGCGTCATCGTTGTTTATTCTTACAGCTGCCAGGAATGTGAGCTTAAGAAGGCTCTCGGCAGTTTTCCGCAGTTGGACAGGTTGTTGACGGAACAGTTAAGAATGTAACTGATTTCGGTTATTTATAGATCTTAAGGACAGAGATGGGATTCCCTCCACATCTCAGAGAGAGAGATGAAATGCTGGGGACATATCGAGAATCCTAAGAAGGTATTCAAGGTTGGCGATATGGTTAAGACCTTCAGCAAAGATATTCAGGGTGAGAAGATTGCTTTAAGCCTTAAGTTTGAAGATCAGAACCCATAAGGGTGCAGAAGAGAAATTCAGGAAAGATTGTTACCGGTGGTAAGTACAGTTCGCATGAATTGACTTTGGTGCATTTATTGAGCTTGAGCCGTGTGTAGATGCTCTTCTCCACGTATCAGAGATTGGGTTATCAATCATAAGCTGAGTAGCCGAAGCGGACGCACTTGATACAGTGAGAGGGGTGACGAAAGTAGTGGGTTGTTGATTTTAACGTTGAGACAAAGAAGACTTTCACTCTCTATCAAGGCTCTTTTAGCTAAACAGAGGAGAAAGAAGAAAGTTTGGATGATTCTGAAGATGGGAAGGCAGAATAATTTGTCAGGGTTTTGCTCAGCTTATGCAGTTAGATCTGTATGAAGTTAAGAGTTTTATCGACAGGAAAATTTTCAAAAATTACCTGTCACATTAAAAATAATGATATACACACTTTAGTACTTATAACTCGAATAATATACGAACATGGAGGTAAGTATGAGCGATTACGAGAGTTTCAAAAGCAGATATATATAATTTTGTCTTCGATTGATTTGGATGCTTATAAAGAGAAACAGATGAAGAGAAGGATAGATTCTCTTTATTGCAAAATGGATTTAAGACTTATGATGATTAAGTGTAAAAGGATTGAAGACAGATAAAGACCTTTATGATGCGTTTATAAACCATCTAACTATAAAATGTATCTGAATTTTGGCGCAATCCTGAGCAGGGCTATCCCCTGAGAAAGACATAATTCCTTATCTTATGAAGAAGGATGGAAAGAATATTAAATATGGAGTGCCGCCTGCTCCACAGGTGATGAACCATATTCTTGGTCATGTTGCTTCTAAAATTTGTTCCACTTAACCAGATTAAGATAATTGCTGCTAAGAGACATAGACAATCAGGTGCTCGAGAAGGCTAAATGGAGTGTGTACAGTTATACATAGTGTGAAGGGCTTACCTAAGGAGCTTCTAGAAAGCATTTCCACCAAGCTTACAGTCATTTACAAGATTAATGATGACATACGAGAGTTGAATTTGTATAGCTATTAATCTCCTTAAAGATCCTTATCCAAACAGGCTGTTCTATGATAGTTTGCGAAGAAATGTAATATTTTTACGGATGAAGCTAAAATGAGGTATTTAAGAAGTTTCATTTGTGTCCTAAAGCCTGAAGGTGCTCTTTGTGGGAAGTACAGAGCAGATTATTCAGTCAGTTGCTATAGGATTTAAACCACAGTATTCGTTTTTCTACATCAAACAGTAAATAATAGGGTAGTAAAATAAAATATGATTAAAGTTGCATTGATGTAATGGTGGCGATAATGCGCTCCATGAGATAGTCAAAAGGAGAGCCTGTCCTTGCTGTTACCGAGAATAAAGATCTTAAGGTTTATCCTTTGCAGGTCGACAAAGGTCGTTGAAGATAACAAGCTAACAGGTTAAGAGAGGAGAAGCTTTCGTAATCGCTGATAGAATGCACTTTAAAATAATAGAGGCGTCTGAGGTTATTACAAATGATGAGGCACCGGTTACAGTAATCAACAGAAAGCAAGAAGGACTCATCGATTTCTGTTGCACGAGATTGGTGAGTGGAAGGTGCTGCAGATGCCTTTTGTTTCTGCGGGTCTCACAGGGGCCGTTCTTTGCAGGAGGACAGCTGGGTTGTCGGAAGTTGCTTGGCGGCGTTGGAGTTCTCCTTGCACCATCACTTATCCCAAATGCAAAAGGGTAATTTTGCTGATTGACCGTGAGCCACCGTGGATTCAAGGTCTGCTCACCTTATTCAGTATGCCGTTATGGGTTCAATATATATGGAAAATGTAATCGGTATTAAGACCCTACAAGCATATAGTAATGTTGGTGTAGAAGAAGAGAAGGGAAATGCACTTTGTAAAGGAAACCTTCCCACCCCTGGGAATCCTGACTGATATAAACTTTGTAGGAAGTATTGAGTCAAGACAGATTCCTTACGGAGATGCTGATGTATTATTAGCGACGCCTTTGTAGGTAATGCCATATTAAAAGCTATTTGAGGGGAAGTTGTTGCAGTTCTTCGAAGGAAATCAAGAAGGGCTTTACACCACCATGAGCAAGATAGGTGCCATAAGCCTCCAAAAGTGCCTTAAGAATACGTTGTCTATGTTTCGATGCAACCAAACATGGCGGTGCGCCTATGCTTTGGACCTCACTACTTTGTCGTGTTAAGACCACGGAAATGCAACACATAATGAAATTAAAATGCTCTTATTCAGTGTGGCTAGCTTTAAAAATCAAGGAATAAACGATAAAATAAAGCGGTACTATCAGAACAGATGTAATAAAGGGAGGAAAGTATGGCGGAACTGGATAGGAAATTAAAAGAAATTGTTGCGTGGTGTACTTCATGTGGATGAAAACAGTATAATCCGCAGACACAAAATGCGTAGATGATTTGGGTGCAGACTCACTTGATCTTACATCAATCGTTATGGAGATAGAGGAACAGCGTTTGGAATTGAAATTTCCTGGATGACGCTCAGCTGCTTTCTATCGTAACGGCTGGCGATGCTAGCAGAAAAGCTTGAAAGAAGCGTGCGATGTGCAATAATGCCAGTCGAACGCGCCAGCGTGTTCTCGCGGGTATTACTTCATTTCCAGAAGAGGGAAAATAACTTGAGCTTTATTTATTAAACCTTGAGAAAGCTTTGGGATAAAATCGAACAAACAATAGGATATGAGCTAAGGATTAGAGAGTCTCCTATAGGCTAATGCATTTTCTCATAGTTCATTTGTAAACCAGCATCTTTCCAAGTCTGACCTCTGTCAGCGAAAAGAATGGAATGGGAGATGCCCGGTATTGGAACTGGCAGCGAGTGACTGTTTGAACAGACATAAGGATATGCAGGAAGGTGAACTAACCAAACTACGTTGCAAGGCTTGTGTGTGAGCAGACTAGCTACAGTGCAAGAGAGAGAAATAGGATCTGTCAGATTATTTGCTTTTAGGACATGGACAGGCTATAACGGGTGGCATGAAACAGAGGATTCCATACTTTCTGGACGCACTTGGAAAGCCTCTGATAGGGCGATTTATCTCTCGATTTGCGGTCTTGTACTAATGCGAAAGAGTCTATTGACGTCTATGTCAAAATGATACAGTTACTGGAACACGTAAGAAACTCTCTTTTGATAGTAAAACATCTCTTCAAGGAGAGATGGTACAGAGTGAAAGTACTTTAGGTACCATCAAACATAAGCTGCTAGATGAATACAGTACCGGGACCACGACAAAGAAGTTTAAGGGAAAGCAGTTTATATTGGCGCACGTGAGAGTATGTGTGCATGGGCAGAAAGGCTTTAGCGAAAGAAGCGCCGCAGAACAGGGCTGGTGCGACTTATAATGGAATTCTTAAAACTAAAGGCTGAGAGAGGAGTAAAGACATAGAGATGCACCCAAAAGGGTGTTGAGACACAGTTCAAATCCTTTGCCAAATAAAATTGTCTTTGCTTTTCCTTTCAGAAAGGCGCACAATCGAGGTATAGTGAGCACAACGGAGGCGGTAAAAAGTAATAGTGGCTGGATGCCAAGTGAGATGGGTACGCTCACATTGAGCAGAGTGCAAAGCAGCCAGGTGCACAAGATGGAGGATGTTGTCTTCTCAGGTACAGAGAGACAAGAAAACGTGCAGAGCTGCCTATGCTGTGCAATCACCATGAGACAACTCAGACAGAGGTACCTCCAATCGAATATGGAAGAGTAAGTCACAGCTAGCAAGAAGGGTATACCGCTCAGAGAGAGCGAAATATCTGATTACGGGCATAACTGGCTTAAAGATGGGTGAGCTTTTCCTGGATACAGGTACTGCAAAGACGCTATTCCACAACAGGGCAGGGACAGATCGGAGAAGATTGCCGCGGACGACCTGAGCATTGGTGGCGTGAGCTCTTTTGATGAAGCAGCTGGAATTACCAAGTTTAAGAAAAGAAAAAGCCGAATCCATTAAGAATCTGGAAGAGGAAAGCGCTAATCTTGCCAGAGGTACACGATATAATGCCTGAGCTCTGAAGGGCGCATGTCCTTCCTTTGCGAGGCAGTGGCTGAGGCTGCAGTTACATCTTAGTTACAGCAGGATGACCCAAAAGAAATATGAGATTATCAATTTACCAACGAATATGACCATTTGGCTGATGCTAAATCTAATATGCAGAATCAGATAAGGCTTTTATGGCAGAAAACAATCTTTAATGAGGCAAAATGCAAAGTATGAGGGCATAAAGGAAGAGAGTAAGCGAAGCTTTTGAAGCCTTTGTTAAATGAAAAGTCAGGGATGATTGATGAAACTTCAAATCTCATTAGCTGAGAATCAGGTTGCAAGAGAGAGAAGGCTGACGGTGAACTGTAAGCTTTTGCTATAAAGAGCAGATTAACCCATAAACAAAAACTCTGAGAAACAATGCTGAAAGGCTCTCAACAGGTATAGGCTCAGCGTTACAAGCTTGATAACAGCACGTAAGAAGAAACCGAAGTGAACCTTAAGCTTAATGAAATTATTACGAAAGAGGACAACTTTGCAAAAAGAAGAGTCGAGCTAAACGAGGAACTGGAGGCTAAACTTGGCTTAAAAGCATAACCTTGAAAAAGGAAAAGAGAGAGCTTTGAAGCGAAAAGGCAGGAAAAGACAAAGAAAAGGGCTGAGGGCTCGCAGGTCAGATTGAGCTCTATAAGGCAAATCTGACCAGAATAAGATAAAAAGCTGGAGCTTAACCAGAAGATACTTTAGAAATAAAAGAAACAAACGATGGTCTTTAAGTCTGCAGTGATCGACTCTGCATCTGAAAAGATTAATGAACTACTGCAAACTCTTAAAACTTGAGGCCGGTAGATGCTGCCAAGGAGCTGTATCGAAAAGTCTGGCACAGGAGACAGAGCAAAGAAAAGAAAAGGAGTAGTATCAGATGTTGCAAAGGGTTATCCTTGGTGCAAGGCTACACTTAATTCCCTGGCGAATATGGCTGAAAAGGGCCGATGGCTATGGCAAATGCCGCAAAAGCGTATAATGGAGCACATAAGAAGGAAGAAACAGGAATCATAGGTGTTGCTGACATTATAAAGTGTTAAGCCAGTGGCAGGAGACAGCCGTAGAAACTGCACTGGTGGTGCCATCCAAAATGTACACTGACAAAGAAGTTACTGCAAAGCGAACCATTACCCGGCTTAAAGAAAATGGAGCTTTGAAGGGCAACCTTTTCTCCCTCTTGATGCGTTAGTGACACTTCATAATCTCGTGCAACTGGCTTTGATGGTGCACTTAATGAAGAGGATAATAGCGGCGCCTCCTTGTTGAGTATGAGCCTAAGTATGCAGGTCTTGTAAGCCAACATCTCTAGACGCACCAGCCGACAATAAGGGACTCAGCTACAAGAACAGCCAGAAAATACAGGTATTTCTTGTTAATGAACAGCCACCGAGATGGAGAGCAGCAGCCAAGTCCCGGAGGCTCTAGGTCCTCAGTGGCGATTTAAAACTCTAGTAACTCTGCTTCGAAAGAGCAAGAGAAATTGAGGAGAAGAAGGAGGGACTTTGTTTTCTCTGAAAATGAGTATGAGGAGCTTGGGTAAAGGAGCTTTGAAGGTATTAGGAGCTTCGCTATCTGGATACTAAGCAGAGTCTGCAATTTACAAGGAAAAACATAGTCTCGAACTTAAGGTTAGCCTCACATACGCAGAATAAATGCAAGAAAGCAGCCTTTGTGAGCATAGGAATAGCTGAGATCGGGAACAGCGCTTGTACGAGATTAAGCTTGATGGTATTAATCTTGATAAAGAGCGTGACCTCACGGAAAAGAAATAGAAAGACCTTAGTGCCATACCCGGCTTCTGACGATACAAAATGAAGCGCAGTCTGCAGAACTTGATGATATTATTAAGAAAAATCGAAGAGTATCGCGTGACAGGTCCATCGATAGCTGAGATAAATGCAAAACAAAATTAATCAGTCTCAAGATAGCTGAGAGCACTGTACTTACTCGAGAGAAGAACCTCTAATGAAAATCGTGCACCCGTAATAAACAGAGATAAGCAATCTGCTGAGGAAGAGATCTCTGAGCGGTTTGAAGCAGCAGAACGTAGGGAGACTGCGTCAGCCCAGACAATGGAAATTCCAGAAGCTATAAGCGAAATTGAAAACCCTCGCTGGAAGAAATAGAAGTGGCTGAGAAAAGAAAAGCTCATTACGAGAGAAAGATGCGATATCAGGAAAGCCACAAGTCATTTCTTTAACAAGCGTGAAGAGATAGCCGAGCTTAGGGGCGAGCCTGCCACAAAGAAGTGCAGGCTGCTGTAGGAGGCATCATAGAAAAGGCTGATGCTAGCCTTGAAGCAATGATAACGAGATGCGTTTGAGGAGGCCGGAGTAACGTATTCTGAGGCTGTTAAGAATAAGGTTGATACCGATGAGGAATACACAAGCTTTTCAATTCTAAGAAGATGATTAACAATCAAAAGAATCTTATAGGTGAGCTTGGACAAGCCAATATAGGGGCTATTGAGGAGTACAGGAAGCAGGGCTCAAGATATGAGCCTTTAAAACTCAGGCAGAGGGACTATAATAAAGGCTGAGGATGCCTTAAGGGTGTGTGGTTATTGAAGAGCTTGATAGAAGGATGGTGAGAGCAGTTTGATGTAACGCTTTTGCATATACAATGAGCAGTTTAACTCTTTGCCTTTTGAAGACAAGTTTCGGAGGTGCGCGCGCTTGGTCACAGAAGCGACGTAGTTGAGAGGATACTTGAAGCAGGAATTAAGTATACATAGCACAGCCACCGGAAAGAAAGCTTCAGAATATGATGCAGCCTTTCTAGCGGTGGAAAAGGCACTTACTGCTATTGCACTCTTGCCATTCAGAACCTTAAGCCATCACTATTTCTGTCTCCTTTGATGAGATAGGAAGTCGCTTCTTGGATGACCCACGTAACCAGAGATGCGGATTATTTACACAGCCAACAAAGAACACCCAGTTCATAGTTGTCATTACACACAGAAGAGTGGCGAATGAACGCCGCCGCAGACGCAGCACGGCATAAATCCATAGCAGAAAAAGCGTGCATCTACGATGCCTCGGCTAACCTCATAGACGCAGATATAAAGCGAAAGGGATGAGACAATGGGATTTTTCAGTAAACTTGCAGAAGCGACTCTACAAAACCAGAACAACATTATGAACAGTGTTCCAACATCTTTTACGGGACACGACATCATAGATGATGATTTTTGACGAGGAGCTCGAAGAAACTCTTATAATGGCGGACCTTGGGATAACTGGCGCAACTCACTCAGTTATCGAGAACTTTAAAGGACAAGGTGAAGGAGTTAAAGATAAAGGAGATCCTGCTGACTGCAAGAAGTTAGCTTATGGACAGCCTTTAAGGAGCAGATGCAGGTAAAAGACCCGATGGCTTATGATTTTGAAAAATAAAAAGTCTGTTGTCCTGAGCGATAGGGTAAACGGAGTAGTAAGATCACACATCTCAGTAGGAAAGCTTTCTGCAAGCCAGCTTGCTAGAACCTGTTTGGGAAAGAAGGTTCTGGTTGCCGCTGCGATACTTTTAGGGCAGTTTGAGCCAGAGCAGCACTGAATGGGCGCGACGCGTTCCGATGTGGAGCCCATTGCACAGAGATGAGGGCAGCGATCCTGCCGCCGCTGGTTGTATTTGATGCGCAAAACGCCGCGAAGGCCTGTCACTGTAGATGTGCTTATCTGCGATACCGCAGGCCGTCTTCACAATAAGAAGAACCTTATGGACGAGCTTAACACAGAGGTAGATTGTGAGCAAGGAATCCCCTTGAAGCTGCAGTTGAGACCTGTAGGTTGCAGATGGCATGCCAACCGGTCAGAATGCAAAAGAACAGGCAAGGCAGTTCTTGAAGCTGTGCTTCCTGTGTAAACGGTATAGTGCTTACCAAGCTTGATCGGCACTGCAAAAAGGCGAAGTAGCAACAGCCACAGAGTCTGGAGCTAAGCATACCAAGTTATATAGTATTGGAATCGGTGAGAAGATAGATCGACTCATAAGGTAGTTTCTGATGCAGATGCAGTTTTAGTAAAGCTTTGTTTAATGTCGAAATAGTATAAATCCAATGAGATAGGTGATATAATGAGAAACTGCACAGATACGAAATGATATTGCAAAGCTGACTTTAAAGGATACAATATCATCAGTCAGCTTAGAGCAGTGGGGATAGTTCAACGGCAATTTTCTGGAAACAGAGGGGAGGTCGATATGAGTACTTTAGAAGTTTTAACACTTTTATTGCTGTATTTTCAGCTCTTAACATATATCGATAATCGAAAGAGAATAATATAGACAGGCTATCCCCATGCAACTAGATAGCCTGTGATTTGTCTTGACAATTATAAGTTTCGCTGGTACCGTTACCAGCTACAATATCCTTCAGTCATCTATGGATTATAAACCAATCTTGCAATTATGCAAGTAGGGTTTGGGAGAGGTAGTAATTTGCCTCTTTTCTTATTCAAAACAAGAATGAAGAGGTAATTATTATGATGACACATCTGGAGAGCTCTGAGGAAGTTGCTGAGGCAGTGAAGAAAGTTGTTAACCCAACAAAGCTTGTGTATAGTGAGCATCTGCCTCAGAGTGGCAATAAGGTGCTACCTAAGCTTCGTAGAAACATGCAGTATACAGGTGCTTTTACACAAGGTTGGGGAGCATACTAGGAAGATAAGCACTCTTTCGAAAGAAGACAGGAACAAGGGGCTGATTACAGCTTCTGCAGGCAGTAACCACGCCTCAAGCTGTGGCTTACGCCGCGAAAACTATCTGCGTAAAAAGCGATAGTTGTTATGCCTCACAACGACACCTCTTATTAAGGGTAAACCGCACCAAGTCCTACGGCAGAGGTAATTCCATATGGTGACATCTACGACGAGGCCTGTGCCTATGCTCTTAAGTCCTCACAAAAGAAGGTCGGAATGACACTTTATACATCCCTTTGATGATGAGGTAGTGGCTGGCAGGACAGGGGACCATAGCACGGGAAACTCTTAAGGAGCTTCCAACTGTGGACTACATCCTTTGAAACCCAATCACCGCGGAGGCGGTCTCTGTGCAGGAGTATCCACCCTCATGCCAAAATGCGTTTCATCCAGATGTGAAGATAATAGGTGTAGAACCTGCAGGAGCAGCCTGCATGAAGGCTTCTCTTGAGGCAGGAAAGGTCAAATCTCAGCCTTAAGCTATAGGTTGGAGACTATAGCAGATGCATGCACAGCCGTAAGGACACCGGAACCAGCCGACTTTCACATATACTCAAAAATGTTGATGAAATAATCACACAGAGGATGACATAGAACCGGCACTCAACTTCCTTGATGCTGGCGATACAGAGAACCGCCAAGATGGTCAGTTGAGAATTCAGGTACTGCTCACTGTTGGCAATACCTGGCAACAAGCCTTCGCGTAACAGGAGAGAAGGTCGTATCCATCATCAGTGGAGGTAATAATATTGATATAATTACAGTGTCTTCAATGGTTCGCACGGACTGAGGACAGAGAGGTAGGATACGGCAGTGTCTTGGTACTTCTGCCTGACCGCTGTCCCGAAAGCACTTTCTGGCAAGGGTATGCTGAGGTAATAGCAGAGCTAAAGGGCAATGTCATCAGGCTTTCGAGCACAACCAGTCTGTAAACATCAACAGAAATGCGCTGTAGAGCTCACACATATCACGATGGAGCTTACGAGATGGAGCATAAGAAGGAAATCATTGACGGACTGGGTAAGAAGGGGCGTTACAACCGAAAAGAGGTGCAGTCTAAAGGAAGTCTTTAATTAGCCGGGAATTCTGCACGCTTGTTTACTTATGCATCACACATGATGCGAAAAGGAGAACAATGATATTTAAGCACCATCACATATGCAATGATATTACCTGATTTTGAAGCGTTATTTAAGTAACACTGCCTTTATATGGCGATTAACTATCGGCATATGGTTCTGTAAATAAGCTTCGTGCACACTTGCTCATATTCCTATTTTCATATTGAAGTCACTAACCATGGTATCTCTGGTCATTTCTGCTCCTGCAGATAGAGACAGTGCTCAACATGTTTTCACAGGCCGGACATGCTGAATTTGCTGCCTTTCTCAGCCCAGATGGACTTTTATAAAGGAAAAGCGCTTGTTTTGTCTGGGCCTGCGCACCGCTTATGCGGCACTAAAACACCGACCTTTCTATGTGCCGGCCTTTTAATGTCCTCATGTTAACACATTTGGAGTGTACTTTCAGATACTATGGGTGCAGCCTTTTGCTAGTAGGTTTATAGCACTGTTTGACAGCTCTAGCTGGGCTCACTCTTTGAGCTGACCTAATTGTCGGTGGTCTCATACTTATATATCCGGACCATACCGCCTCTGGCAGGATATAGATGACATTAGTACAAAACACAACAGGAGGCTGTATTGGCTATGCTCTGGGTGGTTTGAAGCTGTTAAACTTCTTCCATCAAGGGATGCCATAGATGTAGAAGTCGCTTTGAGGCAGGTGCAAGGGTTCCGAGAATCAGCACTTTGTCTGTCTTCGCTCAATCATTGACACCTTTTATTATATCTATCCCTTTATAGCACATCAACACAACACCTTTCCTTTCCTGTGTGTGTGTAGCTAACATATTTTGCCATAATACCTTTTGTATCACGGCAAACCTGGGAAGTGTATTATTTAGATTTGGGCTTTGCTTTTGAGAAAACATAGTGGTTTGCAGGTACAGATATTTAGAGGATTATTACTAACATGCATATCTCTACCCCATCTCCTATAGATTGCAGAATATGATGCATGAGTTTAATCACAATATGCAGGACTGTCACTGTACATATATGCTTTATCTTTAATCACGTTTATATATGATACTCATATATTATTTTTGGATCTATGATAGAAGCTGGAATAGTGTTGTGAACATGTTTTACGCTTTATTTATTTTCGAACTGTATATCCTGCAGCAGATATAGAAAGTACCGCACACCAGTAAAGTGTTACGAGTCGCATGTTTTATTATCAACTGATACAGCCCTTGAAATTCTACCCTGATGAGGACCAGGACCATAGTTAATGCCACTCTGAACAGGATAATGGAATAATGGAAGACGAGGGAAATAGCAGTTGTGACGCATTATACTGAAACATGGCTCTGCAGCTATCTTAGAGGCTGTATCTCTTTCGCTTGCTGCACTCATTGCAGATTCATAAGAGTGAGCATGTGTAGCTCAGAAAATGCAGTAGCAGGTGTTGGCATTACTGCCCAGCCTAAGTTTTTGACTTTAGCTATCTCGTTTTGTCAGCCACCGCTACTATGGCGCCTCTTTGGTATGCAAGAAGGTACGGGCAGAAAACAGAAAGGACGCCAATAGATTGTCCTTTACCGGAGTACTTTTTGTTACTGTGGCTACTGTATTTATAAGCCTAATTTCGTTACTACTTTACCGCGCACTATAATGGACTTATGTGGCAACTCTGATACCAAGGAATATGGTGAAAACATATTTTCTAGGACAATAATGGGTGCATTATTTTACTGTGCTTTCAGATGAGTACAACAAGCCGTAACAAAGAGGCATAGTGAATACAAGATTAATGCTATGCGCACCAATGTGGTGAGCAACAATGTAATAAATATAATGTTTAACTATCTTTATCAGGAGGTAAATCTTGGCTTCGCAAGCTTGGAATATAGGTTACGTGGTCTACAGTTTCTTGGGACAGTGGCTTCGCCACAGTGTGATGCAGTATAGCGCTCAATTATGAAAAAGATCATGTATCAATATAGGTTATAAGGATAGCCGAAAAGATACAGGGCCTAAGAACATTTGCCTGCCTTGCGCACAGTGCTGCGTGCACGTCAGGATACAGCGCAAAGTTCCTCGAGCAGCTTCTATGAGGAGTAGGCTTTATGTCAACAAGCTATAATGTACTACCGTGGTACTTCTCAACAGATGGCGGCTCACTCAGGGTATGCACCTTTTAAGCCTATCATATTCCTTTGAGACGGAATTCAGTCTACAGTTGTCGTAAAGATTAATTGGCAAGAGTCTAGGCGAGAAAACCTGAACTGGCTATACGGAGTTATTCTGTAGAAAGTTTGCTATTATGACAGATCAGTAGTTCTTAGCAGTGGTCTACCATTTTGGGCAGTAAAGGCATATATTCAAGGTTCTTGACAATCCTGAAGTAATAAATAATATTGGAATTACCATGTAAGCCACGTGCTGATAGCCGCAATCATCTTCCAAATCCCAAGCGTAGTCTGCAGAGGAGCATCTAAGAGGAGTGAGCAGGAGACACTCCTTTATACTTGCACACACCCTACCATAAGTGTAACCATAATAAGGATTATCGGTATCTTACTTTGGCTGTATGTGCAGGTATGGGGATAGGTATATGGTTTGCATAGTCGATCATGTGCAGGTTCATATTTTCTCGGAAATACGCTTCAGACAGGGTAAATGGACAACATAAGAGATGAGGCTAGGCAATATGTGCATACAGTAAGTTTGATATACAGCAGATAAGCAGAAAGATATAGGTAGGCATGAGGTGTATGTAATAATATGGTAAGCATAGGTAAGATAGATAAGCAAAGATACAGAATAGATAAGAGATAAAGAAAGATTTAGAAAAGATAAGAATATAATTTGGATAATTAAGGGTGTTTAATAAGATAATAGCTAGGATACAGTCAGACTTTAGTGATACGGGATTCCACAAGGCAAGTACTTTGAAATGAGCTAACTGTTAAGATAGTATTTGAGCCTGAATATAGAAATATAGATGGCATTTAAGGGGACTAAGCGGTTTAACTTACATCTGGCTGATTTGGGAGTTTTTCTGAAACCATACAGATACCTTTAAGGCAAGCGTGCATACCTCGAGGCTCCTAGGAAATGAACATTTGGGGGTATTTGCAACGAGGTCTCCTGCTCTACCAACCCAATAGGACTATCAAGTGTAAGGCTGATATCTGTTGAAGAGACAGAGATTGGTCCTGTACTTACCGTAGGAGGTGCTGATTTACTGGATGGAACACCGATATATGATATAAAGCCATATCTGCCTTATGCAGACTGTCATACAGATGCACTTCAGGTTATACCGAACTTACAAAAGAACATAGACTGTCGTTGAGGGGAGAGAGCTTAGAAACTAGTAAGGTAAGCGATGATAAGAGAGAAGCACTTATAAAAGTACTGTCTTTAGATCCAAGACCATCATATCAAAACAGTGATGAAGCAAGGGTATATGGCTTAAGGTTTGCTTCTTATGAGGTAAAGTTTAAGGTAATAGGAGACAAGCTTAGAATACTTAAAATAACTACTACTGTAGAATAAATCATTCTACAGCTATAAGAAAATTATATTAATTCGTTAGTCGTTATTATATTTTGAAAAAGGTTCTCTCATTTTCCTGTAGAATATATTATTATATGCAGACGCGGGCACAAGATATTGTATCATACAGTTGTCGTTTCAATCAACTTGTATTTCAAAAACTGTGGGAAACCGCCCTGTAATGGGCATTTGGAACTTAATATTGAGGGAGTGTGGAAGTCGTGAAGATTATCAAAAGAAGTGGTCAGAAAATACCTTGACGTTTGCAATAAAAAATTACCGTTGCTGTAAGAAAGGGAACAAGGAGGTTAACGATAACCTTAGACTCACAGAGGAAGAAGTTCTCGCAATTACAGAGAATGTTATTAGTGTGCTTCAGGTATGAGCAGAGCTCTTAGTGTTGAAGAGATACAGGACTTAGCTGAGAATGCAGAATCCATGAAACCGGCAAGAATGAGTTGCCAGAAAGTACATTACATACAGATATAAGAGGGCGTTGGTTCGTCAGGCTAATACCACAGATGACCAGATTCTTAAGCCTTATCGAATGTGACAACGAAGAGGTTAAAGCAGGAGAATCTCCAACAAAACCCCAGGTTAACAGTGTTCAGAGAGACTATATGGCAGGTGAGGGCAAGTAAGGATACCGTGAAGGTTTCATTCTCGAAGATATAGTAAGGGCACACGAAGAAGGTATTATACATTTTCTGATGACATGCGATTATTTTGCACAGCACATGTATAACTGTCATGCTCAGTAAACCTTTTGGAAGATATGCTTCAAAACGGCACTGGTACATATCTGAGACTATGATTGAGAGACCCAGAAGCTTCTCAACTGCATCCTGCACACATTAAGCTACTCAGGCTATTGTGCTCAGATAGCAAGCACCAGTATGGCGGACAGGAGTACATAACACTTAGCCATCCTGCACCTTGTAGATGTGCATTGCGGACAGTGCGCCTGCGTAGAGGTAGTGCCAACGAGTCATGCGCGCGAGTTGAGCTTGATACTGGAGAAGATTGAAAAGGCTGCTGAGCTTTAGAGTACGCGAAGAAGCGAGACGCGGAGTACAGGTTACATACAGCATCAGGTTGGTTACCCTTATGACGCCGAAAATCCAAACGGTCAGGCAATCTTCATTACCGTATTTGGCGTATCTGAATGAAGTGCCTGAGGGTCGCACCAGAGACGACCTTTTGCCCTCCTTGGTGGGTCATAGTAGTTGAGATGTTTCAATCAGCGTGCATGCAGTGAGTTAAGAACGAGAAAGGGAGGCGCGGATTACCCCTCAAGCTTCCTAAGCTTATATACAGTACTTTCGAAGAGGATACAACGCAGGCGCGATAGGACAGGTGACATTATCATTCACTGAGCTGGCACAGTGTACTAGCTAAACGCCTTGGTGCCTGACTATATATCTGAGAAGATTATGCCTCGTTGAAAAGTGATGTGTTATCCTCAGACATGCGTCGCTGTTTCCTCCTAACACCCGATACGTATACAGATGAGGGAGAGGGCAATATGGCACATTAAGGCTAACCACGATGAGATGAGAAAAGCATAAATACTACGGAAGATTCAATCAGGGTAAGCGGTAAATCCATTAACCTTGTTGCTGACGCCAAGCCTCGCTCATCTAAGAAAATGAAGTGATTTTCTGGAGAACTTTGATGAGCGCCTTGAGCTTTGCCACAGAGCACCCCAGAGCAAGACGATTAGTTGCGGGCTTCGCGTCATTACCCTCAGATTCTCGCGCCCATATTCTATGGCATCGCGCCATAGCAAGACCTGCTAAGGGAGCAGAAGATGATGAACGTTTGCTGTACAATGGGTATTCAACCATTTCCCTTTGAGGATACGTCATGGTCTCGTATGAGATGACAAGATAGATGAAGGATGCAAGCCATACTGCCAGAGGGTAAGGAATTTGCTCTTTCAGGTTATGGAGAGTTAAATGAGGCTTGTAATAAGTGGAAGACAGCGAAAGAAAATATTGATTATTCAGATATATGGAAACCTTTTCGAGAGTCAACTACATCACAAGTTCTCAGTGCTTTACAGAAGAGATTTGGGCTTACTGAGGGTGTAACTGACAGAAACCATACACACCAACAGCTACCATGTACACGCATCAGAGAAGATTGACGCCAGCTTGTCAAAGCTTGCTGACTCTGTGCTCTCAGAAGCCTAGTGGGAGCTATGCTATGTGGAAGCAATTTCTAATATAGAGCAAACAACATGAGGCTGTAACTTATCATTATGCAGTATACTTTATGACAACATCATATGCTGAGCTGAATACAAGAGTGATCAACTGCCAGTGCTCGCATTTTGATGGAGAAATCAAGATTAGTTAATGATTTAGAAGATATGTTTGTTGTTTTGGGAACGCCCAAACTGCGGTAATAGAGACCGTGATAAGACGAATGTTGCAAGACGTGCACCCGTGGTTATATCGGCACTCTAGTACTGGAATCAGGGACGTACACAGGAGATAAGTGGAGAGAGTTCTTCATTTATGATGAATTATTGTGAATAAAATACTTTTGACACATAGCCAATGGACGGAGTGAGGACAAGCTGCTTTTGTAAGTGGCTGTACCACCACTGTAAGGGCTGTTTCAACGAAATGGCTCGGGATTTTAACTCAGGCAAAGAATATACTACCGATGTAGAAGGGAGATTATATCTCCTCTCTCCATCATTTATGGCAGGGCCTTACCATTCTTGGCGGAGAGTTTCTATGGAAGTCCAAGTAATCAGAGGAGCAGCAGGACTGAAAGCTAAGCGGATTGAAAGCTGATTTTACCTGAGTAGAAGTCCATTCACTCTTTTCAGGCTATACCCTCGAAGAGCCGAGTTACTTTGACGTCTCGAATTCTGCCGTCATGGTGAGCACACTAAGTGATATTCTAATAACATAGACGTGCTTGTAGACGGTAAGTTCGTACCTGAGCTTAAGGATTTGAGCCGAAAGTTTAGAGGAAGCTCCAACCAGCGCATCATAGACATGGAAGAGGAGCCTACGAGAATAGGGCAGTATTGCTCAAGTGATATGGAGAAGAAGTATTTGAAAATCCAGACCAAGTTTAGTTGCGTACAAGTTTATTTATTTTTGTTTATGTAGGAGAGTGGTTTAAATCTTTCTAACAAGATTTAAACCCTTTTTAGTCAGCCCTCCTGCAAGCAAGTCCCAATCGAATTTTTATGACTTTTGACACTTGTATCACAAATTATAAAATACTGCAATTTTATATATACAAGTGATATAAGTTTTATTCAATACACCCTTAATTCAACTTAGATTATAATTGTGGATTTACTACAATTATGGAAGTGTTTCACCTATTATTTGTTAAATATCTCAAGAAAACGAGCCTGAAAATAGCAGATAAGCTCTAGACTCCAATAGCTTTTCAGTTTTACACAGAGTGTGTGTACACATTGTCTTGTCCGCATATTCAGACTTTGAAACACAGGAAGAGTAGTGGCTGTAGGAGCTTTTATAAGCAGGCCTCTTTACAAGCCTTTGTACAGCGAGCTAGAGGCATAGCGAGCTTTTCTTTTGATTTTCCTGTATCTGGCACAAAGGACGCCAGTGACTCTTATGCGTGTACCACGATGTCCTTCTTTTAGGAAGATAGTAGTAGTTTTATAGTCCTTGTAGAACAGCTTAAGCTCAGTTTCATACATATCTGGAGGTCAAATCTATCCTATTTGCAGTGCTTTCATCAAGGAGCAACAAGAGAAGCCATCTCCACGGTAGCGTCCATCTTTCCTTAGAATATCGAAGTCAGACCTTTGTAGACATGATGACTTACCTGTTGTATCATTAACAACACAGTCAATTTCGGGCTCATCACCCGAATTAATAATAAGAGTCAAGTCTCTTTATGACAGTTATAAAGCTTTGTAAGCCCCTGCTAAGCCTGCATAAATCATCACTGTTGTGTAGTATTAAAGTCTTGTATATTTCTTCTTTTCAGATGAATCACTAACTTAGCTTCTTTGAACTTACGCATGACGCCACTCCACGAGCTCACTGCCGGAGTATTTGTCTCCTTAAGATGCTACCCAGACAGGACTTCAACCCTCCTTTTGTTTCAGTCCGTTTACATCCAAGAAACTTCCTTTAGAGGAAGAAAACACCCTATAGAAGCTCAACAATTTCTGTACCTATAAGCCTGAAAAGAGAGACTGTAGCTTTTGCGTGGCTCGTGAGATATGGCAGGTCAAAGGTGGTTCCATTGGTAGCAAAATAGGGTATATCATTTTATAAAGTCTGAAAAGGCGGATAGTGCCTCATCTCAGCATTCTTATCCTCAGCAAACCACTGAATCACTGCCATTCTCGAAAGCATATATGCAGCCAATACTGAGGAAGAGCAGTGACATCAGCAGAAAAGCCTGTAGTTTCTATGTCAAAATAAACTGTCTCCTGAGCTACTGCCAGCTGGAGTGCGATTAAAGCACCATCAAGGGCTTTTCTGTCTTCATTATCATAACTGGTTTTATCCTTTAAGCGTTTTAGTTTATGCAGGATTTATTATATGCAGAAATGCATAGTTTCGGTAGCCAAGAGCTTTTCAGGGTAAGTGCAATGTCGTAATGCACTTTAAGTCCCAAAACTACGAGGATTATTTGATGAAATGCAAGCAAGATAAAATGGCTTTGACATGATGTCAAACATGCATACACTAAGACGACTTTGAGATGCACACGCACTATGAGGATTAGATATGAAAGCAAAGTTTTGAGATTACTGAATTAAGAAGGATGTTCCTGAGTTCTTTGAGAGAGAGTTGACAGGCCTCAAGATGGACAGTTTTTCACTAGTACCACACATAATGATAACAGCTGTTTATTATAAACCCGGGTATGGCACCATCTTTAAGCCTTATATTTCACGGGAGCCAAGAGACAAGCCCACCATCGACAGAGAGTCTGTACCCGTCAGAGATGTATCCGCACGAGGTTACAGGACAATGGTAGGTAAGACAGCCAGACATGGTACCTCTTTTGAGATGCTTTCGGAAACCCTCCTTGGAGATTACTCTTTATGCAAGGAAAGTAAATTCCTCTGGCGTTTCTGGGAATTCACTTAGCAGTACATTGCTGGGCACTCCTGTCATGACAGACCTTCAGAATCCATCAGTATATGATGATCACGGAGGCGGCGAAATCTGGGAACAAGAAGATGAATATCGCTCCCGAGAGAATCCCCAAGCCTATGGGTAAAGAGGATAATTTCTGGGAGTCATGGCTCAGGTCCTGCGGTCCTTGCACAGAGATGCACTCTGACAGGAGGAGAGAAGTAGTGAAGTCGTGGAGAGCTTTCCACCTGTACCGTAGGTCAGCACATGTGACGATATATGGAAGTAGCGGAATGCTGACATTTTCACAGTTTAATAACAGATGGTAGGGTGACACTACGTATCGACCTTGAACAGAAGAATATCGGATACCGGTATGGGGACTTGAGAGGACTTCATGCTGTAGCTGTACAGAGGATGTAGATTCCATCTTTTGACGTGGGATACCCTTTGGCTCTTAGAAATAAGGTCAGATAGCCAGCAGGAAAGAAAGTATAAGGGAAAAACGAGAAGAATGATGTCTCTATCTCGTAGTACTGGACCATATCCTCGCCTCTGCTCACCTCTTTATGATAATACTGACTTGGCATTATGCCATCTAAACTGAGGGTAGAGGCTATGTGCTTAGAAGAATAATCAGAGGGCATTGACACAGTGGCAAAGCTGCTTGCAGCAGATGGAGCCTCTTTGTAGGTCTTGCTAAGGCTGTGATTGCGGGCAAGGGCGAGTTTATCCTGAGCTAGCTGAAAAAGCAGGATTTCCTTCTAAGTGTAATTGAGCAGGAAGAAGAGAAGTTTGAAAAAGACTATAAATCAGGGACTTGAGATACTTGAAGGTAGTCTAGAAGAGATATGGAGGTTAAGGGGCGTTAATACTGTCAGGGGAAGATGCCTTTTAAGCTTTGATGATACATACGGCTTCCTACTCGGGACTCTAACCATGAAATCTTGAAGAAAAGGGAATGGACATAGAGACGAAGCCTTCCGCCAGGCTATGGAAGGTGCAGAAGGATACTGCAAGAAATGCCGAAAGACCACTCAGCTATATGGTGCTGATGCTACCGTATATGAGCGAGCAGATTGATCCTGCTATTAACTCCGAGTTTATCGGTAATAGAAGACAGAGGCTGAGGGCAAGATTGTTGCCCTTGTAAGTGTAAGTCTGAGTCAGGAAGATGGAGACAGAAACTGCTAATCAGAAGCACTTACAGAATGGAATGACTGGAGCCGATGACGAACCGATAGTTACTCATCTATGCTACTAAGGGTGGACAGGTAGGAGATGTAGGTGTAATAACTCTTGGAGATTCTGTATTTGAAGTAAAAGAGACCATACCTGTGCCAGGCTCTAAAGATAGCCCATATAGGCAAGGGTTGTAAAGGAATGTTTAAGGTAGGGTGATACAGGGTTACTCCCTTAAGGTTGACGGTGAGAACTGTATGGCTACCCTGTAGAAACCGGAGCAGTGTACCCATCTTTACAGAAGGCTCTTTTCGTGAGGTACTTGAACTCATGTTGAGCAGTCAGGTTCTTATCAGGATGCAGGCAGAACCAGGTTTGATCTTTTAGCCACTTTAAGGCAATGACTCTGAGGAGATTAGGCTGTTGAAAAGGAAACAGCTAAGACAAGATAGCAGATCACTTCCTGTTGATGACCCAAGGTTATGTCTATTAGAAGATGCTAGTGGTGCATCGCCTTTGGCGAAATACGGGAGATGAAGTCCGCGTAGTAGGAATGGGAGAGTTCTCTAGCGAGTTCTGCGGTGGTACATCGTTAAGAACACAGGAATGATTGGTCAGTTTAAGATTATTTCTGGAGAGCGGTGTAGCTGCAAGAGAATAAGAAGAATCGAGGGCTATCACCGGACATAATGTAACAGTACTATGAGAATCTTGAACAGACTATCGCTGAGGCAGCAAAGATACTCAAAAGCAAGTCCTGATAAGCTTGGTGGAGAAGGGCTAAGCACCTTATGGAGGATGAAGGCTCTCTCAGAGGAAAATGAGTCTCTTAAGAACAGCAGGTCGCCAAGGAGGCACCTCCTGGCGATGTACGACAAGCTATGCGAAACTCGGTGGAGTTATGTCCCATCTGTTGAAATACCTGAAACCGATGCAGCCGAGCTTAGAACTCTTGGAGATGAGCTAAGAACAGCTTGGCGAAGGGTTTATCTTCCTTGCATCCGGCTAAGGATGCAGCAAATCTTGTTGCTATGGCTGCAGATGCGCCGCAAGGCAGGAGTTCACGCAGGCAACCTTATATAAAGACACAGTTGCACCCATAGTAGGTGGTGGCATGCGGTGGTAGACCCGCACGATAAGCTCAGGCAGGTGGAAAACTTCCTGACAAACAGTGGGCCGGGCTGGTTGATGCTGTCAAAGACTTTGAGGTTGCAGACCTGGTAACAGTTAGGAGCTTAATTGCACAGTTAATGTTTTAGAATGTAATAGCAAAGTCACTATAATTGGGATTTAACTATTATAGTGGAATTTCTTTTGTGATATGCAAAGGAGCTTATATGTCGCATTGGAGCCTGTTTGCTATTCGTGCTTTCTTGCCTCATAATGGCAATGATGTACTTTACTGGCAACTGCAGAAGGATATGAAATAGAATTATATTGATCGTTTTCATATTCTTTGGAGGAGTAAGCTATCTTGTACTCTTATGGTTAAGAAGCACCTGCCATAGGTTGGATTTCAGGTGGTGTCACCATGAGCCGACCAGATAAAAAGACCAAGAAGCAGTGGCTTATAGTTTTCAATTGTTGTCTCTTTGTTTTGGTGCTTTGGTATATTTGGCAGTACCACTAATTTTTGTGGGAACAGTTACTTCTAGTGCAGTAACTAACAGCCAACGAGCAATTGCACTTCCTGTATGGGAATATCATTTATACATTTGAAGCTATTTCCATATGTGAAGCTGGATGTATATGCCCGGAAAATGCACGAGCAGAAGAGCATTACAGTGTTTTGCTTTTACACACATCGAGGCTCCTCAGACTGCGTGTAGGACGATTGAGTAGATATAAGGATATGCCAAAGATGAGACGATAGTAGATAGACGCAGAGCTATGATATAATCTGAGGTGTACGATTTGCAGGGAGGTCTGGCCAAAAAGACCATTCTTGCGACCATATAGGAGAGCTCACAACACACCATCGCCTGTCACCGAGTCTCATATCAGAGCCACAACGCTTGCCGCCGTCTGGGTTGGCTCTCTTTTGCTATGCAATGCAAGCTTACATCTTGATCTGTCATACCGATATGGCACTGGTGTGTGGCTTCGAATCATCGGCCATTTTACTGAGAACTTCAACGTCTCCTATGTTGCTACATTTCAGTAAAGAGTTGATTTTGGAGAAGACAGCATATAACACTCAGCAGTAGAGACTATTATGTGTATATCCTCCTCTGGGAGGTACACAGGAGCAGGGCTTTAGAACAGGCTTTAATCTTTTGTAGCATGGATGCTTTACAGGACTCCTCAGAGTGGCAGGCAAGTTGAAACTTCAGCTTTGTTATTCTATATGCCTTTTATAATGATTGAAACTCGTGGACAAAGATGAATCCTTTACTCCCAGAAATCATAAGGCAGGTAATTACAATCTCATTATTAACTTTGCGTGGTTAATAATATTTTAGATAGAAGCGATAACATCAGCTGAAAGCGAAGTTATTTCAATCTTCCTTCGGAATTAAAGCGCACGGATTTAGTATTATCTACTGGTGAATAGTTAGTATACAGAATAATATATTTATAATCATAGCCTGTGTTTTATCCTGTACACCTCGTATTTAGTTTATTAGGCAAATGACATTCGCCAAGGCTTTGTAACAGTAGAAGTGCAGCTACGTCTTTATCAGGGAATGCACCTTTGTATCCTGTCTCATTTTCGCTTTTACTATCATTAAAGAGCTTTATGGTGGTGAAACAGCTTTTACTCCATTCCTTTGCAATCACGTTTTAATCCAAGCCAAGGAGTTTATAAGGAACGAAAACATTTGGCATACAAGATAAGGATGCAACTTATGTCTCATAACTCATATGGTTTTTGCGGACAATAGCTTTCTTTAATATTCATAAGACCAACTGAGTCTGAGCTTGAAAAGAGAAAACTCCCAGGTATTTCCAAGCCAACTCGTACTGTACTTCTGATGGAGCTACGCGACATTGTAGACCGAGTGCGGACACCCATCTCTAAGAGAGAAGATGATTGCATCAGTCGGATGCCGAAGAGAGATGTGTATGGAATCAGAGATACTGTGATATATGGTGACACACAGGGCAGACAGCAGAGCAATGGCCCAAGGGAAATGAGGAAATCTCGTTCTATTTATATCCAATGTAGATGAGGATGCAGGACATCTGACAATAACAGGACGCGGCAGAGCACTCATTGACGAGGATGTAACAGTCTACGCATGAAACAAAACATAGATAACGCCTCAACCTCAGCAGTTAAAGGAGGTAGCTTGACGCTGCAGTAGCATTGTGAAGCGCTGACACTGACAAACTGTCGAATGAGAAGCAAACGTTCAAAAATAATGAGGGAGACAAGCAGGTGATAAGCTTCTTAAGGATGGGAACACTAAAGGCACAGCCTGAGGTGGCGGAACAGTTTCATATAGCCAGAAAACAGAGGTTTTTACCTTTTATTATTTTTATAAAAAGGGAGCTGTGGATTTTGTAGGCGTATCCATAAAGCTCAATACTGTGCCAGTTGAAAATATATGCTCTGTAGCGATATAGTAGTGCCTAACAGCTTATGGAGTAAATCTTGATGAGGATATTCAAAGATGAGTATGAATACATCAACGTGAGGCTACTGACTATATCATCTACAAGAGGCTTAATCTGTCCATACACCACAAGTTGAGACTCGCAAGCAGCTCAGGAAATCACAACTCAGAATATTCTGTATTTTAAGACAGACCACCACTGACAGCTTCCTCGGTGCGCGTACTATGTGTATAGGAGTTTTTGAAGTTAGGGCATCACTCGCACGAGAAAGTTAAAGGGATTATAAGAAGAAGGAATCTCCTGATTTTCTTTAGGCTATGATGGCATGCCACAGCAATCAGTCAAAAGCGCCTTTGCCAAGAACCCTGATACTGTGCAGTTTCATCATTCCTATCGCTACAAAACAAAGAGACTATTACTCCACGTGAAGGAAAGCCTCACACTATAGATACTAAGTGATGCAAATAGTTTCTGCGCCAATAAACACTACGGCATTTATTGGAGGAGACCAGCTTTTAATTGAAATAAAAGAATCCAAGATTAGTGATGATAGTCTATGTATTATAATCAAAGAGTCATATGGTAATGCATTTGTACCTTTCCTTGTGGATCACTATCAGCACGTATGTGGTTGATTATAGGTATTATACCGGTAACGTTGTTAATCTGGCTAAGAACACAGTAATACAGACATTGTTTTTAAATAATACTGCAGCAACATGTGAGAAGTCAAAAGCTACTGTTGATATTTTAAGCAGAAGGAGATGGATAAATTATATTTTTAGGGACGTGGTGCTATGAACTGTGGTAAGACAACGGCCTTTTACAGACGGCACATAATTTCAGAAAGTGGACAGAAGGCCATAATTAAAGCTGCTGTACATGACACAAAGATGTAGTCTCCAGTCACCAGCCTCTGGGGCATAGCAGAGAAGCGACTCTACTGGTTGGGGGATGATAAACTCTGAGCATTTTGAAAGAGAATGACAGCACTTGACTGTATACTGGTTGATGAGGTACAGTTTCACGGTAGCTCAGATAGAGAGCTTTTTATAGGGTAGCAGTGCGCTTAATATCCCTGTAATATGCTATGGACTTAGAGCAGACTTTTAGATGGATGGCCTCCTGCCAGTTCAGTTGTTAGAGCAGTCACATCTCTATAACCGAGATGAAAATGTCTGCGCTTGTGGTAAAAGGCTACCTGTAACCTTAGCTGGTTAATAATGTGCCTGTATTTATGGGAAAATCAGATAGAAAATTGATGATTCTGACTTTATATCTTATAAGGCTGTTCAGAATGCTATGAAAGGGCTTAAATCTCTACAAACTCGTTGACTTTAGGGCTAACAATATATATACCACTGTTAGCAAAAGTCCCCAAGACAGTAGTAGTATATTATTGAGTGGGGAGACAGTTATGAGGAAACTGGGATCACACGAAGAACTGAATGATTATGGAACTGTCTAATAGGAGCTTGCCGCCAAAGATTATTAAGGAATATATAGGCTGAGAAAACACCACATATACTGTAATAAAAAGATTAGTAGATAAGGGTGCTGTTCAGAAGGACAGATCCCGGTTTTATTCGTAGTAATTTGAAGTCTACGCAGCGTTCTGTTCAGAAATTGAGACAAAGAGACTGATAGATCAGTCTATAATGGCTCATTACAGACGTTTATCAGCGAATACTTAAAGAATCAAAGCCTTTCAGCAGGCGATATTGAGAGTTACAGAGCTACAGAACCCAGCAGGAAAGTTTCTGAGAAACTTATATAAACATAGGTGCTTATAGTTTATTTATTTAACTATAGCATAAATATGCTGTAATCAACAGTAAGAGAACATGATATAATGTACAAAGAGCACGAGGTGCTTTTTCCCTATCGCTCTTTTCAAGTTTAACTAAATATACACTTTTTATACATTGTTACAAGAAAACACTAGAGCAGTTCCCCACGACGTAGAATAAGCTCTGAATCTCAACAAAGAGTATAGGGCGTTCAATATCCTCAGGACTCGTCCCAAGCCTTTGAGCAGTTGCATCTTGTGTTTCAGCGTTTGCATCGGAGAGGGCAGTTTGACGTTTAGAGAAAATCTCGTTAGCCCTGACCAATTGCTAGTCGACAAAGTTTATATCTACATCATCTATATCAGCATGGTCAATTTTTCAAATCAAAGAAGGTACTCGTTGTTTCCCTGTTTATCAACCCTAATCGCGTTATATACCTTAGTACCATCACCGAACCAGATGGTGTTTTATACTGAGTTAAAACTTCAGTACCTTTAGGGAAGATTGACATGTATGCCAGTTATTATACAACACGCAAGAAGGACTACTAGCATCACATAGTTTCTTCCATACGAAAAGAGCAATATATAGATTAAGAATACCGGCGGGACAATAAAGTCAAAACATTTCTTTAAGATAATAGCTTATGGAAGAATCATCAATAATTCTATATCCTTGTATATACTGATTTCAAATATATCACCTTTACCCTATAACAGTGATAGAAACCTTTGTTATATTTTTAATTTAGCACTTAACTAACGAATATGCAGTTAGGATTCATATATTATTAAGAAATGTAAGATGCCTCAAGAAAGCTCTTTACTACAGGTATTTATGAATATGAGAGATAGTCATAATAAACTATTCATGCGAAACCCAAGTTTAACGAATTGATATTAGCAAGTTTAAAGCATACCTACTTTTGCACTCGACTTAAAGTATTTATGACGATAAATGGGACTGTCTCACAAGAAATAATCATCCTAAATCATCCCTATGCACAGTCCCATTTCAAAAGTTATATTTATTTAGATTTTATCACTCAACCAAAATAATTGTATTCATCTATAGCCCCAGGTCTCCCTAGGAAGGCTGGCGTCATATAGTCATATCTGTATACAGAAATCCGTCAAAGATTTATTCCTGAGACCTGTAACCATACGTCCTAATACATCATGGTTATTCTTCCACTCAGAAGTCTCCTGTGCCTGTGCAAGATGCATAGGAAGTGCAATGTATAGTTTGACATTAGATTGATAATCGGCAATCCAGTTATTTATAGTTTGCTCCATATGGGACATATACGTTCAAATCCCCAGTATAGCTGAGGAGCTACATAGTCAACATAACCTGATTCCTCACCCATCCGTCAATAGTCCACATAGTACTCTGTCATTTGCCTCAAAATTATTTCAGATTTCCGGCAGGACTTATGCCAAAAGTACGGTTCTTACCTGACTAACTGCTGCATACACCATCTTAACCATCTTTATTGATGTTATTTCGGCGCCAGTCAGCCACTGACAATGGATTTGACGTATTTGACTAGGTCATTATGTTCACTCGAATCAAACTTTGATGCGTAATTACTGCCAGTGTAGGATAAAAATAATCATCAAAGATTACACCGTCTACATGCATAGTTTAACTATTTCTGCAAACACCGTTGTTGATGTTTAATTACGTCATCTGGATGAAGGATTGTAGTAATATGATGTTACCAAATTTGAGTACATTTCGTCATTGTCTTCATTGTCATCATTTGGCCATTTATATGCAGTGTGGCTGGTCGCCAGTTTACCAAAAATCAGCCTCTGTACACACCTATATGGATTTATATAGGCGTGAATCTTAAGATTCCTGAGGTGCAGCGTAACCATTATAGCAAGTGGATCATAGCCGTGATTCACATGTGTGCCTGAGGCACACGAGACCAAGGGAAATATGCCGAGCGGTACATAGCATCACCAAATGGCCTTCAAGATGCACGTAGATTTCATTGAGCCCACTGCGCTATCCTATCAAACATCTCTGTTATTCTGCTGTTAAAGCTATTTAATGTATAGCCCTTGCTGTTAAACTCTAGAAAGGTAATCCAGCGCTCTCACTTTCATTTGTGCTCACAGTAACATTTTTATTTACATTTTTGATTACTGTCTGCATTAGACGCAGTTATTACCACCGCTATTATTACTATTATTACGGCATTTATTACCGTTCATGGTATTCTTGCGGTATTTTTACTGTTATCTGTGTTATCTTTTAGTATTTGGATTAGTCTGATTGTATACTCGTTTCATCTTTCAATCCTCACCTTTTAATTGAGCTGTTGCTCGACTTATCCACTGCATATACAGTGTATATATCATTTTGCGTAACTGTTATTGCTGTACTTATATTCTTGGTTGAGTCAACAGATACGTTTTTTACTTTTTTTGAGTAATACGCACTGCCAAAAAATGATTTTCTATGATTTCCAACAGCGTATTTTATAGCTTTAACTGCACTGTTATCTGTGACAGTTATTTTTAACTTCAATTTCCCGTTATTAACATCTGTATACACGTGACATTTTATATTTGGTGCCATTTTATCCTTTGCATACGCATCGTAGCTGCCAAAGGTGCTTAAAAGCAACTGAAATACGATAAAGAATGCAAAGAATCTCTTAATAAACTGATTATTCAACCTTCCTCTCCTTTATCTCCCTGTTGGGTAATTATCAAATATCTCTTCTATTGTATCGTAAAGAATTTCCGCAGCTTTATCCTGCACATCAAGTCTGCTAAACTTTGCTAAATCACTTGAATTGCTCAAAAATCCATATTCAATTAGGACTGCAGGCACCGTATTCATATTTGTTACTACAAATACATTACTCTTCACACCCTCGTTAGCCATACTCAGTTGGAGGTGATATTCTTTAAGAACATACTAGCCATTGTATGGCTTGGATAAACCGTTTGACTGAGATTGAGTTGTTCCTTGTGGAGTAATATACCTCAGTTCCTTTGCAGGATGTATTACCTGCGGAAATTCATATAGACACTCACAAACAAATCAGCATCAACCTTTATTTGCAAAGCGCTCTATTATTTAAGGTCATAAATGTCATCTTCTCTTGTCCAGTATGCTTTTAAGTCTTCATCGTCAATATAATTTCTAAAATATGAATATGCAATTGACAACACTACATCCTTATATATTTTGTTTAAGCTCACTGTGCCTGCATTATCAGTGCACCATGTCCCGGATCTACCACAGTACCTTTGAATAGAGGTTTTTAGCACGATCTATAGCCACTTAATCTGTGATTTTGAGACACAGTTAATCTGTATGCATAGAGCTTTGTGGTATAGAAAGTGCTACTATACTCAGAATCATCAAGTGAAATACGACATTGACTTACCTTATTTGCATCATACTTAATTGGCTTAGAATTAAAATGATTTCTTAAGTCTCCAGCGGGAGTAATCGTAAAGTTCCCAGAAAATAATTATCCTCATCTTCTATCTCAGAGGTATCTAGCTCACTGAGTAATGCTATTGAGCACTCGGCAACATTTTGCAGGTGATGAAGCCTGCGAAAAATGTTATAGTTAAAGTATTTGCCGGACTGACTTGTGTAATAAGAAAGTCTTGAAGTTTTGTTAACGGACAAAGAAGCTCCTGCTATGCCATTACTAAAATAGCTAAACATACTAAGAGCTGAACCGGTATTGTCAACATATGAACCTGAGCTCTACAGTATCTGCATTTAGGTATAGCTGGGATTCATTGGTTAGCGTACATACTTGTGCGCACTAAAAAGTAAAGGTATATACACCTTTTATTATAGCTTCTTTAATCTCTGTAACTGTGTTTTTATATATTTTTCATCATTCAGAGATTTACTGTCTTTGACAGTGACATATCATATCCTACTACACCATCTGCAAGGCCAAAGCTGATATTACCTGAATTTATGACGCAGCGTTATATGTTGCATTTATGTAATTAACGGTACGAATATATACTTGTATAACTCTGGCTGCCGTTTGAAGATACATTATCAAGGCTTACTGTCAGCTGATTATTGGCCATGTTACCCTTTATGCCACCAAACCCTTCTGTAGATTTGATGGTATATGTCAAAAGTTATCCGCCTGATTCTCGATAAATTAACTATATCAATGCAATTGATGAGCCTGCAGAAGTATTCTTGCCGCTTAGGGCTCTGCACTGCATTAGAGGGCTGTCGCTAGGGTTTACCTTGACTTCCAGCTAAATGGAAGTTTGACAGCCACAAAAGGCTGAGAGGATTATCTGCTTCATTAGGTTCAGGGTTCATTTGGTGCTCAGGTGTTGGCTTTTAGGATTTTCATCATCACCAACATCCTCAACAGCATCATCATCAGGTAAGTCAGTAAAAGTACTGACATTGCCACTAGTTCTCAATATCAATATCAAAGAGTTCACATATTTTCCATAGGTATGTAAATTTCTGTCTTTATTTGAAAATTAAGTTTAATAAAAATCTGGAGTTTTTCAAGTTTTACCTGTGCACCGTTTAATTCTGCATTTTTCTGCCAAGGGTAAGGATTAAGTCATTGTCACCGAAGCTTATAGTTGCTGTTTTCTTTTGATTTACTTAAGGAAAACTTCCTCCATACTATCTGATAGGAATAAGCTTTTTGCAGGTCCCATTAAAAGTTTTACCTACGTAGACACCCTGAAGCTTTGCAGTATTAAGCTCAATATCTTCTATACTAAAATGACCTTTTTATTCTTAACATCATAAGATTTGCCACTATATATAAAGGTTTCTTTGACACTTTTTGTAGTAGTCTTTTGAAGCTGCTTCTTATTAGTCTTGTTAGTCGTGGATTTTTATCTTTTTAGTGTTATTTTTGTCCTTTCTTAGTCTTTTGCTTTGCTGTCAGATTTAACAGCTTTCTTTTTCTTAACAGTCTTTCCCGGTCATCGATGCAACGCCTGATGAAGCATCCCAGGTGTATGTGAGTCCAAATGTTTTTGCTACATATCTGGTAGGAACATATATATCTTTAGTCTTATCACTTAAATTCAACCATTCTAGGTTCTACAGGCAACACTTCACTCTTGCCGTTTACCTTTGAATTAATTGAATTTAATGTTAATACCAAGGTGGTCTTGTCTCTTTAACTCTAGGCATCTTTGTTGTACATATAAGAAAGTCCAATCTTGGAATCAGAAAAGACCTCTTTTGCACTTGCAAGAGATATTCCACAATTATAATACCGGATGTTTAGATTTGATATTACTGCACATTTATTGTATATTTAACCTAGTGCATCCGAATACTAATCTTTGTTTTCCATACTTAACATTAATGTTTTCAGCATAAGATACACTCGGTACAGTGCAGACAGCATACCCAAAAACAGATACAAATGTTACAAACTTTTAAATTTCATTTAGAAATCACTCCAATCAAAATAATATACAAAGCACCAATATAAATAAGCGTTAATAGTGTCTACGGCATATTTATCGGAATTTTTATGCTTTTAACTTAATTAGTTTACTGTTTTATAGTATAAAGATTATCAAGTGGTAAAATATGTCATTTGATTGAATTTGTAAATATTAATAGTCTTTACATAAACCTACTCCTTTACTATGGTTGAATTCACGGTATAATCCATTACACGAAAGCTATTTTATGCGATTTGTGACAAATTAGATGTTTGTGTATATTAATTTTTTGACTATATTTTGTAGTATATGATATGCTATTTATGTAGAAAAATCACAATTAGCTATGATAACAATATGTGATGTGATATGATTATGACGTGGGTGTCAACTATCTTGACACCCATATCATCAATATAGGTTTACGATTAATATCAGGAGGTAATATGGCTGAGCAAACTTATAGTCAGCAGGTTGATATAGATAATGAATTAAAAGCTTAGAGGGCTTCTACTTGCTTCTCCCAATTTGACATCTGAATTTTCTTCAGAGGTAGAGTCAACAACTGCATCAAGAACAAGGATAGCCTACGCCTATGACCTTATCGTCTTTTTAACTGGCTTAAGGAGTCTAATCCTGCTCTATCAAAACATTGATGTGAGAAATATTGATATCAGTATTTTAGATAGCTTAAAAGCTAATGAGATATAGAGGAATACATATCTTATATCAGGTACTATGTAAAAGACGGTGAAGGAAGAGAACAAAGAAAAAGGTATTAGCTGCTAAAGCATGTGGCGCTTAGAACCTTTTATAAGATTATTACAAAAGAAAGAATCAAAAATAATCCAAGTGTTTACTCGTAGATACCCTAAGCTCACGATAAGGCAATAGTGAGACTAAACCCGGAAGAGGTTGCTGACTTGTCTGATAATATCGGAGTCAGGCGAAGGACTGACCGTCGCTCAAAACAGGTATCATGAAAAGACGTCTGTGAGAGATTTGGCGATAGTTACTCCTGCTTGGTACATAGGTATCCGTGTCTCTGAGTGTGTAGGAATTGATATCAAAGATGTTGACTTTAAGACTAATGGAGTGAAGGTACACAGAAAGGGCGGTTATGAAACTGTTGTGTACTTTTTAGTGATGAAACACAAGCAGCTCTTAAAAGTACTTGGATGAAAGAATCAAAATAGAAGCTGCAGAAGGTCATACTAATGCTCTCTTTTATCTATGCAGAGAATAAGTGTACGTGCAGTTGAATTATTGGTCATATTCCAGTCTGGTAACTCACAATGAAAAATAACTCCTCATAAACTTAGAAGTACCTATGGAACCAGTTTATATAGAAAACAGGTGATATTTATCTCTGATAGCCGATGTGCTGGTCACAAGGACGCAAATACTACAAAGAAGCACTATGCTGCCATTGAAGAAGATAGGCGAAGAAAGGCGAAAGAAATATAGTGAAACTGCATGAAGAATGGAGCCGCAGAAAGAGCCACTGTAGCGAAGAATATGGAATCGTTTCAAACACTTCGATAAAAATCTGTAGAAGAAATATCAACCGATGAAAAGTGGTAACTTCATATATCGATGCAATGGGAAAAATAGCAAATGGAGATAGATATGTTTCCAACTGGGACTATGTTCTTAAGAGGTTACCTACGACACAAGAAACCAATATGTCTACGAAATCGGATCATCCTATGATAATATGTGTGCCAGAGGATATTGAATGGCTTAAAAGCTCACAACGAAATAATGAACACTACAGATCCTTTGGCGCAATGTAGAAAAAGCTACTATAAAGAAACAGGAGCAAAAACAACTGAATCTAAATCTATGGCATCAGTACCTAATCCATCAAAAACTTACACAAGAAATATCAACACCAACATCTGCTAGTTACTAATCAACTCACAGACTTCAACCTAATTACAGATGAAATGAAGAAGACTCAAGCAGATTAGGCATAGTTCTAATTTTGTCATTGCAACACTGATTACTTGTGGAATATTATATGTTGCCTTTTATGTTTAGTCTCAAATCACTTTGTATATGGAATAACAAGGCTTACTCCAGCAGAAATTTCATCACCGGTGAGATTGTTGCACTCTTTTATAGCCTCTACATAATCTTTTGGTGCTGCTATAGTAAACAGAGTCATAGCTCTGCGATGCTCCGCAAGAGTCTCACCCTGCTCACCACCCTACTGTCTATGTATACAGGGCTTCATTTCTGAACCAGCCTTTTACAGTTGTTAGAGAAACCAAGAAAAAGTATGAAAACCATTGTGATCATAAAAAGGATAAAATAAAGTTGATTTTTACCTCCTTGTTTCTCTTGCTGGAATCGTTTTCTATAATGTACTTCTCTTTTACATTTTTAGTCGTACATTCAATCCCCTTTCAATAATAAACAAATGTTTGCGAACAACCGTTCTAATGCAGTTATTATATCGAACAAAATATTCTTTTGTCAACAGTAAAATCGAACAAATTTTTGAACATCCGTTTGACATTTAGAAATAAATGATATATACTTGACTATGTATTATTAGAATTTGAGGAATAGTTATGGGCTGGTGGAGATAACTGCTAAACAGCAGGAAATATTAGATTATTTGAAACACTAGGTTTTGGTTTCAAAGGTTATCCACCTTCAGTTAGGAGAAATATGCGAAGCAGCACACTTAAAGTCAACTTCATCTGTTCACTCACCTCGAGACCTTAGAGAAAAACATGGTTATATCAGGCGTGACCTCACTAAGCTCGTGCCACTAGAGATTGTTGATGATGAGTTCAATATTACAAGAAGAGAGCTTTGTAAGTATTCCTGTTGTAGGTACTGTTATAAGAGAGAGCCTATTTTTGCTGTGGAGAATATATCAGAGTATTCCTATCCCTGCGGAGTATATGCCTAATGAAGAGACTTTCATGCTTTGTAGTAAAGGGTGACAGCATGATTAATGTCGGCGTTTACAGCGGAGATAAAGATTATTGTCAGTGTTCAACTGCTTCAAACGGTGATATGGTAGTGCATATGGTAGACGATTCTGCCACTGTCAAGACTTTTTTTATAAAGAGAAAACCACTTTAGATTACAGCCTCGAAAATGACCCATATGGGAGCTCTATCATGAGTTGATCAGGTAGAAATCCTTGGTAAAGCTATAGGACTTATTAGAATGTATTAGATATCATACAGTCTTATTTAAAATATCAATACCACAGCCATTTATCTAATCTGCCCTAAATCAGCATAACAATTAGTTTAATTAGCTATGTACTCTTTTGTAAAAATTAGAGTTAATTATCAAAGTATGTCTCATGATCAAGCATCTTTCCGTCAGACCATACTCTCTCAATATTATAGAAATCCCCTATCTCTCTTGAGAAAATATGAACTACAAATTCGCCATAATCAAGCAATATCCAGGTTTCTGAACGAGCGCCTTCGATTCTTTCAGGATGGGACTACCAGCCTTAGCCAGTGCTTTCCTCACCGCATCCCTGTAAAGCTTTCATCTGCTTCGTTTTAGCATCAGCTATATACAAAAATACTCGAAATAGTTGTAAGATGAGCTATATCAATTACTTTCAATATTATTTGCTAAGTGCTCATCAAGTGCCTTGCAGGTAATTCTACTGCATCTAAAACGTTTTCCATTATCCCTCCACTAGTATAAAATTCTGTATGTCTCTTCAGTTCTTTTATCCATAACCCCATTATCTTTATTTATTTTAGTTATTACTGATTTAAGCTCAAATAGTGTAGCCCTATGCAAATCACTGAAGGCACAGGCTCTCATTTCATCGATATAAGGCAGAGCAGGACGGCTTGGTTCAACATAATCAGCCACATATATATCTCCTCACAGGCCCATATCAGGTCTGCCTGTTGTATGAGGCAATGGCTGAAAGCACATCCACATCTTCTACCCGTATACATTCTTAGCATAGAAGGCACCCAGTTTTGTATGTAACAATCCCGGTGAAAGCCTTTCTATATCAGAAATTTCAATCCCGTTTTTCTCACATTCAGTTATCATTTCAGAGCTCTTTAGATATTTTGCACAGTCATAAAAGTCCTGCAAGCTGAGCCTTCATACATCTCCTCCATGGCTCATTGCCAGTGAAGCAGCTGTATATGAAACACCCAAGGTATGATAAAACCTATACTCAGGAAGAAGCACTCTTAGCTTGTTTTGCAGCTATCAAAAAGCCTTACAGAATCACCCATGAACTCCTCCCCTAGTAAGTTATTAGTTAAGATATATTGCATCACCTTATCACTTATACCAAGTAAGCTTTGCATCCTTTATCCCTCAGAAATCAATTTCTTATTTCAGTTGATGAAACTGAGGTTGCCCTAAACATTACTTCCTTCATTCTGACATTAGTGAATCTTTCTTTTCAAGACATTATCAATGTGAGACAAGCATTTGTCCGACCTTACTCCTATTCTTGAAATATAGAAAATATCGGCATTATCAAAGATAATCTGTGGCTCGTGCCAGTCTTCAAGGTATAGAACCGAATCTCCTCCAATGATATGTAAAATTCATCGCCTGAAAGTCCTTCTTAAGTGATATTACAGTATCTGAGGTATAGCTAACCCCATCTCTTACAAGCTCATAATCAGAGGGAAGATGTTCTTTTCGCCAATGAGGCAAGCTTTCACCATTTCTCAAACCCATGGATGTCAGCCACAATTTTCATTCCAAGCTTATGAGGTGGAACCTTTGCGGCATCACCCACTTCATCGCCTCCTTCTTTAAGAGCAGCTTTTGCCATATCTATATGGGTGTTGTGAATCGGATTAGAGCGCCAAATATACCTATTTTTCATATTGTCACTGTTATTTCTTAGGTAGTTCAATCTTTTATTATCTTTTGATTCTTTGTAAAGAACTATCTTCTTCCAATAACCTGTACAACCTGCAGAATGTGTGCGTTCATAGAACTTCAGCTATTTCACGAGGCTCATCCAGACAGTTCTTAAGTACGGATATTTTAATAAGCTCCTGGTTTTGAGAACTTCTGTAATTGCAGAGGGAAATCTGAGGTGATGCTGGATTTCTCAACATTAAATACAGGATCTAACTTCATTGCAAGACCTTTAAGGTATGCTTTTTGTTTACTGGTCATATAATCTCCCCGATGTCAATCAATATTTATTGATACAAGTGTCAAAAGTATAATTATCAAAATACTTTTTATAAACACATAATTTACTTATAATAATCAAAACCTCAGGTCACCAAGATTTACAAGGTCACCCTCCCTCATTCCAAGCTCCTCTAATCTATCAATAACTCCTCGTCACGCAGGAATTTTGGAAGAAAGCAAAGCCCTTTTTCATCATCAAGGTTAGTGTAATCCAAGCATTTTATCAATCTTGAGCCCTTAACAAGGTATTCACTCTTCTTCACCTTTGTAATCTCGCGGACTCTCATCGATTACAAGGTCGGAGGCATCAAATTCCTTGTGGAAAATAACTGGAGTTCTAGTCATGTCTTAAGTACTATCATTTACTCGCATACAAGCTCTTTCAATTCCCTTTACCTGAAACTAGCGGAAATAGGATAGATAGGAATATTTTCGCCATCAAAAGGCTCTGTGAATTCTTTAAGCTTTTTCATCAGCCTCATCTCCATAGAATAAATCCATTTTTATTGGTCGCAATTATCTGAGGAGTCTTAGTAACTCAGGATTATAGTTTCCGAGCTCTTTATTGATATTTTTATGTCTTCAATAGGGTCTCTTCCTTCTGAACCTGAAATATCAACTACATGGACAATGATTCTGGTTCTTTCAATATGCCTTAAGAACTGATGACCAAGGCCAACTCCTCAGAAGCTCCCTCTATAAGTCCCGGTATGTCAGCAATTACAAAGCCTGCACCGCCTCCAAGGTCTACCACTCCGAGATTAGGATGTAATGTGGTAAAGTGATAATTCGCTATCTTAGGCTTAGCATTGGTACATCTTGAAAGGATTGTTGATTTCACCTACATTTGGATAACCCACAGAGGCCCTACATCTGCAATCAGCTTTAGTTCAAGAATCAGAGTAAGTTCAATGCCCGGTTTCTCGGCTGCAGCATAGTAGGAACCTGCATTGTCAGAGAGTAGCGTAATTCTATATTGCCCTCACCGCCTTTTCCTCCTTTAAGAATGACTTCTCTGACCATCTCCTGACATGTCCACAATAACCTTGCCGGATTCTGCCTCTTTTACCACAGTTCCCTCAGGCACCTTTATTATTATATCCTCGCCGTCTTTTCCATGACAACGTCTTCTTCACCTTCATCGCCATCCTTGGCATAATACTTTCTAACATATCTAAATTCATTATGTGTTTATATTTTTGATCAACTTCAAAAATAACATCACCGCCATCGCCGCCATCATCGCCATCCGGTCCACATGCGCTACAAACAATTCGCGTCTGAAACTTATAGATGGCCATTCCGCCATTACCTGATTTATATATATTTTTGCACTATCTGCAAACATTTTTATCTTCCTTTATCCCTGTTTCATTAAAATGCCCCAAATCTATGTGTACAAAGATTTAAAGATAATTATCAGTTATTATTCAGCAACAGCTACAGGATATACAGAAACCTGCTTCTTGTCTCTGCCTAATCTCTCAAATTTAACTTTTCCATCAACTGCTAGCAAATAATGTATCATCCTTGCCGATTCCAACATTTGTACCGATGGATATGAGTTCCACGCTGTCTATAGAATATTTCCAGCTATATGAACTGACCATCTGCTCTCTTAGCACCAAGTCTTTTTGACTCAGAATCTCTGCCGTTCTTAGTAGAACCAACAATCCCTTCTTATGAGCAAAAACTGAAGGTTCAATCTTATCATCGCATTACACCTCCCGCTTCATATAGTAATGAACTTTTTACCGTATTCTTGTGATATTCCATCGAGTCCAAGCATAAGAGACTTCATAAGTAAATCAGCATTATCACTTAGTTTACTTCTAAACTCTGCTCTTAGATAACCTTTTTCAGGATCATCATAAGCAGTGAATTCATCTTTACAAAGACCTCAATAGAGTTTAGCGTATTAATGCCAATATAGAAACGTCAGACACACAATATCTTTACCGGAATCGGCAAATACTATGACCTGAAAATTCTATACCCTTATAACTGCCATCTTTGTTCACCGACACAACAACCTTAATCTATGATTAAGCGTTAATCTTTTCAATCTTAAGCTTTTGTGTACAACTGTCTGTGTCCGTTTTTCTTGTGGTATCCACTTTTTTACGTTTATACTTGTAAACAATAACCTTAGGTCCCTTGCCTTCTTTTTCAACTGTAGCTGTTACAGTAGCACCAGCTACTACAGGGTTTCAAGAACGAACTTGTCACCACCGATTGCAAGAACCTGATCAAGGTATAAAGTCTCTCCGGTCGCTACACCAAGCTTTTCAACCCGGATAACATCACCTTCAGCTACCTTATACTGCTTACCACCTGTTGCACACTAGCGTACATATGGCTCCTCCTATTATAATTCTCTGCCTGCTTAGGTGTTGTCATTTGGACAAACTTCTACCCACGACAGTGCACAAAACATAGTTTAGCATACGAGAGATGGATGTCAACAAATTTTTATTTCTTTTGACAGGAATCCTTATCAAATATCAGGTTTTCCTCATTTCCATTATAGCAAAGCTTCACACTTCCATACTTTTTGGCTCTTATAACTATATGAGTTACCTTGCCATTTTCCCATTCCACATCAAGACTATAGCCTCCCTTTTGCTCGTATGCCTTTTCTACAAACCCAGTATTAAATGCTTTTTGGCAGGGCAGGCAAGAGTTCAATCTCTCTTCATCACTTTGGAGTATCATTTCAATCACAGCAGCTGAAAAGCCAAAATTGCCATCAATCTGGAAAGGCGGTGCGCAGAAAGTAAATAGGGATAAGTTCCTCCTCGTGACCATAATGTTCTCTTCAACCGTGTAACGGAGTTGATTCTTTAAGAGGTTTAATGCACTTTCAGCTTCTTTGAGCCTTGCATATAGGCAGGCTTTCCAAGCTATACACCAGCCAGTTCCATCATCTCCTCTCCTGTTAAGGGAAGTTTCGCAGGCTTTTTAAGCTCTCTATCTTTGATTAGATTGCCTGGATACAGCATAAAGGTGGGATACATGCTCATGATGCACATCATTTTCGGCGTAGTCAACGAACCATTCACATAAAGCACCGGTTTTTCCTATCTTAAAAGGTGGGAGCTTCTTAAGTGCATTTAAGACCTCCTTATCTTTCTCCAAGCCTAAGATATCCTGTATAGTAAGATAATTAGCAAATAGCTCCTTAATTATGCTTATATCCATTGTAGATGCATAGGTTAGAGCATGAACTCCTCCTTTATCATCTACGAAGTAGTTTTCGGGAGGTTGATGGTATGGTAACTAAATATCCATCTACCCTCTCAAATAGTCAAGGTAAAATTTCACTGCTCCATCAATAATAGGATAAAGCAGTATCCTTAAGAAATCTCTCATCTTGTTCATAGAGATAATGCTCAAAAAGGTGTCTGCAAAGCCAGCCGCCACCATCTGCCAAAGACCATACACAGATGGGTTGTCATCACCTGCATTTGCCCACTGGGGTAGAGTGTCCCCATAACCACATTGTGATGGCTTACGCCAGCTCTTGCTCCATACATCTTCTTAGCTGTCTCCTCCCCCTCTTGCTTACCTTTTCTAAAAAGCTCAAAGAGGGTCTATGGAAGTCAGAAAGACCTGTGGACTCAGCTATCCAGTAGTTCATTTCAGTATTATATTAACAGTGTAGTTAGAGCTCCAAGGCGCTTTTAAAATATCTGACCATATTCCCTGTAGATTAGCGCATTCGGTTCCGGGCTTTGATGATGTAATTAGCAAATACCTTGCATATTGAGTCATTAGCTCATATAGTAGCCGTCATCTATATCTTTTGGCATCTTTAATAGCCTTAACTGTATCCTTATTTTTCTGAATCTGAAAGAGAAATATCAAATGTTTCTAAAATGAGGTGTAAATGCCTCCTTATGTTCTGTTAAAGATTTGTCAAAACCCTGTTCCCTTACCTTCTAAGCCTGTTTTTACAGAATTCTTCTAAATTTTCTTTATTCTTGTAATCAGTATCACCTGTTAAATAAAGCTCAACCTTGTCAGCATTCTTAATAATAAGCTTATCATCTTTTATCCGCATTTCACCTGAATGTATTAAGACTTCAAGCATGAGTACAAAGTTAAGACCTTTGCCATCTTCATATCTTATAGGTTCAGGTACGCTAAAATAATTTGGAGCCGCATAGATTGGAGCCCTGCCCTTAAGAGTAAGCCTGTTTTCACTGCTATTTAGGGCAATAATGCAACTGACTATCAAGGGATACTTCTAGAGATGAGTCCTCTGTTCTCACCCTCCAAACGGGCTACTAAAGTGCTGTCGCAAAAGCTTACAAAAGCAGACAGATGTCTTTTAGAGGAATTACTGTTAGCCTCCATTTTGTAAACAGCGGTATCAAGAGATAGTTCCCTGTAAAATGAAGTTTTCGCCTCATCTTCATCCAAGTACTTTATTATTAGATTACCTGCAGGTAGATAGCACTCAGACCAGTCGCCAAGGACATATCTCTTGCTAATCTCCTCTGCTTCTTTGTATTCTTCTTTTAAGATATGTTCCCTTATCTCTTCCAGTTTGTCAGGGCTAAACAGTGGATTCATCTTATTTTTTTCTTCGCCTGACCAAAGAGTATCAAGATTGAGGCTTATGTCCTCATAAGCCTCATATGAATTTACTCTTGTTCCAAAATCTCCGCTTCCAAGTGGAAGTCCGTCATAACGAAACTTTGCAGCTTCTCCGTATCTTAGATTATATTTTTCATATTTCGCCCTATCTTCTGTTTATCAAGCTCCATTTGTAAAATCAGGAATTGCAACAGGTGCTCCTCCATATTTATTGACTGTTCTGCAAGCACAGATATGCTCATCCAGCGACCTATATCGTATACATCTATATTAGGCTCTTTTTATTTAATACACAGTCAATAAAAATCTGAAAATACCAGATAATCCATGCCATCATGTCCCTTTTTACACCATTTTCAAGGTATTCTTTCCAGAGCGGATGCTCATATTTTTGCGATACTCTTCAACATTGTTCCAATGCTTGCTCCACTCAAAAATGCTCCTTCTCACTATATTCGTTATCCAAAAAATGGAATGATTATCTTCAGTATACATACCCTTTGTGCCGTGAATGGCATAGCCTCTTGAGTAGTAGCGAGGCAGTGTGGTATCAAGGCTTAAGTATGGTTTCTCCATTTGCACATTTAATTATTGTATTTACAATATCAGCCTGATTAAAGGTTGTATTCATAAGTTCTTCATCATCACTCTTTTTCTTTAATATACTCACTAAGCTCAAAGGAGCCTGAGCAACTGATGTGAAGACTAAGCATACGATTTCCTATTAATGTTAAGCGACTTTGCTATCGGACCCTAATCTATGAGTCGGATAGTTCTCTGTATTTCTATGTATGTAGTTGTTTAACCTGTAATGACGATTTTCCTTTCCAAAGCTATTTCGCCTCTAAGGTCGTGCTTGTAGCCTCCTCACAATGAACTCATCCTTCCAAGAGTCCAAGGTCTCTCTCATATGGCTTACAAGCATTTCATCCCTGCCGTATACACAGTTTTCAATGAGCATTACCGGAACCTTTGTCTCCTCGTTTCAACTATTTTTCCAACATTCTCTAAGAGAATATGCTCCACCAACCTCACAGCCTACAGCCTTGCCTTTGTGCATTGCCTCTATACATATATCAATATGTTTATCCCAGGAAGTACAAAGAATTACAGCATCTACATCTTCCATTTCAAGGATTTCTTTATAATTTGTTGTCGTCTTAGGACGTGGAAATCCAGCCTGCTCAACAATATCAGCACATTCTTTGCATCTGTCTTCATACTTGTCACAAATAGCTGTAAACTGAGCTAAAGGATGCTCAAGATACGTTGTTTTAAGAAGTCCTCTTCCTCTGCTTCCAAGACCAATCATAGCCAATTTTAATTTGTTCATCTCGCTTCTCCAATTCTGTATTATATATCAGTCCTTAACTCCCAAGAATGCAATTACATAAATCGCATCTCACAAAATTGCAAAATAAATATAATTGCAAATAAATTATCTCCATTTTAATACAAATAGTTAATTATTTCTACTATAAAATAATGTTGTTATAAAAAAATAATTGATTAAATATAAAAGTAAAATTGCTATGCTTTTTCTCTTATAACTGCTTAAAAATAACTGAAAAAACTGCCTGAGAATAATCTTTTCCCAGACAGCCTTTACTTGAGTATTAATCGTAACTAATTAGATATCCAGCTCATCCATTATGCCTTTTAGGATGTCTGCAGACTCTTTTAGTCTCTTAGCTTCATCTCCATCAAGCTTAATAGGCACCTGAGTTTCGATACCATCAGCCTACTACTACAAAGGCATACTAAGAACTACTCCCTCTATCCCCTGCTCTCCATGCATCATGGTTGATACTGGCAAAATGGATTTTTCATCTCTTACTATACACTCACAGATTCTCTTTACAGCCATAGCTACACCAAAATATGTAGCTCTTTTTCTCTGAATGATTTCATAGGCAGCATTTTTAACATCCTCAGCTATAAACTTCTCTGCTTCATCATGATTGAAGTGTCCCTTCATCTCACAGAAATTATTGAGAGGGATACCCGATACATTGGCAGAACTAAAGCCTGCAATCTCGCTGTCGCCATGCTCTCCGATTATAAAGGCATGTATACTTCTTGAGTCCACACCCAAATGCTCACTTAGCCTTGTCTTAAGACGACCTGTATCAAGTACTGTACCTGAACCGATAACCCTGTTTTCAGGAAGTCCTGATAGCTTCTGTGCTACTGCTGTAAGTATATCAACAGGGTTTGCAACAACTAAAAGTATTCCCTTAAAATCCCTGCTTGCTATCTCAGGAATGATGCTCTTAAAGATGCCAACATTCTTATGAACGAGGTCAAGTCTTGTCTCATCAGGTTTCTGATTTGCACCAGCTGTAACTATAACTATACCTGCATCCCTTACATCATCATAATCTCCTGCATATACACGCATATGCTTTGCAAAAGGAATACCATGGCTTATATCCATAGCCTCTCCCTCTGCCTTATCCATGTCTGCATCTATCATTGCTATTTCTGAAAAAAGTCCGCTCTGCATAAGTGCAAATACGGAAGCTGAACCAACAAAAACCACAACCAACCATAACTGCTTTTCTAAAGTTAATCATAAAATCTCCTTTCTCTTTGAAATCTGTTCTCATTATATCATTAATGTCTGATTAAAGATAGATGTGTTTTGATAATATAATATAAAAATTTAATTGTGCTAAATATTATTTTTATTTGATAAATAGATTAGTTAACAATATATTTATCAAATAAACAGTTTATAGTTCATTACAGCTTGCTCTCCCAAACTTTATAATGATTCTTCAGTGAAATAAGTCTATATTCACTTCATTAGTTTTTCCATAAAGCTTAGCTACTGCTATAAAGCTTTTATATTAAGCTTTTAACAAGATAGTGAATTTTCTGATATACATCTTGCTTTTATTCGCTCTGCTTCCTCTTCATTTGTTATTCCCATAAATTTAACCACATCAACTGGTCCCTGCATGATTTGATGTTTCAAATTTTTCATTTAATTTAGCACATATCTTTAATAAGCTCTTTATTGGCATAGGGTAAAAATTCTTCTGTCAGTCCCTTTTATGCCACCCTCATAGTTATCAACCACACAGTAGATATCATAAGCATCTTTAGGTTTTACCTCTTCCCAATGCAGTGCTTTCATTACAAGATATGGCACAATAGAAAATAACATTGATGATGCCCACTATCCAAAGCCCCATCAGAACGAGTATATTTAATCAGTACATCTGTTGTGGAAATTCAAATGCAAAATTTCCTCCTGTTGCTGGTAAAGTTTTTATTCCATTAGCATGTTTACTTATGTTAATACCATCACCACCATATTTCCCTGATAGAAAATCTACGTCAACATCATAAGCTATACCATCCACCTTAACTGTTTTTACAAATGTAAAGTACTTTTTCAGAGTGGCGTTTATATCCATTTTGTTCCAAAAAGTCTCCTAATAGTTTTATAGCTCTCTGCCTTTCTTATTTGAAGTTGGTTTAATAATATATCTACATCGATTGAGCCTATATGGTCGCTCTCCGGATATAAGAGCGAAGGTACCCAACCACCAATAAGTCTTATATTGTCCGATAAATCTCCTAATAAGTTTACAATTTCACCCAATATCATATATACGAGCAGTTTTTGTCCTTCTGAATAATCAACCACTTGTCGTAGTTCTTCATCTCTAATCATTTTTCATTTCCCATAGTATTGTTTAGTGATTATAGCATTTTTCGACCTCTTCCCCTGACCTGAATTGCCAAGTAAGTCCAAGACAGTTTGCACTGGTGATGTTACTGGTACACCATCAATTTTTCTTGAAAACAGTAAAGGATTTTTCATCATGCGGTATTGTAATAATTATATTCCCACCTGTACTTACTCTCTGAAGGTTCATATCTTGTATGAAATCATCTAAGTATTCTGATTTAACATATGTTTCTACCTTTTTATACCTTACAACAGGCGAATATCTCACTGAGGCAGAAAAAAACCACCTAATACCGCACTACTATCATGTTTATTACTCCAAATTGCTATTTTGCGCTCTAAATCGGAACTGTATCAAAGGAATAATATTCGTAAACTACTGATTTTTCCTTGTGATAATCTTTTGCCCAAGTATATAACATTTCTTTGATGTTATTCAGTGTAAAAACCATCTTTATATTCTTTAATCCAATCCCTATCACGCAAGAAGAACTTTTACATTTGATACTGTTCCTAAAAGCTTTTCCACTTTCTTTAGCAAGTGTTTTTATTTTCAGCATTTTTCCGGACAATTTAACATTGTCCTCATAATTGTAGAAGAAGCACTAGATGATTTACAAAAAAATAGTTTTTCTTCTCTTTTGTTGCAATAAATTTATTAGGCTGTCCTAAAATATGCATAGAATATTTTTATTTTGCAACAATATAGCAATTACCAGATAAATCCATATAACTGTATTTTTGTTCACTCATAATATTGGCAGACTCTTCTGAAATATAAGGTGCCATAAATACAAAGTTTATGCTATTATATTGTTTTTGATATATCAATAAATGAGTTCACAAAACGCCTTTCCCCATTTGATTTAACAATAATGTAAAATTCTATGGGACGTGCTTCTCCTTCGAAAATAAACAGCACAGCAAAAAGTCATAGCTTGCATTTTGTGTTTTATCATTTATAATTATTATATCGGATACAAATGGAACCTTTTTTTATAATTTTTGCAAAATTGTTCTTTAGCCAGTTGTTCATATTGTAAACCTATAAATTGCTTTTTCATAATTTTTCTATCCTTTCACCTGTTCGGTGAAAATAGTATATTCTATGAAACTGATTTTGTCAATGATTTCATATACTAAATACAATGATATAAACTAGCATTGGTATATACAAATGAAGTTTAAGATAAATAATAAAAAGACAGAAGTCAATCACTAGGTTAACCTCTGCCTTAAATTGAGTTTATATTATTTGCCTAAAAGCCTTAAAATATGCATCTATTCCATCCGCCATACCCTCTGCCATTTTCTTCTGATAAGAGGAGTACTAAGTGCCCTGTCTTCTTTTTCATTTGTCATATATCCCATTTCAACTATGGTGACAGGAACCTTAGACCAGTTGATACCACTCATAGAATCTGTCTCCCATACGTAGAGCTTCTTACAGCCTGATTTATCTACTACTCCGTCTAATACCTTATCTGATAAAAGCTTCTGCTTGAATATATGTTAGAGTTATAAAGGGTTCTTTTTTTAGTCTGACAGATTGTCATTGCACCGTTTACAGCCTTGTTTTGCAGCGCCATTAGCATGAATTCTTATAAAAGCATCAGCCTTAGCTTCGTTTGCGATGGCTGCTCTTTCTGAATTACTAATATTTACATCATTTTTGGTTCTGCACATGATTACCTTATAGCCACGCTTATTAAGATTTTCTGTAACTTTTTAGCTACCTTAAGTGCAAGGGGCGTACTCAGTCTGCTTGGTCCAAAAGGTCACTAGTTCCACCTGTTACTTTAAACTTTGTAGTCTTTGCTCCCGGACCGATAGGCTCTTTTTCAAGGTTTGCCCTTGTCTGATGACCTGCATCTATACAGATTACCTTTTTCTTGTTAGTAGCGGCATTAGCTCGTAAATATTGTCAGAACATATAGTAACAAGCATAGCCAATACTAAAAACAAACTTAGTAATTTTTCATCATTCCTCCCTAAATATCTATACAGTGTATAAACACCATTACATATGTATATTCATTTTTTTATCTATAACTACAGATAGTAATGCATCATATTTCATCATTTTATAACTTTGATTTTCATATATTTATATATTCTGTATACTAAAAATATCAATAACCCATCTAATATCAGATTCAAAAATCAAAAATAATAAATTCATTACTAATCTCCTCACAGAATAAGTTTATAAGCAATAATTAAAGTTTATTTGTCTGCATAATATATCATTAATGTCAAGCTATTACTTTGTATAATAAGACAAGCCATTCCATATACCGCATTGTAATGTACACTATCCTTAATCAGTCGGACTCAAAACCTTAACTCATTATTAACGTGCGTAGTTTAGAGGTTTTATACTAAAAAGGCGATTAAGATATTCCTAACCGCCTTTTTGAAAAATTATATTTTTTTACTAATTATACAGGATAAGCTCCATTAGCAGTATCAGCCACTGTACTGTCCACCTTAGTCTGCTGAGCCTTTTCTGTACTTTGAAGAACTCTGTTGCAACCTGTGGGAAGAGTGCATATGAGAGCACGTCCTCATCCTGCTGCTTCCACTCTTTTACTTCTTCCTCAAACTTAGGAAGCTGTGGCTCGATAAGGTCTGCAGGTCTGCAGGTAATTGGCTCCTGATCACCTATAGCCTTCTTTTACAACCTCCGGATTAAAATGGCTTAACTGTCTCACCAAACTCACCTGAAAGTATCTTCTTTGATTCCTTAGTTATCATCTTATAACGTTCGCCCTGAAGTACATTAAGTACTGCCTGTGTACCAACTATCTGAGATGAAGGTGTAACAAGAGGAGGCTCACCAAAGTCAGCTCTTACTCTTGGAATCTCCTCAAGCACTGCTTTGTACTTATCTTCAGCATGAGCTTCTTTAAGCTGAGATACAAGGTTTGAAAGCTATCTCGCCGGGTACCGGTAAAGAAGTGTCTTGATATCAACACCGAGAACCTTTGTATTCATAAGACCTGACGCAAGATACTTCTCACGAAGTGGACGGAAGTAATCTGCAATTTCAGCAAGCTTATTCTGGTCAAGACCTGTATCGTACTCAGTTCCCTTAAATACCTCAACCATAACCTCTGTAGCAGGCTGGCTTGTACCCATTGCAAGTGGGCTAATGGCGGTATCTATGATATTTGCTCCTGCCTCAACAGACTTCATATAGGTCATGGCAGCAACACCTGATGTATAGTGAGTGTGCATATCTATAGGAAGCTTAGTTCCTCATGAAGAGCAGAAACAAGCTTGGTTGCTTCTGTAGGCACAAGAAGACCAGCCATATCCTTTACGCAAAGAGAATCAGCACCCATCTCCTCAATAGCCTTAGCCTTTTCTTTCCAATAATCGAGTGTATATGACTCTCCTAAGGTATAGCAAAGGGGCAATCTGATGATACTGCCTTCCTTCTTTGCTGCCTTTACTGCAGTCTGGAGGTTACGAAGGTCATTGAAACAGTCAAATATCCTGATTATATCAATACCATTTGCAACTGATTTCTGTACGAAATATTCTACTACATCATCTGCATAATGGTTGTAGCCTAGGATGTTCTGGCCTCTGAAAAAGCATCTGAAGCTTGGTATTCTTGAAGCCCGCTTTGAGCTTGCGAAGTCTCTCCCATGGATCTTCCTTCAAGAAACGAAGGCAGGCATCAAATGTAGCTCCTCCCAGCACTCAACAGCGTGATAACCAATCTTATCCATCTTGTCTATGATAGGAAGCATTTCTTCTGTTGTCATTCTTGTAGCTATCAGGGACTGATGTGCGTCACGAAGGACAGTTTCGACAATCTTAACTCCCTTATTACCCTGTTCTGACATATATTATTCTCCTTTATTATCTGTAAATAAATATTAATGCTACGTTATTGTTCAGGCAAAGCCTATTACAACGGATTTACAATTATTTAACTCCGAAAATCGCCATAAATACACCTGCAGCAACCGCAGTTCCTATAACACCGGCAACATTAGGTCCCATTGCGTGCATAAGAAGGAAGTTGGATGGGTCAGCCTCACTACCAACCTTCTGTGACACTCTGGCGACCATTGGTACGGCAGAAACTCCCGCAGAACCAATAAGAGGATTAATCTTACCTCCTGTAAGGTGGCAAAGAAGCTTACCAAAGAGTACACCCTGCAGCTGTTGCAACCGCAAAAGCGATAAGTCCGAGTCCTACGATTTTAAGGGTATCTAACTTAAGAAATGCCTCTGCTGAAGTTGTAGCACCTACTGAAGTACCAAGAAGGATAACAACTATGTACATAAGGGCATTACTTGCAGTTTCCTGAAGCTGTTTAACTACACCGCTCTCTCTAAAGAGATTACCAAGCATAAGCATGCCTACAAGAGGAGCTGTAGTTGGAAGAATGAGTGAAACAACTATTGTAACAACTATTGGGAAGAATATTTTCTCAAGTTTACTTACAGGTCTAAGCTGTTCCATCTTGATTTTTCTTTCCTTTTCAGTTGTAAAAAGCTTCATAATAGGTGGCTGAATGATAGGAACGAGTGACATATAAGAATATGCGGCAACCGCTATAGGTCCCATATATTCAGCCTGTCCAAGCTTTCCTGCAAGGAAGATGGATGTAGGACCGTCAGCACCACCTATAATAGCTATGGGCTGCTGCTGCCTTATCGTTGAATCCAAGTAATATAGCAAAGAAGTAGGCACCAAAGATACCAAACTGTCTCTGCGGCACCCATGATGAAGCTAATAGGATTAGCAATCAGAGGACCGAAGTCAGTCATAGCACCTACACCTAAGAATATAAGACAAGGAAGAATACTCCACTCATCCAGTAAGAAGAAGAAATGGAGAAGTCCGCCTTCTTTCATAATATCCGGATAGATATTAACAAGTAGCATACCAAATGAAATAGGAACCAAAAAGCGCGGCTCATATCCCTTTGCTATAGCCAGATACAAGAACACCAGAGCAATGAATATCATGAGAATATTTCCCCATGACATGTTGACAAATGCTGTCTGTGCTGCCAGGTTCTCGAGCATATTTGTAACATAGCTCATAGATAATTACCTCCGTTTTAATGTACAGTTATCAGATTAGTTAAGGGATGCAAGTAAAGCACCTGCTTCAACTGAATCACCAACTGCACAGGAAACAGAAGCAATTGTTCCATCCTGAGGTGCAACTATATCATTTTCCATCTTCATAGCTTCAAGAACTATGATTACATCACCTTTCTTTACAGCCTGTCCGGCATTTGCCTTTACAGCTAAAATCTTACCAGGCATTGGCGCATTAACCTTAACTGCACCTACGGCACCACTTGCCACAGGAGCTGCTGCCGGCTTTGGAGCAGCCACAGGAGCTGCGCTCTTAACTACAGGAGCCACACCGCTTCCCGCACCCTCTTCAACAGTAACTTCATAAGCTGTTCCATTAACAGTAATTGTATATGTTTTCATAATGTGATTTTCCTTTCAAAATTATTAAAAATAAAATTATGTTTTATAAGCTATTACCAGGTACTATTACCTTTTCTCTTTACTGAGCGGGACCACAAGACCGTCAGCAGGCGCAGAAGAATTATCAGCTGTGTAAGCCATTATGGTCTGCTGTGATAACAGCAGTAAGCTCTGCCTGACTTAATTCTTCACTTTGTACTGTAGGCTCTGCTACAATCTGCGTATCAGGTTCTACATCCGTGTGCTCCTTCTTAGCAAGGAATTTAGGAACAAGGCTTAATGCCTTTATTACAAAACTAATGAAAATAAGAACAAGGAAGATGAAAGCCATACCAAAAACTGTATTAAGGGCTGCCTTTTCCATCTTCTGGACAATAGTTATCTGTTGTTCTGTCAGCCAGACTTGTAGGAATATAACCGCTGTCCATCTTGTCTTCATCAAAGGTGGCGGTAAAACTTAACCTTGCCTCCTTCAAAATCAATCATTTCCTCGTACTTAACGTAATCTTTTCCTTCTACGATATTAGCGCTTGACTCATCAACTGACTTGAAAGCTCCAACCTCTTCCTTAACGGAATTAAGGTTATCAATCATAGAAATGATGCTCTTTTTAGCCTTATTGCCTAACTGAGCGCCGCTAATTGTATTTTCAAGCTCTCCTGATGCCCATTGTTCGGCAAAGAAGCTACCTGCCTGCATAACAGTCTCTTTGTTATAAGATAAAAGTATCGCTATCAGTCTTAGAGCCCGCACAGTAGCTTAAGTAGCATAAAGCAGGAGAAAACGCTAAGCACTAATAATATTAGTCTTTTCTGCATATTTACTTCCTCTCTATATTAAATTGTGCTGTGTTTTTATTTGGACGAAATTCCTCTTTGTATATAACATCTCAAAAGCATATACAAGCTGCTTTCTTGTTGCGGCAGGCTCGATTATACTGTCAACGAAGCCTCTCTTTGCTGCAGCAACAGGATTGTTCTGAAGAGCTGCATACTCTCCCGCTTTTTCACTGATTGTGGCAGCATCCTTGCCGTCATAAATAATCTCAGCTGCAAGCTTTGCATCCATCATACCAATTTCAGCATCACTGTAAGCAAATACAAGGTCTGCACCAATATGCTTTGAATTCATAGTAATGTAAGCGCTTCCGTATGCCTTACCTACAATAAGGTTTACCTTAGGTACAGTCGAATTGGCAAATGCTGCTGTAAGCTGTGATAAAGCTCTTGCTATAGAACGCTCTTCTCCTACTGACGAGGCAAAGCCTGTCACAGATGTAAGTGTAAGTACAGGGATTGAAAATGAATCACATAAATTTACAAAATGAGCTGCCTTATATGCACCTGCCATTGTAAGCACACTGTCAAACTTTTTAGCAGCCTTACCATCCTCACCAAGGATTTCACTACGATTTGCCACAGCGCCTACAATTGCTCCGTTCAGACGGATGAAGCCAATAACCATTTCTTTGGCGCAATCAGCCTTTAACTCTAAGAACCAGTTATTATCAGATATTTCACGAAGTGCTACCGCAGTATCTTTAACATGTGTACCTAAACCGGCTGTTATCCTGTTAAGGTCATCATCACACTCACAAATAACTCCGGTATTCTCGTTGTTTGATGGAAGTACAGAGATAAGCTCTCTTGCCTTTGCAAGAGCTTCTGCATCATCCTCAGCTACAATATCTACATTGCCTGATTCAGCCTGAAAAGCTGCTCCTGCTGTATTACACTTAGCTGTATAATTATTATCAACTGCATTAGGTGAATTCACAAATAACTTTGCATTATCACGTGTCATGATAACAAAGTCACTAATTGCTGCCGAAATAGCAGAGCCACCGCCACAGGTTCCAAGAATTACGGTAACTGTAGGAATAACACCGCTTGCAAGCACCTGTCTTGCATATACCTTACCAAATGCATCAAGTGCATCTGTAGACTCTTCAAGTCTCATGCCTGCACAATCTGTGATTGCAACCACAGGAACACCAACCTTGGTAGCGAGGTCATACACGTTGACTATCTGTCTGGCATGCATTTCACCCATTGTTCCGCCAAGAGCATCCTTGTCCTGGCTATAAACATAAAACAAGACTACCGTCTATAAGACCATAGCCTGCAATTACGCCGTCACCGGGAACTTCTTTTTCACTAAGGTTAAAATCTGTGCTTCTTTTTGTCACTAAAGCACCAATTTCAACAAAACTGTTTTCGTCAAGCAAAGAGAGTATTCTATCTCTCGCCGACAGCACTACTGCATTACCCATTCTTAGCCCTCCATTAACTTAAGTTTGGTTTTTATCAGGTATAAACTGAATATCAAAACATCCAATTTACCGCCGATTATAATTATAATCTTATAACTGGAAAAAGTACAAGTGTATTTTTAAGTTTTTTTATAATAGTGTAGTTTTTCAACTTAAATGCAACTATAGTGTTGCACCTACTTTGACAGATACCCCTGTTGCATTTAATTTGAAAAAAATATTGTTGCTTTTACTTTGAAAATAATATTGCACCTACATTGAAAGGTGTCGTTGCTTTTACTTTGAAGGTGATGTTGCTTTTTAGCCTGAAATACCTTATATTCTTCATTTAGACCCTTGTTTTTTTATTCTTGCTGTGTGCTTTTTATTCATAGGTAACTAAAATCATACTAACAAAAGGAGTTCCTATGAACAAGAAGAAACATCTTACTAATGCTGAACGCATCAAAATCGAAACCCTGCTCTCACAGAGCTTTTCAATCAGAAGTATTGCTGATTTCCTTGAGAAATCCCCTTCTACCATTTCAAGGGAGATAGGCAGGCATTCAATTGTCAAAACCCCTAACACCTGCGACTGCAACGATTATACCGGATGTAATGTCAAACACATCTTCGGTTCTAAAGACTGTAATAAAAATGCCGCTCTATGCCATCTTGCTAAAAATACTGTGAGCATTACAGCAAAAGAAGCTGTGAACACTGGAATGGTTCCAAGGTAAAACTATGTAACGGCTGTACAAAAAGAGGATACTGCCGACTTGAAAAACATTTCTATGATGCTAAAAAAGCCCAGGAAGAATACTGTGATACCCTTATACAATCCCGCAACTGCTTTGACCTTACCCTCGAGGATATGACAAGGATAAACAGCATAATCTCCCCACGTATAAAAAAAGGGCAGTCTCTTTACCATATAGCTAAGAACAATGGGGATGAACTAAACATAAGCGAATCTACCTTAAGAAGGCTGGTTATGGCAGGCGAAATGGATGCCGGAATAATAGATCTGCCACAGACCGTAAAACGAAGAAAACGAAAGGTTAGAATTGTACCAAAGCTAAAAAATCCCCCAAAAACAGGGCACCTGTATTCCGACTTTAAAAAATATCTCTCAGAAAACGACGTGCCTGTAGTACAGATGGATTGTGTTGTAGGCAAAAAAGAAGATTCAAGGGTACTGCTGACACTGCACTTTACTCAATTCCATATGCAGCTAATATTCAGGCTCAAGGAGCATACCTCAAAATGTGTTACAGACTTGTTTGACAGTTTAGAGAAAAAACTGGGAAAAGAGCTGTTTGCTATGTGCTTCTCTCTGATACTAACCGATAATGGGCATGAATTCTCAAATATAGATGGAATGGAAAAATCAATATACGGCGCAAAGCGCACAAACATCTTCTTTTGCGAACCGAACCGTTCTGATCAAAAAGGACAGTGCGAAAATAACCATAAGCTTATAAGGACTATCCTTCCGAAAGGGATGTCTTTTAGCAGACTTACCAACAAGGACACGCTATTGGTCACGAACCATATAAACAGCTATGTACGAAAGTCTTTGTTTGGTAAAAGTCCATTTGAAATAGCTATGAACGCACTGCCGGCGGAGTTCTTTACAAAACTAAAGCTTAAAAGGATAAACGAAAGTGATGTGAATTTAACTCCGAAACTATTAAAACACTAACCAGAGATAAAGTAAATACCCTTCAAAGTAAACGCAACACTAAAAAGCGTTGCATTTAACCTGAAAGATGTGATTTCAGGTCTGTTTGCTATACCCTTTTTTCGCCAAAAGCAATAAAATCAAACCAAATTTGATTAAATTCAGTCTGATTTTATTGATATAATGTTATCATTTTATCTAGCAATAGTGTTGCATTTACTATTTTTTTATACAGTGTTGCACTTACCTTGAAAATCTAGCCTTTTAAAAATAGATGCTAAAAATGATATCTACTTTAAAAGCTACTGTTCCTTTTACTTCATCTAACTAAAATGTCTCATCCCCACAAAAAGCCCCCCAAGGTTATCCCTGAAGGGCTCCATTATGCTGTATTTATAGCCAATCAGTTAAATTACAGGGCGATAATAACAATCTTACCTGGATATATCTCTATCGCTTCATCTATTATGTTATTATCCATTGCTTATATCTGCCTTTACATTGCTCAGCAATACAGCTATTTTTGCTTCATTTACCAGCTTTCCTTCGTTTTTGGTTTTGGAACTGATTCTACAATCTCAATCCATTTGATTAGGGTATCCTCCTTAATTATCAATCGAGCTTTTGAGTTTTCCCTTATCATTATTTTCAAGCAGATAATATTTCTCTCTGTTTTTATTCTTTTCCCTGTATTTATGAATGCAAAAAGACCCATAGAGCAAGTGCACATCTAATCGCATAAAAATAATGAATCTGTCTTACCCGAACAATGCCTATCATTAATTGTATGAACTGCTATCTCACGCAATATATTTGCGTTTTTTTAACATTCTCTGTCTTCCACCTATCTTCAACATCAGCAACTTTTTTTCATCAAACCAATTGTCTCGCATAAATGGAGTCTCTCTCTTTATAGTCGCATTAAGAGATGTCATATTTATCCCTTTGCTTTTTAAAAAGTTTTACCTCTTGCACTTACTCCTTCAACTGGCGTTTCTATTACAAAAGAATCTATAAATTCTTGCGAACTTTTTATCGTCAAAGGAGAATTCATTTGTAAAATTCCATTTAACAGCCATTGCAGTCACCTCTACACCCGGTATCTTCTCAAATCTATTCTCGGCTCTGAGCCATTTCGACAAGTTGTTCCGGAGTCGCTCTGTCAATGTCAAGTGATTCAATCAATGCTTGCTCCAAATCCACCACCAAAGTATGCACCAAAAAACACTCGTCACTAATATCGTCTCTCAATCTATCTACATCAATAGTAATATATTCTTCATACATTTCCTAGCACCTCCTTAGCTCAGTTCCTTTAATTTTAAATAAAGCCTTTGCTGTTGTGATAGTATCAGCAGAAGATGAAAGTCCTGTTGTCTCAAAAATCATAAGCAACAAAAACTATCAAAAATTAGGCTTTTGTAATGATGATTGTCTTACTCAACCCCAATGCTTTTCGTGCGAAAGATCTAACGGTGTCGAATAGAATATTACTGTGATTTTCTTTTCTTAAATCAGCGCTCATATTGTCATACTTTGCCTGACATTCTGTTGGCAGTAACATTTTCTTTTGCTCCAGCATTTGCGACTGTAACAAATAATTCATCTAAGTCAGTAGTAATCGGCATCTATGTTACCTGACATAACAACTCGTCCCTACTACAGCCAATGAAGGTAATACTGCTCTGTTTGATAATGCTGAGAATAAACCTACAACCTCAGCAACAGATATCTCATCACTTACACCGCGATTTTGAAGATCGTTGAAATACAAACTATAATCAAAAGCTTCACATCTACTTGATACAAGCTTTGTTGCATTCTCTGCGAAGTAATTAAATGCTGCAGTAATACTGTCTCTTACGCTCTTACTCTTAGATGTTCCAGCAAGACCTTCAACATTACTGAAGTTAAAGCTTTACCTGAGCCTTCCATTGTCTTATTCTCAAGACGATACACTCCGACCTTATCATCAACAGATCTACCAACTGCATATACATATCCAGCTTTTTCAAAGCCATCTAATACAAGTGTTCCTCTTGCTACTTCTGGTAATTCAATAATCGTCTCTTCGCCGGTTTCATTATCAATAAATCCAAGTGCTACATCTGAGAACTCTGCAGGATTCATCTTTCGAAGCTGTTCCTTAACTCTTCTTCTACATTCAATAGCATAAGATAGAATTTCCTTAGCTTCTTTCTTAGTCATCTTCTCATTAGGATAAATAAGCTTCGCAAGACCAGAGAAAGTTCTTCTTACTGCTGTATCATCACGAGTATTATAATTATCATTTAATGAAAAGTATTCACCAAATGAGTTTGTGAAATCATACTTTCTCATAGATGACAGAACTCTGAGAAACAGTCTGAAATCAATCCATATCCCTGTGTAAATAATGCTACTCTAAGCTTTGGCGTCTCCCATCCAGGAAGGTAAGCATGAATACGATCAAAAAATGCTGAGTCATTATTAAAATCTTCTGGGAAAGGCTCAAACAGGTTTGTTGTACGCATCATGTCTGCAACTGAACGAAAGGTATTTCCTTCAAAAGCTATTGACGCATCTGAACTTATAGATTCTGTGCCTCTTGCAAATGAACCATTGGCCATATAATTTTTCATTATCTGAATCATATCACTTGAAGACTGAGTGATTCCACCTACCTCATCGAAAGCAATACAATCCCAGTTACCAACCAATCCAATCTTATGAGATCCCATGTTATAGAACATGTTTGAAACGGTTGTATGACCACTACTCATAAGAATAGAATATGGAGATAATTCACTATAAGCATGTGATTTCCCTGTTCCTCTAGGTCCCAATTCAACAAGGTTATAGTTCTTCTGAATAAATGGAACAAATCTAAGCAGATAATGAAATCTCTGTTTTTCCGTTAATTCTGTAGGCTCATATCCTGCAGACTTAAGTATCAAAGAGATCCACTCTTCCTTAGTAAACTGATCTCTTGCTTCCTTAATTTCATCAAGGGTCAAGATTTGGCATTTGAATAGGCTTGAGAGAAACAATCTCAAATGGAGAATCGTATTTTGATCTCTTCTTTTTATCTTCTTCTTTTCCCAAAGATATCTTCTTCAAACTGCTCCTGCTCGTCTTCCTTATCAAGACCAACATATTCTATCTTTACAATACACCAAATACCACCTACTAAAAGTTTCTCATTACGTATTACTAGGTCAGAACTTATTTCAAATGGATCCATATTGAGATTTGTAAACCATGTGATATACTTATCCTCACGTTCATCGAGTTCTACAGTAATCTTATCAATAATTGTATACTGTCCATTTTCTTTAATCTTAGACTTTACATATTCACTCTGATCCGGTCGCACTATAGTTCTCACTCAGAATTTTCCTAATCTTTTCAAGACCTGCTTCTATTGCATCCTCATCATCAGTTGCACAATACATACCGAGTAAGTATTCAAGAACATAAGTAGGCACATTAGCACCTTTTTTTCATAAGATTTGTAAGATCTTTTCTAACTACCTTACCGGGAAGTTCTCCAATATCTTTGCATCTAACTCTGTCATCATAAGACGAGTCCTCCTTCCAATTCATTAAAAGTCAAAGCTAAATGTTCCAGTAAAAAGCTAGTTTTACCTGAATGGAATTCTCTGAAGGATCTCATAATCATCCTGGCTACCACTCTCTCGAATCATAAGCTCGTACTGTTCTCCACTTTCTTTAATCTTAGACTTTTACATATTCACTCTGATCCGGTCGCACATAGTTCTCACTCAGAATTTTCCTAATCTTTTCAAGACCTGCTTCTATTGCATCCTCATCATCAGTTGCACAATACATACCGAGTAAGTATTCAAGAACATAAGTAGGCACATTAGCACCTTTTTTTCATAAGATTTGTAAGATCTTTTCTAACTACCTTACCAGGGAAGTTCTCCAATATCTTTGCATCTAACTCTGTCATCATAAGACGAGTCCTCCTTCCAATTCATTAAAAAGTCAAAGCTAAATGTTCCAGTAAAAGCTAGTTTTACCTGGAATGGAATTCTCTGAAGGATCTCATAATCATCCTGGCTACCACTCTCTCGAATCATAAGCTCGTACTGTTCTCCACTATCATCTCTTGTATTTAAGCTGAACTGCACTCTGTCTGTAGGCATCTTACCATCCTTAACTTCAATAATTTGTTTTTCATTAAGCATATGTCCAATCGCATCAATAAAGAATAGTTCATAGAACGCATCACCACTAAAATTCCTTATCTACAGCAAATTTCATATTGAAGATACTATTTGTAATAACATAATCAGTTGGCATTGGCTGAATAACCGGCTTAAATGCTGATAACTTAATCTTATATAATTCTTTAGGAAGCTTCTTTACGATAGGCTTCTTTGCAACGACAGTGAGTCCTACGTTCTTCAATCATCTGTCTTGTGGCCTCAGCCAATTCAACAAACTTCTGTCTTGTGTCAGAAGAACCTTCCTTCTCAATCGCACGGATAGGATGACAAACAAAATATACTATCTGCTTGGTCGCAGACATTGCATCAAAGTAAGTCAAGTGCCTTATCTAATCTATCTGTATCAAGATTTACAAATGGATCATCCAAAATAAGAAATGGCTGTTCATTATCGAATAAGGTATCGACCAACGCTAGTCTCATGCAGAAGTCGATGATATCACAATATCCTGTACTGTATCCCAGTGCCACATAAGTTTCACCATCTTCTTCAATTGCAACATTGAAGTCGATATCAATAATACCGCGTACTGCATCATTGTTAAGCCAAATCTGCATATAGCTATTAAAGAGATCTTCTACCTTACTCAGGTATCTGTTAGCCAGATTTTCCTTGGCCTTTGTAATCATCAAAATAGTTCTTTTCAATGTATCTAATGCATTCTGTGCTTTCTGCTTTTCATCATAAAAGTCGCTTGATTTCAATAATAAGATCTGGGTACTTTTCCAGTACTTGGTCCAAAGCATGACGAACGAAATCACTCTTCTGTGTGTATTCATCTCTAAGTGAATCACGCTTCTTCTCTAATTCACGAAGTTGTACCCTTGCAAGCTGCTCATCTTCTGAACCTCCTGAAGGACCACCTGTAACTTTCTTGATATCCTCTAAGATTTTCTCTTTTCTGCTTTTTCTAAAGATACCTTCTGCTTATCATAATCTCTATAGGCTACAGCATTTTCTACAATCTTATCTATCTCTGCAGTAACATCTTCAGGATTAGAAAAATATCTTGTTACAAATGCATCAATTGTATCTCTTGTAGTCTCCAAATCAGGATTCAGCTTGTCCTTACGATAATATAAATCCTTGAGTTTATTCTGAATTGCATTTGCTGATGACATCTCTTCACGTACCTTTGTAAGTCTCTCCGGAATCTCAAGATCAGAGTACTGACCACATAAGGTCGCAAGTTTCTCGTCAAGTTTTGCAGTAAGTTCATCTGCCTCTTTGCTTTTCTTAGACTGTCTGTCACCCTTCTCCTGCTGTTTTTCTGTATACTGCTTATACGCAATAAGCCACTTCTCTACTTTGCCAAGAATATAAGCAAAATTTTCAGCGCTCATTGACAGTTCTATGCCTGTAAGTACCGCATTGCCATCACATAAAAGCTTTTCGATCTGAGACTTTGTAGTGTTCTCTGAAAATTCTGCTTTCTTAGGCGCAGATGATTGCTTCATATCTTCATCAGTAATTCCCTAAATCTGAGAGGAATTTTTCTTTCTTAACAATTGCCTTTATCAAGCTGTTCCTTCTTGGTCTTATAATCGCTCTCAACACTTCTTAAATATTCAAGTGTTTCTGTAACGCTCTTATCTGCAACCTCAGGATATTCACTATCTACAGCAGATCTCTTTTCACTAATCTCTGCTTCTGTATCAGCAACAAACTGTATCTTCTTGTCTAATTCTAATTTTTTATCAAGAATCTGTTTTGACTTTCTTGCATCATCAATAACACTACTGATTATATTTTTCGCTTACCTCTATGTCAGGAATCCAGATGGGTCGCCCAATCATTTACTATTCGATTATCATATGCAGTAGAATTCTGAACTTCGGTAATCTGCCTATTCAGATCATCAATTGATTTCTGCACTTCCTGCAGCTGACTTTCAAGTTCTCTCTTCTTCTGAAGGTTCTCCACATTACGCTGGACATTTGCCTGATACTCCCGATATTTTCTAACTTTCTCGTTATAGGTCTTGTTACCATTAACTCCAAAAACTGCAAAAACAATACCGACAACAGCTAATGCGAATAAAGGTGCAAATAAAATTCCGGCAATAATACCCGCAACTCCCAAACCAATACCTAATCCAAGCATTGCTTTGCTGCTGTTCTTACCTAGTTCCGGTACTGACTGTGAACCAGCTTCATAAATACCAGCATACTGCGCAAGTGACGCTCTTATACCGTCTGCTTTGCTATTTTCACCATCAAGTCTTGCCTTAAAGCTATCAATTTCATATGACTTTAAGGAAATGTTTCTGAATCTACGAAGTACATCCTCAACTTCTGCAATGTCACAAATTCTATCACCAAATTTCTGGACAATAGCTTCCTCTTCGCTAGTTAATCTTCCTGATTCAATCTCATCCTTTCGAAGTTCAACAAGCTGCTGTTTCTTCTTGATATCCTCAAGCATTTCAATAGAAGGCTTAACTCTTTCTCTTTCAAATTTCTTCTTGCTATCAACATCCGGCAGAAGTGTATCTATTTCCTCCACTATTTCCTTATACTGTGTGGTCTTCTCTGCCCAGCTTTCATCAGCATGCTTTAATGCCGCATCTTCTTCGGTCTGAAGTATTAATAATCTCTGAATCTCATCCTCAGAATCGATTGTCTTCTGAAGATGAATAACATAATCCTGATCTCTATTTATTGCTGACTGTAATGCGTCATAGCCTTCAGGCTTTTCATCATTACCAGTCTCTTCAGCTGTTGACAAAATGCCCTGAAGTTCTCCAAAAAATACCCTGTATTTCATCTAATAACGCATCCTCCGGGAGCTCTCCAACATACTTTTCAAGTATTGCATCATAATCTGCATTCAGTTTTTCTAAGCTTTCGTCTATCTCTTTTAATTGTGCCGTTAATGAAATAATTGTCTTGTTCTGCTCTTTTATCTTCTCTACTTCATCAGCTGTAGGAATATCCTCTCCGAGAACCACCTTCACTACATCAAGTTTTTTTCTTGAAGCACAGCAATCTGGCTGTTAATGTCATTTAATAATTCCCGAGATGCCTCAGCCTTTTTAGCATCTCCGGATAATTTATCAATTGCCTCTTTTTTCTCAGCAATCTCTTTATCTATCGCACCAATTAAAGCATCAATCTGTATAATACGCTCTCTCGCCTCATCCTGTGCGAGAATATCCCCTTCAAGTCTGTCTCTAAGTCTTTCTTTTTCAGCAATAGCTCTTATAATATCACCAAGTAACCCTCTCTGACCTGTCTTTTCATAAACCTTTGTCTGCTCTGTCAGCTTCCTGATTGCATCATCATATACAGCAAGATCATTAGCCTGGCTTACTAATGTATTAAGTCTTATATGAATACTACTTGCAGCACTATCCATAGTAAGACCATTCTGATTAATAAATACACTTCTCTGAAATGCACTTGAATCAAGATGGAATAAATCCTCTCCAAGTGAATCTGGATCAATCTTTGCAGTAGTCGTTGTATCAAGATCTACAATCTTGGTCTTATCAAGACGTGGCTGTGCGCCAAATGATCTTTGCACACGATATCTCTTACCATTAGCTTCAAAGTCAAGGTAGCCCCCGAAGGTTCCACCCTGCCAAGGAAGGTATCTTTTTCTCTCGTTTTCTGTGATATCTTTTGAATTCTTAGATGTAAAGCCGTAGATCATTACCTTAAGGAAAGTCGCAAGTGTAGTCTTACCCCATCCATTATCCTGAAGAACAATATTCAATCCATCTTCAAATTCATAATCATAATTCTGTAATCCACCGAGTTATCTACATAGCATACTATTAATCTCATTCTGCAGAAACCTCCTTACCATTTAGAACATTCCAACCACAACTGAGGATTCTGTTGCGCTCTGCTTCACTAAGTGAGTTATCCTGTAATGCCAATCTAACAAACTCACTTCTAAGAGATATGTCATTATCAAATGAAGCCTCATCAATGTCCATCATTGTATTGTCATATACTTCTACAAAGAAAATCCTGCTCTTAAGTTGTCTTGTAATCTCATCCTTCTTAACCATAAAAACCAAATTCAGTCTTACCTGTTATATTGATCCTAAGGAAGGTCTCGTACTTAAACTGTGATACTGCAGCAATAAGTTTTCTAACAAGCTCCTTCTGGTTATCTTCCGGAAAAAGCTTCACCTCTATTGTCTGATAAGAAAACTTGTTATCTTCAATTTCCTTGTATGTACTAATTGCACATCTGACCATTCTAGAACTGAATATCCATACTTAGCAGTTGCATCATCATATCCGGTTGCCTCAAAATGAAGAAGTTCTTTATCCCTTCTTTGATTCCTGTAATCACATAATTTCCTTCTTCATTCTTACTGATAACGATTGGTGTACTTTCATTAAATTGCATCTGAATTTTCTTATCTGAAATGCACACAAACACATTATCATCTCTGTAAGAATCAGCCATCTCCACGCATATAATATGCAAGTTCTCCGGAATATTATTTCTATAAGAGATACGGCTATATTCTGCCTGCGATAAAAAGCTAAAAAAGTAATGTACTTCTGATCTGTCACAACCTGAAACAAGCTATCAAGGGTTGTTTCGGAAATTCTCTCCTGACCAAACAAAGTTCCCATAATTGCAATATAGAAGCATTCTCAGGAATTGCTTTATCAGCAAGCTCTGAAAACTTTTCTGTTCTTAATGCTTTCCACTTATTCGACAGTTTTACATCTACATTCTCTGTATCATGCTGCTCCCAGCAAAATATCTGTGCAAAATATTATTTTCACAGTCGTAACCCTCCTCTTTAACTTTATGTTAACTAAATCCCCAAAGGTTATCTCTGGATGTATCCATTATAATGTATTTATAGCAAATCAACTAAAATTACAAGGTGATAGTAGCAATCTTACCTGAATGGACTGTTCTGCCACCCTCACGATTCTACCTCTAAATCATTTCAAATTTCTGCTTATAACTTTCCAAGAATAGCTTTTCACTTCAGTTATTAAAGATAGTCTCTTAAAGCTTACCCTGTTAATAAAGGTTAAAAACAGCATATTCAGTATATTTCCCTGTTTCTAAATCAATTTCACTGAATTCAGTACCATCTTCACATCCCGGTCCACTATTACTCATCAACCTTTCTGCCAATTTTTCAAGTTCTTTATATCCTCCTTCCCAGTTGTAACGGAAATCATTAAATCCGCATCCGAACCTCTGTCCTCTTTCACCATTTGAAGTATTGATATAATCAAAGCATGTTCTTTAAGGCTTCCTATGTTTCTTCTCCTGTAGTGTTAGTAACCTTATTCATATGTTCACAAAGTTTTTACGTCATTATTTGAAATACAATCTGCATATTCTCCCCATGCATTATATTCTCTTATAACCGAAATCCTTTTGATATCAGATATGTTTTTATATTTTTTTAGTTACCTCTTTTTGTAAAATACGCTTTCTCTTCATCCATATAATCCCTATGCTCATCATCATCGACTTCATCTTCTGTACAACCTGCTTTCTTCTCCATCCATGAAATCCCTATAATTATAGATGTCATTACCATCATACGAATAAGAATTATCATCTACAGATGAGGTCAGGAAATCACATAGCTCTCTTACTGAATCAAAAATCCAGTAATCTGCACTTTTCATTCTCTGTTTTATCCTTTTTATCAGCAATCACTCTTATACTTACAGCAGGTTTTCCTTTGTTATTTTTCTTTTTAGGAGGTAGGGTAATGAAGTTACTACTCCTTCAACATCATATTTCCTTCCTTTAATTGCCTGTGCAATTATTTCTCCAGTCAAACCTTGGAGAAAATGTTCCCAATAATCCATTTTCTCCAATAGCCTCAATTACTACTTCTAGCATTTTATCACAACAATAAATTACTTCTCTATATTTTTAGTTTAAGTTTTACTTTTGCTCCAACCTTAATATTTTCTACACTTTCATTTGTTCGATCATAATCAAAGTTTGAAAATCTCTTTGAAATAACATCTGCGAGCCTCGAATCAAATGAACCATTTAAAAGCATTTTTCAGCCCTCCCTTAAAATATGCTTCTCCTCCATTATCAGGATCATAAAAATATGGATTATCAAACAATGAGTAACGGTTCCCACTTTTACCTTCTATACTAACTGTAACACAAAAATTACTGTTGCTTGAGTTTGTAACAAAATCTGTTCTAATTTTCATAATAGATGACCTCCCTCATAAATTTATTTCTCGTTCCTGCTATTGCAAAAACAATTTCCGGCATCAGCGGACATCCACCCATGCATAAACTATATTTTTACATTTAGGGCAGGGCTTTTGTGCATTCTTTCTCTAAAACTATCAAATCGCTCACTATTCCAAGCCTCTTCAATATTCATATTTTTAATGAAACCTCAAAATGCCTGTCTTGGTCAAAGCTACAAGGCACCATAACCATGTCTGCCCCTATGTAACAGCTATACCTTCCGCCTTCACAGGGTATCCAATGATTCAGGAGCAATATTTTTTTACAAAACTTTATAGCACCAGGTACATTGCAGACTATCCATTCCCACTTTTAAAAAGGATGCCTTTTATCAATTTCAGCAAACAACTCCCCAACTCTTGCATCAGTTACTGATAACATATTTTCTTTTGTGCCCTAAACCTGCGAGGTTTATGCAAAAAGAAAAATGACTGAATTAATTTCCCTCCGGAAATCATTATTTCTCATTCGCATTATTGCTTCATCAATTGTATTTTTCCCTACCACATAATGAATATTTGTTTTACATCAGCTTTAAGAAGTAAGTCTATAGCTCTGATTGTATATTCACTTCGATACCAGCTTACTGCTACTGCTCCACAATACTGCTTACATATATGTGCCAGTTCAGCAGTCATTCCATAGCCTGACGTTGTAAAGTTAGGAACTAAATTATTATCTCTGCTAATTTGCAGCAGTTCTTCAAAATGCTCATGTTGGTCAGGATCTCCACGACCACCTAATGCCAACTGGTTACATCTGCCCTTACACTGCCTCGCAATCCATCTAAAATCTTCAACTGACATATTAGGCTGTTCTAGTGTTAATCCACTTTGATAACATTCAATTCCTGCCTTCATACATAGTCCTGTTTTCCCATGAATGCAATGTCCCATCACGCCAACATCAATGAGATGTGGAAATGAAGCCATAAACGGATCAATTCCTGTATCCCTTCCATCTTCATCAATTATTCCGGTGCGGATATATGCTCCTGTTTCTGTATCAAATGCTGATATAAAGCTATATTTTTCATCCTTAATCTTATATTTCATTATCAATTTTCCCCTTTGCTATGAAAACTGTTAAGGTAATTTTTATCAGCAAAACTAATTTATAAACTTCCATTTAACAGCCATAAGATATTTTCTCTACATTTTATATCTTCTAAGTGTAGCAGTCAAGAAAAGTAGACACAAAAAGTGTTTTTTTCCTTTTTTTCTTGTAGTTTTTTTCAACTTAAATGCAACATGAGTGTTGCACCTACTTTCTGACAGATACCCCTGTTGCATTTACATTGAAGAATATCATTAGCTCAGTTCCAATATAATACAAAGAGCCATTCTAATTGATAAATGAAGGAAATATAAGGCTATTTTTAAGTTTTATTTATAGTTATATTGGGCTTAATTATGATGAATTTCACTTACGAAATTCTAGTCAAGGCTGGGCTGAAAGCCCATTCACTTTAGCCTTGACAGATTTCGTATAAGTGAAATATAATCTATTAGCTCAAATATAAGATTTATTAAGTAGATATTGGTAATATTTTTCAAAAGTAAACGCAACACTAAAAAGCGTTGCATTTAACTCTGAAAGATACGCTTTCAGGTCTGTTTACTATACTCTTTTTCGTCAAAAGCAATAAAAATCAAATCAAATTTGATTAAATTCAGTCTGATTTTATTGATATAATTTTTATTATTTTATCTAGGAAAAGTGTTGCATTTACTATTTTTATAAAGCGTTGCACTTACCTTGAAAATCTAGCATATAGGTGTTTTAGTCAATTTTTCTAAATCTTCAAATGAAAAGCTGGGCTTCTTTTTCAGCCTCAAGCTTTAAACTCATCTTCTGCTTCCTGTCCAATAACAGAGCAAGTCCTCAAGTGACTTTATGCCAAATGAGCGCAGGAAATCCTCTGTGGTACCAAAAACTAGAGGCTTACCCAGCGCCTGAAGCCCTGCCCGCTTCCTCAATGAGTCCGTATTCAATAAAGCTTGTTAACTGCATGGTCTGACTTAACTCTCTTATAGCCTCTATGTCAGCCCTGGTTACAGGCTGTTTGTAGCAAACTCATTGAAAGGGTTTCTAGCAGAGCGTCTGTAAGATTATGCTTTTTAGGTACATTAGTCACCTTAATCAGAGTTTCATACATCTCTGCCTTTGGTGCACATTTGAAATGAGTCTTCAAGCTCGATTATACTGATACCATGTCCCTCATCTTCATATTCATCCATCATTGTATGGATGACCTTCTTAACTGTATCCTCATCCAGCTCGACCGCTTCGGCAATAGCTGTAAGCCTTTACTGATTTGCCTATTGCAAAAAGTATGGCCTCTATCTTAGCCTTAAGTATCTTCAATTCCACGACTTATTACTCTCCCATGTTCTTATAATCTTCTTTGGTAAACATCTTCTCTTCAACAAATTCTATCAAAATGTCCGAAACATTATCATCCTGAACTGCCTTTATGGCTCCAACCTTCATAAGCTCAAGCACAGCAAGAAAGCTCACAACTACGTGCAGTCTTGAAGGCTGGTTTATAAGAAAATTCCTTAAAACTAAAGAATTTATGCTCTTTTGCGAAGATTTGAAGCTCACCTATGGATTCAGACAGGCTTATTGGCTCTTTTTAATCTTTCCGAACGAGCTTCTGATAGGGATCGGTTTTATCTGTTTGTTTTTGATAACAAAATTATAAATGTTATGACTCGCTAGGGTTAAGTCACCTATAATATCCTGAATTTCAGGCTTCGGTGCATATTCAGCAACTTCTTTAGGGATGGTAGGTTCCTTAAAAAGGTAGGAGGAGGCAAAATCTCCTTTTCCTTTAGAAGCTCGAGCTGAGTATTTGTACATCTTGTACTCAATAAGCCTCTTTACAAGATCCTCTCTTGGATCAATCTCCTCGCCGTTTTCCTTCTCTTCCTTTTGGCAATAACATCCTTGACTTAATGTTTATAAGCTGTCTTTGAAACCAAAAAGAAAGTCGCTCATCGTATCAAGGTCGGCTGTTTTCATCTGATTAACATATTCCATATACTGATCTGTAATCTCAGCTATAGGTATATCATAAATGTCTATTTTATTTTTTTCTCAATGAGATGAAGCAAGAGGTCTAAAGGACCTTCAAATACTTCAAGCTTAACTTCAATTCCCATGTAATTTCTCTCCAAATTTTAATTCTACAAGAGTAATCTCCGGTGGGTTAAACACTCTCAGGTTGATGGTATGGGTGCCTGCACCACAGGAAACTATCATGTTGCTCGCCATTTTCTGAATAAAAAGCCTCCTGAGTATTTAGAAATATAAAAAGTCAGGTCCTATCACTCCTCCAACAAAGCAGGCGCATAATCCCGCCATGTAAATGCCCTGAAAAGGTTAGGTCAGCCTTCCACTTACTGTAAGTCTCAAAATAAAAGCGGTGAATGTGCCATAAGTATAGTGTAGTTATCACCTTTTGTTCCGAGTTTTTCTTCCACACTATCTAATGATAATTTATTTCTTCTAAATTTTGATAATTCTCTTTACCCAAACTGAGACCATAAATATCTATATAGTCATCATTTTCTCTATGAAAGCTGAATTTTTCATTATCCAGTAGTTTTACATTTAGCTCTTTAAGCTTTTGATTTGTATTCATCCCAAAGTGCAGGATGAAGCTTCTCCTCGTGGTTACCAAGCGCATGTATAACAGTGTACTTCGATGTAAGTTCAGCTATCAACTCTATAGAAGTATTAACTGTTTCTTTTGAAAGAGGTCTATAACCCTCCTTACATCTCCTGCTTATTCCACTCAACAACCATATCACCGCCTATTAGTATACAGTCAGGCTTTTGCTTTTATATATCATTTCAAGTAGCTTTGTGTTGTTTTTCCATACTTTTTTCCGTGTAAATCTGAAATAAATATAAATCTAAATCCATCAAAGGATAATGGTAACTTCGGTGAGTATACCTGATATTTTTTTACATATAATCCTTTACCTAAGACCAAACATTATCCCTTTCCATTAATCCTATGCCGTCAGATAACCATTTGAACATAAAAGCACCGACTATGATATATTAAATTTTAGAAATTATCATAATCGGTGCTAAACTATATATTAACTACTTCGATTGTATCTATCCTGTGTACTATTCCCATATCCTCAAGTCGCCTAATCATCCTGTATACAGTAGCTATGCTGACTGTCTTATCCTTCTCAGCAACCTGATAATAAATGTCTTTACAGGAATTAAAGTCGTTATTCATGATTACATCAATTATAAGCCTGCGCTGTTTAGTAATCCGGCATCCGTCTAACTCTCAATCTTTCAATAACCTGTTCACTCGTCATATCAACAACCCCTTAATATAATGATACAAGTGTCAAAAAGTTATAATCCATAGCAATTATATTTGCAATAGAATATACCATTCACTTAGAACACATATATACTATATTAAAACATTTGAAAAATGATTGTCAATATCGAACTATGCTAATTCTTTAGCTATTGAAGTTCCAATGGTTCCCTCAGGCATCTTAACCCCGAAGTTTTTCAGCTATGGTAGCACCCTATGTCTGCAAATGTCTCTCTTTCAGGTATCTGCCTGCTCCCTAAGCTCTTTTGAATATGCAAGGAAAGGTACCTTTTTCTCTGGTATGGTCGGTTCCGGTATAAGTAGGATCATTGCCATAGTCAGCAGTGATTATGAGTAAGTCATCTTCTCTCATCACGTCCAAGAGCTCTCCGAGCTTTACATCGAACTTCTATCTCATCACCATATCCTACCGGATCCCTTCTATGGCCCCAAAGCGCATCAAAATCAACAAGGTTTACAGCAAAGTCCTGTAAAATCTTTCTTTGCTTCTTTCTATAGTCTGCTCCATACCATGAGACCGAACTGTTAGACTTATATGCCTCTGTGATACCCTCTGTAACAAATATATCGTTTATCTTACCGATGGAAATCACATCAAGTCCTGCATCTTTAAGCGCATTAAGAGCCGTATCGATAGGAGGTTTAACTGTGCAATCATGGCGGTTCGCAGTTCTTTTAAACTCACCCTTCTTCTTGCCTACATAAGGTCTTTGCAATAACCCTTCCAACCTTCCATTCATCCTCTCATACACAGTTCTCTGGCTATTTCACAGCATCTATAAAGATTGCAAGGTCAAAGGTCTCCTCATTTTCGCATATCTGAAGCACAGAGTCAGCAGATGTATACACTATCATCTTGCCTTCATTTATCTCTGTTTCTGCAAGCTCTTCAAGAATCTCAGTTCCTGATGCACTCTTGTTTCCTATGATTTCTTTCCCACAGCGCTTTGATAATTCATCTAAAAGCTCCTTTGGAAATCCTGTATCAGTAAAGGTTACAAAAGGAGTTGTAGTGTGGATTCCCATCATCTCCCAGTGTCCTGTCATAGTATCCTTGCCGTTACTCTTTTCTTTAAGTGCACAATAATAAGCAAGAGGCTTATCAACAGGCTCTACCTTGCTAAGTGGCTTTAGATTGGCAAGTCCTAATTTTCTAAGATTAGGTATGTTAAAATGTTCAACTGTATCAGATATATGTCCCAAGGTATCTACACCAACATCGCCAAACTTCTCTGCATCTGGCATTGCTCCAATGCCCATAGAGTCAATAACTATCAAAAATACACGCTTAAATCTACTCATAATATCCAGTCGCCTCCTGTCCTTTAACTAATTTTTACTATTCTGCTTGTGCCCAGTCTGTCTGCGCCAAGTTCAAGAAACTTATATGCATCCTCAAGACTTGATATACCACCGGCAGCCTTAATCCTTACGTTTTTACCAAACTATGTCCGCTAAAAGAGCTTTATGTCCTCAAAAGGTAGCACCGGCTTTGCTAAATCCTGTTGAAGTTTTAATGTAGTCAGCACCGGCCTTGGTTACAATCTCACACATTTTATTTTCTCTTCATTGCTAAGAAGGCAGGGTTTCAATTATTACTTTAAGAATCTTATCTCCTACAGCTTCTTTTTATATCTCTAATCTCTGCTTCAAGCTCATCGTACCTTTTATCCTTAAGCCAACCAATGTTGATGACCATGTCTACTTCCATGGCACCGTTATTTATGGCATCCTTAGCCATAAACACCTTGGAAGCGGTTGTATCATAACCATTTGGAAAGCCTATTACTGTACAGATTGCAAGTTTTCCATTAACATAATCGGAAGCTTTTTACATAGCTTGCTGGTATGCAGGCTGAAGCCGTATTATATTTTACCGCGTCATCTAATATCTGCTTTATCTCATCCCGGTAGCTGTCTGTGTAAGTAAAGTGTGGTCAACATCGGGTGAGCATTTCCTTTTGTGTCATTAAAAACCATCCTTTCAATATAGATTCGACTATTGTAGAAAACTATTCTACAATAGTCGAATATTCTATTTTAAGCTAATTCAAGTGCCAGCTCCATCATCTTTCCAAAGCCTGTTTGTCTTTCGTCAGAGCTTAGTTCTTCACCTGTGATAATATTGTCTGATATTGTAAGTATAGCAAGGGCATTCTTCTTACTCCTTGCAGCTTCCATATAGAGGGCGACTGCTTCCATTTCAACGCAAAGAACTCCCATCTTTATCCATGCACTGTGAGGATCCTTAAGGTCGCAATAGAAAGGATCGGAAGAAAGTACATTTCAACAACTGTAGGTGTTCCCTGTTTTTTAGCTATCTCTACAGCTGATGAAAGTAGTCCGTAGTTAGCTATAGGAGCATAAGTTCCCGGTATCTCGTACTGCTTGGCCCAAGATGAATTGGTGCAGGCAGCCTGAGCTATTACTACACTTCTAACAGGGCAGCTTTCGCTTATAGAGCCTGCGGAACCAATTCTTATTATATTTTCAACTCCATAAAAGTTAAAAAGCTCGTGAGAGTAAATTCCGATTGAAGGCATACCCATACCTCCGCCCATTACAGATACTCTCACCCTTATAAGTACCTGTGAAACCAAAGCATATTTCTAACATCTGTAACAAGAACCGGATTCTCAAGGTAGGTCTCGGCTATATACTTTGCCCTAAGTGGATCTCCCGGCATAAGCACTGTCTTTGCAAAAATCTCCTCTTTGGCTCTGATATGTGGTGTTGGTATTGGCATAGTAACTTCCTCCTTTTAATTTATTATTTTTGTCATTGGTTTACAAAATCATGATTTATTACTTTGGTTTAGTCTAAGGCTATGAGAATCAGGCTATATCTATCTTATCAGCAAGCCTGTTTTTGATTTCTTTATACTTCTCAAATGGCAGCACCAGTTTTCTGCCTTTTTTCATCAACAATCCTTCTTCTATGAAGTCTTTCACTGTACGGTTGACAGTCCTAACCGAAAGTGCGGTTCCTCTTGCCAAATCATTTCTGCTCATGTTGATAATCACTTTATCTCCTAAATGGTTTTTCTCATAGAAGTCGTGTAAGAACAGCAAAACTCTGTCTTCACCCTGTAGGAAAAGAAACAGTCTTTCCTTTCTACATTGCTCTAAGAGATATTTTGTCATGGCTTCAGTAAACATCTTCATTGCATTTATATCATTTGATACCCATTTGGCAAAATGCTCTCTTGATAGCTTTAAAAACCTGCAATTTGTAACTGTTACAAGAGTAGTTCTGTAGGTTTCTTCTTCCAGTACAAATTCCATGCCTCCAAAGACCTCAATTGGATAGAATCTCATAAAGTCGTATGCTATAGGAAATACCCTTAAGTCACTTCCCTTTACGATTCCTGTAAGTAATATATATACAGTTCCGGCATTATCATTTTCAGAAATAAATTCTATATCCTTTGGCAGTGAAACCTCTCTGAATTCTTCAAGCAGCCACCTAGGTGCATTTTTTAAGAACTGTTCTAAGTATTCATGACTGTCCTTACTTAGATATTTCCATACATTATCCAAATCACTCATTGCGAACTCCCATAATTTTATTTGGCAAGGTCTCCCGGCCCAAATCCAAGTGGCAGAAGTTCCTTAAGCTTAAATACCCTCATATCCTCAGGTTTATTGGTTCCCAGTATAATGTCAAACTCTTCATAATCTGCAAATTCATTGATGACCTGTCTGCAAACCCCACAAGGAGGGCATATTGTTAATTCATCATTATCTACGTGTCCTCCCACTATGGCAATAGCCACAAAGTCTTTCTCCCCCTCACTTACAGCCTTAAATATAGCTGTTCTTTCTGCACAGTTTCCGGGTGAATAAGCTGCATTTTCTATATTACAGCCCTTATATACCTTGCCATTCTTAGTGAGGAGGGCAGCTCCTACCTTAAAGTTAGAATATGGAGAATAAGACATTTCTCTGGCTTCAAGTGCCATTTCTACCAATTCTTTGTAGTCCATACACCCTCCTTACTTTGATCTGATATAAGGCTTTCCATTGGCTGCAGGTGCATCAGCTCTTCCTACAAAGAAGATAAGGGCTAATACTGTAACCACATAAGGTATCATTGAAATAAGGTTAGGCGATACCATATTGCCTTGACTTGCCAGTGCTTTGATACCGTTACATATACCAAAAATAAGACAGCCTTTGAGTGCTCCCATAGGAGAAAACTTGCCGAAGATAACGGCTGCTATTGCTATAAAGCCCTGTCCCACAATAACTGTAGGCTTGAACTGGCTAACTGTTGCAAGTGTACAAAAGGCTCCGCCAAGACCTGATAAAAATCCTGAAAGGATTACGCAGATATATCTTACAAGGTAAACATTGATACCAAGTGATTCGCAGGCTACAGGATGTTCCCCACAGGCACGTAGATGTGCTCCAAGCTTAGTCTTATAAAAGACAAAGTTAGCGATGATGGCAAATACAAATACTAAATAAGCCATAGAATATACATTGAGTACATTTGCCCCAAAGCTTCCTGCTTCAAATACATCATTGAACATTTTAGGAAGTCTGTCCTCCAAAGGAATAGCAGGGCTGTCAGTGGAATTGTAAAGTACCATACAGGTAAAGGGCCCGCAAGTCCAGGTCCTATGAAGTTAATAGCTGTACCTGCTATGGTTTGGTCAGCATGAAAATGGATACAAACTATAGCATGAATAAGCCCAAATACCGCTCCTGCAAGACCGCCAATGATAAAAGCCAAAATCCCGTTCTTGGTGGTAAGGGCGACGATTGCTCCGGTAACTGCGCCTATTGTCATCATGCCTTCAATTCCGATATTTACTACTCCGCTTCTCTCCGAGAAACAAGAGCCCAGAAATTGCCAAGAGAAGTGGAGGTGTAGCTATTAAAGTCGCATTAATCAAAAGACCAAGGTTTTGGATTAGAAAATTCATTATCATGCCTCCTTCTTTTTGGTAACTTTAAGAAACAAGTACTTGAATACGTGTGAAATAGCTATGAAAAATAATTACACAGCCCATAATTATGCTAATTATCTGAGAAGGCACCTGCACCATATTTAGCTTAGAGCCTCCAAACTTCATAGCACCATAGAATAATCCTGCAAATATACATCCTATGAGGGTTAGAGCTACCGATAAGGGCTACAGAAATCCCCTCAAAGCCATAGCCTTCCTGTCCTGCAAACTGAACGAGGTCTTCCGCTCTGTCCCATAATCTGAACCGCACCACCAAGTCCTGAAAGTGCTCCGGATATGCAAAGAGCGGTGAGTATTGATTTGTTTGCATCTATTCCCGCATAATCAGCAGCATGCTTATTAAATCCTACTGCTTTCAGCCTATAACCTAGTGTGGTCTTCTCTATATAACCCAAATAGCTATAGCAGTAACTACAGCTATAACTATACCCCCGAGTTAGCATCAGGGCATTTTTATGCTGTCTATCCAAGATGTAGGGAAAAGTATCCTTGCACTGTCTTCAAGGTTCTTTGAGGCCTCGCCCCCTTCTACCTTTACATCTTTTAGGTTAACTACGAAATTAGAGAGGTAAAATGCTATCCAGTTAAACATAATGAATGAGATAACCTCGTGAATACCTCGCTTTTACCTTCATAAGACCGCATAAGAATGACCAGAAGGCTCCGCTGCCATTACTGCTATAATACATAGAGGAACATGGATAACTGCGGGCAGTTTCACAAGAATTCCAACGAGTAGGTAAGCTATGCTTCCAACAACAAACTGTCCTTCAGCGCCTATATTAAAAACACCGGTTCTAAAGGAAAATGCTACCGAAAGACCTGTAAGTATGATAGGTGCTGAATAAACCAAAGTATACATCAAGAACTTTGGCTTGCTAAATACACTTGAAATCAGCTTACTATAGGCTACAGCAGGGCTTATGCCTGCGATAACTAAGAAGATGGCACCAATAAGGAAACCGATTATAATGGCTATAACGGTGTATAGGAAATTGCTTTGTAAAAATACTCTTTTTCTTATTCACTATGCTCACCTCCCGCCATCATATATCCAAGTTCGCCTTCTTTTTGCCTCTTTTGCCTGCATACTACCTGCCACTTTACCATCGCTTATAACAACTATTCTGTCTGAGAGATTCATAATCTCATCAAGCTCAAAGGAAACAAGCAGTACCGCTTTTCCTTATTTCTCTGCTCAACAATGTACTTATGCACAAACTCAATAGCTCCTACATCAAGACCTCGGGTTGGGTTAACTGCTATAAGTAAATCCTTATTGTTGGTAACCTCCCTAGCTATTATAACCTTTTGCTGGTTGCCTCCTGAAAGGCTTCCAGCAGGATTAGCCTCAGCACCTCTTGGCCTGATGTCAAACTTATCCATCATCTTGGTTGCGTGCTCTCGTATAACTTTACGGTCAAGTATAAAGCCTTTTGAATATGGTGCCTCATTGTAATGCTGTAAAATGAGATTATCTTCGATTGAAAACTCAAGGACAAGTCCATGTTTTTGCTCTGTCTGCAGGGATACTTGAAAGACCATCCTTAAATATTTCGTTAGGTGTCTTATTGAAGATATCCTTGCCATTCATAGTAATTTCACCGGAATCAGCCTTTTTAAGACCGCTTAATATCTCAACCAGCTCTGTCTGTCCATTGCCGTCCACACCAGCAAGGCCAACTATTTCACCTGCTCTAACTGATATATCAAAGCCTTTTAGTATCTCTACTCCCCTATAGTCTCTTGCCCTCACATTCTTTACTGATAGTACCTCTGCACCAGGCTCCTGTTCCTTCTTTTCTACCTTAAAATTAACATCACGGCCTACCATAAGGGCTGCCAGCTCAGACTCGCTTACTGCATCCACTTTGACAGTATTGATATATTTTCCTGACGGATAATTGTACAGTTATCTGAACAGGCTTTTTATTTCTTTTAAGCTTATGAGTAATGATTATTATACTTTTTCGCCGTCTTTTGGTAAGATTTTTTAATAATTACCATAAGTTCATCTATTTCCTGAGGTGTAAGTGAGGCTGTAGGCTCATCAAGAATGAGGATATCGGCACCTCTGTAAAGAACCTTAAGTATCTCCACTCTTTGCTGCATTCCCACGGAAATATCTTCAATCCTGGCATCTGGATCAACCTGCATTCCATATTTTTCAGATATCTCAAGCACCTTTTTCTTTGCAAGCTTGTAGTCAATCTTAGCACCTTTAACAGGCTCAATACCTAAGACTATGTTTTCTGTAACGGTAAATGGCTGTATTAGCATAAAATGCTGATGTACCATACCTATACCAAGCTCTATGGCATGTTTAGGACTTGATATATCTACTTTCTCACCCTTAATATAAATCTGTCCGCTTGTAGGTCTGTACATGCCGTAGAGCACGTTCATAAGTGTGCTTTTACCGGCTCCATTCTCTCCAAGTATGGAATGTACTTCTCCCTTATGCACAGTTAGATTAATTCCGTCATTAGCAGTAAAACTTCCGAACTTTTTAACTATGTTCTCCATTTTTACAGCAATGACATTTTCATCAATATGACTTTCACTGCCCACAGTTTTACCTCCCATTTTCTGATATTTTAACAATCATATTCTCAAAATAATGTGTTAGATATAAAACACTGTTTTCAAAACATGATATTATCAATTATCTGCAACTACCGCAGAACGCAAGCGGAAGCTGCAGAAATTACCCTACTTAACAATACTGTAGCTCTTTAATAACTATAGCTGTAAATAAAAGGTAAAGTGACATCCTGATTAGTCTAACTCGTACTTATCTCCATATTCTTTTTCAAATTCAGCCTTTGTACCAGGAACAACGATTTCTCCACTTAATATCTTAGCCTTAACTTCTTCCACCTTTTAAGTACATCCTCAGAAAGAAGCTTGGTAGTAGGAGCTATGTCTACACCGCCCTTTGAAAGGTCATATACAACTTCTCCGCCTTTAAGTGTACCCTCTACAAGCTGCTTAACTGAATCATAGACAGCATTGTCTACTCTCTTCATGGCTGATGTGATAACTGTATCAGGAGCCAATGAGCTCTGGTCTGTATCTACACCGATGGCTGATATCTTATTTTCCTGGCAGGCCTGGATAACACCAACACCTGTACCACCTCGGTCGTGGAAGATAACATCTGCTCCATTGGTAATCATAGTTGTTGCACTTGTCTTACCAATAGCAGGGTCTGCAAAGTTATTTGCGTCTATCTGCTGAACTGTAGCCTTAGGATTGGCAGCATATACACCTGCAAGGTAGCCGTAACCGAACTTGTTCATCATTTCACTTGCCATACCAAGTACAAAACCTACATTATTCTTCTTTGTAACAAGGCCTGCTACATAACCAACAAGATAAGAAGCCTGCTCCTGCTTGAAGGTAAGGCAGGTAACGTTTGAAGTGATGCATTGGAAGCATCATCAATGATGGCGAACTTTTTATCAGGATGAGACTCTGCAGCCTTCTTTGTAGCCTCAGCAAGCTTGAAGCCAACGCATACAATGAGGTCATAGTCTTCGTCTACAAAGCTTTCGATGTTACTTGAGTAGTCAGCATCAGTCTTTGACTCAAGGTAGTTAATCTCTACACCAAAATCTGTCTTAGCCTTCTCAAGTCCCTTCCAGGAAGTCTCGTTAAATGAATGGTCATGGATACCGCCCACATCAGTAATAAGGCCAACCTTTAAGTCAGACTTAGCAGTCGTGGTGCTGCCTGACTTAGTTGATGAAGCACTTCCGGCTGCACTTGTAGTACTAGCTGCACTTGTAGTACTAGCTGTACTTGTAGCAGAGGTGGTCTTTGAAGCACTCTTTGTGCTTGCGGAATCCTTTGCCTGTCCGCCGCAAGCTGCTAATGAAAGCACCATAACTGCTGACAGAGCCATTGATAAAAGTCTTTTTCATTTCTTTTCTCCTTTTTAAGAAAAGTTTTTATGTTATACTGCCTTTTTGGGCAGACAGTAACTAAATATTACAAAAATTCTTGATGTAACAGTCCAAAAATTATACTTATCTCATCATTGTATAGCAGATTAGGTGCTGGACTCATCCTGACTAATCAATAGTCTTATGGCACCTACGGCAGTAGCTATGGCTGCCTCTGTATCGTGTACCTGCTCATTTGGAAGATTTTTCTTAGCTCTTTCCTGATTGGCTACAACAAGGAAACAAGAGCCTACCCTTACCTCTAAGGAAGCTTCCTGCAATAAATAAGGGCGAGATTCCATTTCAGAAGCAAGACAGCCCATCCTAAGCCATGCCTGCCATTTGTTTTGAAGCTCATAGCTAACAGGCATAATCTCAGGCTCATGCTGTCCAAAGAAAGAATCCTTACACTGAACTACTCCAACATGGTATCTTTCATTTAACGCCTTTGCAGAATTTATCATTGCATTCATTACATCAATGTTGGCAACTGCAGGGTACTCTATAGGAGCAAATTCGCGGCTCGTACCCTCCATACGGATAGCACCGCTTGCAATGACAATGTCTCCTCCCATAACCTCATCCTGCATACCTCCACAGGTTCCAACTCTTAAGAAGGTATCAGCTCCGCATTTTGAAAGCTCATCTATTGCAATGGCTGCGGATGGACCGCCTATACCTGTCGAGGTAACGCTTACCTTGACACCGTCTAAGGTTCCTGTATATGTCACATATTCTCTAACATCAGACACAAGTACGGGGTTGTCAAAGTGAGCCGCTATCTTTGCACATCTTTTAGGATCTCCGGGAAGAATAACATACCTTCCTACATCACCTTTAGCTAATCCTGTATGATACTGTTTGCCTGAACCCTCAGCATAATCAATCATAGTTTCCTCCAAAACAACATTTATTTCTTTGTGAAGTTTGTATAATATTTTTAATTATTAATTAGATTTTATATTTTTTCATCAAATTAATAAAGGACATTTTGTCCACTTTTAACATGTATTTGAAATTATTGTATCAAAATCATTAATGATTTACGCCAAATGGCTAAAAATTAACCCATAAAGTCAAATAACGATATCTGACTGGAGTTAGGCAGTTCATTTATAATACCAAGTTCTGTCATCTTGTCTATTGCTGTCTGAGTAGTGCCCTTTTGCTCTTTTGTTTAAGGTCGTCTTTTGAGAGAAATTTGCCCTTTTTAGCGGCTTCATAGAGGCATAGGTCCTTTATCTCCAAGTCCTTCTATGCTTACAAGGAGCAGGCATTATTTTGTTGTCTATAATCTGAAACTGCTTTGGCTTTTGCCCTATATATGTCAGTGGCATAAACTCAAAAGCCTCTAGCATACATCTCGAGTACTATAGGCATCTCCCAGCACATCTTCATCCTTTTTATTTCTATGTCTTTTTTCAACCTTTTTAATCTCTTTGATGACGCTTAAAAGCTTTTCTTTACCAAAGCAGAATAAACCATAGTCAAATGCCTTCGCTCTTATGCTGAAAAATGCTGAGTAATAGGCAAGAGGATAATACACCTTAAAAGTAAGCAATTCTAAAGCCCATCATTACATAGGCAGCAGCATGTGCCTTAGGGAACATGTACTGAATTTTCTTGCAAGACCAGATATACCAGTCAGGAACGTTATGCTCTGTCATTTCCTGCTCCCATTCTGGGGTGAGCCCCTTGCCCTTACGCACGCTTTCCATTATCTTAAAGGCATGTCCCGGTTCAAGTCCCATATCTATAAGGTATATCATAATGTCATCTCTTGTACAGATTGCATTCTTTAACTCGCATTTCCCTTCTGCTATAAGAGTCTGTGCATTGCCTGTCCATACATCAGCTCCATGCGAGAGACCTGATATACGAACCAGGTCTGAAAATGTCTTAGGATTGGTTTCTCTTAGCATCTGCATAACGAACTTCCGTACCAAACTCAGGCACACCAAGGCTTCCAAGGTCATAACCATCCAGGTCCTTCGCTTCTATTTCTAATGCCGTAAGCCCATGAAAGAGTGAAAGCACTTTTTCATCATCAAGCCTTATCCCCTGTGCATTCACTCCTGTAAGGTCTTCAAGCATCCTTATCATAGTAGGATCGTCGTGTCCCAGTATATCTAACTTCAAAAGATTGTGGTCAATTGAGTGATAATCAAAGTGAGTTGTAATTATAGGTGTACTCATATCGTTGGCAGGATGCTGAACAGGTGTGAAGGTATTGATATTTTCTCCAAGAGGAAGTACTACTATTCCTCCGGGATGCTGTCCTGTACTCCTCCTAACTCCTATACAGCCAAGAGAAACTCTTTCTATCTCAGACCTCCGCATAACTATGTTGTCATACTCTTCATTGTACTTAAGTACATAGCCATAGGCTGTCTTATCCGCCACACCTGTGATTGTGCCTGCTCTAAAAGTCTGTCCTTCACCAAAGATAACCTCAGTATAGGCATGTGCCTTTGCCTGGTATTCACCTGAGAAGTTAAGGTCGATATCAGGCTCCTTGTCTCCGTTAAAGCCTAGGAAGGTCTCAAAAGGTATGTCGTGTCCGTCCTTTACAAGCTGGCTCTCCACATACAGGACAGGGCTTATCAGGCATATCACAGCCACTTCTTCCTGAGTAGCTCCTTACTTCCTCAGAGTCAAAGTCAACGAAATGGCAATGTTTGCAGTAATAATGTGCAGAAAGTGAGTTAACCTCTGTAATACCTGATAAAAAGGCGACAAAGGAAGAGCCTACTGAGCCTCTGGAGCCAACGAGGTACCCATCTTCATTTGACTTCCACACTAGCTTCTGAGCAATTATATACATAACCGCAAAGCCATTAGATATAATCGACGTAAGCTCATGCTCGAGCCTGTCTACTACCTTTTTAGGAAGGTCCTCTCCATATATCTCATGAGCCTTATCATAGCAGATTCTTCTAAGCTCTTCGTCCGAATTCTCGATGACAGGAGCACATTTGTCAGGTCTTACAGGAGAGATTATTTCAATCATATCTGCTATAAGATTGGTATTGGTAATTACCACCTCTTCTGCCTTCTCCTTACCCAAGTAGGGAGAATTCTTCAAGCATTTCTTCCGTAGTTCTAAGATAGAGAGGTAAAGGCCTGTCTGCATCCTTCATTCCCTTTGACCATAAGAGATATTTTCTGTATATCTCGTCTTCAGGATTTAGAAAATGTGCATCACAAGTAGCAACAACAGGTTTGTTATATTTTTCACCAAGACTTACTATTTTTCTATTTATTTCTCTTAAATCTTCTTTATCTGTAATATCAGGGACTCTATCATTCTCAATCATAAAGCTGTTGTTGGCAAGCGGTTGAATCTCAAAATAATCATAGAACGTAGCCAAAGCTTCAATCTCATCCTCACCATGTCTTCTAAGAACAGCCTGATAAAGCTCTCCTGCCTCACAGGCTGAACCAAGAATAAGTCCCTCTCTATGCTTTATCAAAAGACTTTTTGGAATTCTTGGTCTTCTCTGAAAATAGGTAAGATGAGACATAGAAACCAGTTTATACAGGTTTATCCTGCCTATGTCATTTTTGCCGGGATAATGATGTGGGAGGTACCCATTTTCTTTGATTGTTTCAGCATCAAATCCCTCTTTAGTATTAAAATTGCTAAGGAGTGAGTTACCAAACCTCTCATTTGCAAGCTCACAGAGTTTGATATATATTTCAGCAGTGCAGCCTGCATCGTCAACTGCCCTATGGTGGTGCTCTAGTACAATCCCCAGTCTCTCAGCCACTGTATCAAGCTTATAGTTCTTAAGTCCCGGAAGAAGTACCCTTGACATGGTTACTGTATCCGCTATGGTAAACTCTCCCTTAAGTCCAAGCCTCTCCATATTTTCAAATATAAAGCTCGTGTCAAAGGATGCATTGTGTGCAACTAAAAAACAGCCTTTACAAAATTCTAAAAACTTAGGAAGTACAACATCAATCTCAGGCTCATTTATTACCATATCCTGAGTAATGCTTGTGAGCTTGGTTATTTCCTCAGGTATACTTTGCTTTGGATTCACAAAGCAGGAGAACTTGCCTATAATCTTACCATCAGCAACCTTAACTGCGCCTATCTCAATAATTCTGCAGTTCTTAGGTCCAAAGCCTGTAGTTTCTATATCAAAAATAACCGCAGAATCTGTGAGCTCCTGTCCTTTGTCCATCCTTACAGCAGGAGAAACATCGTCTACTACATAACCTTCCACACCATAAATAAGCTTAAAATCATTCATTTTAAGCTTGTCTTTTGCATGAAGAGCATTGGTAAAGCCCTGGACTACTCCATGGTCAGTAATTGCAACAGCCTTATGTCCCCAAGCAGACAGGTTTTTAAGCAGTGCACCCGGATCAATTACAGCGTCCATCTCACTCATGTTTGTATGAAGATGAAGCTCAACCCTCTTCTTTTTCGCTCTTGTCAATGCGCTTTGATGTAAAATCTTCTGTTTCCTTGATGCCTCCACCTTACTTAAGGTAAGCTCATTATCAAAAGGGTCCATCTGTACATCTGCACTTATTTTAATAAAGGCACCGGGAGAAAGTCTTTTCTTAAGTTCATCCTTTTTCTTCCGGAGAAGCCCATATTTTGCAGGTAATGCTATCCGTAAAATCGGTAATTACGATAGAAATAATAAATCTTCCTGTTTTTGTTTCTCTCTCATCAAGCTTAAGAATTCTTCCTCTAACAATGAGGCTTCTCTGCTCTTCTGTTATGTCCTTAACAAAACAGATGCTCCATCAAAAGTTTCTTTACCATAAATCACAGACGGATCAAGAGGGATTGACTTCTTCTTAAAAAGCCTGTAGGGTGCACTAAATCCTTTCTTAGCCTTATCTTCTGACATAGGCTTGTTATTAGGCTTAGGCTTAGAAGCCTGCTCAATCTGAGGCCCTTGTACAAGTATTTCCTCTATGGTAAAAGCTGTCCTTTTCTTCCTTTTCCTTTTCACTTATCTCTCTAAACTTAAGGTGGATGGAGACTTCCTTGTTATATCTTTTTAGAAATATAAGCTTTAAATCCATTCGGATATTTCCTTTAGTTTTTTTCCTGATTATGAAATTATCCTCATTTTCAATATATATCGACTTCATCAAAAATCTATCTTACTTTTATTTAAGATATTGTAGTATATTCTACCCTGTTCATTTAATTCCTCAAGGATACTGGACTTATTCTTCTCAAAGATATTTCTAGTCGAATAGTCTGATAAGTCGTATCTTTCCTCAATTATTACTGTCTGCTCCTTTGAAGTAAATATCTGGCCCTTTAGCACAGACTGCATAGAAACTATATGGCTCCTTTTAAGAGGAGATAAGCCCTTTATTATTACAGTAATTTCCCCTCTTGCCTTCGATACAACTACCTTCTCAACCGATATTTCGTTAAAAGCCCTTTCAAGCTCTTCATTTATAACCAGGTTGCTAAAAGCCTCATGAAAATCCATCTTACTTACCTTTCTTAGCTTTTAATATATCAAGTTCTTCCTTAAGTCCCATAAGAAGCTCTGACTCAGGAAGTCTCTTAATAATTTCTCCTTTTTTAATAATGAGATCCTGCATTTTTGCCTCCGCAGATACCAAGGTCCGCTTCCCTTGCCTCACCCGGACCGTTTACCACACAGCCCATAACAGCAACCTTTATGTCTAGCTCCATATAGTCCTCAAGCAGTTTATTCACCTTTTCTTCAAGACCTATAAGGTCAATATCAGTACGCCCACAGGTTGGACAGGAAACTATCTCTGCTCCGCCCTTTCTAAGCCCAAGTGCCTTAAGTATCATCTTAGCTGACTTAATCTCTTCAACAGGATTTCCCGTAAGAGAAACCCTGATAGTATCTCCTATTCCCTGATATAATATAATCCCTAGTCCTACACTTGATTTGATATTGCCTGATATAAGTGAGCCGGACTCAGTTATGCCTACATGTAAAGGAATATCTGTCCTTGTTGCAATTATCTCATGTGCCTTGATACACTCCATTACATTGGATGACTTGATACTTATTACCAGGTTGTGATAATCCATATCTTCAATCAGCTTAGCATTGTTTAGAGCACTTTCTACAAGAGCCTCACTGGTGACCTTGCCGTATTTCACGAGGACTTCCTTTTCAAGAGAACCGCTATTTACGCCAACTCTTATCGGAATCTGATACTCTTTGGCTACATCTACCACAGCCCTTAGCTTCTCATCCGAGCCTATGTTACCCGGATTTATTCTTATCTTGTCAGCTCCGTTTTCCATAGCAGCTATTGCAAGGCGATAATCAAAGTGGATATCAGCGACCAAAGGAATATTTATAGCCTCTTTAATCTCCTTAAAGGCAAGGGCTGCCTCCATAGTAGGGACTGCACATCTGATTATGTCGCAGCCTGCTCTCTCAAGCTCTTTAATCTGAGCCACTGTAGCCTTCACATCTTCTGTCTTTGTATTTGTCATTGATTGTATTAAAACAGGATTACCGCCACCGATAACCCTGTTTCCAATCTTTACTACTCTTGTAGTCTTGATTTCATTACCATAATTTATCCTATAATTCTCAAAAATATCATTGAACAATACTGCTACCATTAGTAACATAAGGAGAACAAAGCCAACAAAAATGTACCCTTCCCTCCTTGTCCGGGTCAACAGGCTTGCCTCTTACTGCCTCTATAATGAGGAATACAAGTCTTCCTCCGTCAAGAGCAGGAATAGGAAGTAGATTCATAACTCCAAGGTTGGCTGAAATAAGTATGCTTATACTAGCCATACTAAGGAGGATGACCATAATACCGTCATTCTTGCTCTGTTCATAGGAATTGCCTATCATATTTACAATGCCGACAGGGCCTGCATGATTTCTTTTAGGCTTTACCCTTCCTGTTACCATCATTTTAAGAGATTCTATAGTAGTAACCACTACATACTTAGTCTCGTTCAATGAGTAATATAGGGTACCACCTATGCCAACTTTTTCTCTTGCAGTATTGCTTACAAGTCCCAAAGTATAAGAAGAACCTGCACTTTTAGGAGTTACTGTTATCTCCTCAGTATTTCCTGTATCAGCCTTCTTAAGTGTAATCTTTACTTCTTTTTCCGTCTAAAGGAGAAGAAACGAAATAGTTATTAAGTTCAGTTCCAGACTCGATAATAGTTCCATCTACAGCGGTAATGACATCACCTGCGGCTGCACCTGCAGCCTTTAGCGCACTGTCATCAGTAAGGCTGTCAATGGCCGCCTCACCATCTCCAGGAGAATATGTAAATCCCAGGTAAAACTTTTCTTTTTCCTGAGGCTTTACAGTGAAATCAAGCTTTTCATCCCCTCTTTTTACCTCTATCTTCACGTCCTCATTAGAGAGTGGATGAAATACAAAGTAGCTTGAAACCTCCCTGCCTATGTTTATGGAAGTTCCATTTATCTTAGTAATGACATCTCCTGCCTTAAGTCCTGCCTCTTCAGCGGGATATCCTTTTGTTACGCTAACAATATTGCTCTTGTCTACGCCTATCGAGCCGATTACAAAGAGGGACAGTAAAAACGCAAGGATGAAGTTAAATAAAGGTCCTCCGAAAACCGTCCATATCCTTACCCAGACAGATTTATTGGCAAAGGCACCTTCATCATCACTGACTCATCCTCACCTTCCATCATACAGGAACCGCCAATTGGCAGGAGCTTCTCAGACCACTTTGTCCCTGCGGCGTCAAAGGAAAAAGCCTTGGTCCCATACCAAGTGAGAACTCATTTGACTTTAATCCCTCCAAGTCTGGCAAAAAGTAGTGTCCAAATTCATGAATAATTACTACTAATGAAAATATTAAAATAGCCCAAACTATGTTCAAATCGTTCACCTTCCTTACATACTGCTTTTTACACCAAGAAGAATCTCGCCCTGGATTCTTTCTATGTCATCCACGCTAGGATCTTCTATCTTTATGTGTTTATTTAAGTTTTCTTCTATGATGTTAACGATATCTAAATATCTGATTTTTCTGTATAAACAATGCCACAGCCACCTCATTGGCTGCATTAAAGACAGTAGGGAGGCTTCCTCCCTCTGTTATTGCCATAAAGGCAAGGCTTAAGCCCTTAAACTTCTCCAAATCAGGCTTAATAAAGTCAAGCTTTGATATGGCAAAAAGGTCAAGGTAATTGTCTGATACGAATCTTCTCTCAGGATAAGTAAGTGCATAGGATATAGGAAGCTTCATATCAGGTACTCCAAGCTGAGCTATTACGCTTCCATCCTCAAATTCTACTGCAGAGTGTACTATGCTCTGAGGCTGAATAACTACTTCAATTTTATCAGGCTCAGTATCAAACAGCCATCTTGCCTCGCAGACCTCAAGCCCTTTATTCACCATGGTTGATGAGTCAATGGTAACTTTAGCTCCCATCGACCAGTTAGGATGCTTCAAAGCCCTCTCAAGAGTCACATCTTTTAACTCTTCCTTAGGAGTATGTAAAAATGGGCCACCTGAGGCTGTAAGCAGGAGTCTTCTTATCCTATTATCTGCCTTTCCTTGTAAACACTGGAATATAGCACTGTGCTCGCTGTCCACAGGATAGATATTAACCCCTTTATCCCTGGCAAGCTTCATTATGATATGGCCTGCACAAACGAGAGTCTCTTTGTTGGCAAGGGCTATGTCCTTGCCTGCATTTATAGCAGCTATCGTAGGGTCTAATGCCTATCATGCCTACAACGGCTGTAACAACTATATCAGAGTTCTCGTAAGCAGCCGCTTCAATCAGCCCTCTACATCTGTTACTATCTCAGGCATTTTACTTTAGTTTTTCAGTGATAGCAACCTTAAGCATATCTTTTAAGTTTGCCTGCTTCTATTATATCAAAAAATGCAGACTAAATTCAGGGACAAAATTCTAAAAATTTGTGTGAAAATTAGATTAATATTTTTTTATTCGCGGTAAGTACAGTTACCTTCAAATCTTCATTAAAGCCTTACTATGTCAAGAGTCTGAGTCCCAATAGAGCCTGTGGAACCTAAAATAGATATTCTTTTCATTATATCCTTCCTACCAGATAAAGTGAGAGAAAAATAAACAATAGGAGCAGTGATTATCATACTGTCGTATCTGTCAAGAATGCCACCATCATCCCGTATTAAATGTCCCATAGTCCTTGATATCATAATTTCTCTTAATTCCTGATGCGCCCAGGTCACCTATCTGAGAGATAACAGAGCCCAGTCCTCCAATTACTGCAAATATCACAATAAGGTTTTTCTGATTTTCCCTGTATAATTACTCATAATAAGTCCAAATATAACGCCTATAAGTGCAGAACCTAGAACTCCACCAATTGCGCCTTCCACCGACTTTTTAGGGGCTTAGTACCGGTGCCAGCTTATGTTTACCAAAGAGTCTTCCGACAACATATGCACAGGTATCAGAACCCCAGGAGCTTACATATGCCATCCAGGCAAGCCACTGTCCAAATGCTATGGTCTCACGTGTCTTAAATATAAAAGATATCATAACAGGTATATAAAATATACCAAAAATCGTACTAAATAGCTGATTTGCAGTATATTTTAGGATATTTTCACTACGAAGACCAAAAGTGCTACTACAACTACAATTGAAAAATATCATAAGCTCAGGCACCTTAAAATCAATTATAGCATTTGGTCTTGTATCAATATTTATATACCACGCAAATGCGCCTAAGTATCCTACTGCAGCAAGTGTAGTATCTTCAAATTTCATAACCTTATATAGCTCATATAAACCAATCAATGATATCAAAAATAAGGCAACAAGCAATAACTGCCCACCAAAATACATAGTCACAAATGTAAATACTAAAAGCAGAATTCCACTTATAAGTCTAGTCAGAAACATAGTTCATCCTTTCTTAATACCGCCAAATCTTCTGTCTCTACCACTGTAGAATTCAATGGCTTCTTCTAAATCTTTTTTCCCAAAATCAGGCCAAAGAGTATCTGTAAAAAAATACTCAGCATAAGCAAGCTGCCAAATAAGATAGTTAGACAATCTCTGCTCCCCACTCGTTCTAATCATAAGATCAGGATCAGGAATATCCGCAGTATCCAGGTTATCGCTTATGGTACCCTCAGACAGTTTTTCTATAACTTCTTGATAAGTCAAGCCTTCTTTTTCAGCAGATATAAGTATATTCTTAAAAAGCTCTTCTAATATCGTCTCTACCGCCATAGTTAACGGCAATCTGAAGCTGTAAGCCTGTAAAATCCTTAGATATATCTTCAAGCTTAGCTATCAGTGAGTTAAGCTCATCTGAAAGCCTTGATTTATCGCCTATTATCCTAACTCTCATATTGTTTTTTACAGAGAGCTTCATTGCATCCTTCATATATTTTGCAAGCAGCTTCATAAGTTCATCAACCTCATCCTGTGGACGCTTCCAGTTTTCAGTTGAAAAAGCATACATGGTAACATATTTAATGCCCAGATTAAATGCGACCCTTACATACAGGCTCTACATTGTCACAGCCTTTAAGATGGCCAAAGGTTCTAGGTAAGCTGCGCTTCTTTGCCCATCTTCCATTACCGTCAAGTATAATGGCCACATGCCTAGGAATCTTCTCTTTTTCACCCATATCATATCCCAAAAAGAGGGTGCGGATAAACCGAACCCCCATTTAATATTATACTGTCATTATTTCCTTTATCTTGTCTTCTGTCATCTTGTCGATTTCATCAGAAAAAATTTATCTGTTATCTTCTGAATCTCATCTTCAAGACCTTTAAGATCATCCTCTGTAATCTCGTTAGCCTTTTCCTGCTTTTTGAAGTGATCAACAGCATCTTCTTATATTTCTTATGGCTATCTTGGCATTTTCAGCCTTTTTCTTGATATCCTTAGACAGCTCTTTACGTCTATCCTCTGTGAGCTCAGGAAAAACAAGTCTTATAGACTTACCGTCATTATTAGGAATTACACCAAGGTTTGCCATATTAATCTCTTTCTCAATAGCCTTGATAAGACTTGCTTCCCAAGGCTGAATCTGGATGATTCTCGCCTCAGGAACTGATATGTTGGCAACTGACTGTATAGGTGATGGCTGTCCGTAATAATCAACCTTTATCTTATCAAGAATATGAGGATTTTGCTCTCCCCTGCTCTTATAGTAATGTACTCTTCACTAAGATTATTAAGCGTTTTATTCATCTTGTCTTCATACATTTTTTTGTTGCTTCTGACATAAGTAACCTCCCGGGTTTATTCTATATTTAGTCTTTTATACTGTAACCTTTGTACCGTTATTGATTCCATTCATGCGTCAATGATGCTATTTTCTTCATTTGGTCCAAATACCTGCATAGGCATCTTGTTCTCAAGACACATGATTGTAGTGCGCAAGATCAATTACAGCAAGCTTTTTATCAAGTACCTCTTCTATGCTGATTTCTTGATACTTCTTTGCATTAGGGTTAGACTTAGGGTCGCTGTCATAAACACCATCTATAGCCTTGGCTAGCAATATGATGTCTGCCTCAGTCTCAATAGCTCTAAGCACAGCTCCTGTATCTGTTGAATAATAAGGATGTCCTGTTCCTCCTGCAAAAAATACAACCATATTTTTCTCAAAATACTTTAGAGCCCTGTCTTTTGAAAAAAGCTTAGTCATATTGCCGCACTCAAAAGGTGTGAGAATAGAGGTCTTCATACCCACATATCTAAATATTTCAGACACATAGATACAGTTCATAACAGTAGCCAGCATCCCTATCTGGTCGGCCTTCGTCCTGTCAATTGTATTGCTGGTACGGCCTCTCCAAAAATTGCCTCCACCAATAACAACTCCTACCTGTATTCCGTTATCAACCAGCTCTTTTACCTGTTTTGCAACTCTAATGCAGGTAGCCTCATCAAAACCCATTTTCTTGTCACCTGCAAGAGCTTCGCCTGATAACTTTAACAGTACTCTTTTATATCTATCCATTAAGCGTCAACCTCATCACCAAAGAAAGAATCAATATCAACTGATGCATAAGGAAGTGCACAGAAACCGTCAATAACTGCACCACTGTTAATCTGGATTCCCTTAGAGCTGATATTACCTTTGATTACAGCTGTAGAATCAACAACAACAGGTCCATTTACATCTAAGTTGCCCTTAACTGCACCTGCAACTACACAGGAAGAAGCAGCAATATCACCGATAACCACAGTACCTGCAGCAATCTTAACGCAGCCCTTACTTGTAATTCCACCGTCAAGCTTGTTGGTATGTAAGTATACCTCAGCAGCTGAAGATTTACCCTTAACTGCACCTGAGATTGAAAGCTTGCCAAGACAGCTGATATCTCCGTTAACAGTACCATATACATCTAAAGAACCATCAGAAACAATGCTTCCCTGTATCACAGTTCCCTTTGATATAACTGTTGTGCTTCCGTCAGATTCAGCAATCTCACCCGGATGGCTCTCAACAGTAACAGTATCTGCTCCTATGTCACCTGTATAAAGGTTATTCTCTGTAGCAGGGAAAGTCTCTTCTTCATCTGTTGTTTCAGGCTCACTCTCTTCTATATACGCAGTCTCCTGATATTCAGGCTCAGAATATACATTATCTTCGGCAGCCACTTCTTCGTTTTCAAGATTTAAGCTATCCTCATCCTGCATCTTTTCAATCATATCATCGTCCACACCAAGTGCGTCCTCTTCAGAGAGATTAAACTCATCAAAATCATCAGAACTACTGCCACTTAAAGTGTCAACCATCTGATTGTCATCATTCTCAAAGTCTCCCATAACTCCAACATCTTCCTTTAAATCCTTAAAAAAACTCATAACATACCTCCATTTATTTTAGTTTGTATTTTGGATTCACTCTGTGGTGAACGGGTTTTGTGTTCTTTGTAATCTTGGCAAATCTATATCCTTCTCTTTTTAGAAGCTCAATGATTCTTGGCAGGGCTCTTAATGTATTTACTTTATCCTGTGAATCGTGCAGGAGTACAATCTTATCTGTATTACTTCCTGCATACATCGCTATCGCATTGTATATTGCATTGGCAGATGGTGGCGGATATGCGGCATCGGTACCTCCAAGATTCCAGTCAAAATACTGATATCCTGCTGACCTTATCCACTTTATGACTTTATGCATATTTATCTTTGCGACTCCATTACTGCTTCCGCTGGAAATCTGTATATCTTGGAATCAACTCCGGTGTATTTTTTGACTATATCCCTGATAGCATATACATCTTTCTTAAATGAATCAAGACTTGCATATACAAGTTTATAGTTGTGAGTTAAAGAGTGAAGTCCAATGTTGTGGCCTCTCTTAACTATTTCTTTGTACCTTCTAATTGATGCCTTATCTGTTCTCCCTACTACAAAAAAACGTAGCTTTTTATCTTGTATCTATCAAGGATATCCAAGACTTTATCAGTGTTAACGCTTGGGCCCGTCATCAAAAGTTAAATATGCTGTTTTTTTGATGTATCTTTTTCTTTGTTTTACTTGTTTTGTAGCTTTTCTTTTTTTGCTTTACCAGTCTTAATGGCACTAAAGTTGCAGTTAGTTTGCTATAGCTGTGTCAGGTGATACAAAGTCCGCAATCAGAAAATTAAAAACAAAAGCTGATACAATTACAAACAACAAAGCTGATAAGCAGGAAAATATATTTCCAGCCTTCTCGTTGTGTCTCACTACTCTTTCTCCTTTAACTAAACTTCCTTATTCTATGATGTACTACAGGAGTAGTCTCATCTATAGGCAATATAAGGTAGTTCTCTTTTAAGCTTTTTATGATTTTTCGGTAAAAGCTCTAACCGTGGTTCCTCTAGCCAGCGAGTCATGCATAAGGACTACAGAGTTTTTTCATACTATGAACACTCAGTCATGACATTTTTTTATACAACACTTTGTCAGACAAAGATATTCGTACAGCATCTCCACTCATCACATTCCAGTCTACATACTCAACATTTCCTCATCTTTAAGAAATTGATAGGTAAGCTCATATCAATCTTTTGATACAGAATTACTGCTTCCACCGGAAACGGTAATATTTACATCTTACTCCTGTAGTATTGTAAATGAGATCACTTATAGCATAATAATCTTTCTTAAAATTCTTTTAGAGATGCATATATCAAGCCATAATTGTGGGTATACGAATGCATTGCAATCGTGTAGCTATCATTTACTATTTTTCTGTACATCTCAAGAGACTTCTTATCGGTCCTTCCAATGACAAAAAGTAGCTTTAATATCATTTTTCTTTAGTATTTTTGAGAACATCTTCCGTATTTTCAGAAGGTCCGTCATCAAATGTAAGATAAACTCTTCCTCTTGCTGTCCTTATTCGTTCTTCCTCTTCTGCTTTAAGCATAAGAGCCCTTCTCTTATCGGCTTCACCTTTGAGCGAATCTAAACATAGATGTCATCATCTCTGTTTCAGAATTCCTCTTTTGCGCAACCAGGATACGCTCTATTTTTAAGCTGTCTGATTCTATCAATCTCATCACTTAATTTGTTGTATTTTACAAACAATACAACGCATAAAACAGTTGGTATAAGAAACAGGACAACAACAGTCAGGATTAAGAGCTTTCTAGAGATGTGACTATTCTCCTTTTTCGTCTTTATTGTCCTTATCCATCTAACCTAACTCCTAAACAAAAAATGGTATCATCTCATTGTATCATATTTAATATAAAATATCTACAAAATATATTTACCAATTCTTTATTTATATTATTACTTAAACTAATATTGATATCGTCACAGATATCAGGCTCCCCACAGATATCTGTTCCTATAATGCGGAATCTGTCTGTTAAAAAAATTCCATCTCTTCCTTAAGCACAGCTAGTGACATATTTCCCTGGTCCCAGTCAGATATGAATTCATTTGCAGAAAGCACATCTTTATCTATCGAAATGTAGATAGGAAGCAGGCTTTCTAAATATACATCACTTATGCTATCTGCAAAAACAACTCTCTTGTCTTTATTAAATGCAATTCCTCAATGTATTTTCTGTTTGCTCCAACTACTATAATTTTATTAAGATTATGGAGAGTTTCATATGCATCAGCAATCCAAGAGCCACAGGATAATATATTTCCAAAGGCTGAAAACTGCATATCAGTATGGTTATCATATACCACCAGATTGAAGGTTCCTTAATTAAATCAAGGTAAACCCTGCTAAGATGATGATAATTACCGGAGTCTAGTAGGTGGATGGAAAAGCATCGACCTCTCTTTTAATTTCATCGAAGAAGATATTTTCTGCCTTCATCATCCATATATCCCCTTACTCCATAAAGTCTTGTCGTTGAAATAATTCATATGAGTAATCCTTGTAAAAATCCCTGTTTATCATAGACTCCGGTAAAATTATGAAGACAGGCATTACTGAATCCTTCCTGCACCATCGCCTATCTCAGCCTCGTATATCTCAGCATCGATACCTGTAGCCTCTTTATACTTTGAAATGACTTCTTTTTGAAAATTCTCAATTGCATCGTTTTTACTATGCTGACTGTACAGCCACCAAAAACCACCGCCTGTTATTCTCGAGCGATAACCCCTGGGTATATTCCAAGCAATCTCGACCAACTTGTCAACCTCTGGGCAAGATACCTCATAATCATCTCTTAGCGATATATGTAAGCATTCATAAGTTTGCCAAAGGTCTCAATATCATTATTTTTAAGAGCATTTACAGCCTTTATTGTACGCTGGTTTTCATAAACTGCGATGCTTTAGCTCTTTTTCTCTGAATCTCATCGGTTATGAGCTATTTGTTCTCTTCAAACTCTTCCTCTGTTAAGTCGCCAAGTCCGGAGATATTAAGCTTGGTCTGAAGCGCCTTAAGTGCAGCTGTACTTTCATTTCTTCTGTCATTGTAGGCAGAGTCTACTAAGCTATGCTTTACATGGCTGTTTGTGATAAGCACCTTGGCGTCTTTTAGCTTCACAGGAGCATATTCATAGGACAAGTCCGCTGTATCTAAGAATATGGCATTGTCCTTTTTGCCCATAGCCACTGCAAACTGATCCATAATACCACAGTTCATACCGTTGAATTGGTTTTCTGAAATTTGTCCTATCTTTGCTATCTCTACCATGTCGATGTCAATATCGTACAAATATTTAAGCGCAGTACCCATAAGGACTTCTATGGATGCTGAAGATGAAAGTCCGGCACCCGATGGAATATTGCCAAGCATAGCAAGGTCAAAACCCTTATCAATCTTATATCCTTTGCCTAAGAATGCCCAAACCACTCCTATGAGGTAATTAGCCCAGCCGTTCTTTTTCTGATATGAAAGCTCAGGCAGCTCAACAGTTGTAACCTCAGCATTATTAAAGTTTAATGAAACAAAGTTCATCTTATTGTCACTGCGTTTCCTTACAAGGGCATAGGTTCCCATGGTAAGCGCACAAGGGAAGACATGACCGCCATTATAGTCTGTATGCTCTCCAATCAGATTCACACGTCCCGGCGAAAAGAAAAGCTCTGCCCCGTTGGTATCTCCATAATATTTCTTAAATCCTTCATAAAGTCTATCCTTCATACCATTCTCCTTTAATACTCTATAAAGACACTAAGTAAAAACTACTTTCCTGATTTCTTCTCGGTTTTGACTGCTCCATCCGAAGCGCTTGCAGCGTTGTTAGTATCTACCAGCGCGCCTGAAGTAATAGCACTGCTTGACGCATTGGCACTCTGATAAATCTGTCCTGCAAACGTGAAGCCATCAGTATAGCCATTATTATAACCGTTTTTTGTTACCTGAGTAATATCCTACTGCACCCGCTAAGACAACAGCACCAACAACACAGGCACATCCAATAAGTGTTTTTATACGTTTTTTTCTTTTTAAGGCTCACCTTTCTGCCTGCTTTTTCCTTTTATACTTTTCAACTTTTTCCTTACTCATAACTAACTCCTTTATTTGTTTTATTTTTTATTACAGCTTAATTCCCTTTTAATAAATCAGCAAAAGCTTGTCGTTGGTGAATCGCCTGTACTGTATTCTACAGGAGTAGAGTCGGTATCATCTGCGACTTCGCTTTCAGCAGCTCTTGTCATACTGAGACTTAGTTTATCATCTTTAATATCAGTTATCATTACCTTTACTTCATCATTTTCACTAACAACTTCTTTAGGATGCTTGATTCTTCTTTCAGACATCTGGGATATGTGAACAAGCCCGGAGAGTCCGTCAGGAAGCCTTACAAAGGCTCCATAGTTCTCAATTCGTTCTACTTTTCCTGTAACCACAGTTCCTATGGCTATTTTAGACATCTTTTCTTCTGTCTTTTTGGCTTCTTCTTCCCTCAGCACGCTTTTAGCTGAAAGAATCAGCTTTCTATCATCTTCGTCTACTTCTATTATCCTCACGGAAACATGTTTTCCAACAAAGCTCTCGGTATCCTCGACATAGTCTAGTGCCAATCCCGACGCAGGTATAAATGCCCTTATACCTTTCAGATAAGTAACCACTCCGCCCTTAACTGCTTCGGTAATTTTTACATTAAACACCTGACCGTTTTCTTTTGCTTCTTCAAGGAAATCCCAAGCCAGTATGTTATCTGCACGTTTTATAGAAAGAAGTACCTGTCCTATACCATTGTCAGGTGAAATAACCATAGCATTTACTATATCTCCCACTGCTATGTCTGTCTTAATAGAAAACTTAGGGTCATTGCTAAGTTCATCTATAGGAACAATTCCTTCAGCGTAGGAGCCGAGGTCCACAGTTACTTCGGTTTCGCCTATTCCAATAACAGGACCTTTTACCATATCACCGTTTTTAAGCCTATGGAATGACTTTTCAAGTTCATCCAAATAGTCATCCATACTCTCTATCTTCTCATTATCTGCCATTTATCTTCTCCTTATCAATATAAAATCTTGCCAAGTGCAACCTTCATAAGATGGGCACCATAAGATGATTTCCCATATTTATCAGCACTTTCAAGCAACTTTTCCCTAGATATCCAACCGTTTTTATAAGCTATTTCTTCTATAGCAGAAATCATTACTCCCTGCCTTTTCTCAATAACTTTAACAAATTCTGTTGCATCCGAAAGTGCATCCACAGTACCTGTATCGATCCACGCATATCCTCTTCCAAGGGTAATTACACTTAGTCTTCCTTCTTCAAGGTAGATTCTGTTTAAGTCTGTAATTTCAAGCTCACCCCTTTTTGACGGTTTAAGCGACTTAGCATATTTTACCACTGAATTATCATAAAAATAAAGACCTGTCACGCAATAATTTGATTTAGGGATGTTCAGGCTTTTTCTTCGATGGATACGGCTTCACCCTTATCATTAAATTCAACAATTCCAAATCTCTCAGGGATCATCCACATAGTATCCAAATACAGCGAGCACCATGTTCAGTAAAGTCCACTGCCTTCTTAAGGTTTAATGACAAACCGTTACCATAGAAAATATTATCACCCAAAAATCATTGCGACACTGTCTTTTCCTATAAATTCTTCACCTATAATAAAAGCTTCAGCAAGTCCATTCGGCTTTTCCTGAATCTTATATGACAGCCTGATGCCGTATTCCGAACCATCCCCCAAGAGTTTCTCAAAGTTAGGTAAGTCTCTAGGAGTTGATATAATCAAAATATCTCTTATCCCTGCAAGCATAAGCGTGGATAAAGGATAAAAATATCATCGGTTTATCATAAACAGGTAAGAGCTGTTTGCTTGTAACCTCTGTAAGTGGATACAGCCTTGTGCCTGAACCACCGGCCAGAATAATACCTTTCATAAATTCCCCCAAAATAGTTATTTTATTTCTAAAACTTTCCTATACAGTATAAGCCATAACTTACCATTTGACAAGGAGTTAACAGGCTTCAAAAGCATTAATTAAATGTTCAAGTCTATTATCTCCATATATCCCCACTACGTCAAACCTACATTTTGTATCCATTGGTATATTATGCTCACTCATGTAAAAAAGCAGGGTTTTATATATCTTCCTCTGCTTTGTATAATTTACCGCACTAAAGGGGCTTCCAAATCTGTCTGAGCTTCTGTACTTGACTTCTACAGCCACCAAATAGCCATCAGGACTTTTTACAACTATGTCTATTTCTCCTGTTTTCCTAAGATAGTTCTTTTCCAAAAACAGTATATCCTTTAGATACCAAATAGTCTACTGCTTTTGCTTTCCTGTTCTTTTCCAAGTATTCGTTTGTTGATACTATCACTTCCTATCTCTCTTTTCAGCGACTGCTGACTTGATTCTATCCATTTTATCTACAAAGAGAAGCACCTGAGCCACCACTTCATAGAGCTCAGGTGGTATATTCTCACCGATTTCAAGCTGTGACAGAGATTTTGCAAGCTTTTCATCCTCATACTGAGGTATATCACTCTTTTTCGACTCAGCAATTATCTTCTCTGCTAAGGCTCCTTTTCCCGTCGCTATTACATAAGGCGCTTCACCGCTTTCTGTATCATAAGCAAGAGCCACAGCGGTTTTGACATCTTTTTCTTTTCCATGTTCACTCTAATTATGTACAAAGGTTCTCCTGTGTATAGGAGAAATTCAAATTCCTTGATTCCGTTTAAATGTCTTTTTAGAGCCATAGCCTTTGTTTGATGCAAAAATCATACATTGGATATTTTATATCCATTTCCTTCATCTTACCTGTCTCTTACAACCTTTGCAACTATGCTGGTCTGCAGCCTATTGAGAGACATTTTGCATCTCCTCCGACCAGGGCGTGCTGTGTGATATCAAGGCCTGGTATCTTCTTGTTGCCATCCACCAAAACTATATCAGGCTTGACATTTAACTCTGACACGGCCTGCCCTCATCGCTTCAAAGGTTGATTCCAAAATGTTGATTTCATCTATTCTGCTATTGTCCACACTGCCAAAGCCTACGCTGATAGCCTCACATTATATGGTTGAAAAGCTCTTCCCTCTTAGTTTCAGTAAGTTTCTTAGAATCATTTACATAAGGTATGATTAGGTCTTTGGGAAATACTACAGCAGCCGCAACCACAGGTCCTGCAAGCGGCCCCTGCCTACCTCATCAACACCGCAAATGTATCCATGTTCACAAAATTGTCTCTCGAACTTTGACATCGAATTGATTCTCATTATTTCAAGTTCGTAATCTGCAAGCATCTTTCTTGCTTTCTCAACCAGCTTTTTTACACCGCTTCTCTCATCCAGACTATAGTTAGTAACAAATTCACCCAAGTTATGAATGCCACATCTTGCACATTCATCCCTAATCTCCGAAATATTCTTCATTAATTAACACTCCCAAACTTTGAAATAGGGAAAATCCTAAGCCATACTCTTCCGATTATGTATTTACTTTTACAACCCCAACCTGTTCATATCTGGAATCGTAGCTGTTGTTTCTATTATCGCCTAAGACAAAGTATTCGTCTTCCCCTAACGTTATTTCATTTTCAGCAATACCTGCATAAGTCATCTTATCATTTATAAGAGGATCATCACTTAGTAAACTCCCATTGATATATACATGTCCGTCATTTATCTTAATCCTGTCACCCGGGAGGCCTATAATCCTTTTTTTATATACAAGGCAGACTCGTTATAATCAAAAACAATTACGTCAAACCTTTTTAAATCACCTATTTTTATAAAAGATTTTATCTATCAGCAAAGTATCTGAACCCTGCAAGGTAGGGTTCATAGATGTACCGCTGACTATGGTTTCTTCAACTATATATGCATTGACAATTCTTACAAAAATCAATGCAAACAGTATAATTGCTACTATTTTAGTATACACCCTCAGTCCTGCTTCATCATTGTTGGTTTCTTTAGTTACAACAATAGTTTCAACCTTTGTTTCCTTTGGGCTTTCCTTTCTATGTGAATAACCTCTAAAATCCAGCTTGTCTACTTCCTCGAGTTCATAGTATCTTTGAATATCCTTACAAAAATCCAAACTGTCTTCGATCATATCCTTGTTCTGATCATATTTGTTATCAGCCATTTAGCTATTCTCCTACATTTTCGAGGGTTATTTTACCAAGTCTTCCGTTTTTAAAATCATCAAGAATTAGCTTAGAAGCCTTATCAGTATCTGTTTCATGCCTTTTTAAGCAGGGCTCTCTTCTTAGCAACTGCTTCAAGAGTCTTTACGGCAAAATCAATCTTATTTTCAGTCTTTTCACAGTTATCAAATCCATAGTAAGAAGCTACAAGTCCACTATAATTCTCCTCAAGTTCTGTTATAAGGTTAAGGACAAGCTCCATTTTTTTCAATTACCTCATCTTTAATAGAGCCTATAAAAAGCAAGGTGCTCAGCTGTCTTTCTATCCTCAAACTTTGGCCAGAGTATACCCGGAGTATCCAGCAATTCAACCTGTTTATTAAGCCTTATCCACTGTTTACCCTTTGTGACGCCCGGCTTTATTGCCTGTCTTTGTAACTGCTCTTCCAGCAAATGAATTGATAAAGGTAGACTTTCCTACATTCGGAATACCACCAACTATGGCTCTTACAGGGCGGTTAAGTATCCCCCTGGCTCTATCTCTTGCCATCTTGGCCTCCAGGCGCCTTTGCTATAGCATCTTTGACCTGCTTCATACCATTACCGCTTCTTGAATTAAAGCTTAACTGCAATCATACCTTCATCGGTAAAAATGTTTAACCCAGTTATCTGTCTCTTTGTCATCCGCCATATCAGCCTTGTTCAGTATAATCACCCTTGATTTGCCTGCAGCAAGACTGTCTATATCGGGATTTCTGGAACTTATAGGTATGCGTGCATCCACAAGCTCAATAACTATATCTATTAGTTTTATATCCTCCTTCATCTGACGTACTGCTTTCGTCATATGACCGGGATACCAGTGTAAATCAGGCATATCTATCCTCCATAATATTAATCGGCTAAATTTAAGCTATCCACAAGAGTAAATGGTTTTTCTACAGCAACAGCTTTTCCAAGTATTTCATTCTTAAGTACATTGCCCACACTTGCAAAACGGCTGTCTTCGCTGTCATTCCTATTGTCACCAAGTACAAAATACTCGTTGTCATCAGCTTTATGCCTTCTTCTGCAAGTCCTGCATTTTCAATAGTTTCTGTCTTTATTTTCTCTTTAAGAACCTCGTCATTTATATATATTATTCCATTTTTAATCTTTACAGTCTCACCGGAAGCCCTATCACGCGCTTTTATCTCATAGTAACTATGCTCTCTGTTGCTCTGCTTATATACTATTACATCATTTCTCTTAGGAGATTTTCAGATAATACTCTATCTTTATTGACTATTACCACCTGACCTTCCATAAGAGTAGGCTCCATAGATACCCCTACACAGCAGTCTTTACAAACACATTTGTTGTTATAAAAATAAGAGGCTGTAATAGTTAATACTATAAGTAACAGCCATATAACTATCTCTTTGATTATCTTTTTTCACGGTAGGCGTCGTCTCTATACGTGCCTTTTTATGAAAATAAGCTTTTCTAGCCATACATTTTCCTTCCAATGACGCAAGTTTTCTAAACTATAACTCTATGATACAATAAAAAAGGAACAACTGCAAGTAGTTGCTCCTTAGATTAAAGCTCTGTTCGATACGAACAATTATACCTCTTTAAAGCTTAGCTGACTTACCAACTCTTCCACGAAGGAATGTAAGTTTAGCTCTTCTTACCTTACCGTGACGAACAACTTCGATTCTGTCAACGTTTGGAGAATGTACAGGCCAGGTTCTTTCTACACCTACACCGCCTGAAAGCTTTCTAACAGTGAAAGTCTCTCTTGCGCCGCCACCCTGTCTCTTAAGTACAGTTCCTTCGAAGATCTGAATTCTTTCTCTCTGACCTTCCTTTACCTTTGCGTGAACTTTAACAGTATCACCTACTCTGAATTCATCCACATTGGATTTGAGCTGTTCTTTTTCAATTTCTCTGATTAATTCGTTCATTTCTATTCTCCTTTTATCATAGATGTTCTTAGCACGCTCACTATGAGGCGTCAGAGGACCATCCGAATTACACAACAACTGATTTTAACATAGTTTTAGCAATAAATCAAGACTTATTTTTATATTAACACTCAGAACCGCCTATAGCCTTAATATCCTTCTCATTTTCAGCAATTGCTCTTATCGCGCTTCAAGTCCTTTTACTATATCTTTAAGAGGCATAGAAGGTTTATTAGGCTTATCTGTGGTCTGCTCAGGTATATATGGAACATGGATGAAGCCACTCTTCATTCCCTTATATGTTTTATCAATATGGTATAACACTCCATACATCAAATGGTTGCATACATAAGTGCCAGCAGAATTGGAAAGGCTTGATGTTAATCCCGCTTTTTTGATAGCTTCAACCATAGCTTTTTACAGGAAGGTTGGAAAAAGTATGCATTTTCTCCGTCGAGGTAAATAGTTCTGTCTATAGGCTGATTGCCTTCATTATCAGGTATTCTAGCATCATCTATATTGATTGCAATTCTTTCAGGGGTGATTCCCTCTCTTCCTCCTGCTTGACCTACACAGAGTACAAAGTCAGGCTTTTCTTTTTCCATAGCATCTATTACAGTTTTAACTGACTCATTAAATACAGTTGGAACTTCAAGCTTAATTATATCCAGATTAGCTATCTTATCTTTAACCTGCTTTACTGCTTCCAGAGCAGGATTAATGCTTTCTCCTCCAAATGGTGTAAAGGCTGTGAGTAGTAGTTTCATTGGGACCTCCTTTTTTAATGTACTTTCTCATTGCAATAATTTGAGTATATCTACAGCAAAAACGCATTATGCAAGATTGTATTTTGCATAATACGTTTTCGTAATTTTTATTCAAAAGCTCTTTATGTTTACAGCATTTGCTTTTTCATATTCATTAAGCCAATGCTCATTAAAATCTTTCCGTCTTATGGAAGGTGTATACCAACTCTTAGAATTAAAATAATTCTGCAAAGCTTGGTCTTTAAACATACGACCATATCTAGCATAGATTTCATTTCTAGCAATTCGAAGCTCTTCTGAACTCATAGACGATAAATCAGATTCAGTTAGATATTCGCTGTCACTATTTGGAAAAATATATTCACGCTATCATAGTTACTTGTGCTTGATGACGGCTGGATTCATAATGTCTATACTGTTGCCATTTATATCAGTTCCTCTACCAGTGTAGCTGTTAACAGTATACCAATCTACTGTGAAGTTACCTCATCTCTTCCTGAAAATAGTCTAATTAATACATTATCCCCTCACAACTATCAACCATAGCATAAATTTTATCTACAGCTAACCGAACAATAATAATTTATCGCAGTTTCTTCCAATTGAATATCATCGTACTTTGCATTATTATATTGTTTTGGTGAATTATTATACTTGTTTACATTGTTGTTTACCTTATTACTACCAATAATAAATTGAAAATCGGACTTTTTGTTAGGTAATATATTATCGTAATAATTTAACTTCAGTCACTATCATCAACAGGTTGTTCAAATGCTATACTTCCTTCAACATATCCGTTAGAATTCAAGTCACCACTAGACAACGCTGTGTCATTATCTCCTCCCGCTATCGTGAAGAAGTCTCTTGCCCTTTGCTATTCTCCATTTGCTAGTTTAAAGGATTATATGATATTTTTATCATTTGACCTATTTTCAATTTTAATAAATACAACAACATATTCATAACCACTTTTGGGCTTAGCAAAAGTCTTTGCACACTGTTCTTTTCTACGCGTAAAATACTATACTCAACACTCGTTATATTCGATGTGTTTCATCTTGAAAAAATTCATTTTTATTTCTCTTCTGTTTCTTTTTGAACCTTGTTCTCTTTTTATCTTATCTAACCCTAACATTATTATTTTCTTTTTGGTTTTTATCATCTTTATCATCAATTGCATAGCCGATAATCCCCTAATACAATAAAAATGATAAATATTGTTCTTAGAAAAGTTGAAAATCTTTTTCATACCCACCCCTCATTTCAAAATTCATGCTAACAATTACTCTCTCTGAGATAAATTATATAAGTTTTTACTATTTCCGATTTCATTATATACTTTAATCGTTACTTTTTAGTCTTTCTTCGTCCGACTTTGATTTTAATCTTTTTCACCTTCTTACCATTTATAGTAAGCTTTTACCTTTTTGCTTACAGTATTAGGAATAATATTAATAACAGCTAAATCTCTTCCCATTGTGAGATCTAAGGTATTATCATTGGAATTCAAATTTAAAACGTTTTTATTTTTACCCTTTTGTCTGTAGCAGTTATAGATTTAAGCTTAACACTTTCGTTTTTCTTAATTGTCAGCTTAACTTTTTCCAATAACACTACTAGTATCTGATGCTGTTGCCTGTATGTAACTGTACCTGATTTAAGCGCCTTAACAACACCTTTATCAGACACAGTAGCTATAGAAGAATCAGAAGTATCCCAAATTACCGATTTGTTATCAGCATATGCAGGATAAATGCCAGCCGTTACTTTAGCATTTCCACCTACTCAAGAACTAATTTATTAATATTTACAGCTATCTGTTCAACAAGTACCGGTTTAACAGTAGTTTATATTCGCCATACACATTTGTTGATGACTTAGATCTTGCGGTAATAATAGCCGTGCCTGCTTTTTACAGGTAATGTTACCATATCCATCTACAGCAACTACTTTTTCGTCATTTGAACTCCATGATACATCCTTATTTCCCGCATTTTTCAGGCAAAACTGTTACATTTAATTTAACCTCATCTCCTGAAAAATACTCAGTCTTAGGACTAGAAACCTCTATTTTCTCAACAAGCACTTCTGTCTTATATTCTAACTGAATATTATAATCAATAAAAAGTCTTCTTTTTCACCAGAACCCGTAACTCTGATGTAATATTCACCTGCTTTCAATACCTTTTTCCTGTCCATAGTTTACAGGGTTTTTCAGTAGAATATAAAGTATCCAAAATAGTTTCTTTATTCTGTGAGTCATATTGCAGTAATTTAACCTCAAATAGATGATTTTTTTGTTTGTCTTGGTACTTGTAATCTCAAGCTTAGCTTTTCCTATAGTTAGTAAATTTATTTTATAGAGATCAGTATCATATTCATTCATATAAGCATAGTTAATATTACCAGTATAGTTCAAAATTAGGTTGAATAATATTTGCTGTATTTTTCATTATTATACTCAATTTCAGAAAGCTCAGTATCAGGGTTATATACCACTTTAGATTGATAATCATCTCCATAAAAATCTTGTCTATCAACAAATATTTTTCAAATATATATTCCTTTATGAACTCTGAATTTAGCAGATTTTAACTTTTCATAAATATATTCTTCTAACTCCTTTACATTACCATTAGCATCTTCCTCATATAAAAGTGACTTTAAGATTAGAATTATAACCATTATATGGGGCTTCCACGTATAAACTTCCATTTTTGAGGTATATTTACTTTATAATAATCATCATTATCTCCGTATTGCGGATAACTTGAAGAAGCTCAACCCACCAGTATAAAAATGTTAGATTGAATATTAGTAGCCGTATCTAAAGCTATCATTATCCTCCTGTTCATATATAGATGGAGATTCTTGTACATACTTTAATTTTTTTCATCTTGAGAAACACTAATATAATATTCACCAGCAGGAACTCTATAGTACCCTGTTCCTACTATAGAACCTCTGCAGTATAGGTATTTATATCCACTATTAACTTTTGAAATACTATTTGCAGTTCCCTCAAATCTTCCAGATGCAGGCACTACATAAATTCCACTCTCGGTTATTTCCGAATTCATTTCTAAATACTTTTTATCCTCAGCATATGCTTTTTCATTGAATGCCTAAATAGCACAATACAACCAACATCATTGTTACCAATATAACACTTATTTTCTTATTCATTTTTAGTCCTTCCTTCCTATAATGTCAAGCCCTAAATCATTGAATTTTAGGCTTTTCTTTTAAATTTTCTACCTCGTAAAACAGAACAAAAAAATGTATGACAGTCATTGTATTTTTATACTGAACAGCTAAAAGAGAGTGTGGTTTATAAAGCATCCCATTGTTTTGCTTTATAAAGGCTATAAATCCTCTGCTAACTATGATGGTGAACCTTCCGTGTCTAAAGGGATCGTGTCCCAACTTCCTTCGTCCCACCTGTCCATACACCGAGTGCCTGCTAAGCTTTCTAACAGGGTCATGCCCTACGGAGAGAACTACTGCAAGCTACAGCTCTTGTTTGTTTTTTGATTTTACTGACCTGTCTACTCCGCAGGGTACGGATATTCCGTGGACGCTTACCCTGCCTCGCTTTGCTGGTCATTGTGATGATGTAGCGCTTGTAGCACTCCATCGTTATCGGGTTTCCTTCCAGAACCCTGCCCGATCTCGGAAGAATCCGACACCCGGCAAGGCTCTGGAATAAATTTTGCTGTCGACTGTTTTACGCTACAATAGCTTCCTTATTTTCCGGACGTCTGATGTCCATCAACATCTTCTTCGGAGCATATTTCGTACCAGTATTCAGAATCGTATAGATAATCCTCAGAAGCTTGCAGGCTATCACAATCAATGACTGCATCTTTTTCAACGGATTATCGGCTCGTGTCGTATAATACATATGGAGTTCTTTGAATTCCTCTGCATCGGGCCACTGCTGACTTTTTTCCTGAATAACCAATATCTGAGTCGTTTGCGTCCTCTATGACTGATTTTGGTTTCTCCCTTATGCTTTCCTGAACTGCATGCCACAAGGCCTAATCCGCTTAATTTCTGTATTTCCTTAACATCATCAAATCTTGAAATATCTCCCATCTCTGCAAGAATACCGGAAAGTGTATTTTCTCCAATCCCAGATATCTCCAGAACGTTACCTGTGCGGTATCTCCTGACATTTCTGGTTGATCTGGTTCTCTATAACAGCAAGTTCAACATCCAGTTCCATGATTTTCTGCACGAACCACTTTACAGGCGCCTTTGCTTTGCAATAGATCCATCCTTAATCCCAACACTTGCTTTTTGCGTACTGTAAGATTTCTCTGGCTCTGCTGTACCCGCGTCCTCTAAGTTTAGCAGCATGCCAAATCTGTCTTATCCCTTCTTCTCCAAGTGCGGTCAGTTCATCCGGAAATGGTGCCTCTTTCAGCAGTTCAAGGCTAAATGCTCCATCGACTTTTCCCAATGCTTCCTTATACTCCGGGAAATATATCTTCATCTCCCTGTGCATCCGGTTGATTGTTCGAATTCTGTCTTCATTCAGTTGGTCTCTGAACATGGATAACCTACGAAGTTCAGCATAGATTTTTTTCTGGAAGATATGGCATACCAAAAGTTGCCATCCTTGACAAGATTTGCTATCAGTTTTTGGATCCTTCCTGTCATCCTTCAGCTGGCTGTTATCTTCAACCTCCTTTGTCTGCTTAACAGCATAAGGGTTTACCTGAACAACACTGATTCCATTTGCAATCATCCGGGTAGCAAGACAGAACCAGTAGTGACCGGTCGGCTCTAAGCCAAGTACTATCTGACTCTTATCATGTTCAGCGACTATCTTTACTGCCCATTCTTTTGCACTCTGGAACTCCTCATAATCATTGTTGAAAGAATATGCGGACTTACTGAGTTCCCGTCCTCTGGTATCAATTGCTCTCACATAGTGCGTTTCCTTTCTGCCTACATCACATCCCAAGATAAACATGTCATCGCTGATAAAAGAGAGTTTTTATTTTTATCGAACTTACCATTGGTTTCCAACTCACGCCAGGTTGAAGCTGTGAGATTTTCCTTAATCACCTCCGCTTTTTCAAAAGCTCCTGCTGTTCAAAAATATTTGCTGTTACTACTTGATCTTTGTGCCTTTAATATTCATTTTAGATACCTCTTGTATTTTTAGATTTTTACCAACTGGCAGGTCAGTAATAATCTAAATTTACTTGAGTATTTTGTGTCAATCTCTTGACCTATTTATAGTATACAGGAAGCTTCCTAATATTATTTTATTATAGTTTCGTTTGCAATCTGTAATATCTTATATTGCATCACCTCTCATAAAGAAATTTATAACACCAATAGTTAATATGTAACTAATTGGCTTTTATTTATGCATTGTTCAATAAGGTGATAAATATATCAAAATCACCTTTTAGTACGCTAAAAAGTATTATTATCTTTCATTTATTATTCATAGTCCCTCCATTTTTATAATAATCGTCGTCTATCTTATTATAAGTAAAATTACTCCATATAACTTCATGATTTATAAGGAGGTTAATTACTATTAAACATTATATCACAAAAACTTCCATTTTGGATACTTTAAATCTTCTATTTTGGATATATTTTTTTATAGAGGTGAATATGGCAGAGAGAATAAATCAACATAACAATCCACTTGTTGGAAGTAATATAAGAAGGCTCAGAAAGCAAAAATAAGCTTAAAAGCTACTGAAGTTATTGCTAAATTACAGCTTAAAAGGTGTAAATGTAACTACTGGAATTTTTCAAAGGTAGAAAATGGCTGGAACAACCCTTCTGTAGATATGCTTATAGCATTAACTGATATCTTAAACTGTGATTTTAATGAATTTTTCAAAAATAGAAGTTACAGATATACATTAATAGTATATTTGTAGCTTCTATTAAAACTGTTTATTCAGGCAGCTTAGTTTTCTTAGGGCAGGGT